>Ga0209382_10009707_pt1 | contig 12020 bp, 11 predicted proteins | sample SoiMetdeltSBSDD5_FD_187599 | JGI IMG/M metagenome (GOLD analysis project Ga0209382, IMG submission 187599) | Bulk soil microbial communities from a Populus tree surrounding site in Tennessee, USA - Soil MetaG P. deltoides SBSDD5 (SPAdes) (version 2) | ecosystem: Environmental > Terrestrial >... | reverse complement strand
TTCGAGGCCACCTCCGAGGCCCACGCCATGCTCGGCGGTGGGGGGAACATCGACCACTTCCGGGTCGAGGGAGGGGGCTACGAGGGGTTCTCGCTGCGCCTGTACGACCCCGCCGACGACCTGTGGCGCATCTGGTGGGCGTCGACCGAACGCCCCGGCCGGCTCGACCCGCCCGTCGAGGGGCGCTTCGCAGCCGACGGGAGCGCGCGCTTCGAGTGCGACGACGTGCTAGAGGGCGTGCCGATCCGCATGCGCTTCGACTGGTCGGAGATCACCGAGCGCTCCGCGCGCTGGGAGCAGGCCTTCTCCTTTGACGACGGCGAGACCTGGAAGACCAACTGGGTGATGCTGCTCTCGCGCGAGGCTTGAGCGGCGCGGCCTACTCCCGCACCGCCACCGCTTCGAGGGCCTCGGCCAGGTCCTCGTGAAGAACCTGTCGCGCGATGAGCCCGTCACGGACGGTGTAGACATGGGCCAGCCTGAGTGAGACCTCGGCTTCACTTGTCCGCCCGCGAGTTCGGACGTATTCCAAAACGACCACCTGGTCTCCGGCGTCCGCCACGTGCTCGTATTCCAGGTGCGGATGCTCGAAGGCGGCGGAGAAGTCCCGTATCCATTTGAGCAGGCCGTCACGACCGTGAAAGGTGCGTCCGAAAACCTCGGCCCACTTGGAGACGATCTCCACGTCCGTCGCATAGAAGGAGGCGATCTCTTCCGGCTCGAAACGCCGCCAGGCGGCACACGCGCGAAGGACCAGATCTACGTTTTCCTGCGACATCGCCCGCAGTATCCGCTGCTCGTCGGGTCGCGTCCAGGCTGACCGGCACTCGACGTCCGCCCCGGACCTGACCCCGCCCGGTAGCGTTTCCCCGTGGCCCTCCTGGCCGAACAGGCCGCGCCGAGCTGGGTCCCGTTCGTCGCCTTCCTCGTCCCGGCGCTGATCGTGGCGGCGGTGCTGATCCCCGCGCTCCGCTCGCGGCGGCGGGCGAGCGCGGCTCGCCGCTCACAACGGCGGCGCAGGTCCGCCGATGCGACGGAGCTCGGCTCCGGCGCCCGTATCGACGACCCGGCTCCCTACAGCATCGAGGCGCTGCTGAAGGCGCTCGCCATCGCGCCCGAGGATCACGGGCCCACCGCCGACGGGATGCCCCACGACGAGGGTTGGATGGGCACGATGCTCGGCCTGAAGTCCCGGATGTCGGCGGCCAGCGAGGTGCTCGAGCCGCACGTGCACTGGGGAACGCGGCAGGGCCGCCAGGTCTTCATCCGGATCGGGCCGGACGAGAAGCTCGAGGGCGGCACCACGATGCTCTCGAATCGCCACATTCGGGCAATCACCGTGCTGCGCGTGGATGCCCCGGCGTTCGACATCGCCTCCGACGGCGGCACGCTCCGGGGCTCGGAGGAGAGCCCCGACCGGCTCCAGGGCCTCGTCGAGCGCCTGGCTGCAGACCGCTCCACCTGGAGCAACGTCCTGATCGCCGGCGGCCCGGCCGGCATCGTGGCCGCACGAAGCGCGATCGACGGCACGGCCGGCAGCTGGGTGTACGACCTCTGGCTCTGCGAGCGGATCGCGGGCGAGCTCGACCTGGAGCCCCTTAAGCCGGCGCGCGTCGGTCCGCGCTGGAAGGTGCCGTACGGGTTCGGAAAATCGCTCGAGCCGGTGGAGAGGTCGCGCCGCGGCGCTTCCTAGCGCGAACGGCGCTAAAAGCCCCGCCGCACCGCGATCACCCGAAGCGGTCCTCCAGACCCACCCTCGATCTTCATCGGCAGCGCCACCACGCCGAAGCCGCGCCTCGGCAGGCGCCCCAGGCGGGCCAGGTTCTCGAACACCGGCGTGTTCGCGGCGCCGAGCACCCGGTGCGACATGAAGTCGGTGGACTGGCCGCGATCGATGCTCGCGGTGTCGATGCCCACCGCCTTCACCCGGCGCTGGCGCACGAGCCAGCGGGCGCCGCCCTCGGCGAGGCCGGGGAAGTGCAGCTTGGGCACCGCGGCCTCGCCGCGCTCGGCCGTGCCGAGGTAGCGCTCGGCATCAGGCCAGAAGCGGTCGAAGCCGGTGCGCAGCAGCACGATCGACCGGCGCGGGATGCGCCCGTTCATCCGCTCCCAGGCCCGGAAGTCGGCCGCCGTGATCAGGTAGTCGCGATCGGCGAGCGCGCGCGGCACGACGCTCACCACCACGGCTCCGCCCACGAGGCGGGGTAGCGGGATCTCGTCGGTCTTGTCACCGCCCCGTGCGAAGTGGATCGGCGAGTCTAGGTGGGTGCCGCCGTGTTCGGCGGCGCTGAAGTCGTTGGCGGCGTAGAACCAGCCGCCCTCGGTCTCGCCCTCGGCGACTTTCGTGAGCGTGAAGCGGGTGGCGGTCGGCCAGTAGATCGTGTCCTTGTTGAAGGAGTGCGAGAGGTCCACGAGACCCCCGAGGGAGCCGGCGGCGGCACCGGAAGGCGCGGAGCCGCCGGCGAACGCCCCCGTGAAGGTGGCGGCGGCGAAGCCGATTGCGAGGCAGGCGGAGAGGGTGAGCGCGCGTTGCATGGGCACGTTCTACCCGAAGCCCGCACCGCCCGTAATTCATCGCGCCGCGGCCGGTTGGAGTCACATCGGCGGTCAGAAAGCAACCAAAGGAGTGACCACCATGAGCTCCATCCTCAGGCGCCGTCCTTCGGCGGCCACCCTCATCTCCTGCTTCGCGCTGTTCATGGCGCTCGGCGGGGTGTCCTACGGCTTCGCGGCGGGATCGATCGACAGCCGCGAGATCCTCAACAACACGATTCGCGGCAAGGATGTGCACCAGGAGACGCTCACCGGCAGCGACGTGAAGGACGGCAAGCTCGGCGGCGCCGACCTTGCGGCCGACTCGCTCGGCGGCGGGCACATCGCGCCCGACTCGCTCGGCGGCGCCGACGTGGGTCCCGACTCGCTCGGCGGAGCGGACGTGAACGAGGCCTCGCTGGGCAAGGTGCCGGCGGCCGCGCAGGCCGACAACGCGAGCTCGGCGGGGAACGCGAACACCGTCGACGGCGTGTCGGCGGAGGCGTTCACGATCGGTCGCAGCGGCTTCCTGGGCACCTGCGAGCCGGGTGTGACCACCGTCAAGTGCGCGACGGTCACGCTGAGCCTGCCGCGACCTGGCCGCGTTCTCCTGAACACCGGCGGGCAGTGGCACAGCGACGACCCCAACGGCACGTCCCTTCGCGGCCTCTGCCGCATCATGCACAACGACGCGAACCTCACGGCCCCGACCGAGGAGGGCTCGCTCGCCCAGCACACGGACGGCAACCAGGAGCAGGCCCTGTCTGCTCAGACGGTGGTGACCAACGTGCTGGCCGCCGGCGACCACGAGTTCTCGCTGGCGTGCTCCGACGACGTCGGCGACATGGACTTCACGGACACGCGCATCTCGGCCGTGCTGCTCGGCTCCAGCTGAGACACGCCTGACAGTCCGCTTGCAGTCCCACCGGAGGGGCCCGCGAGGGCCCCTCCGGTCATAGTGTTCGCGTGGTGAATCTCGAGACCCCGGAGGTGCGCTACGCGCGCAGCGGAGACGTGAGCATCGCCTACCAAACCGTGGGCGACGGCCCCGTCGACGTCGTGTTCGTCCCCTTCCTGATCAACCTGATCTGGGCCTGGGAGCAGCCGATATTCGTCGAGTTCTGCCGGCGCATGTCTGCCTTTTCGCGTCTGATCCTGCTCGACAAGCGCGGCACGGGCCTCTCCGACCGGCCGCGCGACATGCCCACCTTCGAGGCGCGGCTCGACGACATCCGCGCGGTGATGGACGACGCCAGGTCGGAGCGCGCGGCGCTGCTCGGGGCCGGCTCGCCCGGCGGCCAGCTGTGCGCCGTCTTCGCGGCCACATACCCGGAGCGGGTGGCCGCGCTGATCCTCCACAACACCTGGCCGCGGGTGGTCAAATCGCCCGACTACCCGTTCGGCGAGCCGCTCGAGGAGTGGCACCGGCGGGTGCGCGAGACGCGCCTGCGCTGGGGCACGTTCGAGTACCAGCGCGAGGAGATGCGCAAGTACTTCCCAAGCTACGCGGACGACCCGGTATTCGAGCACTGGCACGTGAACCACGAGCGCCTGGCCGCCAGCCCGGGCGCGGCCGCCTGGTTCATGCGCGTGTTGATGGAGACCGACATCCGCGAGGTGCTCCCGGCGATCTCCGTGCCCACGCTGATGATGTACAACGAGCGCTACCGCGACGGCTGCGTGCAGATGGCGGAGCGGATCCCGAACGCGGAGATGGTCGAGCTGAGCTCCCCCGACATCAGCACCTACGCGGATCCCCGCGTCGGGGAGGAGGTGAAGCGCTTCCTCGCCGAGGGGCGCGTCGACTCGGCCCCCGAGCGCGTGCTCACGACCGTGCTGTTCACCGACATCGTGGACTCCACCTCGCGCGCGTCCGACCTCGGGGACCGGCGCTGGCGGGAGCTGCTCGGGGCGCACCACGCGACCGTGCGCGCCCAGATCGCCCGCTACGGCGGCCGGGAGGTGCGCGGCACCGGCGACGGGTTCTTCGCGACGTTCGAGGGCCCCGCACGCGCGATCGCCGCCGCCCACGGCGCGCTGGCCGGCGTGGCGGATCTCGGGCTCGACCTGCGCGCGGGCGTGCATACCGGCGAGGTGGAGATCGTCGGCGGCAGGATGGAGGGCATCGCCGTGCACATCGGGGCGCGAATCGCGGCCGACGCTCGACCCTGCGAGGTGCTCGTGTCGAGTATCGTGCGCGACCTGGCAGCCGGCTCCGGAATCGACTTCGAGGATCGCGGTACGCACGAGCTCAAGGGCGTTCCCGGAGCATGGCGGCTGTTTGCGGCTCGACTGAGCGAGCGCGCGCGTTTAGCGTAAGGGGGTCTATGAAGCTCTTCAGCCAGAACACGAAGGTCGAAGCCCTCAAGCGGGCGCCTCTGTTCCAGGGGCTCTCGAAGAAGGAGCTCCAGCATCTGGCCCGGGCGAGCGAGGACCTCGAAGTGCCGGCGGGCACCGTGCTCTGCAAGGAAGGTGAGGTCGGGCACGAGTTCTTCGTGATCGTCGAGGGCGAGGCGGAGATCACCCGCGGCGGCAAGAAGGTCACGCAGCGCGGCGGCGGGGAGTTCGTGGGCGAGATCGCACTGCTCGAGAAGACGCAGCGGATGGCGACCGTGACGGCCAAGACGCCGCTCCACGTGTTCGTGCTCACCGGCGCGGACTTCAGGCGCCTCGTGGACAACAACCCGAGCGTCGAGCGCAAGGTCATGACCGCGCTCGCCCGCCGCCTGGTCGAGCTCACGGGTGATCCAACGCTGATGTAGCCGGGTGGCCGACTCGCAGGGGCGGGCGTCGTTCAAGCGGTCGCTCGGCGATGCGCTGGCCACCGCCGACCTCCGGCGCCTTCAGCTCGCCTGGACCGCGGCATCGGTAGGCGGCTGGGTCTTCTTCATCGTCCTCGCGGTGTACGCCTACAACGAGGGCGGCGCGGCCGCCGTGGGCGTGGCGGCGCTCGCGCGTATGGTGCCCGCCGGCCTGGCCGCTCCGCTCGCCGGGGTGGTGGTCGACCGGCGCTCGCGCCGCGAGGTGCTGATCCTCATCACCGCCGGGCGCGCGGTCCTCTTGGCCGGGATCGCCGCGGCGGTCGCGGCCGGCGCGCCGCTGGCGGTCGTGCTCGTGCTGAGCGCGCTGTTCACCGTGCTCCAGACCGCCCACCGGCCGGCGCAGGCCGCGCTCCTGCCTGGGCTCGCCGAGACCCCGCGCCAGATCGCCGCCTCGAACGCGGTGTGGACCGCCGTCGACAGCATCGGCTTCCTGCTCGGCGCCCTGCTCGCCGGCGTGCTCGTGGGCGCCGCCGGCACCGAGACGGGATTCCTCGTCACGGCGGGGCTGCTCGCGATCGCCACCTGGCCGCTGGCGCGCATCCCGCGCGACCCGGTGCCCGACTACCGCGAGCACGAGGACGAGGAGGGCCCGCTCGAGGAGCTCGCCTCGGGCTTTCGGACGGTGGTGGGGGACCCGAGCCTGCGGCTGCTGGTCGGGGTGCTCTCGTGCTCGACCTTCGTCGAGGGCGCCGTGGACGTGCTCGTGGTGCTGGTGGCAATCGAGCTGCTCGACCTTGGCGACTCCGGGGTGGGCTGGCTCAACAGCGCCTGGGCGTTCGGGGGGATCGTGGGCGGCGCGGCCGCGATCTCGCTGCTCGGCAGGGGCCGGCTCGCGGCCGGCCTGGCCGGAGGCTGCCTGCTCGTAGGCGTGCCGCTGCTGCTCGTGGCGGCATTGCCCGAGGTGGCGATGGCGGTGGCGATGCTCGTGGTGCTCGGCGTGGGCTACTCGCTGATCGAGACGGCCGGGCTCACGCTGCTCCAGCGGCTCACCTCGGACGACGTGCTCGGGCGCGCGTTCGCGGTGGTGGAGAGCAGCTACTGGCTCACCACCGGCGCGGGGGCGATGGCCGCCCCGGCGATCGTCGGGCTGTTCGGGGTGCGCGGCGCGCTCGCGGCGATCGGCCTCTGCCTGCCCGTGGTCGTGGCGCTGCGCTGGGTGGGGCTCGCGCGCTTCGAGGCGGGCGCGGCCATCCCGGAGGCCGCCTTCGCGCTGCTGCGGAGCGTGCCGCTGTTTGCGCCGCTGTCCCTCGGGACGCTCGAGAACGTGTCCCGCCGGCTCGACGAGGTCGAGGTGAGCGCCGGGCACGCGGTGGTGCGCGAGGGCGAGCCGGGCGAGCGCTTCTACGTGATCGCCGAGGGGGAGTTCGAGGTCTCCAACTCGCGCGGCACGTTCCCGCTGCTCGGGGAGGGCGACGTGTTCGGCGAGATCGCCCTGCTGCGCGACATCCCGCGCACCGCCACGGTCACGGCGCGCACCGACGGCCTGCTCTATGCGCTCGACCGCGAGTCGTTTCTCGCCGCCGTGGCCGGCCACCGCTTCGCGTCCCGCAGCGCGGACTCGATGGTCCACGAACGGGCCGAGCGCGCCCCGGTCAGCTGAGCGAGTCCGGCAGCCCGAAGCGCGGAAACAGCTGCGGGGTCACGAACCCGGTGATCTCGCCGATGCGAGGGCCGTCGAGCGAGAGCACCTGGAGCGCGTAGGGCCGGTACGCGCCGCGCTCGGCGTCGTAGTTGTAGGCCGCGTAGGCGAGCTGCCCGCTCGCGTGCGCGGGAAGCAGGCGCACGCGGCGCTCGCCCGACTCGAAGCGCTCGCGGTCGCGCGCCCAGCGCTTGGCGAACGCCCAGTCGCGCAGGAACACCGCGATCGCGTCCCGGCCGCTGTACCAGGTGGCCATCGGCGGCATCATCACCGTGGCCTCCTCGGTGAGCATCGAGACCACGCCGTCCACGTCGCCGCGCTCCCAGGCCTCCACGTAGCGGCTCACCAGCTCGCGCAGCTCGTCGTCGTCGAGCGAGCGCAGGGTGGCCTGCTGGCTCCGCTCCGGCAGCCGCTCGTCCAGGGACGCGCGGGCGCGCTGGAGCGCGCTGTTCACCGACGCCGTGGTGGTGTCGAGCGTGTCGGCCACCTCGCGGGCCGAGAAGCCGAGCACCTCGCGCATGATCAGCACGGCGCGCTGGCGGGCGGGGAGGTGCTGGAGCGCGGCGACGAAGGCGAGCTCCACGCTCTCGAGCTGCTCGTAGCGCGCGTCCGGGGACAGGCGCCCCTCGTCGAGGCCGAGCTCCTCGCTCGGATAGGGCTCGACCCAGACGGACTCGACGAGCGGCGTGCCGGGGCCGTCGTGCGGGTCGGCCGCCGGCGAGTGGTCGAGGGCCAGCATCCGCTTCGGACGCCGCGCCGCGAGGTCGAGGCAGGTGTTGGTGGCGATCCGGTAGAGCCAGCTGCGCAGGGAGCTACGGCCCTCGAAGCGCGACAGCCCGCGCCAGGCGCGCAGGAGCGCGTCCTGCAGGGCGTCGTCGGCGTCGTGAATCGAGCCGAGCATCCGGTAGCAGTGGGCGTGCAGCTCGCGCCGGTGCGGCTCCACGAGCCGCCGGTAGGCGGCCTCGTCGTTCGCACCTGCGGCGGCGGTGGTCATGAACGTCCCGGAGTATGCGCTATACGGGGTGGTCCGGGACGTTCAATGCGCGGGGCTACGCCTGTGTGCCCGCCAGCGTGACCGGCACGAGGTGCACGTCGCTGCCCGAGCCGCGCTTGGCCCGGTAGGCGGCGGCGTCGGCGGCGCGCACGAGCGCGTCCGGCTCCGGCGGGTCGGCCTCGGAGAAGGCGATGCCCACGCTCGCGGAGAAGCGATGCTCCACGTCGCCGGCGTGGATCGGGAGCCGGGCCGCGGCGGCCAGCCGCTCGCCGAGCGCGAGCGCCTGGGCGGTGGTCACGCTCTCGCAGATCACCACGAACTCGTCACCGCCGAGCCGCGCGACGGTGTCGCTCGGCCGCACCGCGTCCTCCAGTACGTGTCCGAACGCGGCCAGCACGGCGTCGCCGGCGGCGTGGCCGTGCTCGTCATTCACCGACTTGAAGTCGTCGAGGTCCACGTAGAGGACGGCGATCCCTGCGCCCGAGCGCCGCGCGCGGGCCACCGCCTGGGTGAGCCGGTCGTGGCAGAGCGTGCGGTTGGCGAGCCCGGTGAGCGGATCGTGCAGGGCCTGGTGGCGCAGGCGGTCGTCCATGCGCCGCCGCGCCTCGGCGGTGGCAAGCACGTTTGCCACCGCCTGGAGGAAGTCCCCGTCTTCACGGTCGAAGGCCCCCTCCGCGCGCGAGTACACGGCCAGTGCGCCGAAGTCGTCGTCGCCCGAGGACACCGGCACGGCGAGCCCGGACCGGATCCCGGCGCGGTGGAGCTCGGTCTCCGCGTCGCCGGCGGGCTCGCTCGCCGCCGCGCGCGGCGCGAGCGGCACCGGCGCGTGCGCCACGAGCGCCGAGCGCCCGTGCTCGGCGGCGTCGACCGCGAGCAGCGCCGCGGGGTCGCCCGTGGCCGCGCATACCGCCCGCGGGCGCAGCTCCTGACCGGCGATCGCCTCGAACACCTGGGCCAGCTCGACCTCCATCGTGCGCACCACGGCCTCGGCGACCTGCGTGCAGAGCTCGGCGGGGTCGGCCCCCGCGAGCGCGCGCTCGCCCAGCGAGGCCACCACGGCGTGCTCCGCAGCGCGGCGGCGCAGCCGCGCCTCGGCGGCCAGGCGGGCGGAGATGTCGCGCCCGACCGCCAGCATCAGCACGCCCGACTCGGTCTCGACGCTGCCCCAGCTCATCTCGCCGACGAACTCGCTGCCGTCCTTGCGGAGCCCGCGGGCGGCCCGCGCGTAGCGGAGCCCCTGCGGGTGGTCTACGTACTCGCTGATCGTGCGCAGGTAGCTGTCGCGCAGCCGCTCGGGCCAGAGCACCGGCACCGGCTGGCCGACCAGCTCGCCGTGCTCGTATCCGAACAGCTCCTCCGCCCGCTCGTTCACGAAGTCGATCGTGCCGTCGGGCCGCATGGCCACCACGGCGTCCGGCAGGCCCTCGAGCACGGCGCGCAGGGCCACCGCGTCGCGCGGCATGTTGGTGTCAACGGGGTCGGCGGGCGCCTTCACGAGCGCCGTGACCAGCTTCGCGGCCAGCTCACGTGGGGGGACCATCGGGGGTCTCTACCCGAGGATAGATGGGGCGCGGTCGGAAATGCCAGGCGTGAGCCGGTGAGCGCGTGCAGCACAAGGAAGGCGCCCACGAGCATCAATGCGTCGCCCGCGCTGAAGACGTTGGCTCCCGGCCAGCCGGCGGGGATCGCGAACACGTCGCCGAGGAAGGCCAGGCTGGCTCCCTCGACCACGTCGGAGTTCGCGAACTCGCCCGACTGAGCCACGAGCCCGGCGCTCTCGAGGGCCCCTTCCGACGCCGGCATCACGCCGCCGTTCGCCACGATCGCCACCAGGTTGAGCGCGCCCCCGAGCACCACGATCCAGAGCAAACGCAGTTCGCTGAGATTGCGCAGCGCGCACGCGCCCACGAGCGCGTACGAGCCGAGGTGCGCGATGCGGTGGGCGGCGGTGTCGCCCTCGGGGATCACGGTGACGATCAGCACCTGCAGGGCGAAGGCAAGCACGGCCAGCCACAGCCAATGCACGCGGACGTCGGCCAGCCGGTCGAGCCGCCCGCCGGCGAGCGGGACGGTGATCACGACGATCAGAAATGCCAAGGCGAGAGTCATGGGGGCAGCGACCTGAGCTAGCCATCGGCATCCCGGCCGGCCGGCTTGACCGGCTCGCCGCCGCTGGACGCATGTCCATCGACCAAATGTCCAGCATTCCGACGGTCGCCTCTCAAGTCTTGGCCGCCGCGACCGAAGGACGGGGGGAGGCCGGAAGTCGCCGGCCGTCCCAACCCACCAGGAGGCAAAGATGCCCTCGAAGCTCCGTCGTACTTCCAGCGCCCTCAAGTTCCGGGCTTACCGTTCTGCCGTCACCCTCGCCGGCCTGCTTGTCCTCCTCGAGGCGCTGGGCGCGCCCCGTAAGCTGTAATCACGGTCGTCCCCTGGGCCGCTCGGGCGAGCGGCGGCCGGCCAGCCCGGCAAGTTGCCTAGGTGGTCCGCCGCCGCTCGTCCAGTGCCCAGCATCAACTCACCCCTTATCCTCTACCTGCGAGTCGTCAGCGCGGCAGGCCTTGCCCTGCTCGTAGTGCTGGTCGGCCTCGGCGCCGGCTCCTTCGGCCCGCTCGACACCGAGTTCTGGCTGCTCGCGGCGCTCGTCCTCGCGGGCGAGCTGTTCCCCATCCAGGTCCACGGCCAGATCGGCGAGGAGACGTTCTCCACGCCTTTCGGGTTCGCGATGCTCCTCATCTACGGCGTGCCCGAGGTCGTGCTGGTCCAGGCGATCGCCTCACTGGCCGCGGACGTCGTCGGGCGCCGCCCGGCCGACCGGATCCTCTTCAACCTCGCCCAGCTCACCATCTCGTGGGCGGCCGCGGGCGCCGTCCTCGCCCTGCTCGGGGGCTCCGGGCTCGGCGGCGCCGAGGGGCTCCAGCCCGAGGACCTGCCGGCTATCGCGGCGTCGGCCGCCGTCTTCTTCGCAGTCAACTCGACGTTCACGCGCTGCGGTGAGGCGCTGATCCAGCAGACGTCGATCATCGGCCACCTGCGCGACGACCTCGTGTTCCGGAGCTGGTCGGCCGCCACGCTGTTCGCGCTCGGGCCGCCCGTGGCGGTGATCGCGGAGGAGTGGCTCTACCTCGTTCCCGCCCTGGCGCTGCCGATGGCCGCGGTCCACCGCGCCTCGCGCCAGGCATCGGAGATGGAGCACCTGGCGCTGCACGACCCGCTCACCTCGCTGCCCAACCGCGCGCTCCTGACCCAGCGCACCGCGCAGGCGATCCGGCGGCCCACCGGCGGCGATGGCGCCGCGGTGCTCGCGCTCGACCTCGCCCGCTTCCGGGACGTGAACGACACGCTCGGACGCGACCAGGGCGATGCCCTCCTGATCGAGGTCGGGGGGCGGCTGGCACGCACGGTGCGGGCCAGCGACACAGTGTCCCGCATCGAGGGCGACCGCTTCGCGGTGCTGCTGCCGGCCGTGGGCGGGAGCGCCGACGCCGAGGCCGCAGCGGTCAAGATCCTCGAGGCGCTCAGCCGCCCGTTCGAGGTGGCCGGCGCGAACCTGAGCGTCGACGCCAGCGTGGGGATCGCCTGCTCGCCCGAGCACGGCGACGACGCCGAGATGCTGCTCCAGCGGGCGGAGACCGCGATGTCGCAGGCCAAGCGCGCGCAGTCGCGCTCCGAGCTGTACAGGCGCGAGATGGACGCGGAGGCGCCCCGCCGGCTGGTGCTGGTCAGCGCGCTCAAGCGGGCGCTCGACGAGCGCGACATGGACCTCCACTACCAGCCCAAGGTCGAGCTCCAGCAGGGCCGGGTGGTCGGAGTGGAGGCACTGGTGCGCTGGACCGACATCGGGCTCGGCGAGGTGCCGCCCACCACGTTCGTCCCGCTGGCGGAGCGAACGGGTCTCGCCGAGCAGCTCACCGACTTGGTGCTCGAGATCGCGGGCAGGGACGCGCGGCGCTGGCGCGAGGCCGGCTGCGCCGTGCCGGTGGCCGTGAACATCCCCACGCGCGTGCTGCTCGATCCTGCGCTGCCCGGCCGT
>Ga0209382_10009703_pt1 | contig 12022 bp, 23 predicted proteins | sample SoiMetdeltSBSDD5_FD_187599 | JGI IMG/M metagenome (GOLD analysis project Ga0209382, IMG submission 187599) | Bulk soil microbial communities from a Populus tree surrounding site in Tennessee, USA - Soil MetaG P. deltoides SBSDD5 (SPAdes) (version 2) | ecosystem: Environmental > Terrestrial >... | reverse complement strand
AGAAACCGAAACAAGCGCTTGTCGTGCTGTTGTTCGCAGGCCTGTTCGGCTGGGGAACGTTTCTGGTCAAGTCATAAACACGGACATGGGTAGGTGGTTCGCGGGTGAAATTCCCGCCTCGGTTTACTGGTGTCATAGGCTGACGGCGACAGAGGGGACGCGTACCCGATAAGCGTAATTCCGTCTGGGTCAGTAGGTAACCGATGGAGGTTCGACTCCTCCTATACCCGCGCAAGGACAAATGGAGAGAGGAGAGTGAATGAAGGGTTTCTACGTCACGGCCGCTTTTGTCGGCCTGGCCTTCGCTTCCTGGATTGGCTTCATCCTCGTCAATGGTGCACGCAAGCGCATCGCCAGGATCAACCAGGATCGCAGGGAGAGGAGAAGTGGCAATGGGACGTACCATTAAGACTTTGGGGGCCGCAGTGGCGCTTACAGCGCTTCTGGCGGGCTGTGTCACCACGCCGGAGAGTCCGGACCTGATGGGCCTGCACTACTACATCGGCCCGGAGGAGGGCTATAAGTTCGGCAAGTGCGTGGAGCCGGGGAAAAACGGCGACTGGCTGGTCAACGATGAGATCTTCTGGTTGCCGACCAACCTGCGCACCTGGGTCATCGACGACGTCCCGGTCTACGGTCCGGATGGGCGGATCATCGGGTACACGATCGCCCCGGGCGCGGACTCCGGCGACACCATCATCGTCTCGGCCAAGCCGGAGAAGGATCAGCCCTCGGGTGTTCAGGTGAAGCTGTCCACCAAAACCTCCTTCAACCTCAACACCTACTGCGACGGCAACGGCGGCGTGGTGCGGGAGTTCTGGGAGAAGATCGGCCGCCGCTATGGGGTCGGCTTCGAACAGAGCAATGTGATCCCCCAGGGCTGGAAGGACATGCTCAACGCGGAGCTGGCGCCCATCCAGAAGACGATCATCAAGGACGTGGTGCGCAACTACGGTGCCGATGCCTTCATCGCCAACCTGGAAGGCGTCCAGAACGAAGCGCAGCGGCAGATCGGGGAGCGCCTGGCCAAAGAGTTCAACCGGATCGCCGGTGGCAACTTCTTCTGTGGTCCAAGCTTCGTGCGGACCAAGCCGGACTGCCCACCACTGGAGCTTCTGATCATCGGTGTTGAGTATGCCGACGCGGGCATCCAGGCGGCCCGAAACGAGAAGCAAAAGGCGGTGGAACTGGCGGCGGCCAAACTCGCCACAGCCCAGGGTGAGGCGGCGGCCCTGGTCGCCGAGGCCCAGGGTAAGCGGGATGCGGCGGCGGCATTGGCAGGGCTGTACAACAGTCCGGGCTGGGTGGCGCTGCAGAAGCAGATCGTGGCCTCACAGGCGCTCGTGGAGGCCTGCAAGGCAGCCAAGGAATGCAAGTTGATCGTGGGTCCGGACGGAAACCTGATCATGGCGTAACATCTGGTGCCGGGAAACCGGCATCAGCTTGCCCCCATAGCTCAGTTGGCAGAGCAACCGACTCTAAATCGGTGGGCCGCAGGTTCGAGTCCTGCTGGAGGCGCGGGAAAGGAGGTGACAGATCATGCAAGGCATAGCGGTGATCATGGCGATCGGCCTGGGCTGCCTGGCCATCGTGAGCTTCCTTTTCCGCAGGCCCACCCCCGGGTTCCTGTTCACCCTGGCGGCTGCGGGATCATTCCTGGTGGCCGTCAGGGTGGACCAGTAGCCGGTACTGCGGATGAAACAGGAGGGGAGGTGAAAGATTTGGCGCTCTTGATCGCCATCGGGCTGGGGGTGTTCTCAATGATCGCGTTCAAGGCCGGAAAGAAGGGTGTGGGAATGACCTTCGGGATCATCTCCATGCTGTTGCTCATCGGCTGGCTGGCCAGCGGGCCGGGGTTCGCGATCCTGGACTTCGTCGATGACCCCAAGGTCGATGTTCCCGACAACATCCCGATCCCCGGCGGTAAGTGATGTGGGCAGATCTATTCAAGGCCATCGGGGCTTTCGGGCTGCTGATCTTGACGGTCTGGGTGTTCTGGAATCAGTGAAAGGAGGGAGGTGACTATGAAGAAGCTTCTATGGATCGCCGGTGGAATAGTGGTCCTGTTTTTCGTCGCCGCGTTCATCGACGGCGTGTTCATCCGCCACTGACGGCGGCGGGATCCGGGGGTGCTGCCACACCCCTGGTCCTTTGATCATAGGAGGTCGGCATGGAGTTCGCGGCGGCAATCGTCATACTGATCCTGTTGTACGTTCTCGGATGCGCGATCGCCAGGATCGGCAAGCACCGAGACTGAGGAGGTGACATCATGAAAAACAGAAACACATTGCCCGACCTGGTGTTGAAGTGGACCACGCGCGCCGTGTTCGCCTGGCTGGCGCTGTGGGGCTTCATGCTCTACACCCAGATGGAATGGATGATGGATCGATGAAGCACAAGGCCGAGTGGCTGATCGTGCTGTTCGTCGCGGCGGCGGTGGCATGGATCTGGTTCGTCGTGGAGTTCGTTGTCGAATAACGCCCCCGTAGCTCAGTGGGATGAGCGCGCCAAGAGCACGGCGAGGACGCTGGTTCGAACCCAGCCGAGGGCACGAAGGCGTCAAACCCGTTTTCCTAGTTCTGTCTTTGTCGGGCAAGGACGGTCATGATCCACCATGTTGCTTCTTCGACACTCTGGGCGGCATGGACCGGGGAGCCGTACCTGCGCCTTCATCAAGCGAGCGAAGCGAGCTTGATGTTCGGGCTGAGCGGCAGCGAAGCCGTTCACCATGAGCACCATGACACAAAGCGTTTCCTGGCGATCCAGGACCCGACGGCGCGGTGTCATGGTGCTCTCCCATGGGCACCGGAAAGGAGTTGACATGACATGGCCTTAGGTTGACCTAAGGAGGAATCATGTCCCGCACGGACAAGGACAGGCCCTACTGGGTACAGGTGCGTGATCCCCTGTTCCCTTACAGGCTGAGGGCTTTTCACCGCCACCACGGCAAGCTGTGGCAGGAGCGGGGGTGTGACATCGACTTCCCGATGCCCATACCCCGTGGGCGCCGCGACCACGCCAACTGCGAGTGGTGGCCCAAGCACAAGGACTACGAGAAGATCTTCGGCCGCAGTGGCTGGCGGCGCACTCATCCCGGCCAGGAAGGGCGCGCCCGGATGGCGGTGCGGCGGCTGATCAGCAACTGGATCAAGACGGCCCCGGGCGACCGGGAAGACATCGATTCGTACCAGGATGCACCGAGTCAGCGCTGGCTGTGGCGCAGATGGTACTGGGACTAAGGAGAGAGGAATGATCATAGCGGTGACCGGGTGGCGCCATCACACCGATAGCGCTTTCATCCGGGCCCAGCTGAACAACTTCCGGGGACCGTTCCCGTTGCACATCAGAGTGGGGGACGCGGCGGGGGCCGATCTGTTCACCCTCAAATGGTGCCAGGACAACAAGATCTCCCACCATGTGTTCTACGCCGACTGGGAGCGCTACGGGAAATCGGCTGGCGCCATACGCAATGTCGGCATGTTGCGCGGCGTCGGGGACCGGATCATGGGTCCTACGGATATACTGCTGGGCTTTCCCCGCACGGATGGGGGGCACAGCAAGGTCCCCGGCTCAGGAACATTCGGATGCATCATCGAAGCGACACTGCTGGGAATCCGGGTGGAGATCCCGGCATACAGGAATTCAGGAAAATGAGCGTAATCACAAAAATCAAGACCTATGCCACGATGATGGCAGTCATCGCGACCCTGGGCGCCTGGTACGCAGTGACGGATACGACCAATGATGATGAGTCTCTTCTGCTGTCGTCCAAGTGGGACCCTGCGGTCCTGCCCCTGCAGAGGGAAATGCTCATCAATATCACATTGGACGGCATTGCCATGCCCACCCGCAGGCGCCGCCTGTCCCCCTACAGTGAGACGATCCTGGCCGCCAAGGGAGTCAGGGTGGTCTTCACCGTCACCTCGATCCATCCCCGGATGGAGTTCATCGACTGCATCATCTTGCGCAACGGCAAGTCGATCAACCATGACAAAGGCTTCGACTCCATAGGCGGCCCCGGAATGGTCAGGTGTGAGGCATGAACAAGACGGTCAGAATGGTCCCCACCTTGTTCGTGGTGGCCATCCTCGGGGTGGGTGCTTGGATCCTTCTCCCCTCCCTGCAGAAGACCCTGGACCCCGACGACGGCAGCGTCACCGTCCTGGTGGAGTTCGAGCCGACGCGGCGCTCCGGCAAGCCTCCGCCGGGACGCTCCCTCAAAGACCAGGTGACCATCCAGCTGATGGTCGGCGCACAGCCGTATCCCACCGAGAGGTCAACCAGGTCACCCTGGGAGAGGACGCTCTATCCCCGCAAGGGGGAGGTGGTGGAGGTGTATGCCGAACAGTTCTATGGCACCACGTTGTACTGCATGGTCCGCCAGGGCAGCCATCCGCCGGTGCAGGATCGCAAGAACGGGCCGTCTTTCGTCAGGTGCAGGCATACGGTGGTTTGATCTATGGTTGTGGGTATAGGAGACGTAGTAGACCTGGGAGGTAATATGCCAGCGATGGCCATGCCTGTCTTCGAAGCCCGCAACGCCTACACCTACGACGGCACCAACTCCGCCGACCTGGCGGCAGCCATCTTCGACTTCACCGTGGTCTCGGAGACCGCGACCGAGTTGACCTTCAACTCCGGCGGGGTCAACCTGACCGTGGTCCGTGGGGGCTGGCTGGTGGAGTCCGGGGGCGTCGTGACGGCGGAGAACATCTTCGCCAACGCCGATGACTTCCACGACATGTACACCGAGGTACGCGCGGCTACCACCCACGTGCACGACATCGTGCTCAAGACCGGTCCGGGGCACGCACCCGACGACGAGTACCCTGTGGAGTAACCGCCCTACGCAAAGAGAAACCCTGCCTCTCATCACGGGGCAGGGTTTCTTTGTGCTGGTGGAGCCCCCGCATCCTTGCAGATACTCCCAGCGGCCAGGGTTGTGCCGGGGACCCCGGGGTCCGCCCAGTCTTACCTCGCGAGCCAGCCTGAACGTGCCGCACGCCACCGCCAATCAGGCTACCAGTTTTTGTCGTACCCCTGCGATAGGCTTCCGGCACCAACTTGAATGATGAAGACGAGGGGATCATGGAAGACACCGAGACCATGTCGGCCAAGGACGCCATTGAGGGCGCGAAGGCACTCAACGACCTGATGAGCCTGTTCAAGGGATGCCAGACCAAGGTGGGCCAGCTGATGCCCGATTTCGTCAAGACCGCCGAGGGCAACCATGTTGCCTGGTTCGCCGGGATCGAGAAGGTGTCCGATCTGGATGTCGATGACGCCCAGGGGTGCCTGATCGTGGCGCTGAGCGTCCTGGGGCAGATCAAGGTCAAGATCAGGAACACCACGGCGGAGGAGATCCTGAAGGACATCTTCAAGCCCAAGGAGTCTTGATGGGCTGGATCGTGCACACCGGAACCCACAAATGCCGTCCACCGATCGGCGAGAGAGCCCGTATGCCAGAGGGGAAAACGGTCGGCTCCCTGTGGCGCTGCACCGAAGGCAACTGCGGCCAGCTGTGGCGCATCACCGGTGGCTCGATCTGGTGGTTCTGGCAAGAGGCGACCCGTCGCGAGATCAGGAAGTACAAGGACCAGGGGTGGGATTGATGACCGGAGCCAAGCTGTGCCGCAAATGCGGAACGGTCATCGAGAGCGATTGGGCGGTCCAGGCCGATTACCATGTGGGCTGTTTTCCCGATTTTGACGTTATGCCTGGATTCGAGATGAGTGGCTTCGACATCGGACTCAAGGAGGACCTGACCGAGATCGTCATCTGGGCCAACAACAACGCCCGCCGGTCGCTTCAGGTGGGCTTGGGATGCTCGGAGGTGGGCCAGGAGTGTGATCTGCGGCTGGCTTACCGGATGGCCAACATGCCCGCCGTCCACCACGGCAATGACTCCTGGCCCGCCACCGTGGGCACCGCCATCCATGCCTGGATGGAACAGGCCGTCAACGACTTCCAGGGCGTCAACGGGGTCAGGCGGTGGCTCACCGAGCTTGAGGTGTTCCCGTCGCTGATCGTGGCCGGGCACACCGACCTGTATGACATCGAAACATCGACGGTCCTGGACTGGAAGTTCCCTTCGCCGGACAACCTGAAGAAGATGCGCACCAGCGGGCCGCCGCTGCAGTATGTCACCCAGGTACAGCTCTACGGCCTTGGCCATGAGAACGCCGGGCGCCCGGTCAAGCGAGTCGGCTTGGTTGCCTTGGGGCGCCAGGGCTGGCTCAAGGACATGTGGGTGTGGACAACGGAATATGATCGCGAACATGCCCTGGGCGCCATCAAGCGCATCCACACCATCGGGGCTAGGATGATGGAGCTAGGACTGCCGGAATCCGGGGCGTGGCAAGAGATTGAACGTTCACCTACCCGGTTGTGCAGTTGGTGCCCAATGTGGAACAGAGACCAGAAGGAGCCAGGGGCCAGAGGATGCCCCGGAAAGTGAGAGAGGATGAGACTCGACGAATTGATCAAAGAACTCCAGTACACACTCCTGTACAACGGTTTGCAGAACAGGGAAGAAGGAGAACGGGAATGAGCATTCCGCAGTTTGATGACACCCCGACGGAGAGTCTGGGCGGCGGGGAGAAGCGCGATCCGAGCGAGTTCGTGCCATGGGACCGCATCGCCGAGGTGGTGACCCCGAGGGGTACCCGGCCAGGGCTGGTGATGATCGTGCGGCCCTTGGAGCGGATCAAGGATTTCCGCACCAAGGATCCCGAGGATGACTGGAAGACTCTGGTGGTGGCCGATATCGCCATCCTGGACGCGATCCCGTCCACCCCGGACCAGTACGGCATGATGCTACCGCCGGTGGCGCCGGGATCGCAGTGGCGCAACCAGTTGGTGTTCCCTGGGATGTTGAACAAGGCCTGGCGGGACAAGATCGGCGGCACCTTGATCGGGGTGATCTACTACGGGCAGGCGTCCAAGATGGCCAACGGCACCATGGGCAAGCCGCCGTTCCTGTGGCGCTCGCTGAGCCAGGATGCGCAGCAGGTGCGCCGGGGCCAGAGCTTCATGGCGGCCTTCCCCGGCTTCCTGATCCCGATCCCGCGTGTCAATCCCCCCCAGAATGCCTCAGCCTCTGATGCATGGACCACTCCGGTGACACCGGGTCCCGGATACGGTCAACCCGCCGGTGACCCCTGGTCCCAGCCGCTGGGGCAGCAACCGCAGTACAACCAGCGGCCCCCGGTCCAGCAGTATCCGCCCCAGGATCAGTGGAACCAGCAGGCACCGCCGCAGCACCAGCAGGACCCCGTCCAGCCGGTCCCTGTGCCCCAAACAGCACCACCCCAGGGGTACTACCAGGGCCAGCCTGATCCATGGGCTCAGGCGCCCGCTCAGAACGTTGCCCCTGCTCAGATGGCCCCGCAGCAGCCCCCGCAACAGGTGCTGAGCACGCTTGACCAGCTCAAGCTGCAGGCGGCCCAGGCCATGAACGCCCAGGGGCAGCCGCAGTCCCAGGACCCGCCGTTCTAGGGGTATAGGTAAATATGTGGCTGATTCTGACGATCATCTTCGCGGTGTTGACCTACGTCACCGCGATCCTGTTCGACTCCATGATCCCGGCGGTCCTGTTTCTCGTGGCGGCCCTGATCTTCATGTTCCTGACCTGGAATAACAGGTCCAAGGGGAGGTAACGAGAAGACCCTGGCGGCCACGGGGGTAGCTGCCAGGGTCTCAGGGAGGAGAGAGGAATCTTACTCCCAGGGAGGCGGGGATCATTCCGCATCGGACTTCAGTATATCTGACCGGGTGGCGCTTACACCAGCACCGCCTGATGGGCTAGTCTGATCAGCACGTCGCAGTCTCATATCGATGAGTTGCGATGTCCTCAGCCAAAATTTGAGGGGTACCCCGGCAAGGGTGCCCCTCAATAAACAGAGAATCGTAGGGACAGCATGTCATATGAAGTCAGTCCTTGGCAACCGGGAGCCTCCTCATGACCCAAGATTTTTTGTGTGAGGCAGCCCTGGCCTGGTATGACGCAGGTTGTAGTGTGTGGCCCCCAGCCCAGGACGGCACCAAGCGGCCCATGGGCGAGTGGAAGCAGTTCATGCGCTCCCCCGCCCCCCGGCAGATGATCGAGGGCTTCTACCGGCAGGGACACCACCAGGGCGTGGGGATCATCTGCGGCAAGGTGTCGGGCAACCTGGAGATGCTCGAGCTGGAAGGCCGGGCCACCACCTCCCTGGCCCTGGACGCCATAAGGTGGGAAGCGCAAGCCCGGGGAGTCATCGGACTTCTTGACCAGCTGCTTGAAGACGGGTATGCCGAATGGACCCCGTCCGGCGGCATCCACTTCCTGTACCGCCTGGACCGTGAGCCGCCCGGGAACACCAAGATCGCAAGGCGCCCGGCGACCCCCGAGGAGCTGGCCGACAATCCTGACGCCAAGGTCAAGACGCTGGCCGAGACCAGGGGCGAAGGCGGCTATGTGATCGTGGCCCCTTCAGGCGGCAGCGTGCACCCAAGTGGTGACACCTGGAGCACCTTCGCCGGTAAGATCGGCAAGGTCCCCACGGTCACGTGGACAGACCGCTGTGCCCTTCATGAAGCAATACATGAAGCCCTGGACGAAATGCCCAGCGAACCCGAGTTCATCCGGCCACCGGCGCCCCGGACACCACCGACCGGCATGAACCTGACCCGCCCCGGTGACGACTTCTCTGCCCGGACGTCCTGGGAGGAAATCCTTGAGCCGCATGGATGGCGGGTGCACCACCGCACCGCGACCGAGACTTTCTGGACGCGTCCGGGCAAGAAGCGCATCGAGGGATGGTCTGCCAGCACGGGATTCTCCGGGACCGGGCTGGATGATCGGCTCTATGTCTGGTCATCCAGTACCGAATTCGACACCGAGAAGCCGTACAACAAGTTCGGCGCCTATACATTGCTGGAGCATCGTGGAGATTTCGCAGCAGCCGCAAGGGAACTGGGCGCACGGGGATACGGCCAGCAACGCACCCCGATGGTGGCAGCCAGCCCTGTGCCGACCGCATCGGCTGCACCGATACCAGCTGTCGTGGCGCAGGCGCCCCCTCAATGGCCCGTGGCGTCGGGGCAGCCGCCCCAGGAGGTGACACGCAACATGCTGGTGGCCAATGATGATCGCTGGTTCGTGCTACAGAATCTGACCAAGGAGCTGGTGTCGCGCTGGGACAAGGACCGCTTGTTCAACTACGGCAACGTGATCTGCGAACGCGAAGGCCTGATGATGCGCCCGGCCACCAAGGATGTTCTGGACGCGATCACGGCGCAGACCTGCCAGGTGGTCAACCGCAAGACCAACGTCAAGGGGGAAGAGCGCTACGTCGAGGCACTGATCGAGTCACGGATCCTGGGCATGGTCATGGCGTTCCCGAAGCAGTTCTCAAGGCTGGACAAGCTTTCCCAGATCCCGTTCCTGCGCCCGGACGGCACGATCTGCTCCACACCGGGATATGACGAGCCCACCCATTCGTTCCTCGAGCTTGATCCGCAGCTGCAAGGGATTGACATCCCGGCGGCGCCGACCCGGGAGCAAGTGGCCTCGGCGCGCTCGCTCCTGCTTGATGATCTTCTCGGTGACTTCCCGCTGCACACCGAGGCGGACAAGGCCAACGCGCTGGCGACCCTGATCACCCCGTTCGTGCGCGACCTGATCCCGACATCCCCGCTGGCCGTCATCGACGCCAAGGAGGCAGGCTCGGGCAAGAACCTGCTGGCGGATGTCATCTCCATCCTCACCACGGGCAAGGCGGCCCAGACGCTGCCCTACACCACGGAGGCGGAGGAGCAACGCAAGGTCATCACCTCAGCCTTCCGGTCCGGGTCGGCGATGCTGCTTTTCGATGAGGCCCATGAGATCGAGGGTGCCGCGTTCGCCCGCGCGCTGACTTCCCACAGCTATCAGGACCGGGTTCTGGGCGCCAGCGACCTGGCGGAGTTCCCCAACAACCGGACCTGGGTGTCCCTGGGCAACCAGGTCCAGGTCAAGGGAGACATGAGCCGCCGGGTGTACCGGGTGCGGCTGGAGTATCCCGGCGCCCGCCCGGAGTCACGTGATGCCTCCGAGTTCAAGCACCCTGACCTGCGGCAATGGGCCATGGACAACCGGCGCGAGCTTGTCCGGGCATGCTTGACCCTGGTGCGCGCCTGGTTCGCCCTGGGCAAGCCGGTGGCGCCACTGCCGTTCCGGATGGGCTCATTCGAGAAGTGGCAGGAGATCCTGGCGGGGGTGCTCTGGGTGGCCGGGGTCGAAGGCTTCTTGGTCAATGTGCCGCAGTGGCGCTCTGAGAGCGATTTTGAGCGCCAGGATCAGGTGGCCCACCTGTGGTGGCTGGAGACCCAGTTCGCTGGCTCAGAGTTCACCTCGGCGGCCGTAACCGATGCCCTGCGCAGGGAGCGCGGCGCTCCGCATCCCCACGGCCTGGATGATCCTTTCCAGGAGGGCTATGCCCGCAAGTTGGGAATCGTGTACTCGAAGCTCAAAGACCGGGTGCTGGACGGATACCAGCTGGTGAAGATGGCAGAGACAGGTCACACCAAGGTCATCAAGTGGAGGATCCGCAGGATCGAGGAGGACACCGAGGGGCCGCCCGACGTAACCTCGAGTGATGACACGTGAACTGGTCTTCTCGGTGACCCTGAAGGACTGCGAGGTGCAAACCTTCAGAGCCGGGGGCAAGGGTGGGCAGAACCAGAACAAGCGCGACACCGGGGTCCGCATCATCCATCACCCCAGCGGAGCGCGGGGCGAAGCGCGCGATGAGAGAAGCCAGTTGCAGAACAAGCGCCTGGCTTGAAGGCGTATGGCCGAACATCCACTGTTCCGGGCGTGGGTTGCTTTTCAGTCCCACGAACGCCGGGACATCGACGCCCGCGCGCTCAAATGGTTGGACGGGGAGCTGAAGCACCCCGAGCGTTTTCGAGTTGAGCGTTTTGACGGCAAGCGCTGGGTCCCCATAGACCAAGCCCCCCAGGTGTGACCCTGGGAGGCTTGTCACCCCCTGTACGGCGGGGTCATCTTAGCTCAGGGGTTGAGCTTGGGCACGATGCAGAACACGATGCCCAAGACGATGGCCACGATCATGGCGATGAGCACGCCCTGGACCCAGGGTGAGGGTTTGTCGTCAGGCACTTGACCATTTCCTCTCATGATCAATACTGCAGTGACTCCGCCCAAGGGCTACTGACTTCCCTGTGTGGCGGCTTTCCCTTGCTGGGAACATTGTGCATGTGATCCCGGGCGTCCTCTTCGGCCTGGGCGGCAGTGAATCGGAACGGTGTCGCCAGCTTCCCGCAGACGCAGGTGGCACGAGTGCGCCTGGTCCCACCCTGGACCAGGTACTCGTAGGTGATCTCGTGTCGGCGGCCAGTGGTCTTTGATCTAGGCATTCCCGTTCTCCGGCCTGGCGTCAACCCACGCCTGAGCATCCCGGCACGCCTTGGTCCACAAGCGGCCCAAGCTGGCCGCCGCCAGGGCGTTGCGCCCATCGGCGTTGCGCTGAACCAACGGGACACGCCCAGCGGTCACCTCGAAGGTGTCGTCCTCGACGGTAATGCGGATCTCGACTCGGATCATGGGCGCCACCCCCCGGCCGAAGCATCAGCCAAGTCCTTGATCAAAAACATGATGAAGCTGACCGGCTCATCGACCGTCCGGACATCGCGCAGCCAGTCATCGAGCACCCGGTACAGCTTCCCGTGCAGCTCGCTCATCTGCTCCTCGACAGCCACGGCGGCCGGGCTGTTCTGTACCATCGCGGCCATCGTGGCGCACTGGATGGCAAGCAACTGGTTGCGCAGAGACGTGAACTTCGCCGTGATCTGGTCCACCTGGGCCAGCTCGCCCGGACTGCCGGAGCGCTTGGTCCCATCGGTCCCGTATATCTCCATCCCCCTCCTCCCTCCTCAAGATCATCGTCCTTCGGACGACTCGTGATCCATTCATCCCATGATCCCACGATCATGATCAACTAATGTTACATCTGTTCCTTATCCTACCATCGCGTCCTTGTCC
>Ga0209382_10009702_pt1 | contig 12022 bp, 8 predicted proteins | sample SoiMetdeltSBSDD5_FD_187599 | JGI IMG/M metagenome (GOLD analysis project Ga0209382, IMG submission 187599) | Bulk soil microbial communities from a Populus tree surrounding site in Tennessee, USA - Soil MetaG P. deltoides SBSDD5 (SPAdes) (version 2) | ecosystem: Environmental > Terrestrial >... | reverse complement strand
AGAGCAGGTTCGCCGGCCCGCCCGCGGCGACGATCGCCTCGTTCAGCTTCTCGATGTGGAAGGCGCTGGTCTTCTTGGCGCCGGGGTGGACGTTGAACACCACCGAGTTCCCGCCCGCCACCATCCCGATCCCGTTGTTGATGATCGTCTCGGTGGGGTTGGTGGTGGGGGTGATGGACCCGATCACCCCGAACGCCGCCCGCTCGATGATGCTCACCCCGTGATCGCCGGAGTACGCCAGGGGCCGGAGGATCTCCGTCCCCGGCGTCAGGTTCGCGCAGAGCAGGTTCTTCTGGATCTTGTCCTTGACGTTCCCCAGCCCGGTCTCCTCCACCGCCCGCCGGGAGAGGTCCTCCGCCAGGCGCCGGGTGGTCTCCCGCATCGCCTCGATCACCAGGTTCCGGGTCTGAAGCGGCGTCTCGTGCCACTGCTCGAACGCGGCGCGCGCCGCGGTGGTGGCGGCGTCCAGGTCGTCGAAGATGCCCATCCGCCCGCCGCGCCCCACCGCCGGGGCCTTGCCCGGCCGCGCCGGCGTCCCCGGCACCACTCCGTCCACGCCGTAGCGCCGCTCGGAGCCGCGCCGGTCGTCGGCGTGGCCGCGCGGCGGCGGCGCCGGGCGGTTCTCCGTGCGCGGGAGGTCGGAGAGCTCCGGCGAGAGCTTCCGCACCACCTGGTCCACGATGGAGTTGATCTGCTTCTCGGTGAGGATCACGGCCGCGCCCTCAGCTCTTGACGTACTTCAACGCCCCGCCCACCTCGATCTCGTCGACGATCGCCATGATCGTGGCGTCCACCGGCCGGTCCTTGGTGACCCTGGTCTGCCTGGCCGAGGACCCGGAGGCGTAGAGCACCACCTCGCCCACGCCCGCGCCCACCGCGTCCACCGCCACCACCATGGTGGACGTGGGCTTGCCCTCCAGGTCCAGCCCGCGCACCACCAGGAGGCGGAGGCCTTCGATCTCCTCCTCCTTGCGGGTGGCGACCACGGTCCCCACCACCTTGCCAAGCAGCATGGGCTAGGTCTCGCCCAGCTCCGCCTTGGCCTTGTCCTGCCGGCCCAGCGGCAGGCTGACGTCGATGTTCGGGTGCGGCCGCGGGATGACGTGGACGGAGACCAGCTCCCCCACGCGTTCGGCGGCGCGAGCGCCTGCCTCGGTGGCCGCTTTCACCGCCGCCACGTCCCCGCGCACCACCGCGGTCACGTACCCGCCGCCGATCTTCTCGTAGCCGACCAGCTCCACCTTGGCCGCCTTCACCATCGCGTCCGCGGCCTCCACCATCCCCACGAACCCCTTGGTCTCGATCATCCCCAGCGCGTCAGCCATCGCTCAAGCCTTTCTCTTCGAACCGCGAATCCCCGTACCGCGAAGCGCTCCTAGACTACTTGTCCTTGAACGGGGCGTTCTCCTTGCCGGAGATGGACTTCAGCGCCGCCACCGCCGCCTCGGAGGCGGAGTCGATGTCCGCCTCGCTCCCGCACATGTACAACCGGCCGAAGGCGCCGAACGGCGTCACGTCCACCAGCCGCACGTTGGCCGCCTTCTCCGCCTCGTTGGCGGCGAGCGCCGCGTAGGCCGCCGGCTCGCACTCCAGGATGAAGAGCGACTGGCCGGGCTCGATCATCGACCCGAAGCGGATCTTGTCGAGGATCATCGCGTGCATCGGTTCGATGGCGCGGATGATGGTGTTGGAGACCAGCTTCGGCTTGAGCCGGTCCTCCTCGGCCACGCCGATGTGCTTGAGGATGGACTCGCCGGCGCTGCGCACCTCGCCCTTGTCCTCGCTGTGCACCTCCAGCATGCCGTAGGCGCGCTCCACCACCAGGGTGGCGGGCTGCACCTTGGTCCCCTTGAGCGCCACGTCGATGATCCCGTGGATCGCCATGCCGGGCGCGATCTCCACGAACAGCGAAGCGACGTAGGGGACCGGGAAATAGCCGCGGCAGGTGGTGCAGATGTGCGCCGCCAGCTGGGGCTGCAGCGAATCCAGGAAAACGAAGGTCCGGAGCGACGTGGCCAACTGGCATTCCCTCCGGCGCGCCTCTTAGCCGCTTCACCCCCCCTGGACAAGCACAAGCGCCACGCGTTCCGGGCGCTTGCGCGCCCTCCGCGGCGCCACGTAAGGTCGCCTCGGGTCCACAACTTGATCTCTTCACGCGGGAGCGGCGCCGCTTGACGATGGAAGCGTACGGCCTGACGGACGTTGGGCGGAAACGCCAGCACAACGAAGACTCGATGCTGGTCGACCCGTCGCTCGGCCTCTACATCGTGGCGGACGGGATGGGCGGGCACGCCGCCGGCGAGGTCGCCTCCGCCAAGGCCACCGAGGTGGTCAAGCAGCACATCGGCGCCAACAAGCAGGTGCTCAAGGACCTGTCGCAGAACGCCACCCAGCAGAACCGGAGCAACGCGGCGGCGCTGGTGGAGCTGGCGGTCCAGAAGGCGTGCGCGGAGATCTACAAGCAGGCGGTGGCGGACACCACCAAGCGCGGCATGGGCACCACCTTGGTGTGCCTGGTGCTCTCCGGGAACAAGGGCGTGATCGGCCACGTGGGCGACTCGCGCGTGTATCTGGTGCGAAACGGCCAGTGCCACCGGCTCACCGAGGACCACACCCTGGTCGCCGCCCAGCTCAAGGCGGGGACGATCAGCAAGGAGCAGGCGGCGTCCTCCCAGTACCGCAACGTGATCACCCGCGCGGTGGGCATCCAGGAGTCGGTGCAGGTGGACACCCTGATCGTCGAGGCGGTGCCCGGCGACACCTTCCTGCTCTGCTCGGACGGCCTGCACGGCTACCTCAACGACGACGAGGTGGCGCCGCTGGTGGCGGCGGTGCCGGGCAAGGAGCTGCCCAAGAAGTTCATCGCCCTGGCCAACGAGCGCGGCGGCAAGGACAACATCACCGCGGTGGTGGTGCAGGTGGGCGGCGACGGGGCGGTGGTCTCCGAGGAGACGGCCGAGGCCCAGTCGCGCATGGAGGCGCTGCGGAAGATCCCGCTCTTCCGGCACCTCACCTACAAGGAGCAGACCGCGGTCCTCTCCATCGCCACCACCCGGACCTTCCCGGGCGGGCGGGAGATCGTGGTGGAGGGGCAGCCCGGCGAGGAGCTGTTCGTGGTCATCCGCGGGCGCGTCTCCATCGAGAAGAACGGGGTGGAGATCGCCGAGCTGCGCGCCGGCGGCCACTTCGGCGAGATGGGGCTGATCGACAACGCGCCCCGGTCCGCCACCGTGCGCGCCAGCGAGCCCACCCGGGTGATGGTGATCGCCCGGTCGGACCTGATGAACCTGATGAAGCGCGAGTCCATCCTGGCGGTGAAGATGCTGTGGAGCTTCGTCCAGGTCCTCTCCGACCGGCTCCGCGCCACCAACTCCGAGCTCTCCGAGGCCCGCCAGGAGCTGGCGGTGGCGCAGGCGATCCAGCCCTTCGCCGAGGAGTAGCGCCCGGCCTGCCGTCCTACTGGTCCACCACCAGCGCGTCCGGCACCTGGTAGTCGACCAGCGTCAGCACCGGCACCAGGTCCGGCTCGTCGTCGTCGGCGCTGGTGGAGCTGGGCCGGACCCCGTCGAAGCGGGCGAGGATCACCAGGTCCCGCCCGTTCTCCAGGTACGGATCCGGGGTGGCGACGCGGACCACCGCGTCCCGGCCGGTGCCCACCAGCACGTTGTCGTAGCGGCGGGCGACGTCCACCTCGTACTCGTCCCCGCTCACGTCGACGCTTCCGCCGATCTGCCCGTTCCCCAGGATGGTGGTGCCCTTCCCGGAGACGGAGCCGCCGTAGCGGGTGGTGGCCACCTTGCGGCGGATCCCGCCGATCGGCACCTCCCACTCCTCGGCCTGGAGGGTGTGCTCGGTGAGGCGCGCGGCCACCGCGTCGCCGGAGGCGCGGACCTCGTCCAGCGTGCCGCGGATCATCACGTACCGGCCCTCGTAGAGCTGGGGCTGGGTGGTGCAGTCGCGCAGCGAGAACACCGGGATCTTCGCGTCGCGCATCACCCGCACGTCCTGCTTCACGTTCCCGCCGCGCGCGGCCACCATCTGGGTCAGGAGCACCGGGGCGTCGGGGCGTTCGCGCAGGTCGTCGCCCCAGGAGGCCACCACCGCGTGGAGCTGGGTGAAGTGCCCGCGCGCGGCGCACCCCTTGAGGGCCGCCCACGCCGCGTTCCGGTCCGAGGAGCGCAGCGCGCGCGCCTTCCGCTCGCAGTCCAGCGGCGGGATGTACTCGTGCGCGACCGGCCTCCCCTTCACGCCCGCGGGCGCGGCGGCGGGGGCCCTGGAGCTCTTCCACACCGAGTCCCAGCTCTCCTTGTTCGACGACCCGGTGGCGCAGCCGGCGGCGCCTACCGCCAGCAGCGCGGCGAGCGCGACCTTCGAGACCTTCGAGACCTTCGGCTCAGAGCGCATGCGGGGGCAGCCTCCTCTCCACCTTCCTGGTCGGCACCGACGCCTCCACCGGCTTGCCCCCGGAGGAGGGCGCGTCGCCGCACTCTGCCTTGCAGGCGCCGCTCATGCACGCGCTCTCCGCGGGCCCGGGCGTCCCCCGGGTCATGTTGGCGTAGCAGGAGGCCGCGCTCACCTTGCAGCCGCGGCTGGCCATGCACCGGCAGCACCCGGAGGCCAGCGAGCTCATCAGCGCCGCCCGCTGCAGCACGTCCGCCAGCCCGCGGTAGCAGGGGGCGGCCCCGGAGGAGAAGCGGCCTTGCCCGTCCACCAGCACCGACTTGCCCTCCAGCGTGCAGGTGTCCGCGGCGGCGGCGAACTCCTTCTCGCACAGGTCCAGCAGCGCCTTGTCCGGGGTGGTCCCCGGCGCGGGCCTGGCGGCCCGGGCGCAGGCGGCCTGCGCCAGCTGGCGCGCGAAGCGGACGTTCTGCGCGCGCTGGGCGGCGTGGTCGCTCACCGGCTCCACCAGCGCCTCGAACAGGCAGTCCTTGCCGGACATCAGGGTATCCACCGTGCAGGCCCATGCCGTCGGCGAGCGGTCCGGCCTCGGCGCCGCGTTCAGCGGCGGCACGGGCGGCGGCGGCGGGGAAGCGGTCTGCGGTGGGGCCTGCGCCAGGACCTGCGCGGCAAGGAGGAAGGCGGTGGCGGCGAGCATGGGGAGTCCCCCGGCGGTGCCGGATGTACCCCTCACCAAATCCAATATTCCCAGGTCATTCCAGGCCGACCTTGCCCTACCTGCCTTCACCGAACGTACAATGCGGCAGGTCCCCCGGACGTGCCCCAGATCAAGGCGAAGAACGGGCTCGCCTCGCAGCTGGCGGAGGTGTGCCTGCCGGAGTCGCTCACCTCGGCGCCGCTGCGCCTGGGCGAGCTGTGGCGGGACCAGCCCGTGATGCTGGTGCACCTGCGCCACTTCGGGTGCCTGTTCTGCCGCGCACACCTGACCCGGCTGCGCGACCGCCACCGGCAGATCAACAGCCGGGGGGCGAAGGTGGTGGCCATCGGCACCGGGGACCTCGAGTACGGGCGCCAGCTCCAGGCGGAGCTGCAGCTCGGCTTCCCGCTCCTGGTGGACGAGGCGCTGCTGACCTACGGGATGGTGGAGGCGGGCCGCGGCCACCTCACCGACTGGGTGCTGCCGGGCGTGATGCGCGCGGCGGAGGCGGCGGCGCTGGAGACGGGCGCCCGGCACGGCCCGCCGGGCCTCCACATGAACGCGCTGGGGGCGACGCACCTCATCCATCCGGCCGGGACGGTGTCCTTCGCGTGGGTGAACGGCGACTTCAGCGAGGACGCGCCCATCGACCTGGTGCTGGGGAAGCTCTGCGCGCCGCTCACGCCGATGCCGTTCAGGTTCAAACGATGAGGAGGACGCCGGAGGCGGGCGCGCCCGTCGCCTGCGAGACCGCCTCCACGTAGAGCGCGAGCTGGCGGTGGTACGCCGGGGAGACGGCCTCCGGCGGATCCGTCTTCAGCTCCACCACCGTCCACTCCCCGCCGTCGCGGAAGGCCATGTCCACCACGCCCTCGGCGACCTCATGCGCGGAGACGCGGACCGACACCGGGCACTCGCGGCGGAGCTCCCGGGCGCCCCGCGCGCGCGCCAGCACCGGGTGCGCCAGCGCGGCCAGCGCGGCCTCCACCGCGGCGCGCCGCTCCACCTCCGGGTTGCCGAACAGCCGCGCGTAGTACCGGACCAGCGGCTCCAGGGCCGCGGCGTCCGCGTCCAGCGGCGCGCGCGAGAGGACGCCGTGGACCAGCGCGCCGAAGCGCCGGCCTCCCGGCCGCCCCTCGCGCCGCGCGCCGCTCACCTCCACCGGGAAGAGCCGCTCCGGCATCGCGGCGGCGGGGACCAGGCGGATGGGCGTGACCAGCAGCGACGGCTGCGCCCCCTGGACCACGCGGGCCGCGCGCTCCCGCTCCCACGCCGCGTTCTCCTCCACGCTCTTGCGGGAGATCTCCAGGCCCGGGTCCTCGGTCAGGATCTCCTGCCGCCGGAGCGTGGCGTCCGTCTCCTTCAGGAGCGTGAGGGTGGCCGGGTCCCACCACGTCACCTGGTGGGCGCCCGCTTCCGGCTGGTGCAGCCCGGGCGACACCGCGACCTCCAGGTTCAGCCGCGCGTCCTCCGGCCGGTCCAGCACCGTCTCCCGGCCGAACGGCGGGCACCCCGGCGCGGCCGCGGGCGTGCGGTGGGTCCCGGGCCGCGGGGTGATCGCCGGGTTGAGCACCTCCAGCCACCCGGGGCGCGGCCCGTCGCCCACGCCGGGGATCACCAGCAGGTCGCGCGCGCGGGTGGCGGCGACGTAGGCGAGGCGGAGCGACTCCTCGTGGTCGCGCTCCAGGGCCTCGGCGCGGTGGTCCAGCAGGTCCCACGGCACGCAGCCTGCCAGCGGCTCCGCCCACAGGCGCCGGGAGATGTCCACGTGGCGCGACGGCAGGGCGTTGACCGCCCGAGCGGTGGGGTCGGCGAGGATCACCACCGGGAACTCCAGGCCCTTCGCCCGGTGCACCGTCATCAGGCGGACGCCCTCGGTGCCTTCCTCCACCACCCGCGCCTCCTCGGCCTCGCCGTCCTCCGCCTCGTCCCACAGCCGCTCCACGAAGGCGCGGAAGGAGGTGGCGCCGCGCGACTCGAAGCGGCGCGCCAGGTCCGAGAGGTGGAGCACGTTGGCCAGCGCCTGCTCCCCGCCGGACCAGAACGCCAGGCCCGCGTGCGCGCGGGTGGCGGCCAGCAGCCGCGCCAGCGTCTCGGGGATGGGCCGCCGGTTGCGCCGGGAGTGCAGCTCGCGGAGCACGTCCAGCGCGCGCTGCACCTCCGCCGACGCCTCGGGCAGCCCTTCGGGAGGCGGGCGGAGCGGGTGCATCCGGCCCAGGCTGTTGCCGCGCGCGAGCGCGCCGCGGTATGCCAGGAGCTGGTCGTCGCTCAGCGCGAAGAGCGGGCCGCGCAGGGTGGCGAACACCGAGAGCTCGTCGTCCGGCCACTCCACCGCGGTGAGCGCGTTGCGCAGCGCCAGCACCTCCTCGCGGGCGTGGAACGACCGCCCGCCGACCAGGACGTGCTGGATGCGCCGCACCTCCAGCGCGGCGGCGTAGCCCTTGGTGAGGTCGTCCCCGAAGGACTGGAAGCGGCGGAAGAGGATGCAGATGTGCCGCGGCTGGATGGGGACCCGGGCGGCGGGGGACCCCGACCCGGGCTCCACCACCGTCCAGCCGCTCCGCTCCACCAGGTGCTCCACGAAGGCGGCGACGGCGTCCGGGAAGGACTCCTCGATCTTGAAGTCCACCACGCTCCCGAAGTCACCGTAGGGCCGGGGGACGGGGAGGACGACGATCTGCGGCTGCGGCGGGAGCTCCTCGGCGGCGCGGCCCGCCTCCAGCGGCACGTAGCGCGCCTGGGTGGCAGAGCCCTCGCCCATGGCGGGCGCGAACGCCGCGTTCACCGCGTCCTGGATGGGCCGCACCGCGCGGAAGCTCCGGGAGAGGTAGATCAGCTCCGCCCCGCTGCGCTGGAGCTGCGCCTTGATCCGCTGGTAGAGCGCCACGTCCGCGCGGCGGAAGCTGTAGATGGACTGCTTGGGGTCGCCGACGATGAAGAGCTTCCCGCGCACCGGGCGGACCTGCTCCATCGCCGGGACGTCGGGGTCGTCGGCGGAGAGCAGGAGCAGGATCTCCGCCTGGAGCGGATCGGTGTCCTGGAACTCGTCCACGAAGAGGTGGGTGAAGCGCCGCTGCAGGGCCTCGCGCACCGGGCGCTGGTCGCGCACCATGTCCCGCGTCTTGATCAGCAGATCGGTGAAGTCCAGCCGCCCGGCGGCCGACTTCTGCGCCTGGTAGCGCTCCACCACCGGCCACAGCTCCTCGCGCAGCCGGGAGGCGACGTCGGCGTCGCAGCGCTCCATCAGCCGGTCCAGCATGGCCTTGGCGTCGTCGCGCCGCTCCAGCACCTGGGCGCGCGAGAGCCCCTCCGCGAACTCCTCGCCGAAGCCGTTCCAGCGCCACCAGCGGGCGCGGGAGAGGTCGCGGAGCGCGGCCTCCAGGCCGTCGTGGTCGCGGGGCGCGACGCGCTCGCGGTGCTGGAGGTCCTCGATGAAGCGCTGCAGCTCGGAGAGCGCCTCCTTCAGCTTCCCCGGCCTCCTGGCCTTCGCCGCCAGCGCGCCCAGGTCCACCAGCTGATCGACCGCGGCGTCGAGCTCCTGCGCGCGGGCGAAGGCGGCGTCGCGGCGCCAGGGCGCGTCGAAGTCGCGGCGCTCCACCAGCCGCAGCGCCGAGTCGCGGAGCAGCCGCCGCGGGGTGGGGCCGTCGCGGCGCACCGGCCGGCGGCGCAGCAGCCGGCGCGTGCCCTCCGGAGGATCGCGCAGCGTCTCCTCGAACCAGGCGTTGAAGGTGTGGTCCAGGAGCCGCTCCGCCTCGTCCTGCGCGGCGACCTGGAAGAGCGGGTCCACCCCCGCCTCCACCGGCCGCTCGCGGAGGAGGTCCGCGCAGAGCGAGTGGATGGTGCCGATGCGCGCCGCCTCCAGCTCCTCGAGCGACGCGTCCAGGTGGGCGCGCTCCTGCTCGCTGGTCTCCCCGTGGAGCCGGGCGTCCTCCAGCGCGGCGCGGAGGCGGAGCTTCATCTCGCCGGCGGCCTTCTCGGTGAAGGTGACGGCGATGATCTGGGCCAGGCGCGCGCGGCCGGAGCGGACCAGCGCCACCACCCGGTCCACCAGCACGGTGGTCTTCCCGGTGCCGGCGGCGGCCTCGACCACGAAGGTGGCGTCCAGGTCCTCGCGGATGCGGCGGCGGGCCAGGTCGTCCATCACTCCAGCCTCCGCAGCGCGGCCAGGTCCTTCAGCTCCTGCCCCTTCGACTTTCGCTTCCAGCGCGCCTCCTCGCCGGGCCCGCAGACCGGGAGGAAGTCGCAGTAGTCGCAGGCGCCCCTGGCGGGCGCGGCGGGGAAGAAGCCCTCGGCGATGGCGGAGGCGATCACCCGGCTCACCTCGCGCGCCAGCTCCCGCGAGCGCCCGTCCAGCGGGATGGTGACGTCGCTGAAGCCGCCGGCCTGGGTGCAGTAGTAGAGCCGGCCGCCCTCCACCTTGGCGTCCGGGAACATCTTCTCCAGGGTGAGGGCGTAGAGCACCGGCTGGAGCGTCTCGCCGCCGCCCACCACCGTGCCCTGGACGGCGCGCGGCTTGCCGGTCTTGTAGTCGGTGGCGCGGATCGTCCCGCGGGGGCTGCGCTCCACCAGGTCGATGGAGCCGCGCAGCTGCAGGCCCGTCTCCAGCTGGACCGGCTCCGGCCGGCTGTCCGGGTCCGCCGCCTCGCGCTCGCGCAGCCCGAACGCCAGCTCGAACTTCCACGGCGTCCAGTCGGCGGAGGTGCGCTGCACCCGGCGGAGCCACTCGCGGACGTCCGCCTTGATCGCGTCCAGCGCGTCCTTCCACAGCCGGTCGATAGAGGGGGCCCACTCCTCGCGGCGCTCCCCGGCCACCCTGGCCAGCACCTCGTCCACGCGGGCCAGGGCGCGCGGGAGGTCGTCGGCGGTGAGCGGGAGGCGGCCCTCGGCGCGCAGCTCGGAGAGCACCTGGTACTGCACCCGGTGGACCAGGTCCCCGCGCTGGAGCGGGTCCATCTGCTCGATGGGCTCGGGGTCCTTGCGGGGCGACAGCCGGTGCATCTCCTTGAGGAAGAAGCGGTAGGGGCAGGCGGCGAAGTGCTGCAGCGAGGTGGGAGAGAAGGAGCGCTGGTCGAAGGCGTGGCGCGCGAGCACGGCCCTGGCTTCGGGCCCGGGCTTGACCAGCCCGTCCGCGGGGGTCCAGCTCCTCAGGCGCCGGCGGCCGTGGCGCCGCAGCGCGCGGGCGAGGGACTCGTTCACCTCCAGGAGGTAGCGGGCGGACCCGGCCGGGGGCGGCGCCGGGCTGCGGAAGAGGCCGTCGAGGATGGAGAGGTCGCGTTCGGCGGCGTCGATGGCGAGGGCGGGGTCCTGCGGCGCCGGCCAGCCGATCCGCGCGGGGGAGGCGCGCTCCGCCTTGCGCTGCAGGGCGGTGAAGTCGGGGAGGGTGCCCTCGGACGCGCGCAGCACCTCCAGCCCGTAGAAGGAGGGGACCCGGGGGCGCGCCTGGTCCGCGTCCACGCGCGGGTAGCTGAAGTGGATGCGGCGGCGGGCGGCCCCGGCGGCGAGGCGGAGCTGGAGGCGCTCGGCGGCGGCGCGCTCGCGGCTGGTCTCCAGCTCGCCGGAGATGGAGGCCCGCGCGGCGTCGAGGAGGACCGGATCCTCGGTGAGCCGCTGGGGGAAGATGCGCTCGGCGAGGCCGGGGACGAACACCACCTCCAGGTCCAGGCCGCGCGCGTCGTCGATGGAGCCGACGAAGACGTGGCCCTGGGGGCGGTCCTTCTGCGGGCGGGTCATCTCGAACAGGCGGGCCGAGAGCACCAGCCGCACCTCGGACAGCGTCACCGGCCCCACGTCCGCCATCGGCTGCAGCTCGGAGAGCGCGCGCTGCACCCGGTCGGTGTAGCGGAGGGCGCGGTCGGCCAGCGCGCGCAGGTGCTGGAGCCACTCGCCCCAGCGCGCGCGGGCGGGGAGGGCGGCGAGGTCGTCGATCAGCGGGAGCGCGAAGCGGGCGAGCTGGTCCAGCTGTTCGCGATCGCGCTGCAGGCGCTCCGCCCGCGCGTCGTCCAGGTCCGGCGCGGCGGCCTGGAGCTGGAGCTGCCGGGCGAGGTGATCCAGCCGGCGCCTCCAGCGGTCGCGGCCGCCGATCACCGCCGCCTCGATGATCAGCTGCTCCCACTTGCGGGGGGCGATCACCGGCGGGTGCTCCGGCTCCGGGGGCGCCTCGTCCGCCGGCTCCTCGGACTCCACGTCGACGGGGGCCAGCTCCTCGGCGTCGGCGGGCCGGAAGGAGAGCTCCGGGGGCGGCGCGGGCGGCGGGGCGCCGGTGACGGTGGGGGCGGGGACCTCGCCCAGGGAGAGGTACTCGGCGAAGCGGCGGGCGGAGAGCCGCTCGTCGGCGCAGGCGAGGAGCGAGAGCAGCGCGCGCCCGGATGGATCGGGCCCGCGCGTGCCGCGGGCGAAGTAGGCGGGGACGTCCGCGCGCGACAGCGCCTCCGCCACCGCCGAGCGGTACTGCGAGGGCGCGCGGAGGAGGATGCCCATCCGCTCGAAGGGGACGCCGGCGGCGGCCTCGGCGTGGATCCGGCGGGCGATCTCCACCGCCTCGCGGCCTTCGCCGGGGGCGGAGAGGACGTCCACGGAGGGCGGGTCCTCGCCCGGCGGCGTGACCTCGTCGACCGCGGCGAAGAGCCCGCGCTGCATGCGGGCGAGCGCGCCGGTGCCCGGGGCCGGCAGGCGCTCGGGGGGGCAGCCCAGCGCCTCGGCGAAGCGGCGGAGCGTGCGGTCGTCGCCTTCGGGGACGGTGGCGAGGAGGTCGGCGCCGGTCCTCGCCAGGGCCTCCACCAGGCGCTGCTCCGCCCGGTAGCGCAGGGGGACGTCGAGGAGCACCGCGGAGGCGGGCGCGTCGATGGGCGCGGAGGCGGCGAGGCGGAAGAGGGTGGCGCGGTCGGCGAGGCCGGCCTCGGCCAGCGCGCGGTCGAACGCCTCGGCGGC
>Ga0209382_10009700_pt1 | contig 12024 bp, 15 predicted proteins | sample SoiMetdeltSBSDD5_FD_187599 | JGI IMG/M metagenome (GOLD analysis project Ga0209382, IMG submission 187599) | Bulk soil microbial communities from a Populus tree surrounding site in Tennessee, USA - Soil MetaG P. deltoides SBSDD5 (SPAdes) (version 2) | ecosystem: Environmental > Terrestrial >... | reverse complement strand
GACGCATCGTCGTCGTTCGCGCAGGCGGCGAAGACCACCGCCACCAGGGCGGCCGTCGCCACGAGGATCAGCGCCGCCTCCGCCCAGGCTCGGCGGGTCTTGTACCACGGGGTCATCGCCCCGCACGCTACGCGCGCCCGTCACTACGGTCAAACTGTACCGAGAGTGACCGAACTTACCCCAGCTCGCGCTCCGTGGCCTTCTCGGCCTCCTGGCTCAGGGCGGCGTCGAAGAAGCCTGCGACCGTGGCCGAGGCCAGGGGACGGAGGCGGGCGACGGCCGTGGTGAGCTGCTCCCAGCTGGCGGGGTCGTCGACCGTGCCGGCCTGGGACTGCCGCCACAGGTCCTTCACGAACAGTTCGACGACCGCTCGGGCCATCGCGTGGGTGTGCTCCTGGAGCAGCCTCGTCACCTCCACCCGGCGGTGCAGGGGGACGCCCAGCGATGCCAGCTCGCGAGCGGCCTGGAAGGCGGCCGGCGACAGGATCTGCCACTGTCCGTCGTCCAGGACCCGGAGCATGCCCAGCTCCTCCAGCAGGTCCGGGTCGACCGTGTCGCTCGGGGACAGCCCCAGGCGGGCGACGCCCTCGGCCGGGGGGACGATCTCGTCCTCGTCCTCCGTGGCCCGGGCCACGGCTGCGCGGGCGAACGCCAAAGCCGTCGTGGCGGCGTTGCCCGGGGCGCGATCGAGCAGCCGACGGATGGCCGTCAGCGTCAGGCCGTGGGCCTGCAGGTCGCGGATGGCCTCCAGGCGGGCGAGATGATCCTCGTCGTAGACCGCCATCCGGCCCACCCGCGCGGGGGCGGGCAGCAGGCCCTCGGACTGGTACCAGCGGATGGTGCGGATGGTCGCCCCCGTCCGCGTCGCCACCTCGTCGACCGTGTAGCGGGCCGGCGTGGGGGACTCTGCGGACGCGGGGCTCGCGCTCAGGTCGCTGACCATTCGCCGTCGAACCTGTCGCCCTTGGCCTCGCCGTCGTCGGCCAGCTTGCGGAGGTGGGCCCACACCGACTTCTGCGCCACCGGGTGCAACTCGGGCGCCACGTCGGTGTACACGTCATCGACGATCTGGGCGATCGTCGTCGTGCCCCGCCGCCGCAGCACGTCGAGCACCTGCTTCTCCCGGGCCAGCCGGTGCTCGATGTACTCGTCGACCACCGCCATCGGGTCCTCGATGACGTGCCCGTGCCCGGGGGCGATGGCCTTGAGCCGGGGCCGGATCGTCTTCAGCCGCTCCAGCGACGCCAGGTACGCCGCCATGTCGCCATCGGGCGGCCCGATCACGACCGTCGAGCCCTGCATGATGTGGTCGCCGGTGAACAGCGTGCGCTCCTCGTTGAGCAGGTAGCACAGGTGGTTGGACGCGTGGCCGGGGGTGTGCAGCGCGGTCAGGTGGAACTCGGTCGCCTCGATCACCGCGCCGTCGGCCAGCGTGCCGTCGAGCCGGACCTTGCCCCGCCCCTCACCCGGCCCGAAGGCCAGGATCTCGGCGCCGGTGCGCCTCTTGAGGCCGACCGCGCCGGGCGAGTGGTCCTCGTGGGTGTGGGTGAGGAGGATCCAGCGGATGCGGTCGCCGCCGCAGCCGGCGATGGCGTCGAGGTGGGCGGCGTCGCCGGGACCCGGGTCGATGACCGCGATCTCGTCGATGCCGACCAGGTACGTGTTCGTGCCGGGCCCGGTCATCATCCCGGGGTTGTGGGCCACGATCCGCCGCACCATGGGCGACAGGGCCGAGGCCACCCCGTAGACGATGGGGCGCGGCTCGCTGATGGCGGTCTCGTCGGTGCTCACGACGGATCCCCCAGCTCGCCCTGGGAGCGCTGGCTCGGCTGGTCCTCCCAGCTCTCGACGTCCCACACCTCGTCGGTCGACGAGCCGGAGCGGCTCCGCCACCGGGTCGCCCGGTAGCCGTCGCCGCCGTTCCAGCTGGATGTGACCGCCACCCGGCCGCGCCGGGCGAGGTAGGCCAGCAGCGGGCCCCGGAAGAGGGCCCGGGTCGGCGGGATGAGCAGGAGGAGGGCCAGGCAGTCGCTGATGAAGCCCGGGGCGATCATGAGCGCGCCGGCCAGGAGGATCAGACCGCCGTCGGCCACCTCGCGGCTGGGCAGCCGGCCGCGGTCGAGCGCGGCCTGGATGCGGCGCAGCACGCCGAGTCCCTCGCGCTTGGCGAGCCAGGCGCCGAGGACCGAGACCGCGATGAGCAGGCCGATGGTGTTGAGGACGCCGACGGTCCCTGCGACCTGGACGATGACGGCCAGCTCGGCGAGGGGAGCGACGACGAAGAGGACGAAGAGGAGCAGTGCCATGGGGAGCGGCCGCTAGCGGGAAGGAGGCGGGGTCGGCGGCCGGTTGTCCGCCCATCGTACCGCCGCGTGTGGCCTGCCGATGCCGGCCGCCCGCCGAGCGCCGGCCGGCCGGCTGATTCTTCGGTGTGACCCCCTTCACAGCCCGACTACCGGGTGGTAACATGTGGCCCAACGTACGGGGGGAGGGGGAGCCTCGTACGGGCGTGGCTGGAGCGACGCGACATGAAGGGGGGAGCAATGGCGCTGCCCGGGTCTCATCGCAGGACTCAGGGCATGCAGCCGGGGGGTTGCTCGTCGAATCGCTCCAGCCGCGCCGAACTCGCCGTCACACCTCCGGGGGTGCGGACACGGTGCGGGCCGCGCGAACGCCGCCAAAACGGGCGACGCAGCGCCCCTGCATGGAGGAGGCGCTGCGTCGATATCGCCGTGGAGTTGCAGCTAGTTGTGCTGCGCCCCCAGGGCCCTGCGTTCTGCCTCGCTCAGACCTCCCCAGATGCCGTGAGGCTCACGGATGCGCAGTGCATAGCCGAGGCACGGCTCCCGCACGGCACATGTGGCGCAAATTGCCTTTGCTTGCTCTTCGCGCTTGAGCTTCTCGCTCTTCCGCTCGAAGTGCGACGGTGGGAAGAAGACGACCGATTGCGGGCCACGACATGCGGCACGAACCTGCCAGTCATCCTCAACACGCTGTGCGCTCACAGACACACCCCCCTTCAGAGCCGGACCATACAGCCGCTCCCCGGCCGGAATCAACGAAAAGTTGTGGGGGTGGAGTAGCCGCGGGACACCGACGCTTACCAGGTCAGCGGGGTTGTGAAGGTCTCGTGACGGCTTCCTGCGCCCGTATGACCCCGCGCGCCGCTAGGCCAAATGCGCACGCCGCCGACGGCTCGTCCGGGGGCGAATCTCACTCGTGGGACGGAGCACGCTCCCGATAGTCACGCGCCCCGCCTTCCTCCGGCTCGACCTCCAGGACGAGACCCTCGATGGCGACCACGCGAACGGCGTCAGCCTTGCGAATCGGGGTGGCACGGTTCGTGCGTGCCCGCCACGGTGCGTCGCGTAGTGTCACCACTCCGTCGGGTGCGATGTCGGTGCGGGCGACGCCCATCTCGCCGATCATCCAGTCCCGCCCGATGGTGGGCGTCGAGAACCGGCTGCGGACCATGGTCGGCATGCCGGCGATCATCGCCAGGGTGATGCCGATGAACGTCACGAGCAGCGTGATCCAGCTGGCCGACACGCCGTCGTAGAGGAAGATCGAGCCCAGGACGAACGCCACCGTGGCGATCCCGGTCCACACCCGGGGCACGCCGGTCTGGATGTCGACGCCGTAGCCGAACATCGCCAGCAGGATCAGCGCCACGCCCAGTGGCCGGGTCGGCAGCGCGGCCAACCCGTAGCAGCCGAGGATCAGCGACCCGGCGCCCACGAGGCCGGCGATGCCGACGCCGGCCGTGAACAGCTCGAACAGCAGCAGCGCCAGGCCGATCACGAACAGCAGGTAGGCCACGTTGGGGCTGGCCACCGTGTGGAGCAGCTGGCCGACGATGTCGAGTCCACTGAACCGGACGTCGGTGACCGGCACCCGGTCGCCGCCCACCACCTCGGTCTCGAACCCGTCGAGCTGTACGACGTACTCGAGGATGGTCGGGGCGTCGTTGTCGACGAGGCCGATGTCGACCGCGCGGGCGGCGCCGACGCGGTCGCCGACCTCGGCCGTCCCCAGGTCCTCGGCGTCGACGCCGCGGGCCTCCATGAGCTCGCGTGTGATCTCGATGCTGGAGCCCGGGGCGATGCCCAGCGGCTCGGTCGACGCCACCAACCGGACGGCGTCGCCAGCGGCCCGGCTGCCCGAGGGTCCGATCCAGGCGCCGACCGGCACGTGCGAGTCCTCGATGGCCGCCACGAGGTCATCGAGTTCGCCGCCGGACACGATGGCCCCGCCGCTGTCGAACTGCAGCACCAGCGCCAGGGCGCACGTGTCCCCGGCCTCGTCCAGCTCGTCGTCGACGAGGTCGGCCAGCACGGGGTCGATGAGCCCGTCGACCTCGACCACCATCACCGGCCCCGACCCCGGCTCACACCCGCTTTGGGCGCCGCCGGCGGGCGCCAGCAGGCCGAGCGCGGCGGCCGCGCTCACGAGGGCCGCGCCGACCTTCGCTAAGGTCCCGCGGTCCGCTGGACCGACCATGGCGGGCGTCGTGCGCTGTGCATCCTGAACAGTTCTTCGCTGCATCTCGGCTGGTCATCGTGGCCGGGAAGGGCGGGGTCGGCAAGACGACGGTCAGCGCCACGCTGGCCCGGGCGGCCGCCCTGTCCGGTTTGTCGACCCTGATCGTCGAGGTGGAGGGCAAGAGCGGGCTGCCCGGGATGTTCGCCCACGGCGAGCTCGGTTACGACGAGGTGGTCCTGTCGGCGGGCGGCGGCCCCGACGGCGCGGCCGACGTGCGGGCCCGCACGCTGACCGCCGACGCCGCGCTGCTCGAGTACCTCCAGGACCACGGGCTGTCCCGCATCTCGCGGCGGCTGGTGTCGTCGGGAGCCCTCGACGTCGTGGCCACCGCGGCCCCCGGCATCAAGGACATCCTGCTGCTCGGCAAGGTCAAGCAGCTGGAGCGGGCGGGCGTGGCCGACCTCATCGTCCTCGACGCCCCCGCCGCCGGGCACGCGATCACGTTCCTCCAGTCGCCCCGCAGCCTGCTCGACACGGTCAGCGTCGGGCCGATCAACGCCCAGGCTCGCGACGTGCTCGAGCTGCTGGAGGACCACCGGCGCTGCCAGGTGGTCCTGGTCACGATCCCGGAGGAGACGCCGGTCAACGAGGCGGTCGAGACCGCGTTCTCGCTGGAGGACCGGGTGGGCGTCGGCCTCGGCCCGATCGTGGTCAACGGCGTCTACCCGGCGCTGGTCGGGCTCGACGCGGACCCGGTGGCCGCGGCCGAGGCGGCCGGCGTGTCGCTGCGGCCGGGGGAGGCGGACGCGCTCGTCGCGGCAGCGACGTTTCGGCGGTCCCGGGTCGAGCTCCAGGACGAGCAGGTCGGGCGGCTGGAGTCGGCACTGCCGCTGCCGCAGCTCCGGCTGCCGTTCCAGTTCACGACCGACATCGGGCCGGCGGAGCTGGAGACGCTGGCCCGGGCGCTGCTCGACGAGATCGAGTCCCTCTCCGGGCTGCCCGCATGACGGAGGGGGAGACCGTCGCCGGCCTGGTGTCCGAGCGCAGCATCGTCGTGTGCTGCGGATCGGGCGGTGTTGGGAAGACCACGACGGCCGCGGTGCTGGCGCTGGAGGGGGCCCGCCGCGGCCGCAAGACCGTGGTGGTCACGATCGACCCCGCCAAGCGGCTGGCTGACGCCATCGGGCTGGCGGGGCTGACCGGCTCGCCGAGCCGTATCGACGGGAACTGGCCGGGCGAGCTGTGGGCGATGATGCTCGACACGAAGTCGACCTTCGACGACCTCGTCCTCAAGCACGCGGGCACGCCCGAGCAGGGCCGGCGGATCCTGGCCAACCGTTTCTACCGCAACATCTCCGGGGCCCTGTCGGGCACCCAGGAGTACATGGCGATGGAGAAGCTGCACGAGCTCCACGACGAGACCGACTTCGAACTGGTCGTCGTCGACACGCCGCCGACCCGCCACGCGCTGGACTTCCTCGACGCCCCCCGGCGGCTGTCCCGGTTCCTCGACCACCGGCTGTTCCGCCTGCTCATGGCCCCGAGCCGGGGGTTCGTCAGGGCGGTGAACGTCGCCGCCCAGACGTTCCTGCGCACGGTGTCCAAGGTGGTCGGCGGCGACGTGGTCGACGACGCCATCGCCTTCTTCCAGGCGTTCGAGGGTATGGAGGAGGGCTTCCGGCAGCGGGCCGCCCGGGTCAACGAGCTGCTGGCGGCGCCCGAGACGGCGTTCGTCCTGGTGGCGTCCCCGCGGCGGGACACGGTCGAGGAGGCCCACTTCTTCGCCGAGCGGCTGCGCGAGGCCGGCATCGAGGTGCAGGCGCTGGTGGTCAACCGAGTCCACCCAACCTTCCGACGCAGGGTGACCGACCAGGCGGCAGCCGCCACCGCGGCCCGGGCCGAGACCCTGGCCGGGACCGAGCTCGGCGGCCTCTACCGCAACCTGGCCGACTTCGAGGCCGTGGCCAGCCGCGAGCAGGGGCACCTGGCGGGGCTGGCCGACGCGGTGGCGCCCGCCCCGGTGGTATGGGTGCCGTTCCTGCGCAGCGACGTCCACGACCTGGCGGGCATGGACGAGATCGCGGCGCACGTGTTCGGGCGGAGTGCCTGACTACTCGTCGAGGGAGGCGGCGGCCTCGTCGAGGGCAGCGGCCGCGTCCTCGAGCGTCTCCTTCACGGGGACGATGCGGTCGAAGCCGGTGGTGTGGAGGAGGCGGGTCAGTGTCGGGCGGCTGCAGGCGACCGCGACGTCGCCGCCGCCCTCCCGCGCCCGGCGGATGCCGCCGATCAGCGCCCCCAGGCCCGCCGAGTCCATGAACGGTACGGACGACAGATCGATCAGTAGGTAGCGCGTGTCCGCCAGCTCGCCGAGGGCGTCACGGAACTGCCCGACCGTGTAAGCGTCGAGCTCGCCGACGGGCCGGCAGACGGTGTAGCTGTCGGCCTCGTCAACCTGGATGTCGAGCACAGATTCTCCTCCCGGAACCCCGCTGGGCGATCGTAGCTGCGCGCAGCGCGGCCTCGGCCCGCAGATGTGCGGTCCTGTCCCTCATGCGCCGCTGGCACGGCAATGTTCCCGGCTCGTAGCCTGCCCAACCGTGCCGGACGTGCTGATCGCCACCGATGCCGACTGGATCCATGACGAGGTCGACGCGGCGCTGACCGACGAGGAGACGCGGGTGGTCCGGGTCCGGGAGGGCCGGGAGGTCAGCGAGGCCGCCCGCCGCACCGACCCTGTGCTGATCGTGCTGGACATGCAGATCGGCAACATGGGCGGCATCGCGACCGCGCTCAACCTGGAGCAGGAGTTCGAGGCCGGCACCACGCCCGAGGCACCGATCCTCCTCCTGCTCGACCGGCCGGCCGACGTGCCCCTCGCCCGGCGGTGGGGCGTCGACGGGTGGCTGTCCAAGCCGCTCGACGCGTTCCGGCTGCGGCGGGCCGCCCGGGCGCTGCTGGCTGGGGAGACCTGGCACGAGCCGTCAGGCCTCGCCGCCTCGCCCTGACCGGCCGAATCGGCGGGCGGCCCCCGGGCGGCGGCGACACGATGGGGGCATGCCGGACCTGGTCGAGCTGTTCCCGCCGGTGGGCGTGGTGATCCGCACACCCCGCCTGGAGCTGCGGTGGCCGTCGATGGACGACCTCTGCGCGTTGGCCACCGTGGCGGCCGAGGGGGTCCACGACGACGACGTGATGCCCTTCCTCACGCCGTGGACCCGGGGCACGCGTGAGGAGAGGGCCCGCAGCGTCCTGCAGTGGAACTGGGGGTCGTGGGGCTCGTGGGATCCGAAGAAGTGGAGCTGGTCGTCGGTGACGGTGGTCGACGGCCGGGTCGTCGGGACCCAGGGAATCCAAGCCGTGGACTTCGGCGTGTGCCGGACGATCGAGACGGGGTCGTGGGTGGGCCGGGCCTACCAGGGCCAGGGCATCGGCAAGGAGATGCGGGCCGCAATGCTCCACTTCGCTTTCGCGGGCCTCGGGGCCGAGCTGGCGATCACGGGGGCGTTCGAGGACAACGCCCCCAGCCTGGGAGTCACGCGGTCGCTCGGCTACCGGGAGAACGGCTTCCACATCATGGCGGTCGAGGACAGGTGCCGGCGGGAGCTGCGGTTCACCATGACCCGGGAGGACTGGGAGGAGGTGCGACGCGACGACATCGAGATGTCGGGCGTCGACGCGGCGCTGCCGCTGTTCGGCGCGGTCCCGGCCGAGGAGGCCGCCGCCGAATTGTCGCCATAGTGTTGTCGCCCCGGGCCGTCAGGCTGGGGGCATGACCACGACCACCAGCGACGTCGACCGTGCCGCCGAGTTCCTGTGGCGGCACGCCCGGCTGCTGGAGCGGCGGCGGTTCACCCACCGCTTCGAGCGGCCCGACCCGGACGGCGTGGCCGCCGCGGTGCTGGCGTACCTCAACCCCGACGGCGGGTTCGGTCAGGCGCTGGAGCCCGACTGCCGGAGCCCGCACAGCCAGCCCCAGGCCACGCGCCTGGCCCTCGGCGCGCTGGCGGACGTCGGGCGGCTGGACGGCACGGTGGCCGAGGGGGCCGCGGCATGGGCGGCCGGGCTGGTGACCGAAGAGGGCGGACTGCCGTTCTGCCTGCCGACCGTCGTCGGCTACCCCCGGGCGCCGTGGTGGGACCCGGGCGGCGACCCGCCGCCGGCCAACGTCACGCCGACCGGTGGCCTGGTGGGACGGCTGCGCGAAGCGGGGGTCGCGGCCGCGTGGCTCGACCGGGCGGAGGCGTGGTGCTTCGCCGAGCTGGACCGGGTGGCGGCGGCGGGCGAGGCGCCGAGCCAGTACCACGTGGACAACCTGGCCGAGCTGTGCGCCCACGCGGCCGACCGGCCGGCCGCGGACCGGTCGCTCGGGAACCTGCGGGAGCAGCTGGCGGCCGGCCGGGTCATCCCGCTGGTGCCGGGCGCCGCCGCCGGTCCCGACACCCACACCCCGCTCGACATCGCCCCGCGTCCCGACCACCCGCTGCGTCCCGCTTTCCCGGACGGGATGATCGACGAGTTCCTGGACCGGCTGGCGGCGGTCCAGCAGCCCGACGGCGGGTGGCCGATCGACTGGCCGGCGCCGGGCGAGACGGCGGTGTGGGAGTGGCGGGGGGTGCGGACGCTGGGCGCGCTGGAGGTCCTCGACGCGTACGGCCGGCTGTGAACCGCACCGACCGCCTCTACGCCATCGTCGAGGAGCTGCGGGCACGCGCGCCCCGGCCGGTGTCCCGGCGGTGGCTGGCGGCGCGCTTCGAGGTCAGCGCCCGCACGATCGAGCGGGACATCGCCGGCCTCCAGCACGCGGCGGTGCCGATCTGGTCGCAGCGGGGGCGGGAGGGCGGCTACGGCATCGACGCCCGCCACACCCTGCCCCCGCTCAACCTGACGGCCCTGGAGGCGACCGCGGTGGCGGTGGCGCTCGCCGCCGCGGGCAACGCCCCGTACGCCTGCGAGGCCCGGGCCGCGGCCGCCAAGGTGGCGGCGGTGCTGACGGGCGGGGCCGGCATGGCCGCCCGGGTCCGGGTCAGCCCGTCCCCGCCGGTGGCGTCGCCGCACGTGGTGGCGGCGGTCGAGGAGGCGGTGGCCGAGGGCCGGGTGGCGGATCTGTCGTACCGCGACCGGGAGGGCCGCACGACCCGGCGCCGGGTGGAGTGCCACGGCCTGTACGCCAGCGGACGGGACTGGTACGTGGTTGGCTGGTGCCGGCTGCGGGACGACCGGCGGCTGTTCCGCCTCGACCGCATCGCCACGATCTCGGTCCTCCCCGAGCCGGTGGCCGGGCGGGACCTCGACGAAGTCCTCGGCTGGGTCCCGGTACCGGCGGAGCGCCCGTCGCTCCTCCCGGAAGACTGACCGCCATCGGGCCTGTAACTCGATGTCGAACCGGCGGGGACGAGCGGATAGAGTCGTCTCTCCGGTTCACCGGGTGGTGGCTCAGTTTGGCAGAGCGCTGCGTTCGGGACGCAGAGGTCGGGAGTTCAAATCTCCCCCACCCGACACCCACGAGAGGGCCTGGTCACAGGCCCTCTCCGTCGTTTTCGGCGCGGTCCGCTTGGCTGTCGTTGAGGGCCTCCATCCCGCGTTCATCCCGCGGAGGCGGATCGAGGAACCGGGCCGCCATGCTGCCTGCTGCCGCTCGGTGACCACTTGGGCTAGAGGTCGAGCGTTACCGGGCGTCGGTGTGCCCCAGGACCGACTGCGCAGTCTTCACATCGACCCCGGCGGCGACGAGGCCCGTGGCCGACGCCTGCCGCAGGTCGTGGAACCCGAGGCCCACGTACCGCCGGCGGCCCGTCGCCTCGTCCTCGACCATCTTGCCCAGGCCCGCGGCGATCGTCGCCGGGTACCAGACCCGGCGCAGCCAGTTCGTGTACCGCAGGGGCCACCGCCGGGCGCCCTGAACAGCAGCGCTCCGCTGGTGTGCATGTCGCCATGCCGCCTTCTAACCACCTGGAAGCCTTCGACAACACTGCGCCGCTGTGGCCAGCTGGCTCGACCGCAGCACCTAGACAGCGTCGTCCGAACGAGCGCCCTGGGAGGCGTTACGGCCAACTTCCGCCTTTGGCTACAAACGTTCTCTTGGCACTACGGAATACCGGACTAGCGTCCGGGCATGGAAACCGTCATCGTCGGAGCGAATGGCGCGGAGACCGCCGCCAAAGCAGTCGAACGGGCCGGCAAGGTGGCGGCGACGATGGGTGCCCGCCTGATCGTCGTGACTGCGTATGGAACCGACGACGTCGCAGAGATCGGCGTCGGGAGTGACACGTACGTCGTCAGCACCGCGCAAGAGGCGACCGCCTTTGCCGAGCAGACTGCGGCGCGCGTCGGCACCGAGTACGGCATCCAGGCGCGGGGAATCGCCGCCAGTGGCAAACCGGAGAGGGTCATCCTCGACGCGGCGAAGCAGCTCGACGCCTCGGTCATCTTCGTAGGCAACGTCCGCATGCAGGGTCCAGGGAGGCTCCTCGGAAGCGTGGCGAACCACATCGCGCACCACGCTCCGTGTGACGTCTACATCGTCAAGACCGCCTGACCGGCCGTGCTGAGCCACGCCAGCGAGACTGCGCGGCTCGTCAAGCACTTTGAACCCGCCCTTTGTCAAGCATCGGCCGAAGTCGGGCTGGACCTACGGGCTCTGCGTTGCCGGATTGTGCTCTGGATGATCAAGGGCGCCGGCTCCGCCGGCGTCGCCGCCCGGCCTTGCGGGCGGCCTCAACGGCCGTCCTCGGCCGGTCGGCCCGGCCGCCAGCAACAGTGACACTCGATAGGACGACATCCTCCGTCAGTCGTCACTTGACAGGACGACATCCTCCGTCAGTCGTCACTTCCGACCAGGACGACCTCGTCCGGGGCGCTGCTGCTGACGCCTGAGCGCTTCATCTGCTCCGCCAGCTGCATCATCCCCGCCGGGTCTGCGAGGAACCTCTCCATGAGCAGACCCATCATCTGCGCCTGGGCCTGCTCTTCGACCGACGGCAAGGTCCGGCGGACATGTCATCCAACCGCTGCTCGACAGCGCGGACTGGAGGCCCGCTTAGCAGGCCCTGATAGGGGCTGAACGCGGCTGCACGAGATGGTCCGACGGGGCAGAAGCGAGTATGGCGGCACGGCCCACGAGGTAGACGCGAGGTACCGGAGACCGCCTGTCGGATCTCCGACAGCCGCTGGCCCTCGATGGTGCCGGCCATGATCGGGGTGTGGTTGACCGAAGGTTCTGACGAGCCGGAGAGGCGTACCGTCGACGCGTCGCTGACCATGCGCCTGGTCCCGGACACGACCGAGCTCGCCCCCGCCCGTCAGTTCGTGCGGGCCACGCTGGGAGGTTGGGGGCTGAGCGACCAGGCTGCCCACCTCGAGCTGGCCGTGAGCGAGCTGGTGACCAACGCCCTCCTGCATGGCGAAGGGGGGATCGACGTGACGGTCGAGCTGCACGGCGATCGGGTGCGGCTGGCGGTCGAGGACGAGGGCTTCGGGTCCGAGCCGATACGGGTCAGAGCGCCGAACAGCACGGGTAGCGGTGGGTGGGGCCTTCGACTGGTC
>Ga0209382_10009697_pt1 | contig 12027 bp, 11 predicted proteins | sample SoiMetdeltSBSDD5_FD_187599 | JGI IMG/M metagenome (GOLD analysis project Ga0209382, IMG submission 187599) | Bulk soil microbial communities from a Populus tree surrounding site in Tennessee, USA - Soil MetaG P. deltoides SBSDD5 (SPAdes) (version 2) | ecosystem: Environmental > Terrestrial >... | reverse complement strand
GGGGGCGCCTTGCGGTGGCGCTCCTTTGCGGTGCCGCGGAAGTGCCCGTACCGTGACTGAGGTCACAAAGCGATGGTTCACATACTCGAGGTGACCACGGGCCGGAGCGAGGATCGGCGCCGCCAACCTGGTGTTCCGGCACGCCAACCGGCCAGCCGGTTGCCGAGCCGGCCGAGGTCACAGAGCGAGACGGAGGGGGGAATGCGCCGCATCGCCGCGCCGACCGTCTTGGCCGCCTGGACGGCGACCGTCGTCCGCGCGCTCCAGGCCCAGGGCGTCGATGGCGTCGCGCTGGCGCGGCGGGCCGGCATCGACCCCGAGCTGTTCACGGTGGACGGCGCCCGCATCCCGCTGGCGAACACCACCCGGCTGTGGCACCTCGCCGTCGAGGCCACCGGGGACCCGTGCTTCGGCCTCGAGGTGGCCCGCTTCGTGCGTCCGGCCACCTTCCATGCGCTCGGGCTGGGCATCGTGGCCAGCCGGACCTTCCGCGATGCCCTCGACCGCATCGTGCGGTTCGGGCCCGTGGCGCTGACGACCAGCGTGGAGGCCACGGGCGGCGAGCAGGACGGGGCCTACGTCCTGGCGCTGGACTGGGCCGCCGGCGTGCCTCGGCCGTCGTACGAGTCGATCGAGGCCATCGCGGCGTGCATCGTGCGGACCGGCCGGTTCCTCGTCGGCCGGGCCCTGTCGCCGCTGGAGGTCGGGCTGGAACGGCCCACGCCACCCCCGCCGCAGCCGCTGGATCCGATCGAGCGCTTCTTCCGCTGCCCGGTCCACTACGGCTACCGGGGCTACCGGATGGCCTTCGCCCTCGACCTCGTGGACCGGCCCCTGTCCACCGGCAACGGTGAGCTGGCCCGCCACGCCGACCGGGTGGTCGAGGCCTACCTGGACCACATCCGCTCCGCCGGGCCGGTCATGGAGCAGGTGCACCAGGTGGTCGCCTCGCTGCTGGCCGACGGCGGCGCCGGCGAACCGACCCCGAGCGCAGTGGCGCGGGAGCTGGCCATGAGCAACCGCACGCTCCAGCGGCGCCTCCACGAGGAGGGCACGACGTTCCGGGACATCGTGGCCCACGTCCGCATCGGTCTCGCGAAGCGGCTGATCGCCATCGACGGGCTGGCGACCAACCAGGTAGCCGAGCGGCTCGGCTACAGCGACTCGGCCGCCTTCCGCCGGGCCTTCAAGCGGCGGACGGGGATGACACCGGGCGAGTTCGCGATGAGCCCGGGCCCCGACGAAGCCCTGGCTCTCTGATGACCCGGGACCTGGTGCCTCGGGATGGAGGACCGGTCCTGAGCCCGGCGCTGGTCAGGCAGGGGGCACGATGCCGGAGGCGAGGAGGGCCGCGATCTCGTCCCGCCGCTCCCGGCTGGCGCGCCAGCCGACCACCGGCCAGCGCTGGACCGCGCCGTCGGCGCTGCGGGCCTCGATGGTCCACGGCCGGCGGAACACGACCCGAGCCACGACACCGAGCACCGCCAGCAGCAGCACCAGCACCAGGTCGAGCAGGGCCACCAGCAGCGGCACGACGACCAGCACCAGCAGCGTGACCACCAGCCCGAGGACGATCAGCACGCCGAAGACGACGGCGATGTCGTCGAGGAGGCAGCCGATGTCCGTGATGTCCGCGTGGCCGAGCAGGTCCTTGGCCCACCGGATGATGCGTCTGAGCCGACTGGCGGCGCGTCCCGGGAGGGTCTGGTTGCCGAGCCGGGGTGCCCAACGCCGGCGCACCGCCCACTGCTGCCCGTTCGGTGCCTGCACCACCCGACTCGCCATCGGGCGCAGACGCTAGGGCGGCGGCGGTGAGGGCGGTCAGCGGCCTCGCTGGTCGCCCCAGAGGAGGACGTGGAGGCGGGGAGTGAGGTTCCAGCCCCGGCGGAGCACGGGATCCGCCAGGCGCCGGCTGCGCTCGAGGACCGTCGCCGGGTCGGTGCCTTCGGGCATCACCCACACCGGAGCCAGCGCGTGGCCCTCGACCACCGCCGCGACCTCGTCCAGATCGTCCTCCGACGCCACCACGAACTTGAACACCGCTCGTCCCATGGCCTGGAAGGCCGCGAGGACCTCCGGGCGGATCCGGTCGGCGAGCGCCACGCCGCTGTTGGCCAGCTTGGGCGAGACGTTCCACTGCGTGACCAGGTCCACGAGCCGGGGCTCGGGGATCCGCGTCCCATTGGTCTCGACCTCGACCCCCCACTCGCGGGCCCGGCACTGCTCGGCCAGCGGCACCAGCGACCGCTGCTGGAGCAACGGCTCGCCGCCCGTCACCACCACCAGCTCGGGCGCCATGGCCTCGAGCTCGGCGACGACAGCCGCCACCGCCTCGTGCCGCAGCTCGGCGGCGGGGTCATAGCGCTCCCAGTCCCAGGTGTAGGCGGTGTCGCAGAACGTGCAGTCCAGGTTGCAGCGGCCCAGCCGGACGAACCCGGCCCGCCGCCCGACCGAGGGACCCTCGCCCTGGAAGGTGGGCCCGAAGACCTCGCTCACGACGAGCTCGGGCGCCCGGTCAGCGGTCAGCCGGGTCGGTACTCGGCCCATGTCTTCGGGGTCTCGTGCACCCGGATGGCCACGATCCGGTGCGCGACCTCGACCGGCAGCTCGTGCTTCAGCGACTCGTACAGCCACCAGGCCAGCCGCTCGGCTGTCGGCTCGCCGTCCAGGACGTCGTTGAGGTGCCGATGGTCGACGGTCGCGTCGATGAACCGCTTCACCGGATCGAGCTCGTCGTAGTCGACGACCATGCCCCTCCGGTCGAGCTCCGGCGCCTCGCAGACCACCTCGACCTCGTAGTTGTGCCCATGGAGCCGCCGACACCGGTGGTCCTCGGGCACCGCGGTGAGGACATGGGAGGCAGCGAACGAGAACTGCTTGGCGATGGTGAACATCAGACCGCCGCCGGGTCGTGCTCGTCGTACTCGGTGGGATCGGCCACCCCGGCCAGCTCGAAGGCCTCGCGTCGCTCGACGCAGGTGCCGCACCGGCCGCAGTGCCGGTCGCCGCCGACGTAGCACGACCAGGTCTCGGCGAACGGCACGCCGATGCGGTCGCCGATCCGGACGATCTCGTCCTTGGTGAGGTCCACGAACGGCGCGAGCACCCGGAACCCCGGGTCGATGAAGCCCTCGTTGGCGAGGCGAGCCTCCCGCTCGAAGGCCTCGATGAACGCCGGCCGGCAGTCGGGATAGATCGGGTGGTCGCCCGCGTGGACCGCGGTGGCCACGGCCCCCGCCGAGCGGGCGACGGCGATGCCCACGGTGACCGACAGCATGATGGCGTTGCGGTTGGGGACGACGGTGGCCGCCATCGACTCGTCGGCGTAGTGGCCCTCCGGGACGTCCACCGTGCGGTCGGTGAGCGCCGAGCCGCTGAGCAGGGACCCCACCGCGCGCAGGTCGAGCACGTGGTGGTCGGCCGCGAGCCGTTCGGCGCAGGCACCTGCGCAGTCGAGCTCGCGGGCGTGGCGCTGCCCGTAGTCGAAGGAGACGCAGACCAGCTCGTGGCCCTCGCCGGCCAGCACGTGGGCCAGGGTCACCGAGTCGAGGCCTCCGGAGACGGTGGCGACGACCCGGCTCACGGTGCGGTCCCGGGCTCCGTCGGCTGGGCCGCGCCCTTGCGACGCTCGGCCGTGGCCTCGATGACGATGCCGCCCCGCGGACGCTGGGTGACGACGACCTTGACCTCGGTCGGATCGGCAGCCCGCACGAACTCGTCGGCGATCTCGGCGGCGAGCGCCTCGCAGAACACCTTCCGGTCGCGGAAGGACCACAGGTAGAGCTTGAGCGACTTGGACTCGACGCAGAGCTGATCGGGCCGGTACTCGACGACCAGCGACGACAGGTCGGGCTGGCCGGTCACCGGGCACTGCGACATGAGCTCCTCGGTGCTGAACCGCACCGTCGTGACGTGCTCGGGCGCGCTGAAGCACTCCACGTGCTCGATCGGTCCGCGGACGCTCTGCCCGAGGACCGAGAGCTCACTGGTGTCGACCCGGCCGCTCATGACGAAGTACCAGGCTACCGGTGCTCTCCGGCACGCCCCGGCGAAAGAGTGCTAGGGATAGGGGTTGGGGGCGGGGGTGGGCGAGGAGGAAGTCGCATGACACCTCGTTACACCCCGTCTCGTCGCGCCTTCTTGGCGCGCATCGGCGTCCTCGGCGCCGCGCTCGGCACCGGCCTCCTCGAGGCGCCGAACCGGGCCTCGGTCAGGACGGACGCGACAGCCGGAGGGGCGTCCCTCGCACTGCCGCAGCTCGAAGCGCTGCTGGGTGAGCTCGCCCGGGACACGCTCAACGGCCTGACCACCTTCGTCGTGCCCGGCCCCGACCGCTACTCCCGAGCCCAGGGGACGCCGCGGCGCGAGCCCGGCGCCCTCGACGCCAAGGCCACCGACTTCATGATCGAGGCCCTGGACAACTTCGTGCCCTTCCCGCAGGAGCTGGCCCGCCCGGTCGCGACCGCCCTCAGCACCGGCCTGTCCGGCCTGGGCATCGAGCTGCCGCTCGAGCTGGGCGGCATCCTGCCGATCGCCCTGGGGACGCTGGACGACGCGCTCGCCGAGCTCCTGGCGAGCCAGGACACCATCCCGCTGTCGCTGGCCATCGCCCTGCTGCTCAACCTGGTGGCGACGCAGGTCAACCCGCTGGCCGTACGCGGCGTGTTCCTCTCGCCCTTCGCTCGGCTGTCCTTCGCCGACAAGGCCCGGGCCTTCGCGCTGCTCGAAGGCCCCGATGCCGATCTGGTCGAGCTGCTCGACACCGAGCTGCCCGAGCCGCTGCACGAGTCGGTGTCCGGGATCCTGCGCTTCGTCGGCGGCGCCCTCCTCGAGTTCCCGGCCTTCGGGTCCTACAGCGAGTGGGCGGTGTTCGATCCGGCGACGAAGACCCTCCGGTCGACCCCGGTCGGCTGGCAGTTGACGGGCTACGGCGGCGTGAGCGACGGGTGGGACGAGCTCCTGGGCTACTACCAGGACCGGACGGAGGTGACGGGCTGATGCGGGACGTCATCGTCGTCGGCGCCGGGGGTGGCGGCCCGGTCGTGGCCAAGGAGCTGGCGGCACGGGGCCTGGGCGTCCTGGTGATCGAGGCCGGTCCGCGGCACGCCGCACCGCGCAACGAGTGGACCCACTTCGAGAACGACGCCAACAACCCGCTCACGGGGTTCTTCCGCTTCGGGCCGGCCGACCGGACCCAGCCGGCCTGGTTCCGGGAGACGCCGCAGAACTCCTTCCTGTGGCAGCTGTCCGGCGTCGGCGGGACCACCCAGCACTACTACGGCAACTCGCCGCGGGCCTATCCGGGAGCCTTCGCCGGCTACGCGGGATCCGACGCCGGCGCGTACGACGTCGCCCACCGGTTCCCCTTCCCCTACGACGAGCTGGTGCCCTACTACGAGTGGGTCGAGGCCACCCTGCCGGTCCAGACCGCCGCCATGGGGACCAAGGAAGCCCGGTTCTTCCGCGGCGCCGAGACCCTCGGCATCCCGGTGCAGACCACCAAGACCACGACGACCGCCTCCTACCGCCCGCAGGAGAACGCCATCCTCCAGCCCGGCGGCACCGCGGGACGGACCCGTGACCCGAACCAACTGCACTTCCCCCAGGCCACCGGCTGCACCTTCTGCGGCCACTGCTTCCAGGGGTGCATGGAGCCGATCAGCGCGCCGCGCAACCAGTTCGCCAAGCGCTCCACCGACAACAGCTACGTGCCCATGGCGCTCACCGCCGACGTCTGGACGCCCGGCGGCGCACCGATCGAGCTGGTCACCGACGCCTTCGTGACCCAGGTCCACACCGAGGAGCGGAACGGCCAGCTCACCGCGATCGGCGTGAGCTGGCGGGACAACGCCAGCGGCGACGAGCACCGCGAGGACGCCACCGTCGTCGTGCTGGCCGCCGGGTGCACGGAGACCCCGCGGCTGTGGCTGAACAGCGGGCTCCCCAACCCCAACGACTGGGTCGGCCGGGGGTACACCGACCACTTCTTCGACTGGGTCGTCGGCCGCTTCGACGAGGTGACCGGCAGCAGCAAGGGCGTGGGATCCTCGGCCCGCTGCGACTTCCCCGGGCTCGGCGGCCTGGAGAACGTGGGGCTGCCACCGGCGATCCAGGCCTTCAGCATGACCCTGTCGGACAGCGGCATCCGCGGCCACTACGGCAACGGCCGCGGGGCCACCGGGCCGTGGGACGGACCGGCCGGGCGGCTGATCGGCCCGGAGCTGAAGGACGCCCTCGCCGACCACGCCGACAAGCTGCTCAATGTGCTGGTGATCACCGACGACGACGTGGAGGCCCAGAACCGGGTCACCCTCTCGGCCCTACCCGCGGACGCGCACGGGCCGCCGCCCAAGGTGCAGTTCCACCAGCGCCAGCGGACGGCCCGGACCCTGGCCAACCGGGAGAAGCTCGCCCACAAGGCCGTCGACCTGCTGCGGGGGGCGGGCGCCCGGGCGGTCTACCGGATCGACTGGGCGCCTTTGATCCTGCACGTCCAGTCGTCGATGCGGATGGGGGAGTCGGACCGCGACTCGGTGCTCGACGAGAGCGCCGAGTCCCGTTGGGTCAAGGGCCTGTTCGTGGCCGACAACTCGGCCCTGGCCAACGGGCTGGGCGGCCCGAACCCCACGCTGACCACCCAAGCGCTCGCCACCCGGACCTCGGAGCGGATCTTCCAGCGCTACTTCGGGGGCGATCCGTGGGTCCGCAGCGAGGCCCCGGTCGTGTCGACCGACGAGCGCATCAGCCGCCGGCTGGCCGAGCTCGGCCTCTGAACCGTCGGGTCAGGGACGGGTGTCGCCGTTGCCGTTGCCGTGGTTGGTGAAGCTGCCCACGTGGACCGCGTAGCCGGCCTCGCGCAGGGCGGCCACCACCCGGTCGACGTGGTGGTGGTCCAGGGCCTCGATGGTGACCTCGACGTGGGCCGACTTGGCCGACACGTCGACGAACATCCGCTGGTGGAGCACCTCGACGATGTTGGCGCCGGCCCGACCCAGCAGGGTCGTCACCTCGCCGAGGGCTCCGGGGATGTCGGGGAGCTCGATGTGCAACCGGGTCAGCCGGCCGTTGCGGACCAGGCCCCGCATGATCACCGAGGCCAGCAGCCGAGGATCGATGTTCCCGCCGGTGAGGACCGTCCCGACCCGCCGGCCGGCGAACCGCTCGGGGTAGGCGACCAGCGCCGCGATGCCGGCGGCTCCGGCGCCTTCGCTCACCACCTTCTCGATCTCGAGCAGCAGGTTGATGCCGGTCTCGATGTCGTCCTCGGAGACGGTGACGATGTCGTCGACCAGCTGGCGCAGCATCGGTCCGGTGATCGTCCCCGGGATGGGCACGGCGATGCCCTCGGCCAGGGTGGCGGTGGTGGCGCAGGGTCGGTCCTGGTGGTGGAAGTAGCCGGCCATGGCCGGGTAGCGCTGGGTCTGGACCCCGATCAGCTGGAGGTCCGGGCGCAGCTGGCGGGCGACCACGGCCATCCCGCTCAGCAGCCCGCCGCCCCCCACCGGCACCACGAGGGTGTCCAGCTCGGGGTGGTCGTTGAGCAGCTCGAGCGCACAGGTTCCCTGGCCGGCGATGATCACCGGATCGTCGTAGGGGTGCAGGTAGGTGCGGCCCTCCGCCTCGATGATGCGGCGGACCTCGGCTTCGGCCTCGGCCAGCCCGTGCCCGGCCAGGACGACCCGGGCCCCGAGCTCGCGGGCCCGCTGGACCTTGACGAACGGCGTGTTGGCCGGCATCACGATCACGGCGTCGATGCCCAGCCGCTGGGCGTGGTAGGCGACGGCCTGGCCGTGGTTCCCGGCCGACATCGCCACGACGCCGCACGAGCGCTCGTCGTCGGTCAGGGCCAGGAGCTTGTTGAGCGCGCCACGCTCCTTGAAGGCCGCCGTGAACTGGAGGTTCTCGAACTTCACGACGACGTCGCAGCCGAGGACCTGGGAGAGGGTGTGGGATCGGGCGCTCGGCGTCCGGGCGATGGTGCCCGTGAGCCGGGCTTCGGCCGCCAGGATGTCGTCGAAGCTGACGGGGAGTGAGGCCTCGGACTCTTCGTCGGTCAGTGGCGATGGCATCGTTGGCATCGCCCCGCTCACTCCCCAGCCCGCAGGATGAGCTGGTTCTCGGTCACCTCGTCGAGTACCTCCTCGATCGGTTCGACCCCCAGTCCGGGCCCGCGCGGCACGGTCAGTGTGCCATCCCGGTCGTGGAAGGGGGGTGTGATATCCCGGGCGAAGTAGCGGGTGGACGGACCGAGGTCCGGCGGCAGGGTACAACCCGGGAGCGCGGCGACGGCCAGGTTGAGGGCCCGGCCCAGGCCGGTCTCCAGCATCCCGCCCGCCCGGAGGTCCAGCCCCTCGTCCTGGCTGCGCTGGTGGATGCGGTGCGCTTCGAGCAGCCCGCCGACCCGACCCACCTTGAGGTTGACCGCGCCCCGGAAGCCCAGCCCCAGGGCGGTGTCCAGGTCGGCCAGGGAGCCGATCGACTCGTCGAGGCACACCGGCACGTCGATCTGCTGGGCCAGGGCCACGTGGCCGACCAGGTCGTCGGGCGGGAACGGCTGCTCGATGGCGACCAGCGCGAGCGGGGGCGCGGCCAGCGATCCCAGCGACGCCAGCGCCGCCAGGTGGCCCGGGAAGTCGCTGCGGTAGGTCCCGTTGGCGTCGACCAACAGGGCGACGTCCGGACCGACCGCGGCCCGGACGGCACGGGCGGGAACGGCGTCCCACCCCGGAGTGACCTTGAGCTTCAGCGCCCGGTGACCCTGGCGGCACCAGACCAGCGCCGTGTCGACCAACTCCTCCACCGTCTCGGTGATGCCCAGCGCGATGCCGGTCGAGACCTCGGTCCGGTCGGCGCCGAGGAAGTCGGCCACCGATCGGCCCTCGGCCCGGAGCCGGGCGTCGAGCAGGGCGACCTCCAACGCGGCCTTGGCCATGTGGTGGCCCCGGACCTCCTGGAGCGGCGCACCGGCCAGGACCCGGGGCACGAGGTGGTGCTGGAGGACGTGAAGGGCGCCCGCCGTGTACTCCGGCCAGTAGGTGGGCTCCACCTCGGCGACGCACTCGCCCCAGCCGTCGGGACCGTCGGCGACCAGCGCCCGGACCACCACCACCTCGCGGTGGGTGCGGGTGGCGTGCCCGGACCTGAACGGGGTGACCAGCGGCAGGCGGACCACCCGCAGCTCGATGGCCTCCGGCTCGTGCATCCGGGGGCGAGACTAACGGGCGTCGTCACGGCACTCTGTCCGATGCCGGCCACCCTTCGTGCCCGCGGCCCCGCCGCCACCGTCGCGGCTCAATCGGTAGCCTGGTGGAGCAATGGGGTCGACTGCGCTGATGCTCAAACCGAACGATCTGTGCTGGTGCGGCAGCGGCCGCAAGTTCAAGCGCTGCCACAAGGCCAGCACCGAGCACATCCGGCCGGGCCGCATCAGTCCCCGCCGGCCGGTCCCCCCTGACATCGCCCGGCCTCCCTACGCCGACACCGGTGTCGCCGTGCGGGTGCCGAACGGGCGGTCGCAGGTCCGCTCGCCCGAGGTGATCGAGCGGATGCGCCGGGCGGGCAAGGCGGCCGCCGAGGTGCTCCAGGTCGTCGGCGCGGCGGTCGCCCCCGGTGTGACCACCGACGAGCTGGACGATCTCTGCCACGAGGAGTGCATCCGCCGGGGCGGCTATCCGAGCCCGCTCAACTACAACGGCTTCCCCAAGTCGCTGTGCACCTCGATCAACGAGGTCATCTGCCACGGGATCCCCGACGATCGGGCCCTGATCGACGGCGACATCCTCAACCTCGACGTGACCATCTACCTCGACGGCGTCCACGGGGACACCAACGCGACCTTCCCGGTGGGCAGGGTGGACGCCGAGTCGGCGCGGCTGATCCGGGTGACCCAGGAGTGCCTCGATCGGGGCATCGCAGCGGTCAGCCCCGGTGCGCCGATCAGCGTGATCGGCCGGGCCATCCAGTCCCACGCCGAGGCCGAGGGGTTCGGGGTCGTGCGGGCTTTCGTGGGCCACGGCATCGCCGAGCAGTTCCACGACGACCTGCAGATCCCGCACTACTTCGACGCCCGGGCGGCCACCGTCATGGAGCCGGGGATGACCTTCACCATCGAGCCGATGATCACGGTCGGTGCCTACCAGCACCACCTCTGGAGCGACGGGTGGACCGCGGTGACCATCGACCGCCGCCGTACCGCGCAGTTCGAGCACACCCTCCTGGTCACCGACGGCGGTGCCGAGATCCTGACCCTGCCGTAGCTCGGACTTTCGGGCCGCAGGGCTTCCGATGCCACCCTGAGTGGGATTCTGGGCGGCAGCGAGCGCGTAGAGTGAGCGGATCCGTTCGCACTGTCGTGCCTGAGAGGTCCGCATGCCGCCCCGGAGTCCCTGGTCCGTCGCTGTCTCCTCGTTGGCGCTGCTGGTACCGCTGCTGCCCCTGGGACCGCTGCCGGGCCCGTGGCCCGCGGAGCCGAGGTCGGTCGCGGAGGCCGCCCCGGCCGAGCTCGTGGCCGGTGAGTACGTGGTCGCCTTCGACCCGGCCCAGCCGGCGGCCTACGTCGATCGGACGGTGACCGAGGCGGGCGGCCGTGTCCTCGACGTGAACCGGGCGCTCGGGGTGGCCCTCGTCCACTCCGACGACCGCTCGTTCCTGGCCGACGTCCGCGCGGCCGACGGCGTCCGGGGCGCGGCCTACAACCAGGCCGTCGGCACGTCCCACCTCGGGATGCCGCACCGGTACGCGAGCGAGCGCCCCCGGCGATCCGGGTCGGGATCGACGCCGGGGCCCGCGCCGGGGCCGCCGGCCTCCGAGACCCGGTCCGAGGAGGTCTCCCGCCCGGTGGCCGCCGTCGCGGACGAGCCCCTCGCGGGGCGGCAGTGGAACCTGGCGATGATCGGTGCGACCGCCGGGCAGGCCCACCGCCGGGTGACCGGCGCCGGTGTCGACGTGGGGATCATCGACACTGGCATCGACGGCCGGCACCCGGACATCGCGCCGAACTTCGACCCCGGTCGGTCCTGGAACTTCGTCACCGACGAGCCGGCTCTCGACGGCCCCTGTGAGGTCCCGTCGTGCGTCGATCCTCCCGACGTCGACGGCCAGGGGCACGGCACCCATGTCGCCGGGATAGTCGCGGCCGCCCGCAACGGGCTGGGCGTGTCCGGCGTCGCTCCGAACGCCCGGCTGGTGAGCCTGCGTGCCGGCCAGGACTCCGGCTACTTCTTCCTCTACGAGACGGCGAGCGCCCTCGTCGCCGCCGGCGACCTGGGCCTGGACGTCGTGAACATGAGCTTCTACACCGATCCCTGGCTCTACAACTGCACGTCCCGGGATGAGTACGTCGCGGGCTCGGTCACGTCCGAGGAGCTGGCGCAGCAGCGGCTGACCCGCCAGGTGATCGGTGATGCGCTGGAGTATGCACACGACCACGGGGTCACGCTGGTCGCCGCGGCCGGGAACGAGCACACCGACCTCGCGGCACCCCAGCGTTTCGACCCGTTCGTGCCGTCCGACCGGCCCGGAGGTCCGCCCCGAACCCGCATCGTCCGCAACAGCTGCCTCAACATGCCCGGCGAAGGGCCGCACGTCGTGTCGGTCGGGGCGGTCGGCCCGTCGGGCCGGAAGGCCGACTACTCCGACTGGGGCTACCCGAGGATGGCGCTCGTCGCTCCGGGCGGCTGGTTCGGGGACCGGATCCGCACGCCCAGCTACCAGCGACCCGACAACCTGATCCTCTCGGCCTACCCCCTGGACGCCGCCATCGCGCAGGGCCTGGCCCACCGCGACGGCAGGCCGGTCGACGCCTTCTCGGCGCGCTCGTGCGACGCTTCGGGTCGGGTCTGCGGGTTCTACACCTCCCTACAGGGGAGCTCGATGGCCTCGCCGCACGTCGTCGGTGTGGCGGCGCTCATCATCCAGCGCTACGGGCGTGGCTCGCCCGCGACCGGCTACTCACTGTCGCCCGACCAGGTCGCGACGTTGCTGGCCCGGACGGCCACCGACCACCCCTGCCCCGCCAGCGGGGCCGAG
>Ga0209382_10009696_pt1 | contig 12027 bp, 12 predicted proteins | sample SoiMetdeltSBSDD5_FD_187599 | JGI IMG/M metagenome (GOLD analysis project Ga0209382, IMG submission 187599) | Bulk soil microbial communities from a Populus tree surrounding site in Tennessee, USA - Soil MetaG P. deltoides SBSDD5 (SPAdes) (version 2) | ecosystem: Environmental > Terrestrial >... | reverse complement strand
CCGCCGGGCTCGAGCGCGCGCTCGACTACATGCAGAACCACAACGGCGTCTGGTTCACCCGGCGGATCGATATCGCCAAGCACTGGGTCGCCACACATCCGGCGCCGGCGCGCTGACCGCTTCGCGGACCAGGCAAGCGGCGCCGACAGGGAGATAGCAAATGGGAAAGCTCGATGGAAAGGTCGCGCTGATCAGCGGCGGGGCGCGAGGCCAGGGCGCAGCCGAAGCCCAGCTCTTCGCGCGCGAGGGCGCCAAGGTGGTCTTCGGTGACATCCTCGACGCCGAGGGCAAGAAGGTCGAGGCCGCCATCCGCGCCGAACGCGGCGAGGCCTCGTACATGCATTTGGACGTCACCAGCGAGAGCGACTGGCAAAACGCCATCAAGCTCGCAACCGGGCGTCACGGCCGGCTCAATATTCTGGTGAACAACGCGGCGATCGTCATTCCGCGCGTCGCGATCGAAGACCGCACGGTCGCCGAGTGGGATCGAGTCATGGCGGTCAACGCCAAGGGCGTGTTCCTCGGCACGAAGTACGCGATTCCGGCGATGCGCCAGTCCGGCGGCGGCTCGATCGTGAACATCTCCTCGGTCGCCGGCATCGGCCAATCGCTGCACCAGGAGCCCGCGTACGCCGCCAGCAAGGGCGCGATCCGCATCTTCACCAAGGTGACGGCGGCCCAGCACGCCAAGGACAAGATCCGCTGCAACTCCGTGCACCCCGGCCCGATCGACACCGACATGCTCCACAGCGCGATGCCTGATCCGGAGGTGCTGCGCCGACGGATCGAGCGCGTTCCGCTCGGGCGCATGGGGACCGTGGACGAGGTGGTGAAACTCGTGCTCTATCTGGCATCGGACGACTCCGCGTACATGAGCGGCAGTGAGCTGGTCATCGACGGCGGCGCGCTGGCGCAATGATCAAGGTCGTGGTGCTGCTGCGCCGCCCGGCCGACTGGAGCCGCGAGCGCTTCCATCGCTGGTGGCTCGATGAGCACGTGGCGTACGGGAAGAAGCTGCCGGACCTCCGAAAATATCGAGTGTGCATGGTCACCGGGTCGACCTCACACGAGGGCCGCGAGCCGTGGGACGGCATCGCCGAGCTCTGGTTCGACGACCGCGCCGCGCTCGATCGCGCGTGGTCGTCCGAGGTCGGGCAAATCGCGCTGGCACACTCGCGCGAGAGTCACAGCGACCGGCTGGTGCTGATCACCGAGGAGCACGAGCTCATCGGGTGAGGAGAGCTGGATGACCCCTGAACGCATACTGCAGCATGCCCCGCTGGTGCTCGACCAGCGCATGCGTGAGCAATACTTCGCGGACGGCTTCCTCACCGTGCCCGGCTACGTCGGCGGCGCGTGGCTCCGACGCCTGCGCGACGTCGTCGCCGCCAAGGTCGAGGAATCGCGCTCACGGTCCGCCTCCGATGATCAGTTCGATCTGGCGCCCGATCACACAGCCGAGAAGCCGAACATTCACCGCCTCCGCAAGGCCGTAGACCAGCATCCCGAGCTCTGGGACTTCGCGAAGGATCCGACGGTCGTCGAGCTGGTCGCTGATCTCGTCGGCCCCGACGTGAGGTTTCACAGCTCGAAGCTCAACTTCAAGTGGTCCGATGGAGGCGACGCCGTCCGCTGGCACCAGGACATCCAGGCCTGGCCGCACACGAACTTCAGCGTTTTGACGTTTGGCGTTTATCTGGACGACACCGGGCCCGAGCAGGGGCCGCTGACTGCTATCCCCGGCACTCACCGCGGGACGATCTTCGACCAGTTTGACGACGACGGCCGCTGGACTGGCGCTCTCACCGCTCGAGATACCGCTGCTCTGCCGGCCGCGACCGCGGTCGACATGTGCGGGCCGTCCGGCACCGTTGTGCTGCTTCACTGTCGGGTCGTGCACGGCTCGGCGGCGAACTACTCGTCGCGGATGCGGCCGCTGCTGCTCAACGTGTACGCCGCGGCCGATGCGCTGCCGATGACGCCGCTGCCCGCTCCTACGACGCGGACGGGCTTGCTCGTGCGCGGCCAGGAGCCGACCTATGTACACATGGAGCCGTATCCGGCAAAGCTTCCACCGCGATGGGATCAGGTGGGGTATCGCTCGATCTTTGCCGCGCAGGGGGCTGGGGCGAAGCCGGCGTACGCCGACTAGTCCCGCCACGACCCGTCTGGTGCCCGGGATGCACACTTCTAGCAGGCCGTCGAATGACTAGCCGGCGAGCATTTCTCGCCAGCGTCGCCGCCCTCGTTGCGCCGCTCGAAGCTCTGGCGCAGCAACGGAATGCGGTGCCGCGCGTGGGCGTCCTCGCTCAGGACATCCAACCCGGCTTGCTGGAGACGCTTCGCGATGAGCTCCAGCGGCTTGGCTACGTCGAGGGCAAAGGCGTCGTCACCGAGGTTCGGAATGCCGAAGGCAAAAACGATCGTCTTTCACCGCTGGTCGCCGAGCTCCTGCGCCTCAACGTCGACGTCATCGTGGCCGTGAACACGCCGGCCGCCAAGGCCGCTCAGAACGCCACGAAGAGCGTCCCGATCGTCATCATGCGGGTCGCCGATCCCGTGAAGTCAGGCCTCGTGCGGAGCCTTGCTCATCCCGGCGCAAACGTGACTGGAGTGAGCTTCATACCGGACGTCCTCGGCGCCAAAGCGATCGAGGCACTGTCTCAGACAATTCCTGCGCTGTCCCGCGTCGCGGCATTCTACAAAGCTGACAATCCAGGCGCGCTTTTCGTGGTAACCGAGACGGAGCGTCGAAGCGCCGAGCTCCTGCGGGTCCGCTTCGACCGCCTTCCCATCCGGGATCCAAGTGATTTTCCGGACGCGTTTGCAGCGGCCGCCCGTGCCGGCGCTCAGGCGGCCTTCGTCATGGACGACGGCGCGATGACCAACATGCGCGGACCATTTCTGAAGCACGCGTCACAGCGCTCGCTGCCCGTCGCTTCGATCTACCAGGATTTTGCTGAGGCCGGCGGCCTGTTCGCATACGGGCCCAATCTCGACCACGTGTACCGGCGCGCGGCGCACTATGTGGCCCGCGTCCTCAGCGGGACCAAACCGAGCGAGCTGCCGGTGGAGCAGGCGGACACGATTCATTTCGTCATCAACCTGAAGACCGCCAAGACGCTCGGGCTCACGATCCCGCCCTTTCTCCTGTGGCGAGCAAACCAGTTGATCGAATGAGTCGCCGACATGCGCGCGCTTCGCGCTGACCGAGTGATCACCCGACGCGCTTTCACGTTCACGCTCGGGGCTGTGGCCGCCGGCCCCAGGCTGGGCGGTCTTGCTGCCTCCGCCGAGGCGCAGCCGCCCGCATCGGGGCGGCGTATCGGGGTCCTCCTTGTGCTCTTGTCACCCGCCGGCAAGGAAGCCCAGGCATTTCGGCAGGGACTACGGGACTCCGGCTACATCGAAGGACGGGATGTGGTGATCGAGTGGCGATCGGCCGATGGCGACTACACTCGGCTGCCTCAGCTGGCCACCGACCTCGTGGAGCGCAAAGTCGACGTGATCGTCGCCGACACGACGCCCGCGACCCAGGCGGCCCAACGCGCCACGTCCACCATCCCCATCGTCATGGCCATCGTCGCCGATCCAGTCGGAGGCGGCCTGGTCGCAAGTCTGTCGCAGCCCGGCGGCAACATCACCGGGCTGTCGATCATGCTGGCGGAGCTCGCCGCCAAGCGCCTGCAACTCCTGAAAGAAGCGATGCCGAGCCTTACCCGAGTCGTCGTCCTCTGGAATCCGCCCACGCCGTATCATGCGAAGGCAGTCGAGAACCTCAAAGCAGTAGCGCCGTCGCTGGCCATCGAGCTCAGCCTTCTGAGCGTGCGAACGGCCGATCAGATCAGTCCGGCCTTCGAGGCTGTCAACCGAGTGAAGGCGCAGGCACTGTACGTGGTCGACTCCCCTCCTTTCTTTACTCATCGAACGACAATTCTCCAGCTGGCTGCGAAGGCTCGGCTGGCCGTCATCTCAGGGGAGAGACCGTACGCCGACGAAGGTGGCCTCCTGTCCTATGGGCCGAGTTACGAGGATCAAATGCGCCGATCCGCCGGTTACGTTGACAAGATTCTCAAAGGCGCCAAGCCTGGCGGCCTGCCGATCGAGCAGCCGACCAAGTTCACGCTCGTCGTCAATCTCAAGACCGCGCGCGTGCTTGGTATCCCCATCGCGGAACCGATTCTCCTGCGCGCGGACGAAGTCATCCGGTGAAGGTAACTTAAGAGTCGAGGCTCACGATGAAGTGTTCACGGTGCCAGCACGAGAACCGGGCCGGCGCGAAGTTCTGCGAGGAATGCGCTGCGCCCCTGGCGCGCACGTGCGCGAACTGCGGAGCTCAGCTTTCGCCGACCGCCAAGTTCTGTTCGGAGTGCGCGCATCCGACGAGCCAGCTGGCGGCGCCGACGGTATCGCCGCGCTTCAGCGCTCCGGAAGCCTACACGCCCAAGCATCTGGCCGAGAAGATCATGACGTCGAAAGCGGCTGTCGAGGGCGAGCGAAAGCAAGTGACCGTTCTCTTCGCCGACCTCAGGGGGTCCATGGAGCTGCTCGCCGACCGTGACCCCGAGGACGCCCGGCGGCTCCTCGACCCGGTGCTCGAGCACATGATGGAAGCCGTACACCGATACGAGGGCACCGTGAATCAGGTGATGGGCGACGGCATCATGGCGCTTTTCGGCGCACCGCTCGCCCACGAGGACCACGCGGTGCGTGCGTGCTACGCAGCGCTGAGGATGCAGCAAGCGGTGAGACGCGATGCCGAGAGTCTGCGACGGACCGAGGGAGTTCCAATTCAGATCCGGGTCGGTCTGAACTCGGGCGAGGTGGTCGTACGGTCCATCGGCAGTGATCTGCACATGGACTACACGGCGGTCGGTCAGACGACCCATCTGGCCGCGCGCATGGAGCAAATGGCGACGCCCGGCTCCATTCTCATCCCTCCAGCGACGCTGACGCTGGCCGAAGGCTACGTGACCGTCACATCACTTGGCGAGATGCCGGTCAAAGGGCTGGATTCGCCGATCGCGCTGTTTGAGGTGACCGGAGCAGCGACCGTGCGCTCGCGCCTCCACGCCACCGCTGCGCGCGGGTTGACCCGTTTCGTCGGCCGCGACAATGAAGTGGAGCAGCTTCGCCATGCCCTGGACCGAGCGCGGATGGGGCAGGGCCAGATCGTGGCGGTGATGGGAGAACCCGGTGTCGGCAAGTCCCGGCTGTTCTGGGAATTCATCCACTCGCATCGCACGGAGGGCTGGCTGGTTGTCGAGAGCAGCTCGGTCTCCTATGGCAAGGCGACAGCATTTCTGCCGCTCATCGACCTGCTCCGAGCTTACTTCCAGATCGAGCCGCGCGATGAGCCGCGGAAGATCCGCGAAAAGGTTACCGGCAAGCTCCTCTCGCTCGATCGCGCGCTCGAGCCCTCGCTCCCGGGATTTCTCTGGCTCCTGGAGATTCCTGTTGAGGATGCGCAGTGGGAGAAGCTGGACCCCCCGCAGCGTCGCCAGCGCACGCTCGACGGCGTCAAGCGCCTGTTGCTCCGAGAGAGCCAAGTGCAGCCGGTGCTCGTCGTGTTCGAAGACCTGCATTGGATCGATGCCGAGACTCAGGCGTTCCTCGACAGTCTCGTAGAGAGCCTGCCGGCCGCGCGGCTGCTGCTCGTGGTGAACTATCGCCCGGAATATCGGCACGGCTGGAGTGGCAAGACCTACTACCGTCAGCTGCGCATCGACGCGTTGCCCCCGGAGAGCGCCGACGAGCTGCTGGCAGGCCTGCTGGGCAACGATCCCGCACTCGACTCCCTCAAGAGACTCCTCATCGAGCGAACGGGGGGAAACCCCTTCTTCCTCGAGGAGAGCGTGCGGACCCTTGTGGAGACCAAGGCGCTGGCAGGCGAACGCGGAGCGTATCGTCTGGGCAGAGCGTCGCAGACGTTTCAGATCCCAGCGACGGCCCAGGCGATCCTCGCGTCACGCATCGACCGCCTCTCACCCGAGGACAAGCGACTCCTCCAGGCGGCCGCCGTGATCGGCAAGGACGTGCCCTTTGGCCTTCTGCAGGCCATTGCAGACCTCGGGGAGGACGAACTCCGCACCGGGCTCGCCCATCTCATGGCCGGCGAGTTCCTCTACGAGGCCCGTCTGTTCCCTGATCTGGAGTACACCTTCAAACACGCACTGATCAACGACGTAGCCTACGGGAGTCTGCTCCACGATCGTCGGCGCTCGCTGCACGCCAAGATCGTCGCCGCGATCGAGACTCTCTATGCCGACCGTCTCGGGGAGCACCTCGAGTCGTTGGCCCAGCACGCGTTCAAGAGCGAGGTCTGGGACAAGGCGCTGAGCTACCTGCGCCAGGCCGGGGCCAAGGCGTTCACTCGGTCGGCCAACCGCGAGGCGGTCGCCTGCTTCGAGCAGGCTCTCGTCGCCCTCAAGCACCAGCCCGAGACCCGCGAGACGCTGGAGCAGGCCATCGATCTCCGATTCGATCTTCGCACGTCGCTGTTCCCGCTCGGGGAGCTGGAGCGCGTCATCACGTACCTTCGCGAAGCCGACGCTCTGGCCGGCACGCTCGCCGATCAGCGGCGAACGGGCTACGTGTCGGTCTACATGGGGCACTTCCTCTGGATGACGGGCCACTCGACCGAAGCGCGGACCTCGGCCCAGAAGGCCAAGCTCATCGCCGAAACGCTGTCGGACTTCGCGCTCAACGTGGGGGCTAACTTCTACGTCGGTGCCGATTGCCTCACGTCGGGAGAGTATCGGGAAGCCGCACAAAGTCTTCGGACCGTCGTACAACTCCTCGAGGGTGCACGCCATCGCGACCGCTGTGGCCTCGCGGGATTCCCGGCGGCGATGGCCCACGGCTACCTGGCTTGGGCGCTCGCCGAGATGGGCGCTTTCGAGGAGGCGTCGGCTCACGGCCGGGAAGCAGTTCGGATCGCCGAAGCACTCGACCACCCCTACAGCTTGATCGTTGCATGCTGGGGCCCCGCGCACGTCCATCGCATCAGAGGCGAATACCGCCTCGCCATTCCCTACCTCGTTCGTGCGCTCGCGCTTTGCCGCGACTGGCACATCCCGACATTGCTGCCAATCACGGCGGGCTGGCTGGGCGCCCTGTATCCCCTGGCGGGACAAGTCCCCGAAGGTCTATCGCTGCTCGAGGAAGGCCAGAAGGCCCATGAGTCCTTCCAGACGCTGATCGTCGCCCAGACGGGCGAGGGATGCCTGGCCGCCGATCGTCTGAACGATGCGCTCAGCTTTGCTGAGCGAGCCCTCGACCTGGCACGGAGACGTGGTCAACGCGGCTACGAGGCTTGGATCCTTCGCCTTCTCGGCGAGCTCGCCTCCCATCCGCATTCCACGAACCTCGAGATGTCTGAGCGCTACTATCGCCAGGCCACCGCACTCGCCGACGAGCTTGGGATGCGCCCGCTCCTCTCGCGCTGCCATCTGGGGCTGGGCACGCTGTACGGGCGCGTCGGGAAGGACCAGGACGCGGCGGCTCACCTCACCACGGCGGCGGCATTGTGCCGCGAGATGGACATGACGGGTTGAACGCCTTCATAGCGCTTCTCCTTAACCGAAGTCCGCGTTCCGGGTGCAGGACTCTGATCGACCAACGAGGGAGACCGACATGAAGCTCAAGTTCCTCACTGGAACGCTGTGGGGCGTCGTATTCGCACTGATGACCCTGCCGGGGCTAGCCGCTGACTACCCCACGCCGAAAGAAGGTAGCTGGGGGGTACGCGACTTCCGCTTTCACACTGGCGAGGTTCTTCCCGAGCTGCGCCTCCATTACACGACCGTCGGCGCGCCTACCGGCGAGCCCGTGCTCATCCTGCACGGCACGACCGGATCAGGCGCGGGCATGCTCACACCCGCGTTCGCCGGCGAACTCTTCGGTCCCGGCCAGCCGCTAGATGCAAGCCGCTACTATGTGATCCTGCCCGACGCTATCGGCCACGGCAAATCGTCCAAACCCTCTGACGGGCTTCGCGCGAGCTTTCCTCGATACAACTACGACGATATGGTCTCCGGCCAATACCGGCTCCTCACCGAGCACTTGGGCGTGCGCCGCATTCGGCTCGTCCTTGGGAACTCGATGGGCGGCATGCATACCTGGCTCTGGGCCCAGAAATATCCTGACTTCATGGACATTGCAGTGCCGATGGCGTCACAGCCCACGGAGATGTCCGGGCGCAATTGGATGACCCGCCGACTCATCATCGATTCGATCCGCAACGACCCAGAGTGGATGAACGGCAACTACACCAAGCAGCCGCGCAGCGCTCAATTCGCCTCGGTGTTCTACGGCATCGCCACCAGCGGCGGGAATCAGGCGCTCCAGAAGATAGCGCCGACGCGCGAGAAGGCAGACCAGCTGGTCAACCAGCGCCTGAGCGCGCCGTTCCGTGGCGATGCCAATGACGCCCTGTACCAGTGGGAATCATCGGGCGACTACAACGCCTCGGCCGGCCTGGAGCGCATCCAAGCGGCTCTGCTGGTGATCAACTCGGCCGATGACGAACGCAATCCGCCGGAACTTGGGCTACTGGACAAGGAAATCAGGCGAGTGAAAAACGGCCGCGTACTGTTGATTCCTGCGAGCGACCAGACCCTCGGTCACGGCACCACCTCCCAAGCGAGGTTCTGGAAGCGGGACTTGGCCGAACTACTTCAAAGCGCTCCCCGCGGAGCGAAGTAGGGCGACGCCTTCGTCTTAGGTCTATCTGGATGAGGAGCGGAACGGTCCTCGCATGCCTGTCGACGGCCCTCGCGCTGGTCGTTGCGGGTTGCGACCGACAGGCCGAGGCCCCGCGACCGAAAGCAATCCCACGCATCGGCTATCTGACGTCGGGCGTCTGTCCCAGGGAAGAGCGCGGAGCTCCCGGTCCCGTCTTCGAGGGCCTGCGCGCGCACGGTTATGAGGTGGGTAAGACCATCACCATCGAATGCCGTCTCTCGAATCAATCGGACGACCAGCGATTCCGCGAGATGGCCAAAGAGCTCATCGACGCCAAGGTCGACATCATCGTGGGGATCAGCTCGACGGCGACCCGCGCCATCACAGCGCTCACCCAGACCATCCCGGTGGTCGTCGTCGATCTCGAAACGGATCCCGTCGCGAGCGGGCTCGCCGCGAGCCTGGGGCGCCCCGGCGGAAACGTCACCGGCATCTTCCTCGACGCCGTCGAGCTCAGCGGCAAGCGCTTGCAGGTGATACGCGAGCTGCGTCCAGGCGTGTCGAGAGTCGCCGTGCTTTCAGACGCCTCGATGGATCCAGCGCCTTTGCGCGCCGCCCAGGTGGCCGCCGAGACCCTCGGTGTGCAGCTCCAGATGCTGGCCATCCGTCATCCTGAGGAAATCGGCGGCGCGCTCCAGGCCGCGGTCCGGGGGCGGGCTGGTGCTGTCATGGTCGTTCCGTCGCCATCCATGGACGTCAACGGGCCCAAGCTCGCGGAGCTCATGCTCGAGCGGCGGCTGCCTTCCGCCGGCTTGCTCCCAAGCTTCGTCAAGCAGGGCGGTCTGGTGAGCTACGGCCCCGATGTCCTGGAGCTCATGCGGCATCTCGGATCATTCGTCGATCGGATTCTCAAGGGCGCCCGCCCCGGCGACGTGCCGATCGAGCGGCCGACCCGTTTCTATCTGGCCATCAACCTCAAAACCGCGAAGGCGCTCGGCGTGACGGTGCCCCCAGCCGTGCTCGCGCGCGCCGATCAAGTTATCGAGTGAACCCACTCGGCAGGGTGAACATGCAATTTGAATCGGCGGAACCCGGATTTCAACTCACCTTGTCACGAAACGATCACGGCGATCCTTACACTCCGTACACGATCAGGATTGAAGCCCGAACAACATTCGCCTCCTTCTCCGGAGAAAACACGAGCATCCATTTCTCCACGTTCCCAGCTTTCATGGACCGTCTCAAACGATTTCTGGAGACTCGCAATGGAGAAGCAAGACTAGACTTGACGGAAGACGGCGAATTGACCTTCTTCCGTTGGAACTCCAAGGGGGACGTTGGCATTCGATTCAAAATTTGTCGCTACGCTATCTTCCAGGATCCAATGAAGACGCATCCATTGATACTCACAGGCACGTTTCCTCTGAACGGCGAGCACCTGAACCAGATGTATGCGGAGCTGGCTCGACTTGGCGCGTGACGGCTTGAGACGCAACGTCTCATTCACGATCCTGGGTGGAGTTGGAGGCTCAACTAAGGAGCGCGGGACCCATTGCGCGTCTGAAGGCTCTCCCGTCACGACGGAAGTGCAGCTTCGTCGAGCCGCCGGCGTGGGTCACGACCTTTGACGATTGGAGTACCTGGATCATGATCCTCAAGCATGGGTATCCAGAGGAGTTCAAGCACCTGGCCCAGGAGTCCAGAGAGCGGCAGAGAGCCTAAGCCGGTGATCATCGTTGCCGCTTTCCTAGGTACCGCGGCCGCCCCCTAGTACGCTCCAAAGAGGAGGTCGAGGCATGGGAGGGTGGCCCTACCAATATGTCGTAGCATTCCAGATCGATGCCCAAGCCGCTCTGGACGCACTCCGAGCGGACGTATTCGCACGCGGCGACTACTACGGCTCGCAAGCACGACCCCGCAACATCAAGGAGGCGGTCGATCGCTCCGGCGAGTCTGGCACGCGGTCGATCCTGGACATCGAGCGGGTGAGCAAGTCGCCGGCCTTGCGCCGAGCGGCGCCTCTTACACCGGCGGAAGTGGCGCGGTATTTCGGCGAAGCCAAGCCGACGGTGAGGATGGTCGAAGAATGCGATGACCTGTGGGAGGACCTCGAGCGCGGCCAGGCTCGCTACATGGTCACGTATGAAGGCGACGTCCCCGTCAACCTGGTCTTCGTGGGCTATTCCTTTGATTGAGCCAAAAGCTGGTTGCCAATGGGGCTGGCGCACGTAGCAGTCTGGACGCGTGATCTCGAACGCCTGCGAACGTTCTACGAGCGCTACTTCGGCGCGAGCGCAGGTCCACGCTACGAGAGCGCCACACGGCGCGGTTTCACCTCCTACTTTCTGACCTTTCCAAAGGGCGGGACGCGCCTCGAGTTGATGAGCCTGCCGGCGCTCGGCGGTCGCGCCGAAGCGCCCACCGTCGGCTACGCACATCTGGCGGTGTCGGTTGGCTCGCGCAGCGCGGTCGAAACGCTCACGGCGCGGATGCGCGCGGACGGTGTCCACATCCGTTCGGAGCCGCGGCAGACGGGCGACGGCTACTTCGAAGCAGTCGTAGAGGACCCGGACGGCAACGGCGTCGAGATCATCGCGTGATGGCCGACTACCGCCATGATCCTGCGGCTAGCTGATGAGCCTGCCTCCCGGTTACCGCGAAGGTGTCCTGACGGCGATCACGGTCTTCATCGCGTTCTCACTGGGATTTCTGAAGTACTACAGCCTCGAGACGCCGGGGCGATGGACCTGGCTGGGCGTCGTCGCCCTAGCCCCGATGGCGATTGGATTGCTGTTGCAGTTGGTCGCTCTGTTCCGTGCGCTTGACGTGCGCGACGATGCAGAAGCCCGCTACCGCCAGACCGTTCGCTACTTCCTGTGGGGTGTCGTGGCAATCATCCTGGGCGTCGTCGTCTCCATCGTCATCGACTCGATTTGAGCAGGGCCTAGCCGATTCCTCGAATGGAGCGATCCGCCTGGTCTGCGACGCTGAGCAACGCGCCTAGCTAGCGAGCGCGGGCGCAACCTCACGCACGATCATCTCGAGCGCCGAGCGCGCCTCGCGCGGCTCGCTCGTCGTGGCCGAGATGATCAAGGTCTCGACCCCGAGGCTCGCGTAGGCCTTCGCGTTCTTGATGATCTCGGCCGGCTTCGTGCCGAGCGCGTGGCGGCCGGCTCGTGCGGCCGCCAGCGACATCGCGATCGATACCGGGATCGCCGCGGCGTCCCGACCCGCCGCGCGCGCCTCCTCGCGGAGCGACGCAATCCCCTGCCCCAGCGCTTCGGGCGCCACGCCGAGAGGCTGCCAGCCGTCGCCCAGCCGGGCCGCGCGCCGGATCGCCGG
>Ga0209382_10009695_pt1 | contig 12027 bp, 11 predicted proteins | sample SoiMetdeltSBSDD5_FD_187599 | JGI IMG/M metagenome (GOLD analysis project Ga0209382, IMG submission 187599) | Bulk soil microbial communities from a Populus tree surrounding site in Tennessee, USA - Soil MetaG P. deltoides SBSDD5 (SPAdes) (version 2) | ecosystem: Environmental > Terrestrial >... | reverse complement strand
CTTTGCCCGGCAGAATAACGACGAAACTTTTCTGGGCTTTTGCCTGACGAATGGGGAGGAGTTGGACCTTGAGCAAGGGACCGGGTTGCTCGCGCGCACCCAATATCCGGACGTGAACGTTCACGCCTACCAGGCGTTGTACGATCATTGGGCGGACGAATTGCGCATTCGCGTGGATCATTCGGCTGGCGCTGAGCAGATACTGCAGACGATCAATCGTTACGTTTTTGAAGAACTTGGCTTTCATGGCAACGATCGGTACGGGGACGACCCAAGGAGTTGCTATTTAAACCACGTGGTCGATCAGCGCAGCGGCAATCCAATCAGCCTTTCGGCGATTTATCTTTTCGTGGGCCGGCGCTTGCGTTTGCCCCTTGCGGGCATTGGGTTGCCCGGACATTTCGTTTGCCGCTATCAATCGCCCACGCAAGAGATTTACATCGATTGCTTCCGCGGCGGGAAATTCTGGACGAAAGCCGATTGCATTCGGTTCCTTGTCCAAACCAATCACACTCTGCAAGAAGGCCACCTCGCGCCGGTCAGTTCGCGCCGGATGCTCCTGCGCATGTGCGCCAACCTCCACCAAACCTACTCCAGCCTTGAAATGCGCGAGGAAGCCAACCGCGTGCAGCGCTATTTGGTAGCCTTGGCCAAATAAATGCGAAAGCGGCAGTTGCCTGCCGCTTTCGATCGTTAGAATCCCACTTTTTACGCGGCCATCTTCACCGCTTCGCGCTTCTGAATCATTTTCTTCAGCTTCGTTAGTGCGATGTTCTGGAGCTGGCGAATGCGTTCGCGCGTCACGCCGAACTTCTCGCCCACTTCTTCCAGCGTGCGCTCGTCATCACCGTCCAGGCCGAAGCGATAGCGGAGGATGGTGGCTTCGCGTTCCGGAAGTTTGTTCACCAATTCGCGCACAAGCGCGGTGTTGGTTTTGTCTTCCAGTTGCTCGTAAGGCGTGTCGGCCTTCTCGTCGCCGATGATGTCTCCAAACGGATTCGAATCATCATCGCCACCGATCGGCGCATCGAGCGACGACGGGCGTGCACCCGCATTGCGCAATTCATTGATGCGGGTTGCAGTCGTCTCCAACGCCTTAGCCAGCTCATCATCGGTCGGTTCGCGCCCGAGTTCCTCGTGCAAGCGCACGGCAGCGCGGCGCATGTGCACCAGCTTGTCGCCTACGTGCACGGGCAGGCGAATAGTCTTCGATTGATTCGATAACGCGCGACGGATCGCTTGCTTGATCCACCACGCGGCGTAAGTCGAAAGCTTCGCGCCCTTGGCGGGATCGAACCGTTCGACCGCTTTCATCAAGCCAATGTTGCCTTCGTTGATCAGGTCCAACAGCGGCACGCCGTAATCTTCGTACTCACGAGCGATCTTCACCACCAGGCGCAGGTTCGCCTTGATCATTTCCTCGCGCGCGCGGGTATCACCGCGCTTGATCCGCGCCGCCAGCTTGATCTCCTCCTCTGGCGTGAGGAGTTTCGTTTGACCGATCTCGCGGAGGTAAAGGCTGTACGCATTCGTGCGTTCCCTGGGAAGCTGTTCCTGCTTCAACGCTTCGGCCGCAGTATCGAGCTGTTCGGTTTCTTCCGCGACTGCCTGAAGCTCTTCCACATTCGGCTCCTGATCGGTTTCTACCTCCGTATCGGGTGCCGGCGCTTCGTCCCGAGGCACAATGATCTTCGGCTTCTCGACTTTGGCTTCCGGCTCGCTGTGTGCAAAAACTTTGCGTTTGCCCAGACCGCTCCCGTGACGGCTGCGTCGCTGCAGCGCACCTCGCGCCCGCACCAGCGGGACCTTCCGCGGGCTCTTGTGGGCCCGTCTCTGACTCTTCCGCACCTTTCTCATAGCATCACTACATTTCTAATTTAGCCCGACTCAGCATTCTTTGCTGCTTCCAAGCCCAAAAACTCTGCAAATTCGCCTGGCTGATAATGCCGCTGTATCACAACGTCACTCAGCCCCATTCCGCGCAGCGCAAACTGGACGGCCTGGTCCAGCAGCCTTTCGCGCGGGGTCATATACTCAATTACCGGCCGCTCCGGCAGGTGCATTACCGCAATCATGCACGCCAAATGGTGCGCAAACAGGCAGCGATTGCGCCGCTCAGGCCCGTAATCCAGCAATTCTCCGGCCGAGGCCGCTGCTTCCATACTGGCCTCAAGTTTTGCCAAACAGCCGCTAAAGTGCTGATTAAACAGGTACCTGGGATATGACCCATCTTCCAGACAACTGTTCAACACCAACCGATGCCGGGTATTCCAGCCAATGGGGTCATTTGCCCGCCCCATCGACAGACACCGCATCATAAAGTAGACAATCAGAACCAGCGTTCGGCTCGACGGCTCGAGGCCGGCAATGCGCTCCAACGCCACTTCCGCTCCCTGGCAGCCGAAACTCTGAATTTCGGCATACAGCGATTCCTTGCTGGGGAAGTGCTTGTAAATCAAGGCCTCAGACACCCCCGCCGCTTCCGCAATTTCGCGCGACGTGGTGCTGGCGAAGCCCCGTTTAGCAAACAGCGGCAATACCGACTTAACAATCGCCGACCGCCGTTCATCCCCAGTCATCCGATGATCTGACGACACGGGGTAAGTTAGTATTCACTCACCATTTGTCAAGCGCGTAATTTTGACGCATTTTGAGTGTTTCTGGCACTTCAGCGCAGGATCGTTCTTTGACATTTTTGTCCGATATTCACATCCTATTCACTATGAACTGGCCGAGGCTTTTTGCCCAGCGGACCCGCTACATGAAGCGCAGCGCCATCCGAGAACTGCTGCGCTGCACGGCCAAGCCGGACATGATCTCTTTTGGCGGCGGGTTGCCCGCCCCGGACCTATTCCCGGTTGAGGAGGTCCGTCAGGCGAGCGCGGCGGTCTTGAAAGAGCATCCTGTAACGGCTCTCCAATACGGGGAGACCGAAGGGATAGCGGGCTTGCGCGACTGGATCGCCAACCGCTTTTCCAAGCCGGGGCTTCAGCTCGCGCGTGAGAATGTCCTGATTGTGACCGGCTCGCAGCAAGGATTGGATCTGCTTGGCCGAGTGCTCTTGAACGAAGGGGAGACGGTGGCGGTGGACAACCCGACCTATCTCGCGTTGCTATCGGCGTGGCGGCCATTGATGCCGCAGTTCGTCGTCGGAATCGATTCGGCGGAAGGAAAAATCATTTATGTCGTGCCAAATTTCCAGAACCCGCAAGGCACAAGCCTCGACATTTCGCAACGCAAGAAACTAATTGAGCACGCGCGCGCCCACAATTCAGCGATCATCGAGGACGATCCTTATCGCGAATTATCGTACGAAGGTGATCCGCCACCGACTTTGCTCGAACTCGACGGCGGTACGAATGTCGTTTACGTGAGCACATTCTCGAAGATCCTCGCACCGGGATTGCGGATAGGCTGGGTGATCGGACATGAAGACTTGATTGAGAAACTGGTGCAGGCAAAACAGGGAGTGGATTTGCACACGAGCACGTTCAACCAGTTGCTGGTGCTTGAATTGCTTCGGCGCGGGGTTTGGGAGAAGCAGGTTCCGAGGCTGCGCGCGGCGTATCGCGAACGCCGCGATGCGATGCTGCAGGCGCTGGAAGAATATTTCCCGAAGGACACCAAATGGACGCGACCGGCGGGTGGCATGTTCCTGATGGTCCAATTGCCGCCGCGGTTGAGCGCTGCCGAATTGTTGCCGGCGTGCCTCGAAAAAAATGTCGCTTTCGTGCCGGGCGAAGAATTCCACCTGAATGGCGCCGGAAAGAATTCTTTGCGCCTCAACTTCTCAAACGCGAGTCCCGAGCGCATCCGGGAGGGTATTCGCCGCATTGCCAGCCTTATTGTTTAGGCGGACGTGGTTGAAGAATTCTTCGGCGACGATATAACCGACGCAATCACGGGACCCGCAGCGGCAGGGATGCTCGCGGTATTCCTCCAAATCGTACCCATAATTGTAAGTAATTTCCTCGCCGGCCGCGATATCACGCAATGCAACCACCCAGATTTCGCTGTTTTCGATGATCGCCTCGCAATTTGGCGCGCAACTGTGATTCGCAAACCGCGCGAGATTTTCGGTGACGTTGCCATCGATATCGGTCTCATCGTCGAGCGAGAAAATATAGCTGTTGCCCGCCTCGCAGCGGCGCGACGACTCAGCCTTGTCGAGTCGCTGACCAAAATATTGCAGGATTTTCGTCCCGGCTGGAATTCCCTGGCTGGCGAAAAGTCCGCGGCCATCAATGGCCGATTCGCGGGCGGCTACCACGTTTATACGGGAGCGGGTTGCTGTTGCTGTTGCAGTTCCTGGATGTCGAGGAACCCCTGGAGTTGGCGAATGCGGGTGGGATGACGCATCTTGCGTAAAGCCTTCGCTTCGATCTGCCGAATGCGCTCGCGCGTGACCCTGAACTGCTTGCCGACTTCCTCCAGTGTCCGCGAATAACCGTCGCCAAGCCCGAAGCGCAATTCCAGCACTTTGCGTTCGCGCTCAGTCAAGCTCGTAAGAACGTCGCTGAGTTTGTCCTTGAGCAAGCTGTAGCTCGTCATCTCAGACGGATTCTCCGCGCCCTTGTCTTCGATAAAGTCTCCAAAATTCGTGTCCTCGCTATCGCCCACGGGCGACTGGAGCGAGATCGGCTGCTGCGCCATCTTCAACACCGCGCGGACACGGTCGACCGGCATAGCCATTTCGTCCGCGATTTCCTCCGGCGTCGGTTCGCGACCAAAATCCTGAACCAACTGCTTTTGCACACGCATGAGCTTATTGATGGTCTCGATCATGTGCACTGGAATGCGGATCGTGCGCGCCTGGTCCGCAATTGAACGCGTGATCGCCTGACGAATCCACCACGTGGCGTAAGTGGAAAACTTATAGCCGCGGCGGTATTCAAATTTCTCCACTGCCTTCATCAAACCCATGTTCCCTTCCTGAATCAGGTCGAGAAAGGACAGCCCACGATTCGTGTATTTCTTGGCGATAGAAATCACCAATCGCAGATTGGCCTCGACCATTTCCGTTTTTGCCAGCAACGCTTTCGCCGCGTATTGCTTCAGTCGCGCGTATGCCTTCAGATATTCCGCGTACGGCATTCGAACGAATTCCTCCAGCGCGGAAATCTTGCGCTTCTCCGATTCGATCACACTCTGCTGCTGCGCGGACTTCCGCTCGCTTTCAAGCTCGTGGATCGTATGCAGGCTCATCTGGATTTTGTCGTGAATGTTCTCAGCCACCAGCGCCATCTCCTCGATCACCTTTTGCTTGTAATAGAACTTGCCGAACCAGTCCTGCAACTTCTTGTCCACCTTGCGGAAATCGTTATGCAGCTTCTCTTTCTTCGCCTTGGTCGCACCATGTTGCCACGCCGCGTACTTTTCGTCCACCAACTGGTCGATCGTCCGCACATGCTTCACGAGCCGTCGGAGGTCCTTCAAATGGCTGTCACGGCCATCGATCTTCTTATCCACGATCACGCGATCAAACCGTTCCTTTGGGGGCTCCGAAATGAGTTTCTCGGCCAGCGCGATGTGTTCTTTGCCGGCAAATCCGAAGCTATAAATGATCCGTTTCAGCTCGTTTTCGGCATCTTCGATCCGCTTTGAAATCTCCACTTCCTGCTCCCGCGTCAGTAACGGCACCTGGCCCATCTGCTTGAGGTACATCCGGACCGGATCATCCAGAATATCCAGCCGCGATTTGTCCTCGTCCTCCTCCGGTTCGGGCTGCTTGACGCGATCGACTTCGGCCTGATCGACGATCTCCACCTCCAGGCTGCGAAGCTTGATGTAAATCTCATCGAGATCCTCGGCGGTGACGATGTTATCCGGGAGCGCATCGTTAATATCGGTGTAGGTGAGGTATCCTTGCTCCCGTGCCAGCCGAAGCAGTTCCTTGATCTTTTCAGTCAGGTCCACGCCCGACTGGCTCCGGATGGGCGTGAGATTCTGAACCGCGCCTTCAGTCAACGCCGCCGCAATCGGCGTTGGGGGATGTCCGTTCTTTAAATTTTCCATTGGTGGAGTGTTAGCCCCAATCGGTCGCTGCCGCTTTTCATTTCGCGCGGACTTCGTCGCATTCGATTTGGCCATAAGTTGCCCTTTGATGTGCAAAGGAAAGTTCAATATAAGGCTCGTCTCAACCGCCAAGTCAAGACGGCAACCATCGCCGAAAAATTTACATTTGCCAGTGCGGTACGCGGCACGCTTTTTGCGCACTTGCGGAGGCGCACACGTTCTCTTAAAAAGCTTTGATGCTGCGAGCTCACCAGAAGATTATGGCTTTCGATCTTGCTGCTTATCTCGAAAAAACTTCTGCTGCCGTGACCGACGCGCTGGACCGTTTTCTTCCCGCAGCCACGCAAAAGCCCGCCACGCTTCACAAAGCCATGCGCTACTCGCTCTTCGCCGGCGGTAAACGCATGCGGCCCGCACTGTGCCTCGCCGCCGCCGAGGCCTGCGGCGGTTCGATGGCCGACGCCATGCCCCTGGCCTGCGCCGTCGAATGCATTCACACCTACTCGCTGATCCACGACGATTTGCCCGCCATGGACGATGACGATTTCCGGCGCGGCAAACCTACGAACCACAAGGTCTTCGGCGAAGCTATCGCGATTCTCGCCGGGGACGCGCTGCTCACGCAGGCCTTCGAGATTGCCGCCCAATGCAAGGCCTTTCCCAGGTATCCGCACAAAACGATTATTCTGGAGATCACGCACGCCGCCGGTTCGCTCAAGCTTATTGCCGGCCAGGTTGCGGACCTTGAAGCCGAGGGCAAAACGCTCACCGTGCCCGCGCTGCGCTTCATCCACGAATGCAAAACCTCCGCTTTGCTTTGCTGTTCGGTGCGCCTGGGTGGCATGAGCGCCAATTGCTCGCCGGCGCAACTGCGCGCGCTCACCGACTTTGGCTACCATGTGGGGCTGGCGTTTCAAATCATTGACGACATTCTGGACATAACCCAAACCAGCGAACAACTTGGCAAGACCGCCGGCAAAGACACCCAGGCCCTTAAGGCCACCTACCCGGCCATTGTCGGTCTCGAAAAATCCCGCCATATCGCCCGCCAACTGACTGACCGTGCTTTTCGCGCGCTCAAGCCCTTTCGCGGGAGGGCCCAGGCCCTCGAAGCCCTGGCGGCTTTCCTGCTTAAGCGCGAAAAATAATTACTTACCGACTGTGTGCTGCGCTCGTGAGAGCGCGGCTAATCATTTCCCCGCGTAGTACGCGTCCACTTTTGCAGAGACGTCCTTGTAACCGATATCCACTTCGTAAATCTGCTTGAACTGCTCGATCGCCTCGTCTTTCTTCCCCATCTTCTCCAGGACGCTCCCGAGCTGATAAAGCAATTCTTTCTTCTCTTCGTCGAAAACAGCTTTCTCTTTGATCGCTTCCTGCAAGCGCCGCGCAGCCATGTCGTTCATTCCTTTGCGCGCGAAACATTGCCCCAGGTAAGCCATCGCCTGAATGCGGCGATTCGGATTAGCCTGGGCCTTTTGGAATTCACCGATCGCCTCGTCGTTTTTCCCCGCCTTGAAATACAATTCGCCAAGCTCGTAACGAATCTGCAGGTCCGTCGGATAACGCTCCGCCCGGCTCTTGCATTCCTCCAATTGAAAATTCTGCCGTTCCGCTTCGATCCGCGCCACAGACTCCGCGTAATCGGACGCGTTCGGGTCCAGTTGCGAAAGTGTGTGGTCGAACTTCTTCAGCGCGATATTCATCGCAAGCTCTTCGAGGGAAGGCTCGTTTCCTCCTTCAGTGCTCTTGATCTTCTGGCAATATTCGAGCGCCTTATCGAATTCCTTTTTCTGCGCGTAAAGCTCCGCGATTTCTCGCATGAGTTTCAAATTTCGCGGCTCCTGCGCCAACCGGGCGCTGTATTCGCGGATCAGGCGGTCGGCTACCGCGTCGCTTTTCACTTCGCGATTCTGTTGTTCGAGCGACACAGCTTCCTCCTTGTTGCGGAGGATATCGCGATACGAACCTGTGCCGTCAGCGAGTTGGTCGTAGCCTTCAGAGAGGGTTTTGCGCGCCGACAAATCTTTCAGCAGTTGGCCGATTTGGGGCTTGTGTGGATGGGCACGCTGCAAATCCATCAACACCGTCTCCGCTTTCGCGCCTTGGCCCGCCTGCCCGAGCGCTCGCGCGTAGTCCATGGCCACGTTGTAATCCTTCGGCGAATTCTTTAGCACGATTTCATACGAGAAGCACGCCGTCTTCGGAAAGTCGGCCTTCAGCGCCGCTTCCGCCAGCATCTTGTGCGCGGCCGAATTTGACGGATCATTATTCAGAACCTGTTCCAGCGTTTGAATCACCTCAAGTGGGTCCTTGGTCATCTGGGCCTTGGCGATGATCGGCGACGAGCTCGCCCCGCCAATCATCTTCTTGAAAAACCCACCCGAGTTACCCGCGTTCTTGAACTGCGCCGCCCGCAATGCCTGGCGGCACTCAAAGCACGAGGGATCTTTGCTCAGGACCTGATTCAGAATGGCGATTGCATATTCGAAGTTCTGCCGTGTGAGAGCCTGCGTGCCTTTATTGTATAAATCCCGCAGGTCCCGCGGTAATTCAGACACGTTCTTTTCAGGCATGTTATAATATTATCGATTCGCCTGCCAAAAAGCCACTCCGAAATCGACTACTTAGCGGCGGCCCGGCCATCCGCCCGGGGCATCACCCCGCGCGCTATCACCTCAATCCGATCTCCGGCGCGCACTTCTCCCGCTTCAATGACCTTCCAATGAATCCCTCTCAAGTTCAAATGGCGCGTCTCCTTCGCCTGCACGAAGCGCGCAGCATCCTGCCCAAACCGCGTGGCAAATTTCTTGCACCCATTGTGTGGCAACGGCGTCATCTCAACGATCGCTTTCCCCACGCGCAACCGCGTCCCCGCCGGCAAATTCTCAGCCGAAATATCGAGATCCACGATCAAATTATCTCCCGATGTCGTGAGCGGCTGCCCATTGGAAATTAATTCCGCGACATCCCGCCGAATCACCGTAATCTGCGCCTCTAAATCCCCCGCACGCCGATTCCATTCATCTCCTGGCACGCCTTCCTCCAGCGAAAGCCGCACCTCCTCCAACGCCTCGTGCGCTCCCGGCGCGCGCCGGCACACGATCATTGCCACTCTCCCAACATTCTTCGGCGGGTCGGACAACGCCCGTAAGCCCTGCTCCAGTTCCACCAGAGATCGATGTGAGACGTTGCTCATCCAGCTAGTTCACAGGGAGGACTTGCACGCGGTAAAAGCGGCGGGCCAGATCGATGGGCACGTTAATTTCGGTGGTCGCACCGCTGGCGAGGACTTGGGCGCCCAAAGGAAGCAAGGCTCCACCGGCGTTTGTCGTGTAGTGCGCCTGGTAGCGCCGTCCACTGACGCTGTTCCATCTAAGCACCGCACTTGGGCTGCCTGTTGCGTAAATCAGCGTGCACTTGAAAATCGAATTCCTGTCGCTCGGGCTCGTTCCCGCGCGATACTCATCATAGTTCGACATCCCATCGCCGTCCTTGTCCGCTGCCGCGTCGTTTTGCTGCGGGTTCAACCCGTAAGTCTGCTCGAATGCATCGGGCATACCATCGCCGTCCATGTCGGTTACGTTCGGATCAGAGCTAAACAATTCCTTTCGAATCGTCGCGCCATCCATGTAAAAATACTCGAACTTAATCCGGCCAAACCCCAGGCTCATGAATTCCTGGAATCGGTCTTCTCCTGCGCTGCCTCCTTCATTGATCCCGGTCACGGACACGTTCGATAATTCCACTTTGATAAACTCCAACGGAGCGCTTCCACCCCTACGGCAGGTCAGCAACGCATTGGACAGGGTCGTGCCTCTGGAACATGCGAGCATCAATGCGGGCGTCGCACGATCGACGTACTTCGTCACCTGTAGATCGTTCATGCGCACGGTATTGCTTGCGGTCTTGTTGAAGCCCCAACTCCAGCCGAGCACGTCGATTTCCTGGGCGTGGGCGTTATCGAGCGATTCGCCTTCGATACCGGGCAGCTTAAGAAACATGTCGGTGGCTGCCGCCGCAATCAAAGGACTGCACATCAGCAGCGCGCGTACTGCGATGCCAATCATAGAGGAACGTTGGCCTTGACGTCCCAGCCGTACGGCGCTATGGCCACGTACGAGCCGTCCTGCCTTTGCTGCCAATACTCGACTCGGACCTTGGAGAAATTCAGTGCGATATTTTCCGTCAGCAAATCGCCTCCGGCCGAGCCGCCCGTGTTGTAACTGGTAACGATCACATCCTCCAGCGTGATCACCATGAAATCCCGGGTGGCGCTCGCGCCTGACTTCTGCATCGAGAGTACCGCTGTTTTGTAATGCGTCCCGCTGCTGCAGCCGAGCATCAAGGCGGGGCTGGCCTTGTCTACATACTTGGTGATCGATATATCCTGGATATTCACCCTTCCTGTGCCGCCGCCGCCCGCCACAAGAGGCATGGACATACCCCAGGACCACGCCAGCACATCCATCTGGTCGCGGTGATTCTGATCGAGCGACTCACCCTGAATCGGGTCCATCCGCAGAAACATGTTGATTGCCGCCTGCGCGGAAAGGCAGCCGCAAAACATCAGCACCAGCAGAATACGTAGAACCATAGCGGCCCGGATTATGGAATATTTCACGGCAAAATACAAACCGATTAGCTCGTCGAAAGCGGGAGCCCTTCCTCGCAATAGCAGCCCGCATATGACAGAGTGCTCCGGCTTAACATGAATGGCCAAAGGTCTTTTCAGAGAGCATGCGCGATTGCTCTATTCCTGCTGCTTCCGGCCGCGATACAGGCGGAAGATTGGCCGCAGTGGCGCGGGCCAAATCGTAATGGTGTGTGGAATGAAAAGGAGATCACGGAATCGTTCCCCGACGAAGGGTTGGAGATTCGCTGGCGGGCACCGATAGGACCCGGCTTTTCCAGTCCGGTAGTGGCAGAAGGCCGCGTGTATGTCACTGACTCCCAGATCTCGCGGCCTAAGGCACGTGAACACGTCCTCTGCTTTGATGCAAAGTCTGGCAAGCGCCTATGGGCTCACACTTACGAGGTCGATTACGCAGACTGGGCGTTTGATCCGAAGAACCCGTTCGGTCCCCGTCCAACGCCGATTGTCGATGGAGACCGGCTCTTTACGCTTGGCGCCAAAGGGCGCCTGATCTGTTTCAAAGCCGTGGACGGAAAAGTGATTTGGGAAAAGGATTTCGAAAATAAGTCGAAAGACTCGGCTTTCACTCCCTCGCCGCTGATTGAGAGCAATCTACTGATCCTTGTGCTCGACGGTGGTCCGCCAGGGCCGTGCGTCGTCGCCCTGGATAAGCGCTCGGGCAAGGAGGTATGGAAAGCTCTCGATGCGGTGCCGACGCTCAGTTCACCAATCGTGGTGACCGCGGCTGGCCGACGGCAGCTTATTGTCTGGACGCAAGGCGCCGTAAACTCGTTGGACCCCATAACTGGTAACTCGCATTGGCGCCAGCGGCATGTAGGCGGAGCCAACTACGCCATACCCACGCCAGTCCGGTGCGGTGACCTTTTGCTGGTCAATGGCGTGATGTTTAAACTCGATTCCGAAAAGCCCGGCGCATCGTTGCTCTGGCCGGAGGGCAGACCACCTTCACGCCAAATAATTAGTGAAACTTCCACCGCGGCCTTTAAAGGCGAGCACCTGTACACATGCAACCTTGCCGGCGAACTGGTGTGTATCCAGGCCGCGACCGGGAAGATCATTTGGACGACGAACCGGGTGACTGACGCAAAGAGTGGTGGTTGCGTTCACATAACGCCGCAGGGGAACTCGGCCTTCCTTTTCAACGATAAAGGCGAGTTGATCCGTGCCGACCTCACAGCCGCAGGGTACAGGGAGATCAGCCGTGCGGGCCTGCTTCAACCGACTTATCCTTACGGACCAAGGAAAATGGCGTGGACCCCGCCGGCCTATGCGGAGGGTCATGTCTTCGCGCGCAGCGACGAGGAACTGGTCTGCGCATCTTTGAAGCGCAAGCCCTAAACTTTGCATGTTCACGC
>Ga0209382_10009694_pt1 | contig 12028 bp, 10 predicted proteins | sample SoiMetdeltSBSDD5_FD_187599 | JGI IMG/M metagenome (GOLD analysis project Ga0209382, IMG submission 187599) | Bulk soil microbial communities from a Populus tree surrounding site in Tennessee, USA - Soil MetaG P. deltoides SBSDD5 (SPAdes) (version 2) | ecosystem: Environmental > Terrestrial >... | reverse complement strand
AGTTCGATGATCCGATGCCTGACGAGACGATCGAATCCATCGAGCGCACGGGACTCGCCCTCAAGGGTCCGCTCGAGACACCGGTGGGTGGCGGATACCGGTCGGTGAACGTCGCGCTGCGACGGAGGTTCGACCTGTACGCGAACGTGCGGCCGGCGCGGTCCGTCGTGCCCGGCGGCCGGTTCGACAACGTCGACATCGTGCTCGTGCGCGAAAACACCGAGGGCCTGTACTCGGGCGTCGAGCACTTCATCGCGATCGCTTCCGACCCCCGCGCCGCGGCGGAGTCGACCGCCGTCGTTACGCGTTATGGCTCGGAGCGCATCATCCGGTACGCGTTCGAGTATGCCGTCGCGCACGGCCGCAAGAAGGTGACGGTCGTCCACAAGGCGAACATCCTGAAGATGACAGGCGGCCTCTTTCGTGAGGTCGGACTCGAGGTCGCGAAGGAGTTCGCGGGCCGCGTGGAGTGCGAGGAGCGCATCGTCGACGCCATGGCGATGCAGCTCGTAATCAAGCCCGAGACGTTCGACGTCGTCGTCACCACGAACCTGTTCGGCGACATTCTGTCCGACCTGATCTCGGGACTCGTTGGCGGGCTGGGGCTCGCCCCTGGGGCGAACCTCGGAACGAATGCAGCGATCTTCGAGGCAGTACACGGCACCGCCCCCGACATCGCCGGGAAGGGCATCGCGAATCCGGGTGCGCTCGTGTATGCCGCGTGTCTCATGCTCGACCATCTCAAGGATCACGCTCGGGCTCGACGCATCCGCGACGCGATGGAGAGCGTGATCCGCGAGCGGAAGACCGTGACGCGCGACCTCGGCGGCACCGCGAGCACCGCGCAGTTCACCGACGCGATCATCGCTCGACTCGGTTGACGTCCGGGGCGACGCGATGGTGACGGTGTTCCACGTCTCCGATCTGCATTTCGGTCGCCCGTTCGTGCCCGAGCAGATCGACGCAATCGAGACGATCATCCAGGCGCGCCGCTTCGACGTCGTGGCCATCTCCGGCGATCTGTCGCAGCGCGCGCGCTCGGGCGAGTTCCAGCGGGCTCAGGCCTTCATTCGCGACGCGAACAAGGTGAGCAAAACGATCGTGGTGCCGGGGAATCACGACGTCATCTGGTGGAAGGCTCCGTTCGGCATCGGCGATGAGGAGCGCCCGTTTGAGAACTATCGGCGGTACATCTCGGAAAATCTCGAGCCGGTGCTGCGCGTGCCCGAGGCAACGTTCGTCGGACTGAACTCCGCGCACGGCGTGACTCGGCACACGCTCACATGGCGACTGCGCGACATCTCGATCATCGGCGCGATCCGCCGGTCGCAGATCGATCACGCTCGCGAGGAGTTCGAAGGCTCGCCGTCAAACGCCGCGCGCGTGATCGTGATGCATCACAATCCGGTGAAGGGTGAGCTGTCCGGGCGACACGGGCTCAAGGACACCCGCAAGGTGCTCGGCGCGTTCGCGACGATCGGTGTCGACCTCGTGCTTTGTGGACACGACCATCAGGAGGCCGTCCATTACATCGAGCACACACAGAAGGGAACGGTGATCTCGACGGCGGGAACGGTGTCGAGCCGCTCTCGCGGCGGTCGCCCATCATCGGTTAACGTGATTACCATTCGACAAGAGAACATCGAGGTCGCGACGCTCGTGTGGTCGGCGACCGAGAAGACATTCACACCAGGACCGTCACGGTGCTTCGATCGTTAGGCCGGCTGTTCACGCGGTCGCACGACCAACTCGCGCTCCCGCTCGATGCCGCGCCACGGAACGCGACCGAGCTCCTCGCACGACTGCGAGCCCTCGGGTTGACCGGAATCGATCGTTGTCGTCTGACGCGAAATCGCGCGGTCATGGTGAGTTATCGAGGCCGCGAGCTGCGCGTGCACGAGGGATACCTGTCCGCGCCGCCGGAAGTGATGACCGCGATCGTCACGTTCGTGAGCGGACGCACCGCGGCCTCTCGCCGGCTCGCGCGTCGGCGCATCCTCGCGTACCCGATCGCGCGCGCGCCGCGCACGCGGCGACCCGATGCGCCGCATCCGGACGATGCACCGCTCGCCAAGCGCCTCACCGAGTGGCATCGCCGGTTCAACGAGCGTTACTTCGAAGGCGCGCTCAAGACCATCATGGTGCGCGTCTCGCGTCGGATGCGCGCGCGACTCGGTCACTACATGTCCGCGGCGCCGTCGGGCGAGGCCGCGGAGATCGTGGTGAGCCGCCGCCACATTCGTCGCCACGGGTGGGAGGAAGCGCTGCACACGCTGTTGCACGAGATGGTGCACCAGTGGCAGGACGAGACGGGCCACCCGATCGACCACGGCCGCCTGTTCCGCTCCAAGGCGAGCGAGGTCGGTGTGGCGCCGTCGGCGCGACGAACGGTCACGCCGCTGCGGTCGCGAAAGGAGCTGCCGAGCGTGAAGAACGCCCCGGCCGCGGCGCAGCATCTGTCGCTGAAGGCAGCGCGCGAAGAATAGCGGGCGACTGGCGGCTGGCGGCCGGCGGCCGGCGTCCGGCGGCAATAGCAGCAGCCCGCAGCACGGGGCAGTAGCGCGCAGCCGTCGGCTACCAGCCAGCAGCTGCAGGCAGCCAGCAGCCCGACGCGCTTGCGTTTGGTTACCTTTCTCGCCATGCCCACGCCAACCGACTTCTACGACATCGACAGCGTCCTCGCCGAAGAGGAGCGCGCTGTTCGCGAAAGCGTTCGCCAGTTCGTCGACGACAAGGTCCTTCCCATCATCGGCAAGTGTTACGTCGATGGACGCTTCCCGAAGGAGCTCATCCCCGACATGGCTTCGCTCGGTGTGCTCGGCGCGAACCTGCCCGAGGAGTACGGCTGCGCGGGCCTCAACAACGTCGCGTACGGCCTGATCATGCAGGAGCTCGAGCGCGGCGACTCGGGCATTCGATCGTTCGCGTCGGTGCAGGGCGCGCTCGTCATGTATCCCATCTACGCCTTCGGCTCCGATGAGCAGAAGCGGAAATGGCTGCCCGCGTTGGCGAAAGGCGAGGCCATTGGATGCTTCGGCCTCACGGAACCGGACTACGGCTCGAACCCCGCCGGCATGGTCACCATGGCGCGCGAGCAGAACGATGGGACGTGGGTGTTGAACGGCGGGAAGATGTGGATCACGAACGGATCGCAGGCCCACGTCGCAGTCGTGTGGGCAAAGACCAACGGCGACAAGTCGGACAAGTCGATTCGCGGTTTCATCGTGCCGACGAACGCGAAGGGATTCACGGCGAAGGACCAGAAGGGCAAGCTGTCGCTCCGTGCCTCGGATACCAGTGAGCTCGTCTTTCAGGACGTATGCGTGAGCGCGGATTCGATTCTCCCGAAGTCGGGAGGGCTCAAGAGCCCGCTCATGTGCCTCACCCAGGCGCGCTACGGCATCTCGTGGGGCGCGATCGGCGCCGCGATGGCGTGCTACGAGGAAGCGCTGTCGTACGCGCGGAACCGCGTGATGTTCGACAAGCCGCTCGCCGCGTTCCAGCTGCAGCAGGCGCGGCTCGCCGAGATGGTGAGCGAGATCGTGAAGGCGCAGCTCGTCTCGCTGCACCTCGGGCGCCTCAAGGACCTCGGCAAGATGACGCCGCAGCAGGTCTCGCTGGCGAAGCGCAACAACGTCAACATGGCGACGAACATCGCCCGCGAAGCGCGACGGCTCCTCGGCGCGAACGGCATCCTGGCCGAGTACGCGTCGATGCGGCACATGGCCAACCTGGAGAGCGTGTACACGTACGAGGGCACGCACGACGTGCACACGCTGATCCTCGGCCAGGCCGTGACGGGGATCAACGCCTTCAACTGACGCCGACGCCACGCCGCGGTCGAGTGATGCGTCGTGGTCTTTGGACCGTCGCGGCGATTGTCGCGATGGGCGCCGGATCCCTCGTGGCGCAGCAGCCGACGCCGCCGTCGTCTGTGCCGCGCGCGCGTCTCAGCCCACCGTGGCGCATGAGCGTCCGCGCCGACAACGACGCGTTCAACTTCTGGCGAGGGATCCACGACCGGCCCGACAAGGAATACACGAACGGCGATGAGCTGACCGTCGAGTTTTCGGCGGCACCATGGTGGGGCAAGCGATTCGCCAGCCGACTCGCGCCCTGCATGGGCAACGAGCCGTCGGGCGCACGATGCCTAACGACCGCGTTTTCGATCGGCCAGGAGATGTATACGCCGAGCTCGAGCCGCCAGCCGCGCCAAAGGCCGGACTGGCGCAACGACCGGCCGTACGCCGCCTGGCTTTACGCGAGCGGCGAGGCGCGCGTGCTGGGAGAGGAATCCATGCGAACCGTCAGCCTGCAACTCGGTGTCACGGGACCGCCGGCGTTCGGGGAGATCGCGCAGCGTACGGCGCACAGACTCTCCGGCGTGTACGCGCAGGATCCGATCGGCTGGGACACGCAAGTCGGGTTCGAGCCCGGAATCATGGTGACGGGGCGGAGCGTGCGCCGCTTCGTCGGCCGAACGCCGGCGGGCCGCGCAGTGGTGGATTTCGCCCCCCAGATCGGCACGTCGTTCGGAAACATCCTGACTGAAGCGGAAGGCGGGTTTCAGCTTCGCGCCGGGCCGAACCTCTCGAGTCCCTGGTGGACCAGCGGATGGAGTGGCCGCGCGCCGATCGAGCTCTATGTGCTGGCGGGCCTTCGCGGTGAGGCGGTGGCACACAACATCACGCTCGACGGGAACACGTTAGGCGCCAAACGCCGTGTCGATCGCGTGCCGTTGGTCGGCGAATACTCGATCGGCGTCGGCGGGCGGTATCACGGATTCCTCGCCGAGTGGCGCGCCGTGACGCGCAGCCGCGAATACAGAACCGGTCCACTGGCGCACGCGTACAGCACGCTCTTCGCCAGCTACGAGGTCCCGGCGCACTTGGGGCGTTGACGCGGCTTCCGCGTCCCTCCAAGGCCGTCTACCTTTTCTTGTGAAATCCTTCACAAGCGAGGTTCGACGGTGAAGATCGCCGTCTGCATCAAGCGCGTTCCCGAGATGGACGTGCGCTTCAAGATCGCGCCGAGCGGCAAGGGCGTCGACGAAACTGGGCTCAAGTGGGACATCAGCGACTTCGACGGCTACGCCGTCGAGGCGGCCCTCCAGATGACCGAAAAGCTCGGGAGCGGCGAAGTCGTCGTCTTGAGTCTCGGTCCGGATGCCGCGCAGGAGACGCTTCGCAAGGCGCTCAGCATGGGCGCGACGCGGGCGGTCCACCTCAAGGCCGACCCCATTCCGTTCGACAATTTCGCCATCGCCAGGGCGCTCGCCGGCGAACTGCAGGGCGGCGGCTATGACCTGATTCTGTTCGGCAAGATGTCGATCGATTCGTCGAACGGCGCCGTCGGTCCCATCACCGCCGAGCTGCTGAATCTGCCGTGCGTGGCGGCGGCGTCGAAGCTCGAGGTCGCGAACGGGAAGGGAACCGCTCGCCGAGAGCTCGAGGGCGCGGCGGAGCTGCTCGAGTTCCCGCTGCCGGCCGTCGTGAGCATCGACGAAGGCGTGGCGCGCCCGCGCTATCCGTCGCTCAAGGGCATCATGGCGGCGAAGAAGAAGCCGCTCGAGGTGAAGCCCGCGCAGCTCGGCGACGTTCGCATGACCGTATCGACGATGGCGCTCCCGCCGGAGCGCCCACCGGGCCGGATACTCGGCGAAGGCGTTGCCGCGGTGCCCGAGCTCGTTCGACTTCTGCAGACCGAGGCGAAGGTTCTCTGATGGCCAACAACGTCCTGGCGTTCGCCGAGTCGCGTGGTGGCGACCTGCGAAAGGTCGCCTACGAGGCAGTGACGGTCGCGCGCGCGCTGGCCGACGCGGCAGGTGGGGAAGTCCACGCCGTGATCGCGGGTGCGGCGGGCGTTGCCGCCAAGGCGGACGCGTTAGGCAGGTTCGGGGCGGACGTCGTCACGGTGGTCGAGCATCCGACGTTCGCAGACTACAACCCCGAGGCGCTGGCCGCATTCCTTGCCGATCGCGCCAAGGCCGCCGGATGTCGCGCCGTCGCGCTGGTCGCCTCGGCTCAGGGCAAGGATCTCGCGCCGCGCGTGGCCGGCAAGCTGGGCGTCCCGCTAGCCGCCGACCTAACGACGGTTCGCCTCGACGGCGACAACGTCATGGGCACGCATCCCGTCAACACAGGCAAGGTCATCGCGACCGTCACGCTGGCGGCGAATCCCGCGGTTGTGTCGATGCGTCCGGGCGCGGTGACGCCAGCCGAGAACCAGCGCAGCGCACGCGTCGAGACCGCCGCGCCGGTCGGCGATCCGGCGTCGTCGCGCGTCAAGGTGACGCAGACGATCGCCGGCAACACGGCGAAGCTCGACCTGGGTGACGCGCCGGTCATCGTGAGCGGCGGAAGGGGGCTCAAGGCGGCGGAGAACTTCAAGCTCGTGGAAGACCTCGCGGCGGCGTTCGGCAACGCGGCCGTTGGCGCGACCCGCGCGGTCACGGACGATGGCTGGCGACCGCACAGCGATCAGATCGGACAGACGGGTCGGCAGGTGAGCCCGAATCTGTACGTCGCGGTCGGGATCTCCGGTGCGATCCAGCACCTCGCCGGCATGCGCACGTCGAAGACGATCGTGGCGATCAACAAGGATCCCGAGGCGCCGATCTTCAAGGTGGCCGATTACGGGATCGTCGGCGACGTGCTCGAGATCGTTCCTGCGTTGACGGCGGCGGTGAAGGCGGCGAAGGGACATTAGCTGGGGACATCGGGACTGGGGACCGGGACTCGGCCGGGACGCTTCTACGCGCGCGGAGACTTGAGCTGCGGTAGAGGCATCCCGGCCGAGTCCCTAGTCCCCAGTCCCCAGTCCCCATTACGTTCTGCCCATGACCCAGAACGTAGTCTTCCTCCTCGTTCTCGTCGCGGCGCTCGGCTTCTTCTCGTACAACGCGCAACGCCTCGTCCGCTACCTCAGGATCGGTCACGACGAGCGGCGCACAGATCACCCATGGACGCGACTCCGCAACGTCGTCGTCATCGGGATCGGTCAGTCGAAGATCCTCCGTGATCCGTTCGCTGGCGTGCTCCACGCGTCCGTGTTCTGGGGCTTCATCGTCCTCACGCTCGGGTCGATCGAGATTCTCGCGCGTGGTGTCTTCCCGGCATTCGGATTCGACCGGATGCTTCCGACGCCCGTGCACGGACTGTTTCTCCTCTCGCAGGAGCTCTTCGCGGGGCTCGTGCTCGCCGCCGTCGCCGTGCTGCTGTATCGCCGGCTCGTCATCAAGCCGAGGCGACTTCAGGGCGACAAGGTCCACTCCGGCGACGCGGTCTTCATCCTCTCGATGATCGCGGCGCTCATGGTGACGCTCATTCTGAGCGCGACGTTCGAGCGCGTGGTGGAGGCGCGCCATTCGGCCGCATTCCAGCCGATCTCCAGCGTTTTGGCGATGATCTTCGGCCGCGTGCCGCTCGGCACCGCGGGCGCGATCGCAGCCGCCAGCACATGGATCCACGCGCTGCTGCTGCTGGCCTTCCTCAACTATCTGCCGTACTCGAAGCATCTCCACGTCATCACGTCACTGCCTAACACGTTCTTCTCGAACACGAGCGGCCCCGGGCAGGTCGGCGTCATGCGCCCGATGGACCTCGAGGCCGAGGGACTGGAGACGTTCGGCGCGGCCGACGTGAAGGAGCTGTCCTGGAAGAACCTGCTCGACGGCTATTCGTGCACGGAGTGCGGGCGGTGCACTGCCGCGTGTCCGGCGAACATCACGGGAAAGCCGCTGAGTCCACGCAAGATCGTCGTCAACGTCAGGCAACGCACCATGGAGCTCGCGCCGCTGGTGGTGGGCGACCGGGCCGAGGCCGCGCACGCCGCGCTCGCGGCCGGTGAAGGCGACGACGCTGGCGGCGTAACGGTCGCCGAACGCACCAGCCACCGGCTGCTCGACAGCTACATCACCGAAGACGAGCTGTGGGCGTGCACGTCGTGTCGCGCATGCGTACAGGAGTGTCCGGTCTCGATCGATCAGCTCGACGTGATCAATGAGCTGCGGCGCAACCTGGTGCTCACCGAGTCCCGATTTCCCGAGGAGATCCAGCCTGCGTTCGAGGCGCTGGAGCGGAACGGCGCGCCGTGGAAGTTCCAGCCGGCGGATCGCGGCCGCTGGGCTGACGGCCTCGGTGTCACGACGATGGCCGAATTCGCCGAGCGCAACGAGCGGCCCGACGTGTTGTTCTGGGTCGGATGCATGGCCTCCTTCGACGATCGCGCGAAGAAGATTGCCGTCGCCTTCGCACGAATCCTCGAGGCCGCGGGCATCCGGTTCGCGATCCTGGCGCAGGAAGAGTCATGTAACGGCGATCCGGCGCGACGCATGGGGAACGAGTACCTCTACCAGATGCTCGCGCGCCAGGCGATCGAAACGCTCGATCGCTATCACGTCACGACGATCGTCACGACGTGCCCGCACTGCTTCCACCAGATCGGCAACGAATACCCGCAGCTGGGCGGGCACTACGAGGTCATACATCACTCCACCTACATCGAGCGGCTCCTCGAGCAGGATCTCGTTCCGTTGCGCAGCGACAACAGCAAGCAGCTCGTGGTCGCCTATCACGACAGCTGCTACCTGGGTCGCTACAACGATGTGTACGACGCGCCGCGCGAGACGCTCAGACGCGCGCTGCCGGTGGTCACGGTGGCCGAGGCGCCGCGAAATCGCAGCCGGGGACTCTGCTGCGGCGCTGGTGGCGGTCGCATGTGGATGGAGGAGCGCGTCGGGAAGCGCATCAACGTCGAGCGCACAGAGGAGCTCCTGGGCACCGGCGCGAACGCGCTGGCCGTGGCCTGCCCGTTCTGCATGACGATGATCTCGGATGGTGCGAAGGCGCTGGGGAGCGAGGTGCCCGTCTACGACATCGCCGAGGTCGTAGCCGGCCAGCTAGAGCGGTAATCGGTCATTGCCTCCGTCCAGCCGTCTGCGGTGCTCCGCCTCCTCGGGCGTCTCCTCCACAATCACCGTTAGGCGCCCGCGCTGGATGTGCGCCGAGATGGGTCGCTTGCAGCGCGGGCACGTGGTCGTCCCGTAGCGCTGCAGCGCCTCACGGTCCACGGCGATCCCGCACCCCGGACAATGCACGCTGATCCCCAGCGCCGGGCGTGACGGTGTGATGAGGTGGAGTCGCGGCGCCGCCGCCGAACTTCGGGCGCTCATGGCGGAGCCAATGGCCTCGGACGACCTCGGCGTCGCCTGATGCGACCGGTTCCGATCAGCCGCGTCGACCTTACGCCCGGCCGCGGCCGCGAGGAACTCACGTTCGCGAGGTGTCATCCGGGCGAGGTCCTCGGCCGAAACGATGCCCTGCCTGACGAGTGCGTCTGCGGCCGCGGACGGCATCGAGGCGGCAAGCGCTTCGATGTGCGCCTCCTCGACGCGCGAGTCGGACACGAGCGACCGCAAGTTGCGGCCGACCCACTTGATCAGGGCGTAGGCGATGCCGGCCATGGCAAAGGCTTCTGCGCCATACTTGAAGCTGACCGCCATGCGGGAAGGGACTGGGACGTAGTGCGAGCCACCTCTACCCATGACGCCCCACGCCAGGCCTGGGTAAAGGACCGGCGTGCGACCTCCGCCGTAGTCGCCATGTGACCTGAAACCGGTGCTCGTCCCGGCGCTAGCGCCGGCGGACCTCGTACAGATCGATCGTCTGGCGGATGTTGCCTGCCTCGAACGGCACGCGATCGAGAATCGCCGCCGGCATTCCGCGCTCCTTGCACTCATCCACGAACCTCGGTGCGGCGACGCGTCCCGGGTCCGCGATCATCGCCGAACCGCGCGCGGTCAGCGTTCGGTCGAGTACGCCGGCAATCAAGCCAGCATGCGCCTGCTCGTACAGCACGTCCGACGCGACGACGAGCTCGAACCGTCCAATGTCATGCGGGAAGCGACGCCAGTCACCGATGCGGGTGTCGATCAGCGCTCCGGTGTTCACCAGCACGTTGAGCGCCGTGAAGCGCAGCGCTTCGTCGTAATAATCCGTCGCCGTGACGTCGAAGCCCGCGATCGCCGCGGCGACCGATACGAGACCGGCGCCGCAGCCGAGCTCCAGGAATCGACGATCATCCACTGGCATCGTCGCGACGCGCTCGGCGAGCACGCGTGCGGAAGGCCACACGTCCGCCCAGTAGGGGAGTCGCTCGTCGTCCGCGAACGCCTGCTCGTCGATCAGGTCGTCGGCGTTGCGCGGGTGGTGGATGTGCACCTCGCGGCCCGCGATCACGATGTCCGTGCGGACGATGTCGAACTGGGCACCTAGCTCCCCGAGCGTTTGGGTCACCAGGGCAGTGGCTTCGGCGGACAGTACGGGGGCAGCCGGGACGATCGCCATTAGAGCGCAAACTGTGTCGTTAGGCCCGCGGCGTCGCCGAGCGGCAACGCGTGGAGCGTTTCGCCGGCCTCCACCACGGGTCGATCCTCGGGAACCACCAGCAGCGCGTTCGCCCGCGACATGGACGTCAGGATACCGGAGCCCTGCGGCCCGGTGAGACGTGCCGTCACCGTTCCGTCGTGGCCGCTGCTGACGACCGCGCGCAGGAAGTGCGTGAGCTTCGCGCCGATGGTTACCCGTTCCTCAAGGACGACCGGAATCGGTCGCCGGAACAGTTGCGCATGCCCGAGCATACGCCGCAGCACGGGTCGAACGAAGAGCTCGAACGTGACCATCGCGGACACCGGATTCCCCGGCAGCCCGATCCACGGTGTCGAGCCAAGAAGACCAAACCCGAGCGGTGCGCCCGGCCGCATCCTGACGCGCCAGAACTTCATCTCGGCGCCGAGCCCCTGAATGACGTCGCGGGTGTAGTCGAACTCGCCCACGGACACGCCCGCCGATGTCAGCACGAGATCGCAGCCCGCCGCGCGTCGAAGGTGGTCGCGCAGCGAGGCCGGATCGTCAGCCGCTACTCCGAGATTCACCGGCTCGCCGCCGGCGTCGCGCACGAGCGCCTGCAGCGTGTAGCCGTTGGTCGACACGATCTTTCGGCCGGCCAGTACCTCGTGAAAGCCGTCGACATCGACGAGCTCGTCGCCGGAGCCCATGATGGCGACACGTGGCCGGCGATGGACGTCGACGCTGGATCGCCCGATCGATGCGAGAATTCCAAGCTGCGCCGCACCGAGCGGTGCCCCGGCGTCGAGCAATGCATCGCCCTCGCGAAAATCTTCGCCACGCGGGCGGATGTTACGTCGTGCGTCGCGCGCGTTTCGCACGAGCACCTGAGTCGTTCCGCCGTCGGTGTCCTCGACGCGAACGACGGTGTCCGCGCCGTCGGGGAGAGGCGCGCCGGTCATGATGCGAATGGCGTCGCCGACGCGCACGGGTCGCGTAGCGAAGTGTCCGGCAGCGACTGTCTCCAGCACACGAAGCGTCACCGGGCGCTCGGGCGTGGCGGCATCGATGTCCTCGGCGCGCACCGCATAGCCATCCATTGCCGAGTTGTCCCACGCCGGCAGCGTCATCGGCGCGCGGACCGATTCCGACAGCACCCTGCCTAACGCGTCGAGCAGCGGCACTCGCTCGACAGGCAGCGGCGTGACGTGCTCGAGGATCCTCGCGCTCGCTTCGGGAACTGTCAGCATCAGTGACCGGTGAGACCGGCGAGCCGAATGGCGATGGCGTCGGCTACCTCGTCCACTTCGCGGGAGGTCGTCGTCCAGTTGTTGCACAGCAGGCTGAAGATGAGCACGCGGCCGTTCGCGGTCGTCACATATCCCGAGAGCGAGCGTGCCTTGTCCACGAACCCGGTCTTGGCGTGCACGTTTCCGGCCGCGGCGGTGCCGCGCATGCGACTCGCGATGGTGCCGTCCACTCCCGCAAGCGGGAGCGCGTCGCGGAACAGAGCGAAGTTCGGACTCTTGCGCATGGCGTCGAGAATGCGAACGATCGCGTCGGGCGCGATGTAGTCATGCCGCGAGAGCCCGCTTCCGTCGCGCACCGCAAACGACGTCGGCGCGATTCCCCACGCAGCGAGCTGCCGCTCGACCACCGCTCTGGCACTGTCGGCGGTCCCG
>Ga0209382_10009693_pt1 | contig 12029 bp, 9 predicted proteins | sample SoiMetdeltSBSDD5_FD_187599 | JGI IMG/M metagenome (GOLD analysis project Ga0209382, IMG submission 187599) | Bulk soil microbial communities from a Populus tree surrounding site in Tennessee, USA - Soil MetaG P. deltoides SBSDD5 (SPAdes) (version 2) | ecosystem: Environmental > Terrestrial >... | reverse complement strand
GACCCGGTGGGGTCAGTCGTCGTCGGCGGTCAGGACCGGAGCGACGGCGGCCACGCTCTGGCCGGCGTCGAGGTTCATGACCCGCACGCCCGTGGCGTCGCGGCCTTGCGACGACACGTCCCGCACTGCCATGCGGATGAGCGTGCCCGACGAGGAGATGACGAAGATCTCGTCATCGATACCGACCATGAAGGCCGCGACCACCGCGCCCTTCTTGGCCGTGAGCTTGATGCCACGCACACCCTGGCCGCCGCGACCCTGGCTGTTGAACTTGTCGAGCTGCGTGCGCTTGCCGTAGCCCGCATCGGTCACCAGCAGCAGGGCCACCTCCGGCCGGGCCATGTCACAGGACACGACCTCGTCGCCCGCCCGCAGCTTCATGCCCCGGACTCCGGCCGCCGCCCGGCCCATCGACCGCACGTCGTCCTCCGAGAACCGGATGGTCATGCCCGACCGGGCCACCATGAAGATGTCGTCGCTGCCGTTGGTGGGGATGACCTTCACCAGCTCGTCGCCGTCGCGCAGGTTGATGGCGATGAGCCCGCTGCGCAGCGACGAGTCGTACTCGTTGAACCGCGTCTTCTTCACCTGGCCCTGCCGGGTGGCGAAGAACAGGTAGGGGTGCGTCTCGTAGTCGCGGGTGTCGATGACCGCCTGGATGCGCTCGTCCGGCTGCAGCGGCAGCAGGTTCACGATGGCCGTGCCCCGGGCGGTGCGGTCCTTGCGCGGGATCTCGTGCGCCTTGAGCCGGTACACCCGGCCCCGGTTGGAGAAGAACAGCAGGTAGGCGTGCGCGGTGGTGGTGAGGATGTGGGTGACGTAGTCGTCGTCGCGCAGCTTGGCGCCGGCGACACCCCGGCCGCCCCGGCCCTGCGCCCGGAATGTGTCGGAGGGCACGGTCTTGACGTAGCCCCGCTGCGACATCGTGAAGACCAGCTCCTCGTCGTCGATGAGGTCTTCGATGTCGATGTCGCCGCCGTCGTAGGTGATCTCGGAGCGACGGTCGTCGCCGAAGCGCTCGCGCACATCGGCCAGCTCGTCCTTGATGACGGCGAACAGCCGAGCCTCGTCGGCCAGGATCGCCTCCAGCTCCGCGATCGTGGCCCGCAGCGACTCCAGCTCGGTCTCGAGGTCGATGCGCGCCAGCCGGGTGAGCTGGCCCAGCCGCATGTCCAGGATGTGCTCGGCCTGGTCGATCGAGAACTCGAACGGCTCGGCCATCAGCCCGGTGCGGGCCGCGGCCCGGTCGTCGGAAGCCCGGATGAGGGCGATGACCTCGTCGATGACGTTGATGGCCTTGAGCAAGCCCTCGACCAGGTGCTCGCGGCGCCGCGCCTTGTCCAGGCGGAACTGGCTGCGCCGCCGGATGACGTCGACCTGGTGATCGATGTAGGCCTGCAGCATCTGCACCAGGTTGAGCGTGCGCGGCACGCCGTCGACCAGCGCCACGGTGTTCACCGCGAAGTTGGTCTGCAGCGGCGTGTGCTTGTACAGGTTGTTGAGGATGACGAGCGCAGGCGCGTCCTTCTTGAGCTCGATGACGAGCCGGGTCTCGCCGGCCGCCGACTCGTCGTTGACGTCCGCGATGCCCTCGATCTGGCGGGACTCGACCAGCTCCTTGATCTTCACCGCGGTGGCCGAGATCGACGCCTGGTAGGGCATCTCGGTGACCACGATGCGATCGCGCTGGCGGCCGGTGCCCTCGACGATCTCGGTGCGGGCCCGCACCCGGATGGAGCCGCGGCCGGTGCGGTAGGCGTCCATGATCCCGGCCCGGCCCATGATGAGGCCGCCCGTGGGGAAGTCGGGGCCCCGGACGAACTGCATGAGGTCGTCGGGAGTGGCGTCGGGATGGTCGATGAGGTGGACGACGGCGTCGATGGCCTCGCGCAGGTTGTGGGGCGGGATGTTGGTGGCCATGCCCACCGCGATGCCCTGGCTGCCGTTGACCAGCAGGTTGGGGAACCGGGCCGGCAGCACCACCGGCTGCACGAACTCGCCCGAGTAGTTGTCGACGAAGTCGACGGTCTCCTCGTCGATGTCGGCCAACATCACGTCGCCCGACAGCAGGGCCAGCCGGCACTCGGTGTACCGCGAGGCGGCAGGCCCGAAGTCGGGGGAGCCGAAGTTGCCGTGCCCGGCCACCAGCGGGTGGCGCAGCGTGAAGTCCTGCGCCATGCGCACGAGCGCGTCGTAGATGGCCCCGTCGCCATGCGGGTGGAACTTGCCCATCACCTCGCCGGTGACACGGGCGCACTTCATCCAGCCGCGGTCGGCACGCGCGCCGACGTCGTGCATGCCCCACAGGATTCGTCGCTGGACCGGCTTGAGGCCGTCGCGCACGTCGGGCAGGGCCCGGGCGGTGATGACCGTCATGGCGTAGTCCAGGAAGGAGCGCTCCATCTCCTCCTGGATCTCGATGGGCTCGATGGCCAGGCGGCCGCGCTCTACGCCGTTCTCGTCGCCGGTGGGGGGAGTCATGTTCTCGTCAGGCATGAGGTCTCAGATGTCGATGAAGCGAACGTCGTTGGCATTGGTCTGGATGAAGTGCTTGCGCATCTCCACGTCCTCGCCCATGAGGATGGACAGCACCTCGTCGGCCAGCGCCGCCTGCTCGACGTTGACCTGCAGCAGCGTGCGGCGAGCCGGGTCCATGGTGGTGAGTCGCAGCTCCTCGTGGTCCATCTCGCCGAGGCCCTTCAGGCGCTGGAACTCCTTGCGATGGTTGGGGCGCTCCTCCAGGAAGCGGGCCTTGGCCGCGTCGTCCTTGAGGTACACCTTCTCCTTGCCCACCTCGGTGGAGTAGAGCGGCGGCTCGCACAGGTAGATGTGACCCTGCTCGACCAGCGGCTTCATCTGCCGGAAGAAGAACGTGAGCAGCAGCGTGCGGATGTGGGCGCCGTCGACGTCGGCATCGGTGAGGATGCAGACCTTGTCGTAGCGCCGCTTGTCGAGGTCGAACTCGTCGCCGAGCCCGGCCCCGATGGCCGAGATCAACGTCTGGATCGCCTCGTTCTTCAGCATCTTGTCGATGCGGGCCCGCTCGACGTTGAGGATCTTGCCCCGGAGGGGCAGGATCGCCTGGGTCGCAGGATCGCGGGCCTGGACCGCCGAGCCGCCCGCCGAGTCACCCTCGACGATGAACAGCTCGCGCTCCTCGCGGATCTTCGACGAGCAGTCCTTGAGCTTGTCCGGCATGCCCGCCCCGTCGAGCAGCGTCTTGTTGCGCACGACGTCGCGCGCCTTCTTGGCCGCGGCCCGGGCCTGGGCGGCGGCGATGCTCTTGCGGACGATCTTGTTGGCCTCGGTGGGGTTCTCCTCCAGCCAGTCGCCCAGCTTCTCGTTGGTGGCCCGCTGGACGAGCGTCTTCATGACGGTGTTGCCCAGCTTCGCCTTGGTCTGGCCTTCGAACTGGGGGTCGCGCAGCCGGACCGAGATGATGGCGGTGATGCCCTCGCGGATGTCCTCGCCGGCGAGGTTGGGATCCTTCTCCTTGAGCTGGTTCTTGGCCCGGGCGTACTTGTTCACCGCGGTGGTGAGGGCCGCCTTGAAGCCCTCTTCGTGAGTGCCACCCTCGATGGTGTTGATGCCGTTGGCGAAGCTGTGGATGCCGTCGGTGTTGAACCCGGTGTTCCACTGGAACGCCACCTCGACCTCGGACGTGTCGTCCTCGTCGGCCAGGTAGCCGACCTTGGAGAACAGGCTCTCCTTGGTCTTGTTGACATGCTTCACGAAGTCGACGATGCCGCCGGCGTACTTGAAGATCACCGGCTCGGTGTCATGGCCCGGGCGCTCGTCGCGGAAGCGGATCTCGAGGCCCCGGTTGAGGAACGCCATCATCTGCAGCCGCTCGATGATGGTGCGGGCCGAGAACTCGGTCGTCTCGAACACCGTGGGGTCGGGCCAGAACGTGACGGTCGTGCCGTGGCGCGGCTCGCGCCGGCCGTTGCGCGGCGCCTCGCCCACCACCCGCAGCTTGCCCTGGGGCTTGCCGCCGTCGGCGAAGTCCATCTGGTAGCGCTTGCCGTTCCGGTCGACCTCGACGGTGACCTTGCGGGACAGCGCGTTGACCACCGACACGCCGACGCCATGCAGCCCGCCGGAGACCTTGTAGCCGTCGCCGCCGAACTTGCCGCCGCCGTGGAGCTTCGTCAGCGCGATCTCGACGCCCGAGATCTTGTGGACGGGGTGGATGTCGGTGGGGATGCCACCGCCGTTGTCGATGACCCGGCACCCGCCGTCGGCCAGCAGGATCACGTCGATGCGGTCGGCGCGGCCGGCCATGGCCTCGTCGACCGAGTTGTCGACCACCTCCCAGACGCAGTGGTGCAGGCCCGACGGGCCGGTCGAGCCGATGTACATGCCAGGGCGCTTCCGGACCGGTTCCAGGCCCTCGAGGACCTGCATGTCCTTGGCCCCGTAAGAGGTGCTTCCTTGCGGCAAGGCGCGCCCTTCCATGAGGTCGATTCCCTACGAGCGGGCGACCGGCGCCGGATCGGCTTTTGCCTGGTCAGCCCCGCTAATCACAACAAGTTGAGTCTACCAGAGGGGTGAGACAATCCCGACCATCCTGACCCCGCGGTCAGGGCCGCTCACCAGGGCGGCGAGGTGGCCGCGGACCACGGCGCCGGCGCTCGACGCGAACCTCCACGCGGCTCACGTGGCGGTCCCCGGCGAGCTCGGCCAGGCGGCCGACCAACTGGGGCTCGAGGAAGCGGATATGGGTCGTCAGGGCGGGGTCGTCGCACATCACCACGAGCGTCGTCCCGTCGATGGCGACCGGTCGGGTGCGGGCCGCCATGGTCTCGCCCACGACCTCGGCCCAGCGGTCGAACACGACCTCGACACCGGCCCGCGACGGCGAGCCCAGGCGTCCGAGGACGCGGTCGATGGTGTCGCCCACCCGCACCGGAGAGGTGGGTGCGCCCGGGAGAGGCCGCCATGCCATGCGCCCAGTCAACCAGACGGCGCCCGCCCGAGGGTGGCGCCGCCCCGGGCGATCAGGCTCGGATCTCGCCCCCGGCGAGGTGCAGCACCAGGTCCGGCTCCGCGCCAGGAGGAAGGCCGCTCGCGGTCGTCAAGAGCGTCTGGCCGGCCGGCAGATGCGCCAGGAGCGCTGCGCTGCGCTCGGGGTCCAGCTCGCTGAACACGTCGTCGAGCAACAGCACCGGCGGCGTGCCGGTCTCGGCCGTGACGACATGGTGGGCCGCCAGCCGCAGCGCCAGCGCGAGGGTCCGCTGCTCGCCCTGGCTGGCCTGGGTGCGCGCCGGAGCGTCGCCGATCGACAGCGCCACCTCGTCGCGATGCGGGCCCAGCGTCGATACGCCTCGCCGCACGTCGTCGCTCCTCGCCGCGGCCAGCGCCGCGCTGAGCGCCGACTCCAGCGCGGCGCGCCGATCCTCCCCCGAGACGCCCGGGACCGGCGCCCACGCCGCCTCGTAGTCCGCCGCCACCGACGCGGGCCGGCGCGCCAGGGCGTCATAGGTGGAGGCCAGCACCGGCCTCATGCGGTCGAGCAGGTCCATGCGGGCAGCCACCAGCGCCGCACCGGAGGACGCCAGCTTCGTATCCCACACGTCGAGCGTGAACGCCGCGCCCTCGTCCAGCCGCCCCGCCGCCTGGCGCAGCAGGGCGTTGCGCTGGCGCAGCACCCGGTCGACCTCCACCCGGAGCGCGTCGTTGCGGGGATGCAAGCTGACCAGCGCGTCATCGAGCAGCCGGCGCCGCTCCCCCGGCCCGTCCTTGACGATGGCGAGGTCGTCGGGCGTGAACACCGACACCCGCAGCGAGCCGAGCAGGTCCCGGGCCCGGCGCAGCGGCTGCCGGTTGACCTGCACCCGGTTCCGGCCGGCCGCCGACAGCTGGGCCTCGATGAGCAGCTCGCGGCCCTCGCGCTCGGCCAAGGTCCGCACCACCGCGTACGGCGCGCCCCGGCGCACCAGTGCCTCGGTGGGCGCGCCCCGGAACGACGACAGCGTGGCCAGCCAGGCCAGCGCCTCCAACAGGTTGGTCTTGCCCTCGCCGTTGGCCCCGACCAGGGCCGTGAGCCCGGGAGCGAGGTCGATCTGTGCCGATGCGTAGCTGCGGTAGTCGGTCAGCCAGAGAGTGCGGACCTGCACGCGCTCAGCTCACGCGCACCGGCATGAGCAGGTAGAGGAACTCGGGGTGCTCGGGGCTCTTCACCAGCGCGGGCTTGAGCGAGTCGATGGACTCGATGGTCACCTCGTCGCCGGGCAGCACCTCGATGCCCTGCAGCAGGTAGTCGGGGTTGAACGCCACGGTGAGCTCGGTGCCCTCGTACTTGGCGTCGAGCGATTCGTGGGCCTGGCCCACATCCTGGGTGACCGCCACCAGGTCGAGCCCGTCACTGGTCATGGCCAGCCGCACCGGCGTCGCTTCGCGGGCCAGCAGCTTGACCCGGCGCACGCCCTCCAGCAGCGCCTCCCGGCTGACGGTCAGCCGGTTGGGATGCTGGCTGGGGATCAGGCCGCGGTAGTTCGGGAAGTCACCCTCGATGAGCATGGTGGTCAACCGCACGTCGCCGGCCTCGAAGCTGGCGTCGCGCTCGCCCAGCCGCAGCGTGAGCTGGTCCACCCCGGTGAGCACCTTGGTGAGGTCGTTGAGCGCCCGCGACGGCACCAGCACCGACTGGCCCTCGGCCAGCACCGACTGGCCCGGCAGGTCCCGGACCGCCAGGCGGTAGGAGTCGGTGGCGACCAGGCGCAACCCGCCCTCCTCGGCCGACACCAGCACGCCGGTCAGGATCGGGCGGGCGTCGTCCGAGGACGCGGCCGGGACCACCTGGCGCAGCGCCGCGGCGAGCTCGCCGGCGTCGATGGTGACGCCATCGGCCACGGGCTCGGGCAGCCGGGGGAACTCGTCGACGGGGAACACCCGCAGCGTGAACTCCGAGCGGGCCGCGGTGATGCGGGCCTGCTCGCCGTCCACCTCGACCTCGGCGGCGCCGGGCGGCAGGGAGCGCACGACGTCGGACACCAGCCGGGCGGGCAGCACCGCGCTGCCGTCCTCCCGGCCGCTGACGCCCTCCCGGATGGAGACGGAGATGGTCAGCTCGAGGTCGTGGCCGGTCAGGGTCAGGGTGCCGCCGGCAAGATCCGCCTTGATGCCCGCCAGCACCGGCAGCGCGCCGCCGCGGCTGGCCGTGGCTCGGCCCGCGGTGCCCAGGGCTTCGACGAGGACGTCACGCTCGCATCGGAACTTCACGCCGTCGCTCTCTTTCTCTGCCGTTGTAGATGTATGACAACCAGAGGTAGTAGTAGGGGGTGTGGATTGTGGATGACTGATCGTCCGCCCTGCTCAGCGGCCCTATCGCCGTCCCCGTCCTGTCCCCAGGCTCCCACAGCCGGAGGGGTGCGCGCGTGATGCGGCTGGGGATGGTCGACGGCCCGTCCCCTGCCGTTCACGACCCGTCCACAACCTGTCCCCCGGGTTGTCCACCGCGGCGTCGGTCCGTGGTCAGTCACCCTGGCGAACCGCCTTCATCAAGCGGGTGACCTGGTCGTAGATCTGGCGGTCCTTGGACATGAGCGCGCCGATCTTCTCGACCGCGTGGATGACGGTGGTGTGGTCCCGCCCCCCGAACTCGCGGGCGATGTTGGGGTAGGACAGCTCGGTCAGCTCGCGCATGGTGTACATGGCGATCTGGCGGGCGGTGACCAGCGGGCGCTGGCGGTGCTTCGACTTCAGCTCCTCGACGGTGAAGCCGAACTGGGCGGCCGCTTCCTCCAGGATGAGCTGCGGGGTGATGGGGCGCGGCTGGTTCTCGCTCAGCAGGTCGGCCAGGACCTGGGTGGCCCGTTCCACCGTGATGGGCTCGTGGGTGAGGCTGGCGAAGGCCGAGACCCGGATCAGCGCGCCCTCCAGAACCCTGATGTTGTCCTTGATGTTGGCGGCGATGAACTCCAGCACCTCGGGCGGGATGCGGGCGGTCTCCAGCTCGGCCTTCTTACGCAGGATGGCCAGGCGGGTCTCGAGCTCAGGCGGCTGGATGTCGGTGAGCAGGCCCTGCTGGAAGCGGCTGCGCAGCCGGTCCTCGAAGCCGATCTGGTCCGGGGCCCGGTCCGAGGACAGCACGATCTGGCGGTTGGTCTGGTGCAGGTGGTTGAAGGTGTGGAAGAACTCCTCCAGCGTCTCCTGCTTGCCCTGGAAGAACTGCACGTCGTCGACCAGCAGCACGTCGATGTCCCGGTAGCGCCGCTTGAAGGCGTCGCGGGAGTCGGAGTGCATGGAGTCGATGAACTCGTTGAGAAAGGTCTCGGAGGTGACGTAGCGCACCCGGTAGGCCGGGTAGTTGTCGTTCACGTAGCTGGCGATGGCCTGCAGCAGGTGGGTCTTGCCCAGCCCGGCGTCGCCGTACACGAACAGTGGGTTCCAGCGCCGGGCCGGCATCTCGGCCACGGACTGGGCGGCAGCGTGGGCGAAGCGGTTCGACCCGCCGATCACGAAGTTCTCGAACGTGTAGCGGGGGTTGAGCTCGATGTCGCCCACCCGGGTGGGCAGGTCCCGTTCCCGGGCGGGCCGGTCGAGCGGGCCGCCGTTGCCGGCCGGCGACGCCCCCGCGGTGTGCGAGGGCGCCGGCGGGGGTACGGTCCACAGGGCCGGAGGTTCCGGGGGCTCGATCCGCAGGACCAACTCGACGTGCGGGGCCCCGGCCTCGGCCAGGGCGTCGCGCACGAGGCCGAGGTAGCGGCCCTCGATGCGTTCCTTGGCCAGGGCGCTGGCAACGCCGAGGGTGAGATGGTGGCCGTCGTAGTTCACTGCCCGCACGCCTTCGAACGCGGTGTGCCACACAGGATCGGACACCTGCGCCCGCAGGAGCGTTGCGCACATGGACCACAAACGGTGCGCATCGCTGATCACGTCAGACCATCCTCCTGGGTCGCGCAGGTCATCCACAACACCATCCACACTTGTGGATGACCGCACAAGCACTTGACGCCAGGTAGCCGACAGGTGTCGGGGAGTCGCCGCCGACCGCCGGTCGGCGCGCTTGCGTCCCCGGCACTGGCTGCCCGACCCGGGGGGTCGGGGTCGACGCAACGTAGCACCGGCACCGGGCTCCGACCAGCGTCATCCACAGGGTGGGGAACCATCCCTGGGGGTGGGATGTGGACGGCGTACCCTCAGGGGTGGCAAAAGACACGCTGCGCGCGTGGTGATAGACGCGGGCCGGTTGGCGCAATCGGCCCGTTGGGCTCTAGCGTTGACCCGGCACCGACGCGGGTGCTCCGCCGCCGCGCGTCGTCGAGTTGGTTTATCCCGCCGCTGGCCCCGCGACGAGCGAGGAGGCCGCGTGGCCGAGGAGGCAAAAGGTGAAGCGCACGTATCAGCCGAACAACCGGAGACGAGCGAAGCGGCACGGCTTCCGGTCCCGGATGTCGACCCGAGCCGGCCGGGCGATCCTCCGAACCCGGCGCCGGAAGGGCCGCGAGCGCCTTTCGGCCTGATCGGCAGGGTCGGTGACCGTGCAACGTTCGAAGCGCTGCGGCGTGACGGGCGGAGGGCACGGCGTGGGCCGATGACGGTCGTCTACCTGCCTGGCGGGGATGACGTCCGGGTCGCCTATGCCATCGGCCGCAAGGTCGGGCCCGCCGTCGTGCGCAACCGCGTCCGGCGTCGCCTGCGGGAGGCCGTGCGAGAGCTCGACCGGACGACGGGCGGGCTGGCGCGCGGCGCCTACCTCGTGACGGTGCGTCCGGAGGCGACCGAATGTACTTATCGCGAACTGCGCGATGACCTGGGGCGCGCATGCGCTGCTGTGAGTGGCGAGGCCGGCCGATGAGCCCGGTAGCCCGCTTCCTCCACGGCGGCGTCCGCCTCTACCAGCGGGCGACCTTGGGGCGGCCCACGCCCTGCCGGTACGTCCCGACGTGCTCGAACTACGCCCTCGATGCCTTCGAGCACCACGGCGCCGTGCGGGGCAGTGCCCTGACGATCCGCCGGCTGTCCCGATGCCACCCCTGGGGTGGTCACGGATGGGATCCCGTTCCTGAAGGAAAGCACCACTGATGCTAGACGGTCTGTTCCAGCTGGTCTCCGGCACTCTCAACTTCTTTTACACACTCATTCCCAACTATGCCATCGCCATCGCGCTGCTGACCTGCGTGGTGATGCTGATCACGACGCCGCTCACGCTCAAGGGCACGCGCTCGATGATCGAGATGCAGCGGCTGCAGCCGCAGATCCGCCGGCTCCAGGTGCAGTACAAGGACGATCGCGCCAAGCTCAACGAAGAGCTGATGGCGTTCTACCGGGAGCACGAGATCAACCCGGTGGGCGGGTGCTTGCCGCTGCTGATCCAGGCACCGGTGTTCTCGATCCTCTTCTACGTGGTGCGCGGGCTCACCAACCAGGCCAAGTTCCTGGGCGTCCAGCAGCTGCTGAAGAGCGATTTCTACCCGGCGGCTCAGATCACGGCGGGCTTCAAGCCGAAGTACCTGCACCCTTCGGACGAGCTGTACCAGTCGCTCCTCGGCAAGACCGAGATGAACGCCATCGGCAAGGATCACTTCGACCTGTCGATCTCGGCGATCGAGGCGCTGTCCAAGGGCTTCCTGGTGGCGCTGCCCTACATCCTGCTGGTGGCGATGATCGCCTTCCTGAGCTGGTACCAGCAGCGCCAGATCATGGGGCGGAACGCCAACGCCGAGGTCAACCCGCAGCAGCAGATGATGATGCGGATCGGCCCGGCCCTGTATGTGTTCTTCGCCTTCGTGAGCCCCGCGGCCATCGGCATCTACTTCCTGGTCTCGACCGCTTGGCGGGTCGGCCAGCAGGCGTTCATCACCCGCTCCCTCTACAGCGGGGAGGACTCGATCGGTAGGCAGGCCCAGAAGGCCATGCAGGAGGCGCGGGAGGCCAAGAAGAACGGCGGCGGGGCGGCGGCCAAGAAGCCGGTCGACGCCAAGCCGGTCGACCGCAAGCCGGTGGACAAGGGCAGCCGCGCCAGCGCCCGCAACGGAAGCGGCAACGGCGCGACGCCCGGCTCTCGGGCCAAGCCACAAGACAAGCAGACCGCAGTCAGCGGGGCCTCGTCGGCACCCAAGCCGCATCCCCGGTCCCGCAAGAAGAAGAAGAGGAAGTAGCGCAGTGGAATGGGTCCAGACGACCGGACGGACGGTCGAGGAGGCCAAGGAGGCCGCCCTCGACCAACTCGGGGTCGACGAGCAGGACGCCGAGATGGAGGTCGTCCAGGAGCCGCAGAAGGGCCTGTTCGGGCGCCTGCGGGCGGAGGCGCAGGTGCGGGCGCGGGTGCGGCCTACGGCGCCCCGGCCCAAGGTCGACCGGCGGGAGCGGCGCCGAGGTGACCGCCGCGGCCGGGACGGCGAGCGGGGCCGGCCCAAGAAGGCGGGACCGCGGGAGCGAGTGAGCGCGGGAGCCGGCAACGGTTCGGGCGCTGGAGCCACCGCGGCGGGCGGGACCCGTGCGGAGGATCGCGATGTCGCCGGCCGATCGGCCGACGCGGGAGCTGCACGGGACTCACAGCCCGGCACGGGCAGCTCCGCGGGCGGATCGTCGAGCAGCAGAAGGCGCCGGCGCAGCCGCGCGGCCCGTACGGCAGAGGGAGCAACGGTGAGCGAGAGCACGCAGTCGGCCGAGTCGTCCCCGGTGGGCGAGCTCGACCTGGAGGGTCAGCAAGCAGCCGTCGAAGGCTTCCTGAAGGATCTGATGGCCGCCTTCGGCCGGCCGGATGCCACGGTCGCGATCGCGGTCGGCGAGGATCAGGCCCTGGAGGCCTCGGTGGACGGCCCGGAGCTGGGCCTGTTGGTGGGCCAGAAGGGCGTGACGCTCCAGGCCATCCAGGAGCTGGTACGCAGCATGGTCCAGCGCCAGTTCGTGGGCCAGTCCCACGCCCGTGTCCGGGTCGACGTGGCCGGCTACCGCGCCCGTCGCAAGGAGGCGCTGGAGCGCTTCGCTCGAGGCGTGGCCGAGAGCGTGAAGGAGTCGGGCGTGGCCAAGGCGCTCGATCCCATGTCGTCGGCGGACCGCAAGGTGGTCCACGACGCGGT
>Ga0209382_10009692_pt1 | contig 12030 bp, 11 predicted proteins | sample SoiMetdeltSBSDD5_FD_187599 | JGI IMG/M metagenome (GOLD analysis project Ga0209382, IMG submission 187599) | Bulk soil microbial communities from a Populus tree surrounding site in Tennessee, USA - Soil MetaG P. deltoides SBSDD5 (SPAdes) (version 2) | ecosystem: Environmental > Terrestrial >... | reverse complement strand
GTCACCGGGAGGTGACGATGACCTACACCCGGGCCGCCGTGGAGCGGGCCATGAAGGTGCAGGAAGTGATCTTGCAGGCCTTGAGCGGTCGACAGAGCTGGCTGCAGGTGGCCGATGTACTCGGCGTCAGTCCGCGCACGGTGCGGCGCTTGCGGCTGCGCTATGAGCAGGTCGGCTACGACGGGCTCTTCGATCATCGCCGCCGGCGATCGCCCCGCGCGGTGCCGATGGCCGAGGTGCAACGCATCCTGCGCCTCTATCGAGAGCGTTACGGTCCGCGCGACGGGCACCCCGGCTACAACGTCCGCCACTTCTGTGACGTCGCCCGTCGCGACCATCACGTGCGGCTCTCGTATACCTTCATCAAGCAGGCGTTGCAGACCGCGGGGCTCGTCTCCAAGCGCCGCGCGCGCGGCCGGCATCGGCGCCGTCGCGAGCCGCGGCCCTGCTTCGGCGAGCTGCTGCATCTCGATGGCAGCCGTCATCGCTGGCTCGCGCTCGCGCAGGACGGGTGGCACACGCTGATCGCGATCGTGGACGACGCCACCAACCGCCTGCTCTACGCCCAGCTCGTCGAGGGTGGAGAGAGCGTCGAGGCCGTGATGATGGCGCTCCGCGAGGTCCTCGTCACGTACGGGATCCCCGGCGCGCTCTACACCGATCGCGCCCACTGGGCCGTCCACACGCCGACGGCGGGCGGGGCGCACGATGACCGCAAGCTCACACATGTCGGCCGCGCGCTCGCCCGGCTGGGCATCGAGCACATCCTGGGGTATTCGCCGCAGGCACGGGGCCGCAGTGAGCGAGCGAACGGCACGGTGCAGGGCCGCCTCGTCAACGAGCTCCGGGTCGCGGGTATCCGCACGCTGGCGGCCGCGAACCGGTACATCCGCGAGCGTTTCCTTCCCGACTACAATGCACGATTCACCCGCCCCCCGGCCGAGCCTGGCTCGACGTTCGTTGCCGTCGGTCGCCATGATCTCGAGCAGATCCTGTGTCACGAGGAGGAGCGCGTGGTGGCGCGCGACAACACCGTGACCTTTGGGCGGCTGCTCTTCCAGATCGACAAACAGCCCGGCCGCCGCACGTGCGCCGGGCTTCGCGTGCTGGTCCGCCGTCACCTCGACGGGACGCATTCGGTGTGGTGGGGTCCCCGGCGGCTCGGCCGCTATTCGGCCGGCGGCCGCATCATCACTCTAGCCGCCTAACGGCATGCCGTTCATCCAAACGCGGTCAGATCACGTGTCAAAACGCGAGCGGCCAGATCACTTGTCAACGACATGAGGCGACGTGGTCCGCGAGTCGGCGAAACACGGGAGCGCGCGATCGCCCCTGCACCATCTCCGCGTAGCTCACCTCGGCAACGACGCGCGGCTCTAGCCAGATGACCTCACGGTGCGGCACACGCTCTGCGAAGGGCGATGTTTTCGGCAGTAGACGATTAGCCTTCGCGAGAAGTCAGAGACGCGCCGCACGCGAGTCCGTATTAGCCCTCCTGACTGACTGCAACGCCGCCCAGCAGAAACCGCCCTTCGTAGCGCACCTTGACCTCGAGCCACGCCCGCGTTGGACCAGCGCGGTACAGGGAGGCGGGATCCTTTGCTACCAAGCCCTCGTAGGCGCTCCTGCACTTCCCGTCAAGTGTGGCGCTCTGCGGCACAGGCCCGCGAGTGGAACAAGGTTCCAGCCGGCACCAAGCACTTCTTGTGGCCCGAGCCTACGAAACAGATAGCCGTCGTAGTCGCTGCGCCAAGATTGCGCCGGTCACCGGGCCGTTGACCGGAAGCAGGATGCCACCCGTTGTGGAATCGTTCATGAGCGGCGTGTCGAGGTCCACGGAAACACCGAGTACCCACGTGTTGGTGAGACCCGTGCCCCACGAGGCCGGAATCCAGTCACGGCTATCGCGGCGCCGTCTTGACGACGGTAAAAGCCACACTGAAAGTGACCAGCGTCACAGGTAGGCGTGCAAGGGATAGACGCCACGGAATATCGAGAGGTGAGGCAGGGGGCGTGCCGACATCGATTGGTTTACTCATGCGAGTTTACGGACGGGCAATCCCATGCAGGGCGCCGAGTTGTAAAGCTCCCTGAGGCCACAGGCGACTGAACTCCGGTGCAGCGATTCGGGGCGGGCGCCCGACGTCTCCTCCTCTCCCCCGCCCCAGAAATTAGTTACTTAGCGGCCGCCGCCTGCCGCCCCCGGTCGATCCGGCGATTGGGTGACTGAGCACCCGGGTGTTTGCGCTAGGCTGAAAAGAATGGAGGAGTCGACGAAGACCGTCGGGTGTGGCGCCCTGCTTGCCTGACTCCGGACCGCTTGAGATGGGGACGGCCGACTCCTGCCGACGTTGCCGTTTCTGCGGGTCGCTGCTTCACCATACGTTCATCGATCTCGGTGCCTCGCCCTTGTGCGAGAGCTTCCTGACCGCCGAGCAGCTTGACGACATGGAGCCGCATTATCCGCTGCGTGCCGAGGTGTGCGGGGCGTGCTTCCTCGTCCAAGTAAAGGAGTACGTGCCGCCGGAGCGAATCTTCAGCGAGTACGCTTATTTCTCTTCCTATTCCGAGAGCTGGCTGACCCACGCCAAGGTCTACGCGCACGCCATGGCGGATCGGTTTGCCCTCGGCCGGAATAGTCTCGTCGTCGAGGTCGGCAGCAACGACGGCTATCTCCTCCAGTACTTTGTCGAGCTTCAGATCCCGGTCCTCGGCGTCGAGCCGGCCGCCAACGTCGCTCGGGCGGCGGTAGGCAGAGGCGTTTCTACCCTCGTTGCGATGTTCGACGAGACGACCGCTCGACAGCTGGTAGCCAGCGGGCAGGGAGCCGATCTTCTCGTTGGCAACAACGTTCTCGCACAGGTGAGTGACCTCAACGGCTTCGTGGCAGGACTCAAGGTCCTTCTCAGGCCGAAGGGCGTCATCACCCTGGAGTTCCCACACCTCCTCCGGCTGATGGAAGAAAATCAGTTCGACACCATCTATCACGAGCACTTCTCGTACTTCTCGCTCACGACAGTTCGCAAAATTCTCGGAGCTCACGAGCTCACACTCTTCGACGTCGAGGAGCTCCAGACCCACGGTGGGTCACTGCGGATCTACGCCCGCCATTCCTCCGACGCGTCGAGGCCGATCCAGCCGCGGGTCACCGAGTTGACCGTGCGCGAGGATGTCGCGGGATTGACGCGCCTCGCGGCCTACAAGTCGTTTGACGAGCAGGTGAAGGCGACGAAGCGGAAGCTTCTCGATTTCCTCATCGGCGTCAAACGGGATGGCAAATCCGTGGCAGGGTATGGCGCCCCCGGCAAGGGAAACACCCTGCTGAACTACTGCGGCATTCGTACCGACTTCCTCGAGTACACCGTGGACCGCAACCCCTATAAGCACGGCAGGTTCACACCAGGAACGCGTATTCCGATCTACGCGCCGTCCAAGATCATGGAGACCAAGCCCGATTACGTGCTCATTCTTCCCTGGAACGTCAAAGACGAAATCATGGAACAGATGGCCGGGATCCGCGGCTGGGGCGGGCGGTTCGTCGTCCCCATTCCCGAAGTCAAGGTGTATCCGTGATCTTCTCGGAGACGCCGTTACGAGGCGCTTACATCATCGACCCGGAGCGCGTCGAAGACTCTCGAGGTTTCTTCGCGCGCACCTGGAGCCAGGACGAGTACGCGGCGCGTGGGCTCACCGCCCGGGTCGTCCAGTGCAGTATCTCGTTCAACAAGGTCAAGGGCACCCTGCGGGGGCTGCACTACCAGACCGGGTCTCACCGGGAAGCCAAGCTCGTCCGCTGCACGATGGGCGCCGTCTACGATGTGATCGTCGACCTGCGCGCGGAGTCGCCGACGTACCGACACCACTTTGGCGTCGTGCTCAGCGCTCAGGATCGCCGCATGGTGTTCGTCGGCGAGGGATTCGCGCACGGCTTTCAAACCCTCGAGGACGGCAGCGAGGTCTTCTATCAGATCTCCCAGTTCTATGCCCCGGAGCACGCGACGGGCGTTCGCTGGAACGACCCCGCGTTCGGTATCACGTGGCCGTTGCGACCCAGTGTGATGTCCGACCGCGACCGAGCGTACCCGGACTTCGTACCGTAATGGATCGCCCCCGCGTCAGCATCGGCGTGCCAGTGTTCAACGGCGAGCGCTTCCTCGAAGAAACGATTCTCTCTCTGCTCCGCCAGACGTACACGGATTTCGAGATCATCATTTCCGACAACGCTTCAACGGATCGAACCGGCGAACTCGCCCATGATCTCGCCGCCCACGACGAGCGTGTCCAGTACGCCCGTAACCCGCGGAACCTCGGAGCCGCGTACAACTACCGACGCGCGTTCAACCTGTCGGCGGGAGAGTACTTCAAATGGGCCGCCGCCGATGATCTCTGTCAGCCGGAGTACCTCGCCCGGTGTGTCGAGGTGCTCGACAGCGATTCGAGTGCCGTCCTCGCTCACACGCGGACGCTGTTCATCGACGAAGAGGGACGGCCGCTCGACATCGCCGATCCCGGTTGGGATCTTCGATCGCCGGATGCTGGTGAACGCCTCCGCTACGTGATCGGGGCCGGACACTGGGTCAACATCATCTTTGGCGTGATCCGGCGCGCGGCCCTCGCCCGCACGCGGTTCCTCGGCAGCTATCCGAAAGGGGACTATCGGCTCCTCGGCGATCTCGCCGTTCTCGGAAAGTTCATCGAGCTTCCGGAGCGCGCCTTTCTCCGGCGTCTCCACGGTGAGGCGTCGAGCGCACATGCCGACGACGTCGCCTGGCACGTCGCTTTTTATACCGGGGCTGCGCAGGGGTGGAGCCTACCCCTCTGGTTTCGGATGCTCGATCACTGCCGCACCATCGCCGGCGCCCCGCTTTCCACCGGCGTCAAGCTTTCTGTGCTCTGCTCACTCGTGCGCCACACGGTGGCGAGCCGGCGTGAGCTCGTTGAGGAGTTGCGAGTGGCGAGCCGCCACGCCGTTCGGAGGATCCGTCCCGTCACGCGGCGGACAAGACATCCGCAGACGGCCCGACCCCGATGAGCACATGCACCCCTCAGCCGCCGCTCGGTCTCGCCGAACTGGGGGCGAGCATGTACGAGCTCGTCGCCGAGCTGTACCCGATCTGCCGCAGTATCACCGGCGACGGCGTCCGCCAGACCCTCGCCGTGATTCAGCGGCACACGCCGCTGACGATCCACGAGGTTCCGAGCGGCACGCGCGTGTTCGACTGGACCGTGCCCAAGGAATGGAACATCCGGGACGCGTTTATCGCCCGGACAACGGGCGAACGGCTCATCGATTTCAAGAGCTCGAGTCTCCACGTCGTCAACTACAGCGTGGCGGTGAAGAAGCGAGTGAGCCGGGATGAATTGCTGGCGCACGTACATACGCTGCCCGAACATCCGGAGTGGATTCCTTATCGGACGTCGTACTACGAGGAGAGCTGGGGTTTCTGCCTGAGCCACAAGGATTCTCTCAATCTCACCGACGACGAGTACGACGTGTGCATCGACGCCTCCCTGGAGCCGGGCGCGCTGACGTACGGCGAAGCCTTTCTGCGCGGCGCCACGTCCGATGAGGTGCTCTTTACCTGCCACGTGTGCCATCCGTCCCTCGCCAACGACAATCTATCGGGAATCGCGGTGCTGACTTTTCTCGCCCGTCATCTCGCCACGCGGGTTCGCCACTACTCGTACCGCTTCCTGTTCATTCCCGCCACCATCGGAGCCATCACCTGGCTGGCGAGAAACGAGCAGCGAGTGAACGACATCAAGCACGGGCTCGTCGTGGCTGGCGTGGGCAACGCCGCGCCGACCACGTACAAGCGCAGCCGGCGCGGCAACGCGGACATCGATCGAGCGGTCGCTCACGTCCTCAAGCACGCAGGGGACGACTACGACATCCTCGATTTTTTCCCTTACGGCTACGATGAGCGACAGTTCTGCTCGCCCGGATTCGATCTTCCTGTCGGGTGCCTCATGCGCACGCCCTTTAGTCGCTATCCCGAGTACCACACCTCGGCTGATAACCTCGAGTTCGTACAACCCGGTGCCCTTGCGGGGTCCTTGGCGCTCTGTATGTCGGTGGTCGACGTCCTGGAACATAACCAGACGTACCGCAGCCGGAACCCGAAGTGCGAGCCGCAGCTGGGAAGGCGTGGCCTCTACCGCACCGTGGGCGGGCGGCGCGATGCCCGTGTCGACGAGCTCGCCGTTTTGTGGGTACTCAACCTGTCCGACGGAACCCACACGTTGCTCGACATCGCCGAAGCGTCACAGATGGCGTTTCACACCATCCGTAACGCCGCCGAGGCGCTGCGGGCCGCTCACCTCCTCGAGCGCTGCCCGTGATGACTTCGCGGCCGCGTTTCGATGGCGAACGCGTGCTCGTGACCGGCGCCAGCGGTTTCATCGGCTCTCACCTGTGTCGCGTGCTCGGCCAGCAGGGGGCGGAGATCCATGCCACCTCGCGCCGGCCGCGTCCGGCCCCGCCGGGCTCGGTGCATTGGTACGAGGCCGATCTGACTGACATCGAATCAAGTCGCGCGCTCCTGAGAAGCGTCAAGCCGGACGTCATTTTTCATTTGGCGGGCCGCGTGACGGCGGCACCCACCCTCGACCTCGTGCTGCCCACCTTTCACAGCCTCGTGGGCGGCGCCGTCAACCTCTTGGTGGCCGCCACCGAGACCGGCTGCCGGCGCTTCATCCTGCCTGGGTCGGTGAACGAGCCCGCCTACGACGCGGCCGAGCCGATGCCGAGTTCTCCGTACGCGGCCGCCAAGTCGGCGGCCAGCGCCTACGCCCGCATGTTCCATGGCGTCTTCGGGGCGCCGGTCGTCGTGGCGCGGCTGTTCGTGACCTACGGCCCCGGTCAGCAGGCGAGCAAGCTCGTGCCGTACGTGACTCGGTGTCTCTTGCGTGGCGGGCCGACTGGATCTACGTCGACGACGCTGTCGAAGGTCTCCTCGCGCTGGCCCGCGTGCCGAACCTGGAGGGCGATACCGTTGATCTCGGCTCGGGGTGCCTTGTCACTGTCCGCACTGTCGTTCAGCGCGTCGCGGATTTGCTCGGGTCGCCGGTCACGCCCGTGTTCGGAGGCCGGCCCGAACGGCTGGGCGAGCCAGTGCGGTGCGCCGATGCGGCCGCCACGCGCGCCCAGCTGGGTTGGACACCGCAATTCACCCTGGACCAGGGCTTGGCCGAGACCGTGGCCTGGTACCGCAATCATCTGAACGACGCGGTGAGAACTCCGGAGGATGTGTCGTGAAGGTCGTCCTCTTTTGCGGCGGGCTCGGCATGAAGCTGCAGGAATCGTCGGAACGCCTTCCGAAGCCGATGATCGCCGTTGGTTCTCGGCCGCTACTCTGGCACATCATGAAGTACTACGCGCACTACGGTCACACCGATTTCTTGTTGTGTCTCGGCTTTGGCGCCGATGTGATCAAGAACTACTTCATCAACTACAGCGAATGCGTCTCCAACGATTTCGTGCTGAGCGAGGGAGGCAAGCATCTGCAGTTGATCAGTAGCGACATCCAGCACTGGACGATCACCTTCATCGACACCGGCATGACGACCAACATCGGCCAGCGGCTCAAGGCCGTCGAGGAGTATCTGGACGGGCAGGACATTTTCTTTGCCAATTACACCGACGGCCTTACGGACATGCGGCTGCCGGCGCAGCTCCAGCACTTCCGTCGACACTCGAAAATCGCCAGCTTTCTCTGCGTGAAACCGAGTCTGAGCTACCACTTCGTCTCCACCGATGCCGATGGACTGGTGACCGAGATCAACGCCGGACGGGCAGTCGACTTCCAGGTCAACGGCGGCTACTTCATCTTTCATCGGGACATCTTCAAATACGTCCATGCGGGAGAAGAGCTGCTCAACGAGCCATTCCAGCGGCTGGTCGAGCAAGGGCAACTACTGGCTTACAAGCACGATGGCTTCTGGGCCTGCCTGGACACCTTCAAGGACAAGCAACTCCTCGACGAACACTGCGCGAAGGGGCAGGCGCCCTGGGAGGTGTGGAAGAGAGCAGGAGCGCACCGATGAAGGTCGTTCTCTTCTGCGGGGGGTTGGGTTTGCGCATTCGCGAGTATTCGGAAGGGATGCCCAAGCCGATGATCACCATCGGCCATCGCCCGATTCTGTGGCACATCATGAAGTACTACGCGCATCACGGGCACAAGGATTTCATCCTCTGTCTCGGCTACAAGGCCGACAGGATCAAAGAATACTTCCTGAACTACAACGAATGTCTGTCCAACGATTTCGTCCTGGCCCAGGGCGGCAAACAGCTTCGGCTGCTCAATAGCGACATTCAAGACTGGCGCATCACCTTCGTCGACACTGGTATGTCAGCGACGATCGGCCAGCGGCTGAAAGCCGTCCAGTCGTATCTGGACGGTGAGGAAGCGTTCATGGCGAATTACGCCGACGGGCTGACCGACCTTCCACTGACAGCGTACCTCGATCACTTCCAGGCCAGCGGCCGAATCGCGGCATTCCTCGCAGTCCAGCCAAAGCTGAGCTTCCACCTTGTCATGACGGCGGATGATATCGCCACCGACATCCGCCCGATGGCTCACGCGAACATCTGGATCAACGGCGGGTACTTCATTTTGCGCCGGGAGATCTTTCGTTATCTGGGCGACGGCGACGAGCTGGTGGAGCAGCCGTTCCAGCGCCTGATCGCCACGCGCCAGCTCCTGGCCTACAAGTACCGTGGTTTTTGGGGCTGCCTCGACACCTTCAAGGAAAAGCAGCAGCTGGACGAACTGTACCTCCTGGATCAGGCACCGTGGGAAGTGTGGAAGGTCCGGGGTCGCAACCCCTCCACCGTCCATGCGTAGCCTCCCGTTTCCGGCGGGGGCTGAAGGCAATCGAATCCTCTGCCTGGGCGCTCACTCCGATGACATCGAGATCGGGTGCGGGGGCACCCTACTCGGTTTTCTCGAGCACCATCCGGGAACCAGCGTCGACTGGGTGGTCTTCAGCGCGGACGCCGAGCGGCGGGACGAAGCCCAGCGGAGCGCGGAGCGCTTTTTGCGGAATGCGCGCCGCCGCGTGATCCTCGTCCATCAGTTTCGCGACGGCTTCTTTCCGTACGTGGCGACTGCCATCAAAGAATGCTTCGAGGAGCTGAAAAGCACGCTGGCACCTGATCTCATCTTCACCCATCAGCGAAACGATCTCCACCAGGATCATCGCCTTATCTCGGAACTGACGTGGAACACCTTCCGCGACCATCTGATCCTCGAGTTCGAAGTCCCGAAATACGACGGCGACCTCGGGACGCCGAACGTCTTCGTGCCGCTCGCCGAGAGCGCCTGCCGCGAGAAGATCCACCACATCCTCGACAGCTTCGTCTCCCAGCGACAGAAACCCTGGTTCGACGAGGAAACATTCATGGCGCTGCTACGGCTCCGCGGCATGGAATGTAACGCTTCCAGCCGCTACGCGGAGGCCTTTTACTGTCGCAAGCTGGTCCTCGGCGCCACCGAACGTGACGTCGTGCAGGCGCTGACCTCCACCGACCCCGGCGCCGTCCGGAGTCACGTCCCGCACCGTTCGTCATGAGAGTCCTCGTCACCGGCCACGACGGCTATATCGGTACCGTGATGGTTCGCATGCTGCGCGCCGCGGGCGACCTCGTGACCGGCCTGGACATGGAGCTCTTCCGCGATTGCGACTTCGGGCGGCCGACGATCGACGGCGCTTCGTGCGCGGCCACCCTGACCATGGACGTCCGTGACGTCGACATCTCCCACCTGGCCGGGTTCGACGCCGTCATTCACCTCGCCGCACTCTCGAACGACCCCCTCGGCGATCTCAACCCGGAATGCACGTACGACATCAACCATGCGGCGTCCGTGCGCCTCGCCGTGCTCGCCAAACACGCCGGGGTCTCGCGGTTCCTGTTCTCGTCCTCCTGTAGCCTCTACGGCCTCGGCGGCGGCGAGCTCCTCGACGAAGCCGCGCCCTTCAATCCGGTGACGCCGTACGGGCTCTCCAAGGTACGCGTCGAAATGGACCTCGCCTCCCTCGCCGACGAGCGCTTCAGCCCGACGTTCCTGCGCAACGCGACCGCCTACGGCGTGTCCCCCCGGTTGCGGGTTGATCTCATGGTGAACAATCTCGTCGGCTTCGCGTATACGACAGGGGAGGTCCTCATTATGAGCGACGGCACGCCCTGGCGTCCGCTCGTGCACGTCGAGGACATCTGCCGGGCGTTCCTGGCCGTGCTCCATGCGCCCCGTGAGCGCATCCACAATCAGTCGTTCAACGTCGGCCGCACTGACGAGAACTACCAGGTCCGTGACGTCGCCGAGATGGTGAAAGCGGTCGTACCCGGCAGTACCGTGAAATATGCCGACGACGCCGGTCCCGATCCCCGGTGTTATCGCGTTGACTGTCGTAAGCTCGCGGCGACGTTTCCAGACTTGAAGCTGCATTGGACCGTCCGGCGCGGGATTGACGACCTCTACGCCGCGTATCAGCGGCACGGGCTGACCTACGAGGAATTCGTCGGATCGAAGTACATCCGCATCAAGCACATCAAGAAGCTGCAGAACGAGGGCCGGCTGGCGGCGACGATCAGGTGGCAGCACGCTCGGTGAAGCGTTGGCTCAGGAATCTCCAGCCGCGGCGCTCGCGTTCATCCCCACAAGAGCGCGCGATCCGCGTCGGTATCTCCCGCAAGACCGGCTGAGCATAGGACGGCACCTTGGCGACCCGATCGGGGATCATACGGACCGCGGGGCGCCCACGCGTCACGGCGTTTCAGTCGTTGATCCGGCGATTTCGAACGCTGTTCTAAGGGTCGTGACCGCGTGCCCCGCCGGGCGGATCGCGCATCTCGCGTCCGAGCGCGGCAGGTATGTTTGATTCTAGGCGCTTCGGTCCTCCGAGCGCGTGGCCACCTCGACCGCCTAGAATCTCCTGAGAGACCACACCCACATCGCTACTTTCGTAGACACCCCGTCTGCGTCGGCAGACAGTCTCCTCGTTTCGATCCAGCGTGAGCCCGTTCTCGTCGTCGGAGATGTCGATGCGATTTCAACATCTTCCCCCTGGCTCCCGTCCGTCTGAACGGTTTGGCAGGCGACTTGCGCATGAGGCGACGCGTGGTCGAAACGAGAACGGCGGTCGCTCACCCTCAGGAGAGTGAAAGGAGCAAGTCATGTCCACACGGCTGTTCGCGGCGTTCGCGTTCGTACTGTTCCTCGCGCTCGGCGCGCTCGTCATCACACCCCCGCAGGCCTCCGCCCAGGGAGGCAAGCAGTTGCAGGCGCTCGGCGGAGAGACCTCGGGAGTTGTTTCGCTGAGCTGGAACCCCCATATCAACAACAACCTTAGCTATCTCGTCGACATCACCGGGCAACGAGTCTGCGCGATCACGGCCGCCGATGGCAGCACCGCGGACTGCGTTTCCATTAGCATCCCCGCCGGCGCTGCCGTGACCGCGCTGAATCCGAACGATACCGGCATCCGCCTCTTCACCATCGGCGCCGGCACTGGTGGAACCATGCAGGTGTGTGCCGTTGTCGGCAATGTGACTCCTGCCACGACAACCTGTACGGCGCGGTAAGCGACGCATCCACGAGGTTCGTCACGGGAAGCCGCTCGCGAGCGTCAAGCCACGACGGCCTGGTTGTTGGCCAGGCCGTCGTGACGACGAGTGAGGGAAGGACAGGGGCTGTGCTGCCCGCCGAAAGCGGTCAACCCGCTACGTGCCCATCACCGGACGGACCGACGCCCGGATCTCTCAGTCCACCGGAGAGCGCCGCCGCATCCACGCTTGCGCCAAACGTGCGTGTGCCCACGCGTGCCCGTGGCATTGGCGCTGGTCGTGCCCGGCGGCGGTGACCAAGGCGATGGTTCGCACGACGTCGTTGCCGAGATTTACGCGAATACTTCCTCGCGGACGGGATAATCTCTTGCGGCCATGCTGATCTTCCGAACCCTGACCGCGCTCGGCATCTCAACGCTCATCATGACTCGCCCCGATACCGCGGCTGCCACTGAGGAGACGGC
>Ga0209382_10009691_pt1 | contig 12032 bp, 11 predicted proteins | sample SoiMetdeltSBSDD5_FD_187599 | JGI IMG/M metagenome (GOLD analysis project Ga0209382, IMG submission 187599) | Bulk soil microbial communities from a Populus tree surrounding site in Tennessee, USA - Soil MetaG P. deltoides SBSDD5 (SPAdes) (version 2) | ecosystem: Environmental > Terrestrial >... | reverse complement strand
ATGGACCACTAAGCACGTGGCCAAAAGTTCGACACGTTTCTCTCTTCGAGTAGGGCCGCGGATGACTTCTGCTCATGTGCTTAGACTCGCGTAATCTGCTGCTGCGACCCAACCGCTCTGATCGAGCAGGGTGCGCAGGAAGGGCCGATCCACAGGAGCGCCTCGATGGGCGGCACCGATCAGGGGCAGCAACGCGTCGGAAGGATGGTCGAGATGATCGACGGCGTCCGTCACGTCGAGCTGCCCCGCTCCCCTATAGAACACGTCGCGCACCAGTGCGTAGCGAAGGCTTTCAGGCTGAACCCGCAGCCGACTGACCGGGCCGCTCCACGGGACTTCGTCGATTGTGCCCCCTGATGCGAGGCCCCGGATCAGGCGGCTGACCCTCGGCGTGTTGAGATTCAGCAACCTTGCGACTTGCGGCAGTGTCGCCCCGGCGTTGCCCGCGAGTGCCAGTACTCCAAGGACGTATCGCGCCTCGTCGCCGAGAGTGCGCGAGAACCAAACGACCAGATCATTGAGGAGTGCATCGCCTGTTGCCACCTCGTGGACATACCCACTGATGCAGGCGTACGCGAGCGTGACGGCCAGACCGGGCCGTCCCAACGCCTGCTCGACGATACGGGCCTGCAATTCACGCGGGCCGGCGACCCCCACCTCCTTGACCACTTCGAGGATCTGTCCCCGATCGAGTTCGCCGATCTCGTATCTCGACGCCCCAGGCAACGTAGACGCCACGAGTTCGTGCTGTCCAGGCCAAGTCACGGCAACGACGTCAAACCGGGCATCCATCTCGCGCCGGAGCTGACGTAGCGCCGCGAGGCGATCCTCGCTTAGGTGCGCGTCGTCGACAACGACGCGCCGCGGTCGGAGTTCACGGATCGCATCCTCAAGCTGGCTGACTCCCCAGCCGGCATCAAAGAGGCCCCAGTCCTCTTCCATGAGTGCCTGGAGCAGGAAGGTCTTTCCGATGCCCGGTTTTCCCATCAGAATCAGATCGCCGGAGATGCCTCGCAACTGCCGGAGTTCATCGTCGCGTCCGATGAGCGGGACCTCTGGCATCGGACGCCTGGTGGCTGGTAACCGAGTCAGTGCTCGTGCTGCGCCGGATACCCCCAGCAGATCCGTTCGCCACCGAGGGTTCCGGTAAAGCAGGTCGATGAAGTCGCCCCGGTCGTGCACTTCATGCAGACGGACGCCGAACTGCTCCTGAAGATGCTGCGAGAGCCGGACCTGACTCTGACCACTCACCTTTCGAGTCGTCGCGAAGACGACTACTCGCCGGTCACCGCCCGTGCGGAGATGGCTTTGGACATTCCGATCCAGGTTGCCCCGGAGATCCTCGCTAACGGTCGACACCAGAAAGAACCGCTCCCCATTCGGGAGTTCGCCCTTGCCGTCCATTCCGGCGTCGCTACCACCCTCTACCGGCATGAGGGTTGGGTAATACCGCTCACGCAGCAGGTCGACCGCGCATCGCTCGAAGACAACGCCGTCCAAGGAACCGTCGATCGCACGTTCGATGGCGTCATGGAGCGGGTCGGGCATCGTATCCGCAGCCTACTCACCACTCTGTGAAGATTATGCGAGCTAGAAGCACTCTGCCGCGCAGATTACTGTTGTCTCCCCCCGACCCCGCTTGCGGGGTCGGGGGTCGGGGGGTGGGGGTATAGCTCCGCCGGTCCCTCAGGAGCAGCACGAGGTTCGGCGGCGGGCGCCATCCTGGTAGTCGTCTTCCTGACAGGACGGGTACCCGCCACCTTCACCCCGTGCCTGTCCGTCAGTTGAGGGAAGGCCAGCGGCTTTCTACCGGGCGGGTCAGTCGCAGCAATCGCCCGCCCCTGCCCCATGACTGGCGCGGCTCGCACGCTATCCCAGGGGTACTCCTGCCATGAGCCACCATACCGGCCGTCGCTGGAGATGCCGTGACCGCTCTGCTCCGAAGCCACAAACAGCAGTTCTGCTGGAGCAAACCCAGCCCCAGCCCCTCCCCTCCGAGTCAGCCGCACGTCGCCCGTGGCTTTGCTCCACCGTGTCCCACGCCGGGCACCTCGCAGCGGGCGGCGTGCGCCGTCCGGACCGGCCCTATACCGGCGCGACGAGGACTCGAATCCCGCCGCTGCCACCGGGGTGGCACGCCCCTTGGGGCAGGACGGACAATGCCGGCGCGGTCCCGGCCAGCGGGATCGGCGACCGAGGAGGAGGAACGCCGTCATGCCGACGATCGACGCGCAGGTCCACGCCTACGAACGGAACCATCCGGGCCGCCCCTGGAACGACGTCCTGGCCGGCCCGCCGGAGGTCACCGGCGACCAGATGGTCACGGCCATGGACGCGGTCGGGGTCGACGGCGCGATCCTGGTCTCGCCCTTCTCCCTCTACCGCTACGACGCCAGTTACGCGCTCGAAGTCCACGCGAAGCACCCCGGCCGCTTCGCCCTGGTCAAGCCGGTCGACCCGAACGACCCCGCCGTCGCCGAGACGATCGCCGAGTGGGCGGCCACGCCGGGCACGGTCGGCGTGCGCATCATGTTGAACCGCGAGGCCTCCCCGGACCCCGCCGATCCCGGCCTCAACCGCGTCCTCGCGGCCGCCGCGCGCCACGCCCTGCCGGTCAATCTCCTCGCCTGGGGGCGGCTGGACCAGGCCCGCGAGCTGGCCGCGCGCAACCCCGATACCCAGGTGGTGATCGACCACCTCGGGCTGCAGCAGCCGTTCGCACCGCCCCCGCCGGCAGAGCCGTTCGCCGACCTGCCGCAGGTGCTGGCGCTGGCCGAGCGGCCCAACATCGCGATCAAGATCACCGGCGCCGGCACCCTCTCGCACGAGCCGTTCCCGTATCGCGACATCTGGGACCCCCTCGGGCGCATCTTCGACGCCTTCGGGCTGGATCGCTGCCTCTGGGGCACGGACTGGACCCGGGCGGTGTCGCTCCTGACCTACGAGCAGGGCGTCGAGGCGTTCCGCGTCGCCGACCGCCTCTCGGATGGCGACCGCGCTACCCTGATGGGCGGCACGGCTGCTCGCGTCTACAACTGGGCACCGGCGAAGCCCTGAGCGAGCCGGACGAGCGTCGCACCACGATACACTGTTCGGCTGCGGGCGCCACCGGCCGCCCGCTCCCCTCGCCGCGCCGGTCGGGGCGCAAGGCTTGCGCCCGCCGGCGAGTGGGGTCCGGCGATACAATCCGGCTTCGTGACTCGAACCCTGACCGCGCTCCAACCGTTCGTCCAGAACCCCCTGCCCCTCAAGCCAGGCCCGGACTCCTGGATTACTGGCCTGATCGGCGATCACCCCTCCACCTACTCCAGGAGCCCGTCGATCTGGAACGCCGCCTTCCGCGACCTTGGCCTCGACGCCCTCTACGCCCCGTACGACGTCGCGCCGGACGACCTCGCGCCGCTATTCCGCGCCATCAGAGCTGAGCCCCGCTGCCTCGGCGCCAACGTCACCGTCCCGTACAAGCAGGCCGTCCTTCCCCTCCTGGACACCGTCGACGAGCGCGCTGAGCGCCTCTCCTCCGTCAACACCGTCGTCCGCACCCCGGACGGTGAGCTGCACGGCTTCACTACCGACGGCGAGGGCGCCATCGGTAGCCTCACCCGCACCTGGCCCGGCCAGCCCGAGCCGTTCGTGCAAACCCTCGATCGCAAGAGCGTCCTCCTCATCGGCGCCGGCGGGGCCGGCGCGGCCGTCGCCTTCGCCCTCGCCGAGGCGATCGGCCCGAACGGCCGACTCTTCATCGCCAATCGCACCCCCGAGACCGCCCTCGTGCTCGGCGAGCGCGTCTCCGAGATCTTCGGCAACACCACCGGCCTCGACGAGGCCGACGCCGAGCTGCTCGTCCCCGGCATCGACCTGATCGTCAACGCGTCGACGCGCGGCCAGGCCGGCGCGAAGATCGTCAGAGGCGGCAAGCTCGCCTACCTGGAGCCGTACTCAGCCCTCGCGCCCGCATCCCCGCCGTCGATCGACGAGCAGGTGGACGAGCCCGAGAGCGCCCGCCTCCAGCGCTGGCTCTCGACCGCCGCCGACAGCATCCTGGAGAACCACGCCCTCTCGCTGCGCCTCGTCACCAGGGTGGCGCGTCACACGACCTTCTTCGACCTCGTCTACGCCCCGACCGAGACCACCATGCTCCGCCACGCCCGCTGGGCCGGCCGCCGCGCGATGAACGGCCAGGGCATGATCGTCTTCCAGGCCGCCGCCGCCTTCGTCGAGCACATCGCCCGGCCCCTCCTCAACGCCCACGGCTACGACGCCACCGTCCGCGAGCGCGTCGTCGAGGCGATGGCGCTCGGCTGGGGCACCTGACCGCTGAGCGCACGCCGCCCGACACGACTCTCCAGCAACCGCACCCACCCCACCCTCTTGAGAACACACCATCCAGGGCGATGGCATCCAACCCGGGCCGTCCAACCCGCTGGGAGCGCGGCCGTCCCGGCCGCTTCGTTCTGGCGCTACACTCGCCTCACGCAAAAAGGCCACTCGTCTCGTACCATCCCAACCACCACGAGCGTACAGGAGGGCACTGCGATGGCTCAGGACCGCCCGAGCTTCGTCGATCTCTCGGACCAGTTGACCCAGCCGTCCGTCCTGCTGCCGCCTGAGCCGGACAAGGCGCGCGAAGCGCTGGAGGAAGCCCTCCTGATCGGCGAGGCCGGCAGCCCCGAGCGCCGCGCCGCGCTCACCGCCGTCGCCAGGAGCTGGCCGGCCTTCGTCGGCGGCTGGGCCTCCCTCGCCGAGGCCGCCCGCGCCCAGGGCCAGGACGTCGAGGCGTACGCTTTCGCCCGGACCGGCTACCACCGCGCCCTCGACCGGCTGCGCGGCAACGGCTGGCGCGGCATGGGCCTCGTACCCTGGGCGCACGAGCCGAACCGCTCCGCCCTGCTCGCCTTCCACGAGCTGCTGCGCGCCGCCGAGCTGATCGGCGAGACCAGCGAGGTTGAGCGGATGCGCCAGCTCCTCCTGGACTCGGACCCCTCGGACCCGCTCGGCGTCGCCACCAGTCCGAACGCCTGACCGCGAAACCCGGACCGATCCTGTCCGGCTTCCCTGCTACGCTGGAGGTGAGACAAGAAGACGAGCAGGGAGCAGCAGATGGCAACCTACGTCCTGGCCGGAGGTGCCTGGATCGGCGCCTGGGCCTGGCGCGCCGTCACGAAGCGGCTGCGTGAGAACGGCCACGAGGTCTACCCGCTCAGCCTGACCGGCCTCGGCGACCGCGTCCACCTGGCATCACCATCCGTCAACCTGGAGACCCACATCGCCGACGTCGTCAACACCCTGGTGAGCGAAGACCTCCGCGACGTCGTCCTGGTCGCCCACAGCTACTCCAGCGTGCCCGTCACCGGCGCCGCCGACCGCGCCCACGACCGGATCGCCCGCCTGGTGTTCGTGGACACCGCGCCGATCCCGGACGGCATGGCCTTCATCGACATCTACCCACCCGAAGGCCGTCAGCTCGTGGAGCGCTCGGTCGCCGAGCAGGGCGACGGCTGGCGCTGGCCGCTGCCGGACTGGGACATCCTCGAAAACACGTTCGGCGCGAGCCTGGCCGGCATGACGGACGAGCAGCGCCGGTGGTTCCGAGCCTCGGCGGCGCCCCAGCCGTTCGGGACGTTTACCCAGCCGCTCCGGCTCACTCGCCCCGATGCCGCGCCGCACCCGAAGCTCGCCGTCCTCTGCGAGTTCACCGAGGCGCAGATGCGCGAGATGATCGCGGCCGGCCACCCGTACGCCCTGGCCATGTCCGGCCCTGAGTGGCGCTTCGTGGAGCTTCCAACGAGCCACTGGCCGATGTTCTCTGAGCCCGAGCGCCTCGCCGCCATCCTCCACGAGGCCGGCGCCCAGCGAAGCTGACGGTCAGTAGAACGCCAGCGTCTCCACCCCGACGCCGGCCTCGAATTCTCGGACCGGCGCGGCGCCTTCCAGGTCCACCACCGTGATCTTCCCAGCGCCGTGGTTCCCCACCAGCGCCGTCCGACCGTCCGGGTGGAACGCCACGCCCATCGGCGCCCTGCTGACGGCGAACGTCGTCTGCCGATCGAGGCCGGCGTCCAGCACCGTCACCAGCGACTCGTCGTTGTTGGTGACCACGACGTACCGGCCGTTCGGGCTGCACCGGACCCGCTGCGCCGCGATCGTGCTGTCGTCCAGCCGAACCCGCCGCACCAGCCGGTCGGTCGCCGTGTCGATCACGGCCAGGGCCGGCTCGTCCAGCGTCACCACCAGTACTGTGCCGCCGTCCGCCGACGCGCAGATGCCGGCCGCACCCCCGGGCAGCGGGATCTTCGCCATCATCCGGTGGCCGACCGGGTCCATCACGCCGACGAACGTGTCCTCCTCGTTCTCGGAGTACAGCTTGCTGCCGTCCGGGAGCATCGCGATCATGTGTGCCCCCGTCGACTGGGCGTCGATGGTCCCGACGATCTCGCCCTGCTCGCAGTCCACCACCACCACGACCCCGCTCTGATCGCAGCTCGCGTAGAGCAGCCCGTCGGCGCCGAACATCAGCCCGTGCGGCGCGACGTACGGCGAGAGGTCGATCTCGTCGACCTGCCGCCTGGACGCCAGGTCCAGCACCACGATCGTGTTGCCCGGCTGATCGTTGTTGCCGTACACCCCGAGCCCGTAGATCGAGACGTACGCCAGCCGATGGTCCGCCGAGATCGCGATCTCGTGCGGCCGGGCCGGCAGCGCCAGCCGCCCAAGCTCCTCGTAGCTGACAGGGTCGAGGAACAGCGCATGGCTGCCCCGCTTGTCGATCGCCACGAGTCCGGTGCTGCCGGTCGGGTTGTTGACGTCCACGCCCCGATGGTAGCACGCTTGCCCGGGCACACGCGGCACGCGCTCAAAAGAGGCCTCACCGACTGTGTAGGGGCGGGTTTCCAGGCGTCAACCCGGTCGAGTCACGCCCCTAACCCGCCCGCCTCCAGGCGTCAATCCGACCCAGTCGCACCGCTAACCCGCCCCGCTCACCGACGAGGCGGATATGGCGAGAGAACGCCCCCACTCCCAGAATCGGGAGCGGGGGCGTCTGGTTTGAGAGGTGTGCGGAAACTACCGGGCGGCGGCTGCCGACAGCTCCTCGGCGCGCGCCACCGCGGACTCGATGCCGCCCTGCATGTAGAACGCCTGCTCCGGCAGCGCGTCATGCTTGCCATCCAGGATTTCCTGGAAGCCGCGCACCGTATCCGCGACCCGGACGTAGACGCCCGGCGTCCCCGTGAACGCCTCCGCCACGAACATCGGCTGGGTCAGGAAGCGCTGGATCTTGCGGGCGCGGGAGACCGTCAGGCGGTCGTCCTCCGATAGCTCGTCGATGCCCAGGATCGCGATGATGTCCTGGAGGTCGCGGTACCGCTGGAGCACTCGCTGGACCTCGCGGGCCACGTTGTAGTGGTCCTCGCCAACCACGCGCGGGTCGAGCACGCGCGAGGTCGACGCCAGCGGGTCGATCGCCGGGAACAGCGCCTGCTCGGCCAGCGACCGCTCCAGGTTGATCGTCGAGTCCAGGTGCGCGAACACCGACGCCGGGGCCGGGTCCGTGTAGTCGTCGGCGGGCACGTACACCGCCTGGAGCGAGGTGATCGAGCCGAGCCGCGTCGACGTGATCCGCTCCTGGAGCTGGCCGACCTCGGTCGCCAGCGTCGGCTGGTATCCCACCGCCGAGGGCAGCCGCCCGAGCAGCGCCGACACCTCGGAGCCCGCCTGGGTGAAGCGGAAGATGTTGTCGATGAACAGCAGCACGTCCTCGCCACGGTCGCGGAAGAACTCGGCAAGCGTCACGCCGGTCAGCCCCACCCGCTGGCGCGCGCCGGGCGGCTCGTTCATCTGGCCGAACACCATCACGGTGTTCTTCATCACGTCGGCCTCGATCATCTCGTGCCAGAGGTCGTTCCCCTCGCGCGAGCGCTCGCCCACCCCGGCGAACACCGAGTGGCCGCCGTGCTCCTTGGCGACGTTGTTGATCAGCTCCTGGATGATGACCGTCTTGCCGACGCCCGCGCCGCCGAAGACGCCGATCTTCCCGCCCTTCCGGAACGGGGCGATCAGGTCGATGACCTTGACGCCGGTCTCGAACATCTCCGGCTGCGTCTGCTGGTCCTCGAAGGAGGGCGCGGGCCGGTGGATCGGGTAGTACGTATCGGACGTGACGTCGCCGGCCTCGTCGATCGGCTTGCCCAGCACGTTGAAGATCCGCCCCAGCGTCACATCGCCGACCGGGATCCGGATCGGCTGGCCGGTGTCCGTCGCCTCGACGCCGCGCTTCAAGCCGTCCGTCGTGCCCATCGCCACCGCGCGGACCCAGTTGTTCCCCAGGTGCTGCTGCACCTCGGCGACCAGCGTCGTCTCGAGGCCGGCGGCGCCCTGCGTCTCGAGCGGGATCTCGACGGCGTTGTAGATGTCCGGAAGCTGCTCCGGCGGGAACTCGATGTCCACCACCGGGCCGATGACCTGGATGACCTTGCCGACTGCCACTGCGCTCCTCCTTCGGAGGGTGGGCAGTGGGCGGTGAGCAGTGGGCAGTAGTTCGTTCCTGCCGACTGCCGACTGCCCGCTGCCGACTACCTGTTCTGTGCCGCCATGAACTCCGCCGCCGATGCGATCTCCGTGACCTCGCGGGTGATCGCCGCCTGGCGCGTCTTGTTGTAGACCAGCGTCAAGTCCTTGATCAGGTCCTGGGCGTTCTGGTTCGCGTTCCGCATCGCCACCATCCGGGCGCTCTGCTCGCTCGCCTGCATCTCCAGGATCGCCTCGTAGATCAGCACTTCCACGTAGCGCGGCAACAGCTCTTCGAGGATCGACTTCGGGTCCGGCTCGAAGATGTAGTCGATGCGCTTCGCGGGGGCATCCCCCTCCGACGCGATCGGCAAGATCCGCTGCACCTTCGGGCGCTGCGTCAGCGTCGAGACGAACTCCGGGTAGACCAGGTAGCAGACGTCCATCCGGCGCGCCATGAAGCTCTCCATGACGTTCCGAGCGATGGGGATGACCTGCTCGTAGGTTGGGCGGTCGCCGATGCCGGTCACGGACGCGAAGATCGTGTAGCCGCGCCGGGCCATGAACTCCTGGCCCTTGCGACCGATCGTCAGCAGCTCGACCGTGTGGGTCTGCTCCAGGATCAGCTCACTGGCCCGCCGGATCACGTTGGTGTTCAGCGCACCGCACAGGCCACGGTCGGTCGTCAGCAGGATGATGCCGACCGTGTCGACCTCGCGCTGCTCCAGCAGCGGATGGAGCTCGTCGGCGCTCGAGCCGGCCGCGACGGCCGCCAGCTCGCTGATGAAGGAGCGCATCGTCCCGGCGTACGGGCGGGCGGCCTGCACCCGCTGCTGGGCACGCCGCATCCGCGATGCCGCGACCAGCTCCATCGCCTTGGTAATCTGGGCCGTGCTCCGCACACCACGGATGCGTCGCCGGATATCTCGTAGGCTCGCCATGGCCGCTTAGAAGCTCACAGTCTTCTTGAACGCCTCGACCGCGACCCGCAGAGCCGCCGTCGTCTCGTCCGAGAGTGCCTTCTCCCGCTCGATCGTCTCCAGCAGCTGGGGATACTGCGCCTGGAGGAAGCGGCGCAGCTCGGTCTCGAACCGCCCGACATCATTCACCGGCACGTCGTCCAACTGACCGTTGGTGGCGCACCAGATGATCGCCACCTGCTCGGAGAGCGGGACCGGCGAATACTGGGGCTGCTTCAGGATCTCCTGGAGCCGCAGACCGCGCTCGAGCTGGTTCCGGGTGACGGGGTCCAGGTCCGAGGCGAACTGTGCGAACGCCGCCAGCGAGCGGAACTGCGCCAGCTCCAACTTCATCCGGCCAGCCACCGAGCGCATCGCCCGCGTCTGCGCAGATCCACCCACCCGCGAGACCGAGATCCCCACGTTCATGGCGGGACGGATACCCGCGTTGAACAGGTCCGGCTCCAGGAAGATCTGGCCGTCCGTGATTGAGATGACGTTTGTCGGGATGTACGCCGACACGTCGTTCGCCTGGGTCTCGATGACCGGCAGAGCGGTCAGCGAGCCGCCGCCGTACTGCTCGCTCATCCGAGCCGCCCGCTCCAGCAGCCGCGAGTGCAGGTAGAACACGTCGCCGGGGTACGCCTCGCGGCCAGCAGGCCGGCGCAGCAACAGCGACATCTCGCGGTACGAGTTGGCGTGCTTGGAGAGGTCGTCGTAGACGATCAGGGCGTCTCGCCCCGACTCCATGATCTCCTCGCCCATCGCACAGCCGGCGAACGGGGCCAGGTAGCGCATCGGAGCCGGGTCCGTGGCGGCAGCCGCGACCACGATGGTGTGCTCCATCGCACCGTACTGCTCCAGGATCCCGACCGTCTCGGCGATCGAGGACTGCTTCTGGCCGATGGCGACGTAGATGCAGATCAGGTCGCCACCCTTCTGGTTGATGATCGTGTCGATCGCCACGACCGTCTTGCCAGTCGAGCGGTCGCCGATGATCAGCTCGCGCTGCCCGCGACCGATCGGGATCATCGCGTCGATCGCCTTGATGCCCGTCTGGACCGGCGTCTTCACGGATTGGCGGCGCACCACGCCCGGCGCGATCCGCTCCACGGGGCGGGTCACGGTCGTGACCACCGGGCCCTTGCCGTCGATCGGCTGGCCGAGGGCGTTGACCACCCGGCCGATCAGCGCGTCGCCGACCGGCACCGAGGCGATCTGGCCCGTCCGGCGGACGAGGCTACCCTCCTGGATCTGGGTGTACGGCCCGAGGATGACCGAGCCGACCGTCTCCTCCTCCAGGTTGAGGGCCAGTCCCATCACGGACGGCTCACCAGGGCCGCCCGGGAACTCCAGCAGCTCGCCGGCCACGGCGTCGGAGAGGCCCCAGATCCGGGCGATACCGTCGCCGACCTCGATCACCTGCCCGACGTTTTCGGTCTCGGCGCCGAGGTCCTGGCCGCTGATCTGCTGTTGAAGGATGCGCGCGATTTCCTGAGAGCGGACTGCCATGCTGCCTCCCCGCGCTGCCAGCCGTCAGCCGTCAGCCGCCAGGCTTGTGTATCTTGGGGTGAAGGGTTGCTCGGCCAGGGCGCCGAGTGTCACGTCTGTCACGAACATTCTGACGACTGCCGCTCGCCGGTTATGTCTCTCGACAGGATTGACAGGATAACCTGGATGATTCTTCGCTCCTGAGCATCCTGTCTACCATCAACCTTCGACCAGACCTACGCAATCAGCCTGCGCCGCAGCCGTTCCAGCCGGCCACGCACGCTGCCGTCGATCACGTCGTCGCCGATCTGCGCCACCACACCGCCGAGGATCGACGCGTCCACCCGCGTCTCCAGCGTGACCGTCTTCCCGAGCCGCCGCGCGAGCTTCGAGGCGATCACCGCCTTCTGGCGGTCATCCAACGCGACGGCCGTGGTGACCTGGGCCACCGCGATCCCCCGATGCTCGTTGAGCAACCGCTCGAAGACGGCCGTGACCTCGGGCACCAGGTCCAGCCGATCCCGGTGCGCCAGGATCCCGAGGAAACGCTGGACGTCCGGCGCAATGCCCGGTAAGAGCTGGGCGAGCACGCCCCGCTTCTTCTCGGCCGACTCGACCGGACTGGTCAGAAACAGCCCGGCTGCGTGGTTATCGAAGATGGCGGACGCCTGCTTGAGAGCCTCAAGCCAGGCGTCCAACTGGTTGCTGTCTCGAGCGACGGCGAAGGCCGCTTCCGCGAAACGGAGCGCTCGGGTGTTCGTCCGCGCCACGCGCTACCCCCGCCTCCTAGACCCGGCCGGCCTGGGCCGGCTGCTCGTCGAGGAACTGCTCCACGAGCTGTCTGTGGGCCTGATCGTCCAGGCTCCGATTGATCACTCGCTCGGCGGCCATCACGGCGAGACTCGCCACCTCTCGACGGAGCTCGGCCATCGCCTGGGCACGCTCCGCCTCCGCCTCCTGGCGGGCAGTCTCGACGATCCGCTGGGCCTCATGCTGAGCCGTCGTGCGCGCCTCCGATTGGATGCGCTCGGCGACCTGCTGGGCCGTCGTCATCATCTCCTGGATCTCGCGCCGCGT
>Ga0209382_10009690_pt1 | contig 12032 bp, 8 predicted proteins | sample SoiMetdeltSBSDD5_FD_187599 | JGI IMG/M metagenome (GOLD analysis project Ga0209382, IMG submission 187599) | Bulk soil microbial communities from a Populus tree surrounding site in Tennessee, USA - Soil MetaG P. deltoides SBSDD5 (SPAdes) (version 2) | ecosystem: Environmental > Terrestrial >... | reverse complement strand
ATATATCTATACGCCCTCGGGCGAGTGGCGAAACCGCTATCGGTCCGCGCGAGCGCATTGCGCGCCTTCGCTCGCAGGCCCTTCCTCGGGCCCGGCGCGCACCATCTTCTCTGCGCCGCTCGTCACACGTGGCCGATGCTCGCGCTTCGATGCCGACGCATTCGTCGGCAACGTGACGACTGCGGCAGGCAGCGTGCAGCGGACGATTCGTTTTCTGGCCGATCGTCTGGAGATCCACGACGAGTATCGACTGCACCCGGGCTGGCGCCCGGCTTCTGCCGACCTGTTCGCGCCGGCCGAGCCGCTGCCGTTCTCGCCCGGGTACGGAGTGCAGCAGCTGCAATGAGCGCGCTCAGCTATCCCGCCACGCCGGTCGATTCGCTCTCCCAGAACATGGGCCTGGCACGGCTGGTCGCCTATTTCGCGATGTTCGACCTGCTGCTGTTGCCGTACTTCCAGCTCGTGATCATCCCGTTCAGCCTGCCGGTGCTGGTGCTGGCGATGCTGGTGCTGGACACGCGGATCCGCAACGACTCCTATCTATTGCTGTTCGGCATCGTGGTCGCCGGCGTCGTGCTCAGCCTCGGCGCTTCGTACTTCGTTTCCGCCTCGCCCGAGTACCTGACCGACAATGCCAAGCGCGCCTTCCAGGTCTGCTCGACATTCGTTTACTTCTTCTACTTTCGCTGGGTCGCGCGCCATGCGCCGCTGGATGTCCGGCCGCTGCTGCGCCTGTTCCTCGCCTGGTTCTGGATCCTCTCGATCGCGTTCATGCTGCGGCCGGGCGTCACCGGCGAATTCCTGCGCATGGTATACGGCAGGCTGGTCAGCTCCGAGAAGCAGTTCGCGCAGCACTTGCGCTTCTCGTACCTGTTCTCCGACCCGAACACGGCTGCGTATTTCGTGCTGGTCGCCGCTTCCGCGCTGCTCATGAGCGCGCGTACGCTGCGCTTGCAGGTGCTGCTCCTCACACTCCTTGCGCCGCTCGTGTTCCTTACCCAGAGCCGCGGCGCACTCGTGGTTTACGTGCTGATGGGGCTCGTGACGATCTATCCGCCCCGCCGGCTGGCACGCACGCTGCTCAGCGTGCGCCGTGCCGGCATCCTGCTGTTCGTGGTCGTTGGCCTGGTCGCCGTGCTGATCTACCTCAAGGAGTCGGGCAACGAGCAATTCGAAGCCGTCACGATGGCATACGAACGGCTCTTCGAAGCGTCCTCCGAGGAATACCTGACGGGCACTTCGCGCACGGAGATCTGGCAGCGATTCACGAGCAGTCACCTTCCCCTGCCGCTGGGGCGCGGCTACGTCCTCGCAGTGGCCGGCGTCGCGCAGGGCCCGCATTCGGATGTGCTCCGCATCACCTATGGCTACGGGCTAATCGCCCTCGTGGCGATAATGCTGTTCTACTTCCGGCGTCTGTGGGCCTACCCCGCATTGATCCTGCCGGCGCTCATGGCGTTCCTGATCAATTCGCTCTGCGACGAGCAGAAGCTGACGGCGCTGTTCCTGGCGCTGCTCGGCATCTGCATCGGCCAGGAAGAACGACTCAAAGCTGCTGCGACTCCAGGACCCGCCCATGCACCGTGACCGACCGCTGGTACTGATGGCGGTCTTCAACGCGCTCGATTTCGACGGGCGCGTGCAGCGCTCCGCGGAAGCGCTGGCCGAGATCGCCGACGTCAAGGTGCTGGCGCTCGACGGTGGCCACGGCTTCAAGCCGACCGGCTACGAGCTCATCGTGGTGCCGATGCGTGCCGGCGAGTTCGGCAAGAACCGGGGCCTGCACGTGCGCTTCCTGCGTCACCTTCTGAAGGTGGCGCGGCACCTGCGGCCGGACGTCGTGTACGGTCACGATTTCTTCATGGCGTTTCCCGCCTGGCTCGCGGCGCGACTGACCGGCGCGCGCTTCGTCTACGACGCGCACGAGCTGATCATTCCAGGCTCGCTCGGGTATGCGCGCGTGCCGTTGAGCGAGCGCGTCTGGTATGCACTCGAAAGAGCAGTGGTCGGCAGGGCAGACCTCGTCATCGCCGCCAACGCGGCGCGTGCCGCGAAGATGGCGGAGCACTACCGGCTCGAGCAAACGCCGACGCCGGTGCGCAATCTCACGCCCGCGCCGGTGAGTCAGCTGGACGATGCGACAGTGCTTGCTCGCTACCCGGCGCTGCAGCGACGCTCGCAGTCCGAATGTCTGTGCGTGTATCAAGGCGACGTGGCCCTCGATCGCGGTCTCGGCACACTGCTCGACGCATTCGATCTGCTGCCGGCCGACTACCGTCTGCTCGTCATCGGCGGCGGTCAGGATCTGGACAAAGTGCGCGAGCGCAGCCGTGCAGCGAACATCGACGTCGTCGGTCGCGTGCCCCGTGGCGACTTGTTCGACATGCTGCGCCTGTGCGATGCCGGCGTCGTCACCTACTCGTTCTCCGGCTTCAACAATCTGTACTGTGCGCCGAACAAGGTGTTCGAGTATGCGCACGGCGGTATTCCCATCGTTGCCACGGGTCAGCCGACGCTGGTCGAACTGGTCCACGAAACCGGCATCGGCTGCATCGCAGGCGAGGCGTTGCAGCCGCCGACGCCGCAGCAGATGGCCGAGGCGATCGTCCGCACGCGCGCCGACCGGGATCGGCATCGAGGAGCGTTCGGACCATTCCTCGCTGCCAACAAATGGCAATTCGAAGCGGAGCGCCTGCAGCGGGCCGTCGCCGGGCTTCTTGCGGGAGCGGGCGAGCGCGTGCGCGCGAGCTGACGCCGATCGTGCCAGCATCGCGCCACGCCATTCTGTGCCTCGTCCGGTATTACCTTCCTGGTTACAAGGCGGGCGGCCCGTTGCGCACGCTGGCGAACATGGCCGAGCACCTGGGCGACGAGCTCGACTTCAGCATCATCGCGACCGACCGCGATCACAACGACGAGCAGCCTTACGCGCAGGTACGCGTCGACCAATGGAACGCGCTCGGCAAGGCACGGGTGTTCTATGCATCGCCGCGCAGCCTTTCGCTGACCCGCCTCGCGCGCATCATCAGCGCAACGTCGCACGACGTGCTGTATCTCAACAGCTTCTTCGACCCTGTGTTCACCTTGCGCCCGCTGCTCGCACGGCGCCTCGGCCTGATACCGGCGCGGCCGACGGTGATCGCGCCGCGCGGTGAGTTCTCGCAGGGCGCTTTCGCCCTCAGGTCGTCGAAGAAGCGCGCGTACATGTTGCTGGCCGGGCTTGCCGGTTTGTACCGGGACCTGGCGTGGCAGGCCTCGAGCACCTACGAGGTCGAGGACATCCGCGCCGCGCTGGGCGCGACCGCGCAGCGAGTGGAAGTCGCGCCCGATCTGTTGCCACTGGCGGCTGCGCCAGTGACTGCGCAGCCGCGGCAGCAGGGTCCTTTGCGCATCTGTTTTCTGTCGCGCATCACGCCGAAGAAGAACCTGGATTTCCTCCTGCGCATGCTCGCCCGGGTGCGCTCGCCGGTGGCGCTGCAGATCTTTGGACCGATCGAGGATGCCGCTTACTGGTCGAGCTGCGAGGCGCTGCTGCGCCAGCTTCCGGCCAACGTGTCGGCGCGCTACGCAGGCAGCGTGGAGCACTCCAGAGTCGGGCAGGTGATGCGCGATCACGATCTGTTTTTCTTTCCGACGCACGGCGAGAACTTCGGTCACGTCATCCTCGAAGCGATGCTCGCCGGATGTCCGGTGCTGATTTCGGACCGCACTCCCTGGCGCGAGCTGGAGCGGCACGGTGTCGGTTGGGACCTGCCGCTGGCGAGCGAGCAACGGTTCGTGGAAGTCATCGAGCACTGCTCGCGCTTGAGCGCCGCGGACTACGAATCGCTGCGTCTGCGCGTGGCCGCTTATGCGAGCGAGCGGCTGGCGGATCGCTCGGTCGTCGATGCCAATCTGCGCTTGTTCCGCGCGCTCGCGACCGGCAGCGAATGAAGTGGCCGGTGCTGATCGAGCGCATGCGACAATTCGGCTTCAGCCCAGCTCCGGACGTTTCTGCATGACTGCACGCAAATCGATCATCAAGCCCGCCGCGGCAGCGCGTGCCTGCGGTTAGCCCGGCATGTGCGGCATCACCGGTTATCAAGGCGAATTCGCGCGCGATCTGCTCGATGCGATGACCGCCGCTGTCGCGCATCGGGGGCCCGACGGCTCGGGCGCGCTCATTTGCGACGTGCCGGGGCAGCAGTCCACGGGCCTCGGCCATCGCCGGCTCGCGATCATCGATCTGTCCGCTGCGGGCTTGCAGCCGATGCAACTGCCGCTCGGGCCAGACGGCGGGCTGACGCTGGTCTTCAACGGCGAGATCTACAACTATCGCGAGCTGCGCGCTGAGCTCGTCGCGGGCGGACACCGATTCGCAACGGCGACCGATTCGGAAGTCATCCTGCATCTGTACCAGCGCTACGGCCTGGACATGCTCGGCAGGCTCAACGGGATCTTCGCGTTCGCGATTCACGATGCGCGGGCAAGCGGCAGGCCGGCAGGAGTCGAGCGCGGCGCCTTGTTCCTGGCACGCGACCAGCTGGGCGTCAAACCCTTGTACTACGCGCAGACGGCGGCGGGCTTCCTGTTCGCGTCCGAGATCAAAGCGCTGTTGCAGTGTCGCGAGCTGTCGCGAGAGCTCGACCCGGTCGCCGTGCACCAGATGCTCGCGTACCTGTGGACACCCGCGCCGCGCACCACGCTCGCCGGTGTGCGCAAGCTGGAACCCGGGCACGCGCTGATTGTTCACGGCGGCCGCGTGGCGCGCCATTGGTCCTACTATTCGTTGCCATACGACGGCAGCAGGGATAACCGTGCCGCCGCCGAGATCGCGCACGATCTGGCGACACACCTGGAGACTGCGGTGCGTCGTCAGCTCGTTGCGGACGTGCCGGTCGGCGCGTTCCTGTCCGGCGGTCTGGATTCGAGCGCGGTCGTGGCGATGATGCGCCGTGCGCAGCCCGATCGTCCTATCACGTGCTTCACCATAGGTTTCGCCGAAGGCGTCGGCATCGATGGCGACAGCGGCGCGGCGGACTTGCCTTATGCGCGCCAGGTGGCGCGGCATCTCGGCGTCGACCTCCACGAGATCTGCGTCGAAGCAAGCGCGATCGAGAGACTCGAGGAGATGATCGCGCTGCTCGATGAGCCCCAGGCGGATCCGGCGCCGATCAACGCGCTGCTGATCTCCGAGCGCGCACGCGCGATGGGTATCCCGGTGTTGCTGTCGGGCGCGGGCGGCGACGACCTGTTCACCGGATACCGCCGCCATTGGGCATTGCGCATGGAGCGCTACTGGAGCGGGCTGCCGCGTGTGATCAGACGCGGGATGCAGAGCGTGGCGTCGGCAGGCGCGAGCGGTGCGGGCGTCGGGCAGTCGCACACGGCGATCAGGCGCGCTACCAAGATGTTTGCGCATGCCGCCGAGGAGGACGAGCGTCGGCTCGTCTCCTATTTCTGGTGGAGCCCGCAGGAGCTGCGCCGCAGCCTGTACTCTGCGGAATTCGCCGCGCGGCTGGGCGACGCGGACGCGGCCGAGCCGCTGCTGCAGAGCTTGCGCGACATCCCGCAGGAGCCGGACCGGTTGCAGCGGATGCTCTACCTGGAGACGCGGCACTTCCTCGCGGATCACAATCTCAACTACACCGACCGCGCCGGCATGGCGGTAGGCGTCGAGATCCGCGTGCCGCTGCTCGATCTCGACATGGTGAAGTTCGCGGCGCGCGTGCCCACTGGCGTGAAGCTGCGCGGACGAACGACCAAGGCGATCTTCAAGCAGGCGATGGAGCCGTACCTGCCGCGCGAAGTCATCTATCGCGCGAAGACGGGCTTCGGCGCGCCCCTGCGGCGCTGGCTGCGGGAGGAATTGAGGGACTATGTCGACGACACGCTTGCTGCCACGGCGGTGCGTCGCCGCGGCATCTTCGATCCTGCGGCCGTGAGCCGCCTGGTCGAGCTCGATCGCAAGGGCCGCGTCGACGGCAGCTACACGATCTTCGCTCTCATGTGCTTCGAGCTCTGGTGCCGGAAGTTCCTGGACAAATGATGCAGATCGAGACTGGAACGCGGCAGCCCGACACCGACAAGCAGGCAGTACGGGACTTCTGGCAACAGGCCTCGTGCGGCGAGGACCTGTATCTGCACGAGGTCAGCCGCGAGGGCTACATCGAGCAGGCGAGGCAGCGCTATGCGCTGGAGCCGTACATTCCCGGATTCGCGCAGTTTGCTCAGGCCCGCGATCGCGACGTGCTGGAGATCGGCGTCGGCCTCGGTGCCGATCATCAGCAGTTCGCCGCAGCCGGCGCACGGCTGCGCGGGATCGACCTGACCGAGCGGGCAATCACGCATGCGCGGCGCCGGCTCGCGCTGTTCGGCTTGCAGTCGAACCTGGCAGTTGGCGATGCCGAGAACCTGCCGTTCGACTCCAACACTTTCGATATCGTCTATTCGTGGGGTGTGATCCATCACAGTCCCGACACGCCGGCGGCGGTCGCGCAGATTCATCGCGTGCTGCGACCCGGCGGTGTCGCGCGCATAATGATCTATCACAAGTGGAGTCTGGTCGGTTACATGCTGTGGATCCGCTACGCGCTCCTGCGGCTGCGACCATGGCTTGGCTTACGTGCGATCTACGCCCGATACCTGGAAAGCCCGGGCACCAAGGCTTACTCAGTAGCGGAAGCGCGGCAGCTGTGCGCCGCCTTCAGCTCGACTCGCGTGCGCACCGTGCTCACGCACGGCGACCTGCTCGAATCTGCCGCTGGCCAGCGCCACGGCGGCCCGCTGCTGGCGATTGCACGTCGCCTCTGGCCGCGCACGTTGCTGAAGCGGCTTGCCCCTGGCCAGGGACTCTTCATGCTCATCGAGGCAGTCAAATGACGCTGGCCTTGCATCCACTATGAAACAGCTGCTGCAGGAACTGGGCAGCGGGCGCACGGTGCTCGCGGACATTCCCGCTCCGACGGCGCCGCGCGGCGGGCTGTGCATCGCGAGCCGGCGCTCCCTGATCTCGGCCGGCACCGAGCGGATGCTCGTCGAGTTCGGTCGCGCCGGACTGCTGGGCAAGGCACGGCAGCAGAGCGAGAAGGTATGGCAGGTGCTGGACAAGGTCCGGACCGATGGACTGTTGCCGACGCTGGAGGCTGTACGCAGCAAGCTCGAGCAGCCGATGCCACTCGGCTACTGCAATGTCGGCGTCGTCGAAAGCGTCGGCGGGGAAGTGCGTGGATTCGAGGTAGGCGATCGCGTCGTCTCGAACGGTCCGCACGCCGAGCGAGTGGCCGTCCCGCGCAACCTGTGCGCCCGGATTCCCGACGGTGTATCCGACGATGCCGCGGCATTCACGGTGATCGGTGCCATTGGCCTGCAGGGTCTGCGGCTGGCCGCGCCGACGCTCGGCGAATCGTTCGTGGTGACCGGGCTCGGTCTCATCGGCCTGCTCACGGTGCAGTTGCTGCGGGCGAACGGCTGTCGCGTGCTCGGAATCGATCCTGATCCGTCGAAGACGGCGCTGGCGCGGGGCTTCGGCGCGAGCACAGTGGAGCTCTCGAAGGGAGAGGACCCGTTGCTCGCGGCGCAGGCGTTCACCAGCGGCCGCGGCGTCGACGGCGTGCTGATCACTGCGGCGACTCGCAGCAACGATCCCGTTACGCAGGCAGCGCGCATGTGTCGCAAGCGCGGACGCATAGTACTCGTCGGCGTCGCCGGCCTGGAGCTCGATCGCGCGGACTTCTACGAGAAGGAACTGTCGTTCCAAGTGTCGTGCTCTTACGGCCCGGGCCGCTATGACTCGCAGTACGAGCAGGGCGGCACGGACTATCCGGTCGGCTTCGTCCGGTGGACCGAGCAGCGCAATTTCGAAGCCGTCCTCGACATGATGGCGTCGGGCGCGCTCGATGTGTCGCCGCTGATCACGCACCGCTTCCCCTTCGACGACGCTGCACGCGCTTACGATCTGCTGGTCGGGGACGAGCCTTACCTGGGAATCCTGCTGGAGTACTCGCAGACCAGCCGCGAGCCACCCGTGCGCACGATCCAGATGCGTGAGCCGCTCGCGTCAGCCGTGCAGCGAACGGTGCGCGTCGGCTTCGTCGGAGCGGGCAACTATGCGAGCCGCGTGCTCATGCCCGCGTTTGCGAAGGCGGGCTCCGAGCTGCTCGCAGTAGCGAGCGCGGGCGGCGTGACTGCTGCGCATGCTGCCGCGAAGCATGGGTTCGGCACCGCGACGACGGATGTCGCGGCGGTGTTGGCGGATCCGCGCGTCGATCTGGTGGTCGTCGCCACGAGGCACGACAGTCATGCGCGCTATGTCATCGAGGCGATCGAGGCAGGAAAGCACGTCTTCACCGAAAAGCCGCTGTGCCTGACGCTCGACGAGTTGCAACGCATCGAGGTCGCCGTCGCCGGGCAGCAGCGGCTGCTGATGGTCGGGTTCAACCGACGCTTCGCGCCGCACGTGCAAAGAATCAAGGCGCTGCTCACAGCGACGCCCGGACCCAAGGCATTCGTAATGACAGTGAATGCCGGCGCGATACCGGCTGCGCACTGGACCCAGGACCTGCGGATCGGGGGCGGAAGGATCGTCGGCGAGGCGTGCCACTTCGTCGACCTGCTGCGCCATCTCTGCGGCGTTCCGATCGTCGGTCACAAAGCAGTCGCGCTCGACACGCCGACACGCGACAGCGCTACCTTCATCCTGCACTTCGCCGACGGCTCGGTCGGTACCGTGCACTATTTCGCCAATGGCAGCTCTGCGTTCCCCAAGGAGCGCCTGACTGTGTTCGCGGGTGGTCGGGTGCTCGAGCTCGACAACTTCCGCCGCTTGCGTGGCTTCGGCTGGCCCGGGCTTCGCAGCGAGCGGCTGTGGCGCCAGGACAAGGGTCAACGCGCATGCGCGCAGGCCGTCATCACGGCAGTGCGCGATGGCGGCGCAGCGCCGATTCCGTTTGCCGAACTTCTCGAAGTGAGCCGTTGCAGCATCGAGATTCAGCAGGCTCTGCGATGAGGTCGCAGCCGTCGCCGGCGACGTGGCGCAGGACTGCATGAGCGAGCTCGGCAGGCTGTGGCGAACGGTACGCCATCTCAAGCATCAGCAAATCATCGGTCGCGCGTTGTTTCACGTCCGCCGACCGCGACCGGATCTGCGCCCGGCGCTGCCGCTGCGGCAACGTTGCGGAACCTGGGTGGCGCCGGCAAGGCGCGAGCAGAGCCTGATCAGCTCGCTGCGGCTGCGCTTGCTCAACAACGAGCTCGACCTGCGCGAATGCGGTTGGGACGAGCCGCGCATCGACCGGCTGTGGCGCTACAACGCTCACTACTTCGACGATCTCAATGCCCGCAACGCGCGCAATCGGACGCAGCAGCAGGTCGAGCTCGTGGAATCATGGCTGCGCTGTAATCCGCCGGGCACCGGCACGGGCTGGGAGCCGTATCCGGTGTCACTGCGTATCGTGAACTGGATAAAGTGGTTTCTCTCCGGCATGCGCCACGAGCAGACCTGGGTGCAGAGCCTTGCTGTCCAGGCGCGCTGGCTGAGCGAGCGAGTGGAAACGCATCTGCTGGGCAACCATCTGTTCGCAAATGCGAAGGCACTGCTGTATGCCGGGCTGTTCTTCGAAGGCGAGGAGGCGGGGCAGTGGCGCGAGCGCGGCAGCAGTTTGCTGAGTCGTGAGCTCGACGAGCAGGTCCTGGAGGATGGCGGCCACTTCGAGCGCAGCCCCATGTATCACGCGCTCGCGCTGGAGGACGTGCTCGACCTGCTGAATGTGCTCGCAGTCTACGGCGCTCACGATGGAGCGGAGCCGAGCCTGATCGCAGCGCTGCGCGCGCGCGCCGGACGCATGCTGTACTGGCTGCGCTGCATGAGCCATCCGGACGGCACTCTCGGTGCCTTCAACGACAGTGCAGGCGGCGTGGCGCCGTCCATCGAAGAGCTGGAACGATATGCGGCCGAGTTCGGCATCCATGCTCCGGCACCGGCTGTCGAGCCGTGCGTCCATCTGCAGGCGAGCGGATACGTGCGCCTCGCGTGCGGGCCGGCACTTGCGCTGCTCGATGTCGCTCCTTTGGGGCCGGACTATCTGCCGGCGCATGCTCATGCGGACACGCTTTCGTTCGAGCTGTCGCTCGGCCGCCGCAGAGTCATCGTGAACGGCGGCACGTCGTGCTATGGCACGGACCGCCAGCGGCAGGCCGAGCGCGGGACCGCAGCACACAGCACGGTGGAGGTCGCACAGACCGATTCGTCGGAAGTCTGGAGCGGGTTTCGCGTCGGACGCCGCGCTCGTCCACATGGTCTGCAGATCGATGGCACCAGGGTGTGCTGCTCGCACGACGGCTATCGATTCCTTGCCGGACGTCCCGAGCACCGCCGCTGCTGGCAGCTCGACAGTGGCGGCCTCAGGGTTACGGACCGGCTCGTCGGCGGCGTCGGGCTGCCAGCGATCGCGCGCTACATTCTCGCTCCGCAGCTGGGACTGCAGATCCAGGGCGATGGCAGCTGGGAAGTGCTCGACGAATCGCGTGACGTGGTCGCTCGGGTCCAGGTCCTGCAGGGACGCGGCAGCGCCGTGAGCGCGCAGCACGCGCCGCGCTTCGGCGAACGAGTTCAAGTGGCCTGCCTGCAAGTCGACCTGATCGACGGCAACGCCGCGACTCATTGGCAATGGCAAGAGCATGCGCACGGAAGCTGAGCAGACGACCTTGCGTGGCAACCCACGCCTGCTGATTCTCACCTTCTACTACCCGCCGGATCTGAGCGCCGGCTCGTTTCGCGTGGCTGCACTGGTCGATGCATTGCGCGCGCGCGCGCAAGGTCGCGTCGACATCGACGTCATCACCACGCTGCCGAATCGATACCAGACGTTCACCCAGGAGGCGCCGCAGGAGGAAGTGCACGAGGGACTGCGTATCCGCCGCATTCGCCTTCCGCAGCATCGAAGCGACATGCTGCATCAATCGCGTGCCTTCCTCAGCTATGCACGTCAGGTGCGGCGCGAGGTCGCACATCGCGACTACGGCTTGGTGTTTGCCACGTCGTCGCGCCTGATGACCGCCGCGCTCGGCGCCTCGATTGCGGCCCGCAAGCGACTGCCGCTGTACCTGGACATCCGCGACATCTTCGTCGATACGATCCAGGACGTGCTGCCGCGACCGCTCGCCTGGCCTGTCGGCCGCTGCTGCGCGTTGCTCGAGTCGTTCACCATGCGGCGCGCGAGTCGCATCAATCTCGTGTCGCGCGGCTTCGAGAGCTACTTCAGGGAGCGTGGCTACGACAAGTCGCTGGCGTGGTTCACGAACGGCATCGACGACGAGTTTCTGGCAATTCGACCGCAGCGAGCGAGCGGGCGGCCGGCCGGCGCGCCGACGACGGTGCTGTATGCGGGCAACATCGGCGAAGGGCAGAGCTTGCACAGGGTCGTACCGGATCTGGCGCTGGCGCTGGGCGACAAGGCGCGCTTCGTACTGATCGGCGACGGTGGGCGCCGCGCCGCGCTCGATCGGGCGCTGGCGGAGCGCGGCGTCCGGAACGTCGAATTGCAGCCGCCGATGCCGCGCGCGCAATTGCTGCAGGCCTACCTCGAGGCCGACGTGCTGTTTCTGCACCTGGGGGATCACGACGCATTTCGCAAAGTGCTGCCCTCGAAGATCTTCGAGTATGCGGCACTGGGCAAGCCGATCCTGGCTGGCGTTGCCGGCTACGCCGCGCGCTTCCTGCGCGATGAAGTCGTGAACGCGGCGGTGTTCGGACCGGGCGACGTAGCGGGTGCAATTCGCGCCTTCGAATCCCTGGAGCTGCTCGATCGACCCCGGCCGGCGTTCATCGAGAAATTCGCCCGTGCGAAGATCGCGCGGGCGATGGCCGACGACATCCTGGCGCTGCTGGCGCCGCCGGCGCGGTCCGTGCAGTAAGGAGCGACAGGCCGACCCGTGATGTACGCGTTGAAACATGTGGTCGGAACGCTCGCGATGCCGTTGGTGTTCGCGATGCTGCTCGCGATCGTCGGCATCGCTTTCCGGGCGCTGCGCTGGCCGCGAACGTCGCGATGGGT
>Ga0209382_10009686_pt1 | contig 12038 bp, 10 predicted proteins | sample SoiMetdeltSBSDD5_FD_187599 | JGI IMG/M metagenome (GOLD analysis project Ga0209382, IMG submission 187599) | Bulk soil microbial communities from a Populus tree surrounding site in Tennessee, USA - Soil MetaG P. deltoides SBSDD5 (SPAdes) (version 2) | ecosystem: Environmental > Terrestrial >... | reverse complement strand
TAGGACGTCCGGCGCGAGGAGAGGTCCACCCGCGCGTTCTCCGGCGTGTCCTCGAACAGCACCCCGAAGAAGCGGACCCGGTCGCCGTAGGCGCGCGCGCCCCACTCGACCACCGCGTGCTCCAGCTTGCAGGGCGAGCACCACGACGCCCAGAAGTTGAGGACGTACGGCTGGCCCTTGAGCTGCTCGGAGGTGATGGGCGCGCCCGTCTGCAGGTCGGTCACCGCGAACGCCGGCGCGGGCTTGCCCTTGAGGCCGAAGGGGACCGCGTGCGGGTCCGTCCCGAAGGCGCGGGCGAGGACGACCACCAGCGCCACCGACGCCAGGGCCCCGATGACGATCCAGGTCCTCATGCCGCCCCCTGCGCCGCGCCGCCCGACTGGCCCTCACCGGCGGGCAGCGCCACCGCCCCGCCCGCGCGCTGCCCGGACCTCCGCGACGACGGCCAGGCGGCGATCAGCGAGCCGATCACGATGAACGGCAGGCTCCCCCAGATCCACGCCACCAGCGGGAAGATCCACACGTTGAAGCTGGCCGAGTCCCCGGCCTCGTTCACCGCCAGCAGCGAGACGTAGAGGTCCTCGTGCGCGCGCGTGCGCACCGCCGGGGTGGGGATCGGATCGGTGCTCCGCTCGTAGAAGTTCATCCGGGGAGCGATCTCCTGGGTGGCGCCGGAGGGGGCGGTGACCAGCAGCCGGGTGGCGGTGAAGGTGCGGTGCGGCTCCTGCCCGTTGACGATCTCCTTGAGCGCCAGCGTGTACCCGCCCAGCGTGAGCGTCTTCCCGTCGCCCTGGCGGAGCGTCCCGGTGAGGTGCTGCCTGTAGGAGGACGACGCGGCCACCCCGGCGAAGACGGCGATCACGCCGATGTGGACGATGTACCCGCCGAACCGGCGGCGGGCCCGCTGCGCGCTCCGCACCATCGCCGTCAGCGGGCCCTCCTTCTTCTCCGCCATCCGCACCCGGGCCGGGAGGAACAGCTCGCGCAGCGTCACCGCCATCGCGAACCCGGCCAGCCCGAAGGTGAGCAGCGGCAGCCCGCCCCGCAGCCCGAACGCCACGCAGATCGCGGTCACCAGTCCGCCCGCCAGCATGGGCACGCCCAGCTGCCGCACCACCGCCCCGGGCTCGCTGGCGCCCCACGGCAGCGCCGGGCCCACGCCCATCAAGAAGAGCACCGCCAGGCCGCCCGGCACCGCCATGGTGTTGAAGTACGGCTCGCCCACGCTCACCCGCACGCCGCGGAGCGCGTCGTTGACCACCGGCCAGAGCGTCCCCAGCAGCACGGTGAAGGTGATCGCCACGAAGAGGAGGTTGTTCACCAGGATGGTGGCCTCGCGGGAGAGCGGCGACTGCAGGCCCTCCTGGGCGGCCAGCACCGGCCCGCGCACCGCCAGCAGCCCCAGCGAGGCCAGCAGCGTGATCCCGATGAACACCAGGAAGGTGGGACCGATGTCGGACTGGGTGAAGGAGTGGACCGAGTTGAACACCCCGCTGCGGGTCATGAACGTGCCCAGCAGCGTGAGCAGGAACGTGGCCAGCGCCAGCGTCATCGTCCACGCGCGCAGCATCCGCTTGCGCTCCTGCACCATGGTGGAGTGGATGAACGCGGTGGCGGTGAGCCAGGGGAGGAAGGAGGCGTTCTCCACCGGGTCCCAGGCCCAGTAGCCGCCCCAGCCCAGCACCGCGTACGCCCACCACGAGCCCAGGGTGATGCCGACGGAGAGGAACCCCCAGGCGATCAGCGTCCACTTGCGCAGCGGGGCCATCCACGCCTCGCTGATCTCCCCGCGCAGCAGCGCCGCCACCGCCACCCCGAAGGGGACGGTCATCCCCACGTAGCCCAGGTACAGCATGGGCGGGTGGATGATCATCAGGACGTGGTTCTGCAGCAGCGGGTTGGGGCCCGGCCCGTCCGGCGGCGGCGGCGACACGGTGCCGAAGGGGTTGGCGGGACCGGCGATGAGGAAGGCGAAGAAGGTGGCCACCAGCAGCATGGTGCCGATGGACAGGGACATCGCCTGCGGCTGGTCCTTGCGGTGCGTGAGCGTGAACGCCAGCAGGTAGATGCCCAGGATCACGCCCCAGAAGAGGATGGACCCCTCCAGCGCCGACCAGAGCGAGACCACGGTGAAGACCAGGGGCGTGGCCCGGCTGCCCACCTGCGCCACGTAGCTGACCGAGAAGTCGTGGCGGACCAGCGCCTGCACCATGGTGAGGTTCGCCAGCAGCATGCAGCCGAAGAAGGCGTAGGCCGCCCTCCGCACCCAGACGAAGCCGGCGTCGCGCCGGAGCATGCCGGCGGTCAGCCCCACCACCCCTCCGAACGCGGCGCAGATCAGCGCGCCCAGCACGAAGCCGTAGCCGATGCTGGAGGAGCTCACGGCTCGCTCACGCCCTGCGCCGTGGTCAAGCTGGGTTTCTCTCCGTCCTTGGGGGGCTTGTACTCGTTGCTGTGCTTGACGATCAGCCGCTGCGAGGTGAACGAGTCCGGGGGCACGTAGGCGCCCTCCACCAGCACGCCGATGCCGTCGCGGAACATCTGCGGTGGGATCTCCTTGGCGGAGACCTTGAGGGTGGACGCGCCCGCCTGGTGGTTGTCGGCGACCTCGAAGGCGAGGTGGGTGTGGGCCTCGTCCCAGACGATGCTGCCGGGCTTGACGATGCCGCCCAGGCGGACCGTCCCCTGCGTGGCGGCCTCGCCCTTGGCCCGCACCTCGCTGGGCGTGTAGTAGTAGACGAGGTTGTCGGAGAGCCGGCTCATGGCCACGTAGGCGAGCGCGGCGCCGGCGGCGGCCAGCGCGCCCAGCGCGTACAGCCGGTTCTTGGTCTGCGTGTTCATGCGGCGATCCCTCTCTTGGATCCGGCCCGACGGCGGGCCCAGAGCGAGACCGCGTACAGCGCGATCCCGATCCAGGCGATCAGGTAGCAAGCCCAGACGTACTCCCAGCCGCCGACGATTCTTCCGGTGCCCACGGCGCGGGACATCTCCTCCACGTGCTCGGCCGTGGCCTGGCCGAGGAGCAGGGGGAGCAGGGGGAGCAGCAAGCCGGGCGCGCTCATGCCGGGCTCCCGGCGGCCGCGGGCGGGGGCTCCGGCGGGGCCACCTCGCTCCGGCGGGTCTGCATCGCCAGGTCGTAGCGCAGCCAGATGAACCAGATGGCGATGAACAGGAACGCGAAGGAGTTCCAGCGCAGCGTCAGCACCAGCTCCGGGTAGGTGGTCTTGGGCGAGGACTGGGTCTGGTGGAGGCTGTTGAACCACTTCACCGAGTACCAGACCAGGACCGAGTTGGCGGCCAGGAACACGCCCGCCACCGCCGACCAGCGCGCCCGCCGCTCCGGGTCCTCCACGAAGCGGCGCAGCGCCATGTAGCCGGCGTAGGTGACCAGCATGATGGTGACGCTGGTGAGCCGCGGGTCCCAGTTCCAGTAGACGCCCCAGGTGGGCTTGGCCCAGATGGCGCCCAGGAGCACGCCGATCACGCCGAAGAGCAGGCTGATCTCCGCGCCCGCCTCGGCCAGCGCGTCCACCTTCCAGGAGGCGCGGAACAGGTACCAGAGCGAGGCCCCGAAGTTGAGGAGCGAGGCCAGGAGCATCATCCACACCGCGGGGACATGGACGTACATGATGCGCGCCACGTCACCCATGTCCCGCTCCGCCGGGACCCAGACCAGCCCCAGGTAGGCGCCGCTGGCCAGCATCAGCAGCCCCACCACCGGGAGTGCGTACCGAATCGCCTTCGCCATCGAACAGGTCCTCTAGTCCTCGATCAGTCCTCGATCACGTTCGGAAACAGCAACAGCCCCAGCGACCAGTACGCGACATTGAAGCCGATCAGAAGGCCCGTCCAGGACTCCAGCTCGTTCATGGCGTCCCCATGGAGGACCAGCGTCGCCGCTTTGCTGCAGGCGATGAGAGCCGGGATGAGGATGGGGAACAAGAGGAGGGGCAGCAGGACGTCCCGCGCGCGGGACTGGGAGGCGATGGCGGCATACACCGTGCCTGGCGCGCTGATGGCCAGGCAGCCGAGCACCAGCACGCCCAGGAGCCTGGGGAGTCCCAGCAGCGCGCGCACGTCGTAGACCGCCAGGGTGACCGGGACGAGGACCGCCGCCAGGATGAGCAGCAGCACCGCGTTGCCGGCCGCCTTGCCCAGGAAGATCGCCCGCGCGTCCACCGGGAGGAGGCGCAGGCCGTCCAGGGCGGCGTTCTCGCTCTCGACGCGGAAGGACTCACCCAGCGCCAGCACGCTGGAGAACATGATCGCCAGCCAGAGGTAGCCGCCCGCGCTCCGGCCGAGGAGCCGGGTGTCCGGCCCCAGCGCGAAGGAGAACAGCAGCATGGTGGAGAGGGCGAAGAAGACCAGCGCGTTGATGCGGGCGCGGGAACGCCACTCGATGAGCAGGTCCTTCTGGAGGATCACCAGCGCGCTCCGGAGGAGGCCCGGGCGGACGGGGGCGGGGGCCGGGGCGGTCATGCGGCGGTGGCCCTCCCGCCGGAGAGGTGGAGGCGCTGCGAGCAGAGGGACTGCCCCTGCTCGATGAGGTGGGTGGCGAGGACGACGGTCGACCCGCGCTGCTGGAGCGCGCGGATGAGTGACTCCATCTGCTCGATGCCGCCGGGATCGAGCTCGCCGAAGGGCTCGTCGAACAGGGCCAGGGCCGGCTCCTTGAGCAGCATCCGCGCGATGGACAGGCGCTTGCGCATCCCGGCGGAGAACTGGCGGACGGCGTCGCGCGCGCGGCCTTCCAGGCCCACCTGCGCCAGCAGCTCGCGGATGCGCGTGGCGGGGGAGGGCACGCCCAGCAGGCGGGCGGGGATGAGGAGGTTCTCGGAGGCGGAGAGGTCCTCGTAGAGGTAGCTGGAGTGGGTGAGGAGGCCCACGCGCTCGCGGATGGCGGCGCGCTGGGTGGCGAGGTCCAGCCCGAAGATGGTCGCCTTCCCGGTGGAGGCCGGGACGGCCCCCGCGAGCACGCGGAGCAGGGTGGTCTTGCCGCTGCCGTTGTGACCGGTGAGCAGCAGGGACTGGCCGGTTTCGAGGCGGACGTTGACCTTGGCCAGGGCCCAGCGCAGACCATAGCGGCGCGAGAGGTCCACCGCGTCGATCGCCAGGGCCGGGGCGGGGGTGCTCACTCGCAGACCTGCCTATCCCGTCTTCAGTGCCCGCGCCACGACGAATCCGGAGTCAGTGGCCGTCCCGTCCGTGACGGTGACCGCGGCAGCCGCAGTGCCAGGCACCCCCGGAGGTGCCGGACGCGATTACACTCTGCCGGTTGGCCGACCTCGTTCAGCGCTTTCTTGCCGGCGTCCCCGGAGCGGCTCGCGCGCGGTGCGAGTCGATCCCGGACCTGCCCGCGCGGTTGCAGGCGCTGATCCGGGAGGCCCGGGACGCCTGGCCCGGGATCCACGTCCCGGAGGAGGAGCTGGCCGGGCGGATGGGGCGCGCGGTGGGGGAGGGCGGCGACGACGCGACGCTGGAGGCGCTCCACGTCGGAGATCTCCACCTGGCGGTCGCCTGCGAGCGGAGGGACCCGGCGGCGCTGGCCGCGCTGGAGGGCGCGGTGCTGCCGGCGGTGGTGAGGACCCGCCGCGGACCGCTCCCGGACGAGGTGGTGCAGCAGCTCCGGGAGAAGGTGATCGTCCAGGGCAAGATCGCCGAGTACGGGGGCCGCGGCGCGCTCCGGCAATGGCTCCGCATGGTGGGCACCCGGCTCTGGCTCGACGAGAGCGGCAAGCCGCCGCGCGAGGTCGATCTGGACGACGCGCCCGGCGCGCTGGACGCGCTGCTCAGCTCCAGCCCGGAGCTCAAGCTGGTCCGCGCCGAGGCGCGGGCGCTGCTGCGCCGCGCGGTGATCCAGAGCTTCACCCGGCTGGCGCCGAGGGAGCGCACGCTGCTGCGGCTGCACCACCTCTCGGGCGTGCCGCACGGCAAGCTGGCCGGGATGATGGGCGCGCCTCGCTCCACGGTGGCGTACTGGCTCTCGCAGGCGCGGGACGCGCTGCTGACCGGCGCGCGCGAGTGGCTCCAGCGCGAGCGCGACGTGGGGCCGGAGGAGCTGGAGAGCCTGCTGCGCGCCGCCGGCAGCCGGCTGGATCTCACCCTGGCGGACGTCCTGGAGTCGCAGCCCGGCCCCGGCTCCACGCCGTAGCGCGCCGGCTCACCGCCGCGCCGCCAGCCACCGGGAGATCTGCCCCCGCAGCTCCGGGCGAGCCTCCAGGGCGGCCTCGTCCCGGCTCGCCTCCTCCGCCAGCGCCGTCGCTCGCGCCCGGTCGCCCGCACCGCCGCCTCCCCACAGGGCCTGCGCCAGGCCGAAGCGCGCCTGCGCGGCCGTCGCCGGGAAGGGCCCCGGACTGGTGGCGACCCGCTGGACGCACTCCTCCAGCACCGCCCTCGCCTTGCTCCACTCCCGCATCGACAGGTACACCTCTCCGAGCGGGAGCATGGTGGGGGTGAGGAGCTGGCTGTCCGGGCCCAGCGCCTTCTCGCGGATGGTCCAGCTTCGCCGGTACCGCTCCGCCGCCTCGGAGAACCGCCCCATCGCCTTGAGCGCGTCTCCCTGCACCATGATCGAGAACACCCGCCGGTCGTCTCCCTCCGGCAGCTTCGCCTGGTCGAACATGTCCAGGGCCCGCCCGGCCAGCGCCAGCGCGTCGGCGTGGCGCTTCTCCTCGTTGAGCAGGTTCGACTCGTCCCCCAGGATCTGGGCCACCTTGGACGAGACTTCACCCTTCTCCCTGGCGGCCGCGGCGCGGGCCAGCGCGTAGCTCCGGTGCGCCTCTTCGAACTCGCGCACGCCCCCCAGCGCGAGCGCCAGCGCCCGGGCGGTGTCCCCCGCCTGCGGGTTCTCCGCGCCGAGCTGGGCGATCTGCGCCTCCAGCACCGGCCGGAGCACCTGGACCGCCTCGGCGGACTTCCCGAGGTCGCTCAGCAACAGGCCCTTCACGTAGCGCGCGCCCAGGGTCGACGGATGGTCCGGACCCTGTGCCTTCATCTGGATCGCCAGCGCCCGCTCGGCGACCTGCATCGCCCGGTCGATCTGCCCCAGCCACTCCAGCGCGATCGCCTGCCCGCGCAGCGTGCGCGCCACCAGCGGGTGATCGGGGCCGAGCTGCCGCTCGCGCGCCGCGGCGGCCTGGCCGAACAGCTCCACCGCCTCGGTCAGGCGGCCGGCCTGGCGGGCCAGGCTCGCGGAGTTGTTGAGCAGGGTCGCCCGCAGATCGTCCTCGCGCCCCAGCCGCCGTACGTAGGCCTCCGCGCGCCGTTGCCACTGCTGGCCCTCGGGCACGCGATGGAGGAGGTAGTGCGCCTGCACCATGTCCACCGCGGCCTCGGCGGCGCTGTGCTCGTCGCGGGCTTCCTCCGCGGCCAGCTCCGCCTCCTCGTACACCGGCACCGCGTCCCTGGCCGCCCCGGTGGCGACCAGGAGCTTTCCCAGCCGGATCAGCGCCTCGGCGAGGATGGGTGGATAGCCCAGCGCCCGCGCGTCGGCGACGGCGGCCTGCGCGCCGGGGAGCGCCGCCGGGTAGCGGCCCGCATCGTGGAGCGCCTTCAGCTTCGCCAGGTGGTCGCGCAGCGCCTCCACCTTCTCGCGGGTGGGGGCGTCCCTGGGAGGGTCGACGGGGGCCCGCAGCGCGGCGGCGTCGGCGCAGCGGCTGATGGGGGTCAGCGCGCTCACCGCCTCGAACGACCTGTCCACCACCTTGGCGTCCGCGGCGGCCAGCACCTCCACCAGGGAGCGCAGCTCGCTGCGCCGGTGCTTCAGGCAGACGCGCTGCAGCACCGGGAGGTCCTGCGACGGATCGCTCCGGCCCGCCTCGCACGCGCTCACGCCCAGCTCCACCCACGCCGAGGCGTAGCCGTCCAGCGCCTGCCGCGCCGAGGCCCACGCCGCCGGGGCGAACGGAGCTCCGGACCTCTCGAACGCGGCCTCCAAGGCCTGGCGCTGTGGCTCTCCCCACACCCCGGAGAGCTCCGCGGGCACCTGGCGGCAGGCGCTCAGCCGCTCCATCCCCACCGACGCGGCGAACCCCGCCGCGCCCATCGCCCCCAGCGCGATTCCCACCGCCGCGGCCCTCCGCCGCCTCCTCGAACGCCGGCCCTCCAGCTCGTCCAGGAGCGCGTCCATGGACGGGAAGCGGCGGGCCGGATCCAGCTCCAGCCCTCGCCGCACCGCGCCGCTGACGCGGGCCGGCACGGAGCTCCCGGGAGGCGGCGGTGGGGGAACGGCCGGGATGCCCCGGCGCATCTGCTCGCGCTCGTCCCGCCCGAACGGGCGCGCGCCGTGGAGCGCCTCGAAGGCGGTGACGCAGAAGCTGAACTGGTCCGTGAACGGACCGGCCGGGAGCCCGCGAAGCTGCTCGGGGGCGAGGTACGCCGGCGTCCCCACCACCGCGCCCTGGCGGGTGAGGGCGGCGTCGTCTCCCGGCGCGGGCCGGGCGGGGGTGGGAGCGGGGGTGGAGGTGGAGGTCGCCTCGGGGAGCTCGGCGGCGGGAGCGCTGCGGGCCAGCCCGAAGTCGGTCACCCGGATCCGCCCATCGCGGCCGACCAGGATGTTGTCGGGCTTCACGTCGCGGTGCACCAGCCCGGCGCGGTGAGCGGCCGCCAGGCCCCGGCCCGCGGCGATCAGGACCCCCAGCGTCTCCGTCCAGTCCCGCGGCCGCTCCGCCAACCACCGGCGCAGGTCGGCCCCGTCCACCAGCTCCATGGCCACGAACACGTCACCGCCATGGGTCCCGGCGTCGTGGACGGTGGCCACGTTCGGATGGGCGAGCTTCGCCATCGCGCGCGCTTCGCGGGTGAGGCGGGCGCGCGCCTCGTCCTGGGAAGGGCCGCCGGTATCGCGCAGCAGCTTGAGCGCGACCCGGCGATCCAGCTCCGGGTCGTAGGCCGCGTAGACGACGCCCATCCCTCCAGCGCCGATCCGCTGGAGGATGGTGTAACGGCTGATGCGGGCCCCGCTCTCCGGCTCCGCCGCCGCGGCCGGACCGGACCCGGGCGTGGCCCGGGCGGGGTCGCGAGTGGCCGCCGCGGCGCTCGCCACCTCCTCGATCGCCGCGTCGAGGGCCGCCCGGCAGCCGGCGCAGCCGTCGAGGTGGGCGAGCATGGTCTCCGGCTCCGCACCGGCCAGGCGGCCGGCCGCGAAGTCGAGCAGCTGGTCATCGCTGGGACAGGTTTCCATGCGAGGTGCAGGCGGCGCACTGTACCGCGGCGCTCACGACACGAGCCGCCCTCCGCGCGGAGCCTCAGCGGATGCGCACCGCGTCCCCGACGACGTAATAGCCGGCAGTCGTCAGGCGCGAGACGGCCACCCTGTTCCACCCGCTGCTGAAGCTGTAGGTCCCGATCTGGTTCCACCTGGCGCCGTTGACCTGCTGGTTGACCTTGACCCGCGCCAGCTCGGTGCCCGCGGTGTTGAACATCACGATCGGAGTGGTGGTGGAGCGGTCGGTGGCCGCGGTCCACCACACGTCCACGGTCTTGGTGGCCGCGGACGGCAGGTAGAACCAGAAGCTGGCGGGGTCGCCCGACACCCCGGTGGTGGCGACCCAGTAGCCCGTCCCGTAATAGCCTGCGACGTTGGTCGACGACGTCCAGCTGGTGGACACCTCACACCGCGCCTGGGTGCTGTTGTTGTTGGCGTTGTTGCTGTCGACGATGATGCCGCCGCCCGTGCCCGGATACAGCTCCTGGAGCGAGCTGACGTCCCGCGAGCTCAGGGCCGTGTAGTTGGCCGGGACCCACGATCCGTCCTTGCGCAGAATCGTCGCGGCCCCATTGATCCCGAACTCGTTCGACGGGTAGTGCATGATGGAGGAATCGTCGTACGGCCCCACCATCAGACCACCGGACAGGATGTTGAATTGGTCTGCAAAGCCTGACCTGATGTTGCCCCAGATGATGTTGACATAGGTGTCGCGATCGGGCCGTGTATGCTCGTGCTCCAGGCCGATCGTATGTCCCATTTCGTGGGCGATGACACCCCAGCGGGTAGTCTCCAGGAGCTTGACGTATTGCTCGCCTCCGAGGCGGCCGACGTTCGCCCATGCAAAGCCGTCCGGTGAATATACGAATTTCACGTAGTCAGGCTCGCTCGTGCGCTGGACCCACCGGATGCCCGTCTTGGAGTGCCAGTGCTGGATGGCCGACGAGATGTTGCCGCGAACCGTCGAGCTCAGGCTGGAGGAGATGACGTAAGGGACGACTCCGTTGTTCCACTTGCGGTGCCAGGTGGCGCTCAGCAACGGCTGCTGGGTCTTCGCCCAGTCGCCGTCATCGGAGTCCAGCGGGAGGACCATGGACCTGGGCAGGCCCATGTCTCCCTGGACGATGGGCGTCCCGTCATCCGCCTCCTGGTAGGTGACGACCGGCCTGGATTCGAGGAACAGCAGGACGCCTTTCTTTTCCCGGTTCTCCGTGCCCGGCTCGAGGCCGGAGCCGTCGGCAGGACCGCACGCCGCGCCGAGGAGGAGGACGGCCAGAAACGAGCTCGCTGCGAGATGAGATCTCATGGGTGTGCACCTTGGATGCTTGCCTGCGGGTTGATGAACTTCCAAAAGCGCCGTATTTCGATTTCGTGATCAGGGCGCGAGGTTGTTGACGTGCTGCCAGATGTTGTACTGGGAGCTCAGCATCGCCTGGCGGCTCGAGGCGAACTGGTAGGCGGGGTACCAGTTCTGGCTGGACCCGTAGCACCAGTAGAGCCCCTGCTGATAACAGTCCGAGTAGACCACGGGATATTGATAGTGGAAGCCGACACCATGGTTGCGCAGGAGCCAGGACTTGCGCAGGTCCCCGGTGGAGTTGACGATCCCGTTGTAGGTGGTGGTGCCGTCGGCGAAGCCCGCCACGTTCGCGGTGTGATCCATGATCTGGGCAATCGTCTGGCCCGGATAGAGCATCTTGGCGGTGCTCTCGAGAGCGGCGACGGTGTTGGAGGACGGGTTCACCTGGCCGGCGGCGAGCCCGACCTGCCACGCGCCTCCACCGTTGTTGCAGGTCTGCAGGGGCCCGAGCTTGACGTTTTCACCATTCAAGGCGCAGACGGAGTGGGACTGCGGGTTGGGCTGCTGGAATTCGTAGCCCCAGACGCCCTCCTTCATCGCCCACCAGGCCACCCACGCGACCTTGTTCACGCGCTCGGCCCGGGTGCCGGTCAGCCGGGGCACGGTCTTGGCCGCCACCCAGCGCAGCCACTTCTCCTGGTTCGGGGTGAGGAGATACCCGTTCACGTACAGCCTGGGCACCAACTCCCAGTAGTCCCCGTGGGACCAGCCGATCGTTCCGCCCACGTCGAGCTTGTAGAAGCCACCCGAGCTGCTCTCCTGTACCACCGTCGCCCGCTCGCCGGAGCTGACGAGCCGGATGGACGGGTACGTGATCGCAGGCCCCGTGCGCAGGTACACGTTGTCGGTCGCCCGGACCGTCGAGCCTGCCAGGATGCCGTAGAGCAGCTCGGACTCGGCGTGGCCGATCTCCTCCGGGGTCACGTCCTCGCTCGGGGTGGCTTCGAGATCCCCGGGACCACAGGCGGAGATGCCGAGCACGGCCGCGGCGAGGATGATGGTTAGAGGGAATTGAGGGGGAATGGGGATCATGGACAACCTCCGTGTGAACAGCAGGTCTTCTCGGGGGTGGAACGTCACTGCTGGAGACGGGCCCGGGAAACGGGCTTCCAATCGCCGCGTTTCGGACTTCGCGATCGCCGGGGAGCGCCTGAACGTGCCGGTGGATCAATCCTCAGGCATTCCGGGCGGATGGGGCCGCGCTCGCCGGCTCGGCTCGCCTCCACCATCCTCACTGTCCACCCCACGACGATCCGGTTGCCGCTTCCCCACGCGTGCGCACCATTCACGCTCGAAGGGTCCAAGGGGGGAGGGTGGATGAACGTCCTGGCACACCCGCTGATCAGGCGGGCCGCGAAGGACACGGCGGCGGTGGCGGTGCACTACTCCGGGCTGCGGCGGGCGATGGCGACCTACCGGCGGCTCCGGGCGGGCGGCCGGCGGGTGCTGATCGTCAGCTACCACCGGGTGGTG
>Ga0209382_10009685_pt1 | contig 12040 bp, 6 predicted proteins | sample SoiMetdeltSBSDD5_FD_187599 | JGI IMG/M metagenome (GOLD analysis project Ga0209382, IMG submission 187599) | Bulk soil microbial communities from a Populus tree surrounding site in Tennessee, USA - Soil MetaG P. deltoides SBSDD5 (SPAdes) (version 2) | ecosystem: Environmental > Terrestrial >... | reverse complement strand
GACACGTTCGACAACGTGATGCGGCATAGACGTGTTGATTTCTCCGGCAAGCTGAATGAAGCGAGTGGAGAAGTCGTATTCCTTCGCCTTCCACGAAAGATAAAACGGATCGATTGGAATACAGTGCCCGCCAAGGCCGGGGCCCGGATAAAAAGGTGTGTATCCGAACGGTTTCGTGCTGGCCGCGTCGATGACTTCCCAAACGTCGATGTTCATGCGTTCGCCGAGAAGCTTGAGTTCGTTGACGAGGGCGATGTTCACCGAACGATAAATATTTTCGAGCAGCTTCACCATTTCCGCCGCCCGCGTCGATGAAACCGGAATGACGCGATCGATGATCTGGCTATAGAGTGCATTGCCGAGCTCCAGGCAATCCGGAGTCGTGCCGCCGACGACTTTCGGTATCGTGCGAGTCGAAAACTTAGCATTTCCTGGATCCTCGCGTTCGGGAGAGAACACCAGGAAGTAATCCTGACCCACCTTCAGCCCGGTGCTTTTGAACGTCTCCAGCAAAATCTCATCGGTCGTGCCAGGATACGTCGTGCTTTCGAGCGAGATCAGTTGGCCCTTCCGCAGCGTCTTGACGATAAACTCGCCGGTCTTTTCGATGTACTGGAGATCGGGATCTTTTTTCGCCGTCAGCGGAGTCGGGACGCAGATGATGATGGCGTCGGCTTCCGCGAGACGACTGAAATCAGTTGTCGCTTCGAATTGTCTGGTTTCGCGAAGATGCTGCAGCCGCTCACCAGGGATGTGCCGAATATAAGACTGGCCCGCATTCAGCTTGCGTACTTTCTCGCCGTCTACATCGAATCCCAGGATCGAAAACTTCTCTTCACCAAAACGGAGGACAAGAGGCAGCCCAACGTATCCAAGGCCGATAACCCCGACGGTTGCCCGGTGAGATCGAATCTTTTCCAACAGTTCATCTTTGATCATCTCCGCTTACTTTTCTCCTCTCTAAGGATCTAAAGAGTAAGTTGTTTGAAGACTGCAAATCAACCGCCGGATATAATTGGAGATACTATGGTTGCTAAGAAAATTTTTCCATTTGTCCTGGTCTTGACCTTGAGCATCATCCCGGCCAGAGCCCAGGCCCCCAGCACAAGCAACTCCGTCGAGCCACCTCCGATACCGGTTGAAGAAATTATCCGGAGATTTGCGGAGAAGGAGAAGGAGTTCAAGCTTGCCCGTGCCGTGTACACCTACCGGCAAGACGTTAAAGTTCAGGAACTTAACGGTGACGATAGGGTAACCGGCGAGTTCAACCTGGTCAGCGACATCATCTTCGACTCCAGCGGCAAACGGACTGAAAAGATCGTCCGTGCCCCCGCACCGACCTTGAAGCGAATCGGAATGACGGCCGAAGATATGCAGGACCTGCGAGAAATCCAGCCTTTTGTTCTGACGTCCGATGACATCAACAAGTACAACCTTAAGTACGCGGGCAAAGAGAAGGTCGACGAAATCGATTGTTACGCTTTCGATGTCAGCCCCAAAAAAATCGAAAAGGGCCAGCGTTATTTCGAAGGGAAAATCTGGGTAGACGATCAGGATTTCCAAATCGTCAAGACGTACGGCAAAGCCGTTCCGGACGTCCGCGAAAAGGGTCAGGAAAATATCTTCCCAAGATTTGAGACGTATCGCGAACAGATCGATGGCAAATATTGGTTCCCGACGTACACAAGGGCTGTAGATACGCTTCAGTTTTCTTCCGGCCCGGTCCGCATGCGCGAGATCGTTCGGTACGAAAACTACAAAAAATTCGAAGCCGATGTCCGATTGACTTTCGGCGACGTCGTGGACGAAAACGGCAAACCGACCGGCGCTGGTTCCGCTGCTCCTAAGAAAGCACCCGCGCTCGATCCCAAGAAAACGGATACCACGAAAAAGAAACCTTAATTGAAGAAACAATTGGGGTCAGACGTGTCTGGCACCTATTTTTCATGAGCTCGATAATTCTGAAAATAGGTGCCAGACACGTCTGACCCCAATTTTTCTCCGGCTTGTGGTTTAGAATTCAGCTGAACCATGAAGCCGAAACGCGACACCAAGAAATCTTCGTCCGCGGTCCCGTTTCGGGGGCCCAATCTTTTTCTTTCTTCTGCGCTTCTCGCCCTTCTCGGACTTGTCTCCTATTGGAATTCATTCGATGTGCCGTTTGTCTTCGACGATCTGCTCTCAATCAAGGCGAATTACGGTGTCCAGTTTGGCGATTTTTTAAAACCTCAATTGCTCGCCACACGGCCCCTGCTCTATCTCACGTTTGCCATCAATTATCAGATCCACGCGCAGCAGCTATTCGGCTATCACCTCGTCAACCTCGTTCTTCATGTTCTTAACGGCGTCCTCGTGATGCTGATCGCGACGCATATCTTCAGCCGCTGCGATTCGACTAAGGATTCGGCACGAGTTTACGGATTGTTGTCGGCCGCGTTATTCGTTGTACATCCGATACAGACCGAATCCGTAACATACATCTCCAGCCGTTCGGAACTGCTATCAACGCTGTTCTATGGGATCTGTGTTCTCCTCTTCATAAAAAGAGACCATCGAAAAATCGGATTTCTCTGGAGCCTGGTCGTCCTGGTTCCTTTTTTTCTTGGCGTTCTGTCCAAAGAAACCGTCATCAGTCTTCCCGCAATCTTGCTGGCCTACGATTTCTTGTTTTTCGCGAAGTCCGACCTCCGCGCCGTCCTGAGTCGATGGCGGTTTTACGTGACGTATGTCACTGGCGGTGTCGTTGCTATCGCCGTCCTTCTAAGGACTGGAGTGGTGCACTCCATCGGAACAGATGTGGCCCAGCTGTCGCCGTGGCGATATTTCCTAACGGAACTACGCGTGGTGAGCAGTTATGTTCGAATGCTTTTTTTCCCGGTTGGCCTAAACATTAATTACGATGTGCGGCCATCGAGCAGCCTGTTCGAACCGGCCGTTCTCGGTGGGCTGCTGGTTCTCACTCTGTTGCTTTTCGTCGCATGGCGCTTAAGAGGAAATCAACCGATCGTCTCGTTTTCCATCGTCTGGTTTTTCCTGACATTGGCTCCGACATCCAGCTTCGTCCCGATTCCCGACGTGATCTTTGAGCACCGGCTCTACTTGCCGCTTGTGGGTATTTCTCTCGGCTTCCCACTGCTGGCCACTTACATCGTGAGCCGTGCGGCGACACTCGATCGCCAAAGAGTAAGTTCCACCGCTGCTGCATGCGGTGCTGTTCTGGTTGTGTTCGTGATAGGAACGATTCTCAGGAATCAAGTGTGGCGTGATCCGGTCCGGCTGTGGACTGATTCGATGACGAAATCACCTCATCACGCCAGACCCTACAACAGCCTTGCAACGGAGTACCTGAACCGCCGTGATTATGCCCGCGCGATTGAGACCGCTCAGGCAGGATTACGGAACATCGACGATGAGCGGGCTCGCGGTGGTTTGCAGAATTTCATCGGCACGATCTACCTTCAATTGCGCCAGTACGAGCCGGCGGCTGCCACATTCCGCGAAGCTGCAAAAAACGAGAATGGACACGAAGCCGCAACAGCCCTCAACAACCTCGGAGCGACCTACGTGAATCTAGCGGGCGACCTCGAAGGTCAACGCGGCCAACTGGGAGAAGACCGGTTTCAAGCCCAAAAACAGAAGTTGCTCGAGGAGGCGGCATTGTCTTTCCGCAAGAGCGCCGAGCTCGACGAATCGATATTTTTCGCTTTCGATAGCTACATCAACGTGTCGCACCAGATTGGAAAAGCGGCCGAGCTGGACGCCGACTTCCGAGCGCGATTGAAGGAAAACAAAGACTACCGGTGGTATTACGGACTTGGCAAGCTGGCTCTTCTTTCCGGAGATTACGCAACAGCCGCGCAGGATTTTCAAAGCTCGATCCAGGTAAACGCATTACAAAAGATGGTTTTCTACAATTACGGGCTCGCCTTGAGTGCAATAGGTCGACGTGACGAAGCGATCGAACAATACGGTTATCTTCTTCGACTCGATCCGTTATTTGTGCCCGCTTACAGCAATCTTGGTTTGTTGTACATGCACAACAAAGACTTTCCCAATGCCATCGCCAATTTCGAAACGGTCTTGCGCTCCGACCCGAACCACGCCACCGCGCACTTGAACCTGGCCAGAATCTACATACAGACGGGAAACCGAGCGCTCGCTCGCGATCACGTTTCTAAGGTGCTGAGCGTTTCGCCCGGTAATCATGAGGCGGTGGCGTTGTGGCGCGAGGTAGGATCCTAGCGGCGTGAAGATTCTGATCGTTCACGAAGTCAATTACCTTTCCAAGATCATTTACGAGTATCAGATCCTGCCGGAGATTTTCTCGATGCTCGGACATGAAGTCACCGTTGTCGATTACAACGACAGCTGGAGCAGCGAGCCGAATGGTCGCAAGATTCAGTTGAAGACGATGGTGCACACGAATGTTCACCGAGCATACGCGGACGCTTCGATTACGGTGCGAAGACCTGGAATGATTCGCATTCCGTTGGTCAGCCGGGTGTCGGGCGCCGTCACCTTGACGTTGGAAGTTGTGCGAGCGATGGAAGAAATTCGGCCCGACGTGCTCCTTCTCTATGGTCTGCCGACCGTTGGCGTGCAATCGATCCTTGCCGCGCGCAGCTTCGACGTGCCGGTTGTGTTCCGCGCAATCGACGTTTCGCATCGGCTCGTGCCGAGCAAGCTTCTGGTCTGGCCGACCAGGACACTGGAGAACTTTGTCTTTAATTCGGTCGATCTGAACATTCCTCTAACGCCCCATCTTGAAAAATACGTTTTGAACTACGGTGTTTCCAGCACCCGCGTCCGCCGCTTACCTTCAGGAGTAGATGCACAGATGTTTTCGCCTGGACCACGGAATCCAGCGTGTTTGTCCAGATGGGGAATTGCTGCAGACGATCCGGTTCTACTCTTCATGGGTACCATTTACCGATTCAGCGGCCTGGACCGCGTGATCTCGGATTTCGATAAAGTGTTGGCCAGCCACCCGCATGCCAAATTGCTGATTCTTGGTTCTGGCGAGGACGAGCCGCGACTCAAGCAGTTGGCGCAATCCGCAGGCCTCTCAAAATCGATCGTCTTTGCGGGGACGCTGCCTTACGTCGACCTTCCCGAGATCGTCAGGGCGACCGACGTGTGCATCAATCCGTTCCACCTGAACGGAATTACCGAAAACATTCTTCCCACCAAACTCTTTCAGTACATGTCCTGCCGAAAGCCGGTTGTTGCCACGTCGCTTCCAGGCACGCGGGTCTTTATTTCGGGTGAAGACGAAGGAGTCGTGTACGCGGAGCTCGACAATTTCGATGATCGCGTCGTAGAGCTTCTGAACGATCCGGAGCGTCGCGCACGCTTAGGACAAAAAGGATATGATGCCGCGATCGCTTACGATTGGTGGAACATAGCTCGGACGATGCTCGCATGGCTCGAACAGATCAGACGATGACCCGATCGGCCACGCAAGCGCTGAACATAACGTTTGTCATTCCCTACTTCTATCCCGCGTGGGAATACGGCGGGCAACCGCGCAGCGCTTACGAGCTTGCTCGTGCCCTGGTTCAACGCGGGCATCGCGTGAAAGTACTGACCACGGATAGCGCGGGCCACTCCAGACTCGCTGCAGGCTATCGCCAGGTCGATGGTATCGAAGTGATCTACTATCGCAATCTTTCGAACTGGCTGGCTTTCCGGAAACGCCTCTTCTGGCCGCAGGCTTTGTGGCGAGAGATGCGTTCTCAAATCAGTGGCACTGAAATCGTTCACATTCACGAATTGCGCTCGACACTTTCGGTATTTGCCTACCGTGCCGCACAAACCCAACACGTTCCGTATGTGCTTTCCACGCATGGCGGGTTGAAGCATCTTGGCAGAAGAAGTGTGAAGACCGTCTTCGATGCATTTTGGGGAAGCCGAATTCTGCGCGACGCGGCGGCGGTGCTGGCGATTTCGCCGGCCGAAGAAAAAGATGCACGAGATATGAATCTCCGTCTCGCGCAAGTCCGGCCGTTGCCCAACATGATCGCATTGTCCGATTACGCCAGCTTGCCCCCGCGAGGCACGTTTAGATCTCGAAACGGCTTGGGAGCCGGCAAAATCATTCTGTTTCTAGGGCGGCTTCATTGGGTGAAGGGTGCCGATCTGCTGATCGAGGCTTTCCGAAGGATCGCGGATTTGCATCGCGATACGAAATTAATCATCGCCGGTTCCGATGACGGTCAGGAGGCTGCACTTCATGCGCTGGTGGACAACTTGCGCTTGAACGAGTCGGTAAAGTTCGTCGGATTTCTCGACGATCGTTCCAAACGGGAGGCTCTGGTCGACGCGGACCTGCTTGTGATTCCGTCCAGAAGCGAGGTGTTTGCCATCACCGCTCTCGAAGCTCTGATGTGCGGCTGTCGCGTTCTGTTATCCGACGTATGCGGATTGCACCCAATGCCCTCCACCGAACACGGCGTCGAGTTATTTCAGAGCAACAATGTGGAAGATCTCGCGAGAAGACTGCGGCCCATTCTCGAGTCGACAAGTTCGTCTGCTGCGGCGAACGCCGGTCGACAGTTCGTTATCAACGAATTCGGTTCGGACAAGGTAGGCGCCCGGGCGGAGTCCATCTACAGGATGGTGCTCGGATGAAGCAGCGTGAGAATCTCCTGATCGCTCCATCCTCTCGATTGCAGATTGCTGAAAAAGGAATAACGCGGCTATTTCCTGATCGGACGTTCACCAGTACAACCTCGGAAGCGTTCATCGCGAAAGTTCGCGGGAAGTCATTCCATGCGCTTTCCCTGTTTCGGCAGTACGAACACACGGCGTACTTCGCGGATAACCTGGATCAGCCCGCCTCCACCGCATGGCACGCGATCGTTTGGTGGCTCGGGCGTCACGGCTTTTTGTTCGATTCCAGCGGGCGCCGCATTACTGCCTCGTTCGGTGCCGTCGCCCAGAATGCGCTGCGTGCATCATTCGAAACGGCTTGTCTGCCTTACGTGTTTGCGCGCGTGATCCGGGATCTTGAAACGATACGGGCTAGTAAAAAGCAGCCTTTCAGCGAACCGATTTCCGTTGCGTATTTGCGTACCGATTATTGGTTTGGAAATAAGGTCGGTGGGTCAGTAGGTCATGTTGCGGGTGTGGCGAACGCGTTTCATGCAATGGACATACCGATTTCATTTCTGTCCGGTGATCGCGTCGAATTGATCGACGAGAGTCGAATGCCGGTTCACCGCGTGGCGCCTCCCCGATGGATGCGCACTCTTCCCGAAGTTCCCTCGATCGCTTACAACGAAAGTTTCATTTCCGCCGCAAGCCGCGCCTTCGGCAAATGCTCTCCCACGTTGATCTACCAACGTGCAAGCCTTTTCAATTACTCCGGCGCATATCTTGCCGCGAAGTGGAATATCCCGCTCGTTCTTGAGTACAACGGCTCGGAGATCTGGGTCGCTGAAAACTGGGGTGTCCCGCTGCAACATTCCGGGTGGGCGACTCGGATTGAGACGGCTATTCTCGAGTCGGCATACGCCATTGTTGTCGTGTCCGAGCCGTTGAAACGAGAGCTGATCTCACGCGGTATTGATGGCGAAAAGATTCTGGTCAATTCGAACGGCGTGGATCCTTCTCGATTCAATCCCGAACGGCTGTGCCAGGAGCGGACGCAGATTCGAAGGCGATTCGAAATCAGCGACAAAACAGTGGTGGGGTTCATTGGAACATTCGGGCCCTGGCATGGATCATCGGTGTTGGCTCGCTCGATTGCCTCTGTCGTCGAGCGATCGCCTCGCACTCACTTCCTGATGATCGGTGACGGCAAAATGCTACCTGAGGCACGCAGCATCATCGAAGCCGCTGGTGTTTCGTCTCATGTTACGTTTACTGGCCTTGTACCGCAGGAGGACGGACCAGCGTATCTCGCGGCGTGCGATGTTTTAGTTTCCCCGCACGTCCCCAATTCCGACGGCAGTGAGTTTTTCGGTTCGCCGACAAAACTCTTTGAATATATGGCCATGGGTGCGGGAATTGTCGCGAGCCGTCTCGCGCAGATCGCGGACGTCCTGGAACACGGCAAGACGGCGTTGCTGGTCCGGCCGGGTTCGGCGACGGAGCTTGCCAGCGCGATATGTCTGCTCGTCTCGGATGAGAGTTTGCGGAGCGAATTGGGTCGAAATGCCCGCCGCCGAGCGGAAACGCAACACACGTGGCGCCGTCACACGGAGCGAATCATTGATCACGTCCGCTCGCTGGCGAAAAAAGACTGATGCCGACATTGCTTTACTACTTTGGCCGCGTCCGTGAGCTGGGGCTGCGGGAGTCTGCCCGGCAATTTGAAACGATTGTTGCCGATCGGGCGGCACGAACCATCCATAGCGTTTACGACAAGTATTTTCGGCCGACGGAAGAAGAGCACGCGGACAAGGTCATCAAGAAACTTGACGACAAAAAACTAAGTGAAATTCGAAACCGCAATCAGCCGAGATTCTTTTTGAATCACGATCCGGATTTCTATCGAAAGGCGATCCGCGACTTTTTTCCGGATGATTTCGCCAAGACCGTCGCCGCGGCTGATCGGCTGGTTGCGCACGAATTCGACCTGCTTGGTTCGGGCCCTCGGCGATTCAACGAACTTCCATGGCATGAAGATTTCAAGTCCGGCCATAAATGGGATTCGAGTACGCATTATCGGGAAATTCGCTATGGTCACCTGCCCGGCGTGGACGTTAAGGTGCCGTGGGAACTTTCAAGGTTTCAGCATTCCGCCATTCTGGGCCAAGCATACTGGCTCACCGGCGATGAACGATACGTACGCGAGTTTTGCTCGCAGGTGTTGGATTGGATCGAAAGGAATTCGTACAAGCGTGGTGTGAATTGGGCCTGCACGATGGACGTTGGTATTCGCGCCGTGAATTGGATTTGGGGGTTCTATTTCTTCAGAAAATCCTCGACGGTGGATTCACAATTCCTGGCCGCCTTTCTCAGATCTCTCATGCTGCATGCCAGATTTATCCGATCAAATCTCGAGTATCGAACGGCGACAGTCCGCGGCGAAACTCGCCGGCTGAACAGCAATCACTATCTGTCGAACCTCATTGGTCTCCTGTACATTGCGCAGATGTTTCCTGAATTGGCCGCCGCAGGAGACCTTGAATTTGCCAAGGCGGAAATGTTCACGGAGATCTTCGAGCAGACCTACTCCGATGGTGCGGACTACGAGCATTCAACCTTCTATCACCGTCTTGTCACTGAAATTCTCTTATCTGGGGTTTTGTTGCTCAAACTGAATGGGCATACGATTCCTTCTTCTGTGGATGAGCGTCTTGTCACCATGGGCGCATACGTAGCCGATTATCTTCGCCCGGATGGTATGGCTCCACAGATCGGTGATGCGGACAACGGCCGCTTGCATCCTCTAGCATTGCGGGAGATGGCTGACCATCGCTACGTGCCCGTTGTTATCTCATCGGCGTATAAACGTCCTGATTTGCGGGTGGCGGAACGTGACCTTGAGGCGCTCTGGTGGATCGGCGATTTGCCGTCCAGTGCAGTCAGCCGGCGAAGTTCGGCGATTTACGCGGATCGAGGATTTGCCATCCTTCGTGGTGGCGGTGCGCACGTTTTCGTCACTGCTGCTCCGGTCGGCATGCATGGCCAGGGTTCCCATTCGCATAATGACATTCTCAGTTTCGAATATTGGAGCCAGGGTCGTGCTTGGATCGTGGATCCGGGGACGTATCTCTACACGCCGGATCCCGCGTCGCGTAACTATTTTCGATCGACCGAAGCGCACAACACAGTCCGTGTCGATGGCTCGGACATCAATCCTTTTTACCCCGACCGCCTTTTTCAAATGACCGATCGCGCAGCCGTCAAGTGCAACACCTGGATCGATGCCGATGAAGTTGTCGAGATCGATGCGCAGCATGACGGTTACAATGGCGTGCGTCATCGCCGGCGATTTCGGCTGAATAAGGTCAGCGGGGATCTTGAGCTCCAGGATTCTTTCGAAGGAGACGGCACGCACAGCTTTGAATGGTTCTTCCACACGCTGCCGGGCACGATGATCAGTATTAATGGCGCGCGCGCCGACTTAGGCTACGGTTCCTGTGCCCTGGAACTCCAGGCGGACGATGATTTTAGTTGGGAGAGCGGCGAGGGATGGTATTCACCTTCTTATGGCGTTCGACACCGATCACACGTGGTGACTGCCCGCCTGACGCGGCAGCTCCCATTTACATTGACGATGAGGATTGTGAACAGGAATGCGTCAGATCCTAGGAACAAGTAACGGCGCGGTCGTTGCGCGAATGCCTCGACCGACGGTCGATCGAGGTTCTGTCCTCGTTCGAGTGCACTATTCATTCATCAGCGCCGGCACGGAGCTGGCGCCTTTGCGTAACACGATCGTGGCGCCCGAAGCCTCGACAGCCGTGAAAATCGAGGCGTACACAAACCTCTCGAAAACCTACATCAGCGCGGCACTGCGAAATCCGGCAGCCGCGTTTCGCTTCGCGGCGCGCCTCGCAAAACAGAAACTGGAGCAGTTCTCGCCGCCACCGCAGGTTAAGGACACGTCTTCTCCCCCACCAGTCGCCGACGACATGAATGACCAAGGTTGGAATCTGGGTTACTCGGTCGCTGGAGAGGTCGTTGAGGTTGGTGCAGATGTACACGACTTCGCGCCCGGTGACCGTGTGGCATGCGGTGGCGCTGGTCAGGCGAATCATGCCGACTATGTGTGCGTGAAGCGGAATCTCGTGGTAAGGATCCCGGCGCAGTGCAGCTTTCAAGACGCAGCCACCGCCACGGTTGGATCGATCGCCTTGCAAGGCGTCCGCCGTGCGTCACCGTTGCTCGGGGAACGCATTGCGGTTTTGGGTCTAGGAGTCATCGGACAATTAACCGCACAAATGTTGCGTGCAAACGGCTGCACCGTAGTCGGTCTGGACCTCAGCCGAAGCCGCGTTGACCGCGCGCTGTCGTTGGGAATGCCTGCGGGCGTGACCGATAGCGACGAATTCAAACGCCTCGTGAGAGACGCGACCGGCGGATGGGGCGTGGATCGAACGCTCATTACGGCCGCAACAAAATCCGATTCGTTGATCAATCTGGCCATGGAAATCACCCGACCGAAAGGGACGGTTGTTGTGGTCGGTGATGTGGGTTTGAACGTCAAGCGCGATGTGTTTTACCGCAAGGAAATCGATCTCTTGATGAGCACTTCGTATGGTCCCGGCCGGTACGACCGCAAGTATGAAAACGATGGCAACGATTACCCGTTCCCGTACGTCCGATGGACCCTGAACCGAAATCTGCAGGCATATCTGGAGTGCGTCGCCGATGGCCGAATCAATGTTGCCGGGATTATCGATCGGGTGCTTACGATTGACGAAGCACCGGGCTTCTATCGGTCTGCCGCGGGCCAACAGAGCGATCCTCCGATCGGTGTTCTCATTTCATATCCACCCGAACAGGACGACTCGCCACGGCTGACTTTAAAAGGTCATCTTGCGCCGCCACAAGGAGCCATTCGATATGCGCTGGTCGGCGCCGGCGGCTTCGGAACGTCGATGCTCGTGCCGCAGATGAACAAGCGAAAAGACCGGTTCTTCCTTCGCGGAGTAGTGAGCCGCGATGCAGCGCGAGGTGGGAACTTTGCGCGGACGAATCGCGTCGAAGTTTTGACGACCGATATCGATGCCGTCCTCGCGGATTCCGAATTCGATCTGGTCGTCATTGCAACTCGTCATCATGAACACGCCGGTTCTGTAGTGAAGGCGCTCAAGGCCGGCAAGCACGTCTTCGTCGAAAAACCTCTCGCCCTAACATGGGAAGAACTGGATTCGGTTGTGGAGACCTACAACAGCCGAAATCCAGCACCCCTTCTTATGGTCGGCTTTAACCGGCGTTTTTCCCCGGCGCTTCAGACTCTGCGCCAGATCGTTGCCGAACGCCGATCACCAATCATGGTCAATTACCGGGTCAATGCGAAGTACATCCCGCTCGACCACTGGGTGCATACCGCAGAGGGTGGCGGCCGAAATATTGGGGAAGC
>Ga0209382_10009684_pt1 | contig 12041 bp, 10 predicted proteins | sample SoiMetdeltSBSDD5_FD_187599 | JGI IMG/M metagenome (GOLD analysis project Ga0209382, IMG submission 187599) | Bulk soil microbial communities from a Populus tree surrounding site in Tennessee, USA - Soil MetaG P. deltoides SBSDD5 (SPAdes) (version 2) | ecosystem: Environmental > Terrestrial >... | reverse complement strand
TTTCCTTTCTCCCCCTTTTTGAATCCAGATTTTTGTTATATTTGTTTTGTGTTCTTACTATTTTTATCAGGTAAAAAATAAATAACATTTTTCAATAAAAATATTAAAATTTTCCTAAATTCATATTTGGTAAACTTTAAGAGAAGGACATTTCAATATACTTTGTAATACTATTGTCATTTCTAAAATATCGGATAATTAGATTGAGAAAGTTTACACGGAATCGTATTTATCTTATATTTCGCTATTTATTTTTTCTTTATGTAAAATTAAAGTTAAAGTTAGGCTGGTTATAAATATTAGAGTTAGTTTAATCATAATCTTAAATAACATTCAATAATGGAGTTATTGGTTAGTATAGCGATGGATTATAACAAGTTGTGTAAATCTATATTTGCTTTGCATGATGACATACGATATGCTGGAGTAGTAGATGAAACTGGAACTCTCCTCGCAGGAGGAATGAAAAAGGGTATAGATTCTATAGTTGATGAAGCAGGAGAAGAGCTATATTTGGCTCAAACAGCTATTCGAAGGTCCATGAGAGAGAGGTTCGATCCTACCATGGGTAAAGCAAGATTTTCCTATATTGAACGAGAGAAACTCTCTATAATTACACTGTATTTAGATAATATGGTAGTATTAATAACCATGGAGCCAAATATCGATTCTCATACAGCAATAGATATAGCTGAGGATTCTTTAGATATGTTAGACGGAAAAATTGATATTTAAAAATATATAATAAAAGTAGTAAGAATAGAGTATCCATCTATTTCTTATTTGTTACATAGATAAAAAATTCATCCTATAAGATTGTGCATAGTTTTTAAATCTCGTTCAAATTTAATTAACTCTGTTGGTACAGTTACTGAAGTAGAATCTTTTAGAGATAATGGTTTACCCGTGTTTGGATTAATTGAATTTTTTTTCTTATTCCAAACATGAGAATTAAACTCAATTATTTTTTCAGTGTATTTTTCAAATTCTTTAAATAAATCATTTGTCTTAGGAAATATTTGTTTATGAATACTTTCTGAAGAATAAAGAGTCTGCCATAATTTATCTGTAATAAATGGACATATAGGTGCGACTAATAATAAAATTGTTGAGAAACATCTATGCAAAGTATATAATGATGAAATTTTGAAATTCTTATTTTCATTATCATACACCCTACCTTTAATCATTTCCACATAATGTGATGCAAAAACATTCCATGTAAAATCTCTTATGCTTGATGCAGGAATAAAGTAGTTATAACTATTATATCCTTTTATACACGTATCTATGAGCTTGTTTAACTCAGATAAAATCCACTTATCTGTATACAAAAGATTTTTATTTTTTAAAGTATCTGTGAAAAAATCTTTAGGTACTTCGAAGGAAGAAAGGAATCTACCTAAATTCCATAACTTTGAAAGAAATCGTTGTGAATTAGAAATACTTTGTTCAGAACAACGAAAGTCCTGTCCCAAATTTGTTTCACTAGCAGACCAAAACCTAAATGTATCTGCTCCATATTTTTGTATTATTGGTAAAGGATCAATAATATTTCCTTTACTTTTACTCATTTTTTTTCCTTTTTCATCTACACCATAACCCATTATCCAAACATTTGGCCATGGTAATTTTTGAGTTAATTGATAACATCTGAGCATTGAATAGTATAACCAAGTCCTTATGATATCCTTTGCTTGCGGTCTAATAGTTGCAGGATATGTTCTATGATAAAATTCATTGTCTTGAGAAAATTTTGAGATAAATAATGGTGTAATACTTGAGTCCATCCATGTATCGAAGGTTTTTTCTTCCCCAATAAACTCGTTGGATCCACAATTAGTGCAGATATCAAAAGGAGGATTTTCTTTCCATGGTTGATAATAGGAACCTGTTTTAGGTAAATTAGGAGATTTACAATTTTGACAAAACCAAACTGGTATCTCAGTTCCATAAAACCGTCTTCTTGATATAGGCCAATCAATTGAAATTGCATTTAACCAGTTGTTTAATATCTGTCTATGAATAGGAGGATAAAAATTCAATTTTTTAGAAAGCTCTTTAATAAGTGGAATAAATTCTAATTGTTTAAGATAATAATCCTGCAAAGGGATAATTTCGACTGGCGTCTTGCTTCTTTCACAAATTGGAGATCGGTGCATGATGTTTTCTTCTTTTTCAATAAAACCTTCTTTTCTCAAATCTTCTATGATTTTTTGTCTTGCATTTTTTAGTTTCATATTACTGTAATTTCCCGCAAAAAGAGTAGTAAATCCATTTTCATCAATAGATATAATTTCTTTTAGACTTAGATCTCTAAAAACTTGCACATCATTATGATCACCGTAACTACATACCATAACAACACCGGATCCAAAATCAGGTTTTGCAGAAGGATGGGATAAAATTGGTACTTTTCTATTGAATAAAGGTAATATTACTTCTTTTCCAATTAAATAAGAATATCTTTCATCTTTTGGATTTACTATTACTGCTTGACAAGCAAAAAGTAGTTCAGGACGAGTAGAAGCTACCAATAATTTATCATTATTATTATCAACTATACTAAAATGCATATAAAAGAGATTTGTAGGAAGGTCCTCATAGATGATTTCTGCATCTGAGATGGTAGTACCACAATCAATACAGTAATTATTTGGTCTATTGGAAATATAGATCAGACCTTTGTTCCATAACTCAATAAATGTTTTTTGAGTTAAGGTTCTAAATTCTAAGGAATCTGTTCGATAATAATCTTTGAAATTACCACTTAAACCCAGATTTATCATTATTTCAATCATATCCTTTTCAAGATCATCAAGGGCAGTTTTACATAATTCTAGAAATTTTTCTCTAGCCATCTGTCGCATTCGAACTTTGTATTTTTTTTCTGTATAGATTTCCACCGGAAGACCATTTCTATCTATGCCAATTGGAAACATAACGTTGTGACCATTCATTCTTGCAGTTCTAGCTATCATGTCTATCTGTGCATAATGTGCTGCAGCACCGATATGCCAAGGTTTTCCTGATGGATATGGAGGAGGCGTATCTATAACAAATACACTATCATTATTGTTATTCTTTTTTAATGTAAAAGAATAAAGATTTTGTAAATCCCACGATTTTAAGACTTGTGATTCAATTTCATGATTCCAGGATTTTGAAGTAATTATTGGTTCCATTTTATATTTTAGACTTAATATGTTATTTGGTTATTAACGTTAACATCTTAACTATAAAAAGGAGAGACAAAAGGTTTAATATATAATCACCTCAGCTCAGCTAAAAGATGAGCCCCCTTATTCACTCCTTCGTAAATATAAACACCTAGGGCATCAATGTTTTTAGGCAATTTTGGAGCTAAAATTTTAATTATTTCTTTCGAAAGATTTTCTACTGTTGCTTCATCTGATAAGAGATAAACTGTAGATTTTGGCATTTGAAGGTCAAAATATCCTTGAGGTCCTTCAAACCGCACATGGTAGTAGAGATCATCTTCCGTTGATAAATATCTACTATTTACAAAGAATTTATGATCTAAATCATTTAATGCTTCTTTTACCAACTTTTTAGCTTGACTGAAATCAATAACTAAACCATTTTCCATTCTACCAATGATTTCAACCATTACGGTTGAAGTATGTCCATGTAGTATAGAACATTTTTTTACCAAAGGTAAAATATGAGCATAATCAAATGAAAGAGAAGGATCTTCAATAAAAATAGAGCCAATTTTTTCATATTTCGTATCAAAGAAAAAGATTGATTCAAATTCCGATAATTTGCCTCTATATTTTGAAGAACCTATTGCAACTATTTTCAAATCTGGATAGATACTCTTTATTCTGTTAAACTTTATCAAATCATCGTTTGAATCTATAACTTCGATATATTTTTCATCATCGGTTTTAAAGTCTATGGTAAGACTACCGCCTTCAGGAAGTTTGATTACGGAATTGACTTCATACTTTTTACCAAGAAAACTAAGTAAATTGGATAAAGATAATTGAGTTCTATTTGATAAGTAATCACCGTTATTATTGAGATACTTAATATCATTTTCTACAAGATTTCTTTTATTTGACAATATGAGAAATGTGCAAATCTATATATAAAAATCTAAGCCTTTATTGAGAAAAAGGAGTATATTTTGATTCCCCTCAAACAAGACCCTTCCAGAATGAATTATGAATAAATTTCCAAAACTAATAATAAAAAGATAAAATATAATACTTCTCAAATCACTTCAATGCATGCAGAACTTGGCAGAAAAATAATTAGTGCTATTAACAATTGCATTGAAACAGACGAAACTTTTGGTATCGCATTTTCTGGGGGGATTGATAGCTCATTACTTGCAAAAGTTTCTAGAAATATTTATAAAGATAATGCTATTCTATTCTCAATTGGTTTTCCTTTTTCACATGATCTTGAATTTTCTCGAAAAATTGCCCATGAACTAAATATGAAACACTATACATATGAAATAAAAAATGAGGAATTTAATAATATCGCAAAAAAGGTTATTGACACTCTTGCATGCAATAACATTTCGCATATAGAAAATTGTATCGCATTTTATTTTATAGCTCTTCTTTCCATTCAGAATAATTGTAAAATTGTTTTAACAGCCAATGGTTTTGATGAGGTATTTTGTGGGTATGATAAATATAGACAAATAATTTTGCATGGTGCTAAACAGATGAAAAGTTTTATGAAAGAACGAATAATCAATGAATTAACATTAGTAAATGAAATAAATATGATTACAAAAGACTTACACGTTAAAATTGAACAACCTTTTTTGGCTCAAAGGTTTATCAATTATGCAATGAAAATACCCATAGAAAAAAAAATACTTGGTCCCTCTGATAACCTTAGGAAACATATCATAAGAGAAATTGCTATTTCCTTAAATGTTCCCAAAGAAGCTGCAATGAAACCAAAGAAAGCTATTCAATATGGAACTTTGATACATAAAAATTTATCAAAGATTATAGATTCTGATAAAGTAATAAAATCAAAATTATTGACTAAAATCAATCACTAGAAATTCTTATTTTAAGTGTGATGTTTCTATCTAAGTTCTACATATTATATTTTAATTGGATTTAGATAATTCATTACGAACAATTGAAGAAACAGTATCAATTATTTTCGTTCCTGAAGCTAAATGTTGTTCTGGAGCAAAAAGATTGTTCAATTCTATATCAGAGAAATATTGTGAAAGAATAGAATCTTCCTTTATTGCTTGGATGAACTGTTTGCTATTAGCCTTTGCTTCAAATGCAACTCTTTGAATATTCATGTATGCCTCAATTCTCGAAACACCTTTTCGTACAAGTGATTCCAAAATGAATTCAGCATAAATTTGTCCTTGAGTAATGTTTAAGTTTGATGATATTTTTTCACTATTTATTAATAGCTGTCTTATAACATTTATCATTGTCTTTAACATTTCATCCAAAAGAATTATACCCATTGGTATAGTAAATCGTTCATTTGCTGAATTTGATAAATCGCGCTCATGCCATAGACAAATATTTTCCATAGAAACGTGTAAAAGAGATCTTAAAAGTTTTGCTAAAGAAGACACCCTTTCACTCTTTATAGGATTTTTTTTTACAGGAACTGCACTACTTCCCATTTGACCACTTTTAAAAGATTCGGCAACTTCATCTATCTCGGTTCTCTGTAAATTTCTGATCTCAATTGCAATTTTATCTAACGAAGTACCTATCAAAGCGACAAGAAATTGTACTTCTGCTAATCGTTCTCTTGGGATTATTTGTGTTGCTGCCTCTATAGGATGTAAATCCAATAATGAAGCAACTATTTGTTGGACCTCCAATGCTCTATCTCCCATTAACGATCCAGTCCCCACAACTCCCAGAGTTTTACATATTAAGAAACGCTTTTTTCCTTCTTCTAATCGTTCCATGTGTTTTACCATTTCCATTGCCCAAACTGCAAATTTTAATCCAAAAGGTATAATACTTGCATGTTGACCATGTGTTCTACCTACTGCAGGTTGAATTCTGAATTCTACAGCTTTGTTAGATAAAATCATTGCTAATTGTTTAATTTTTGGCTCAATAATTAATAGGGCAGATCTCAATTGCATTGAAGTGATTGTATCTATAATATCATTACTTGTTAAACCAAAATGGACCCACGGTTTTGTATTTGGAGAGCACTGTTCACTTATAGCATTTACTACTGCAGCCATATCATGATCGGTAATAGATTCCAACTCTTTTGTTCTGGCTACGGTAATTTTTCCTGATTTGGCTAAAACATTGATTTCTTCAGCGGCATCTACTGGAATTATGCCAATTTTAGATTGGGCTAAGGCAGTTGCTGCCTCAAATTCAAGGATAAAATCCAGCCGTTTTTGTTCTTCAAATATTTCTTTAATATCTTTACTTCCATATCTTCCAGAATCTATTGGCAGAATAACCATTATAGATATTCAATTTAGAAATAGAAATTAATCCTTTCTATCTGTCATTGGGTTAATAAATAAGGAAATTATAGGTTTTCATGTTTTGCAATATAGTCAAGGATAAGTTTTGCTTGTTTAAAGTGGACGGCATCTATCATTCTACCATCAATTTTAAAGGCACCACGTTTATCAGCTTGTTCTTGAATTTGATTCAATTTAGAGACAACTTTTTTTGCCCATTCAATTTCATTTTGTGACGGGACAAATACATTATGAACAGGTTCTATATGCTTTGGATGAATAATACTTTTACCAGCATACCCCAGTCTTTTGGCAATTTTAGCATCTCTTTGAAGGCCATCTAAATCATCCACCTTCTGCCAAATAGAGTCCAAAGCTGAAATTCCTGCAGCTCGAGCATCTATTGGTATTTTTGCCCTAGCATAACTATATTCCAATCCCTCATTCTCATAATCTAACTTCATATCGTACAAATAATCAAAGACACCAAACATCAGCGAACAGACTCTATCATTAAATTTTGCTATATTATAAGCATTGACAACTCCTTGAGAGGATTCTATGGAGGGAAGTAATCTGATTGTTTTTTCTATGTACCTTTCCTTTTCCAGATTTACAATTATTTTAGTTATTTTTTCCAGTTCTGAGATTGAATTCACTTTTGGAATTACTATACCGTCTAACCTATCACATATAACAGATTCTAAATCTTGTTCATATAGGCCAGATTCAAATGAATTAATTCTAACAAAAATTTGAGGTGATTCTTTGTACTTATAATTAGCATTATCACTGTTATTGATATCAACAGGATTTGATCCCTCATTAGAAGAAAAAGACTCTTTAACCATATCTCTCGCAATTGTTTTTTCTGATGTCGGCACTGAATCTTCAAGATCAAAACATAAAATATCAGGATAAAGGAATTTTGATTTCTCTAGAAATCTCTTATTATTTCCTGGTATGAATAATAATGTTCTAAACATCATTAAACTATCACAAGTAAATTAAAAAGTAGAAAAATGGAATTATAGTTCTTGAGGGTTAGTTAATATTTTACCAATTTGATCGGCATTTGCCATCATAACATGACCTTTTACCATTTCAGAGAATGGTAATTTAGTAGCAATAAGTGGTTTAATTTTACCTCTTCCTGTCCAATAAATTACATCTTCTAGGTCGGATTTTGTTCCTTGGGTTGAACCTAATAGATTAGTTCCTTTAAAGAACAAGTATCGAAGATCAATTGTTGAATCATAACCAGTAGTTGCACCAGTTGCAACTAATGTTCCACCCATCTTTAATAATGAGACCTCCTGAGGAAAAACTGCTTTTCCTATATGTTCGAATACTACATCTACGCCTTGTTTATTTGTTAGATTTCTAACTTTTTTGTGCCAATCTGCTTCTCTATGATTTACAACTTGGTCAGCTCCTAATTTCATACATGTGTCCATTTTTTCTTGATTTCCTGCAGTGGCAATAACGTCACAATTATATAATTTTGCAATTTGAATTCCTGCCATGCCTACACCGCTAGTTCCACCCATGATTAGGACTGTTTGACCCGGTTTAATCTTTGCTCGGCCTACTAACATATGCCAAGCTGTCATTCCTACCATAGAAATAGCTGCTGCATCATCAAATGAAACAGAATCAGGTATCTTTGCAACATTAACCTCCGGCAAATGAGTATATTGTGCGAATCCTCCCCATAACGGTCCAGTTTGAAATCCCCAAATATTTCGTTGTTCACAATCGTATTCCCTTCCTGCAGTACACATTTCACAGATCCTGCAACTGAGATTGGAATGTGAAACAACTCTATCACCTGGTCTAAATTTGGTAACATCTTCTCCTACTTCAACAACGGGCCCGGCAACGTCACTTCCAGAAATATGAGGCAAAGGAGTTTTAACTGGGTCTCCCCAAATTGCCCATAAATCATTATAATTATAGGATGCTGATTCCACTTTAATCAAAACTTCATTGGGTTTTAATTTGGGAGTATCGATATCTTCAATCTTTACAACTTTCGTAGGATCCTGATTATATTCTCTAAAAACAGCTGCTTTCATGCTTTGGATTTGCAGTATATACTTAATATAGTTAACTTGAAATAAGGTAAAAAATTACTTTATTGATGTTATTTTTTTAAATATATAATTGTAAACTATTAAATATTAAATGAAGATTACCCATAATTCTTATAAAACTCATAGATAAATAATCTTTGCAGTTTTAATTATTTTATGTTATCATAATCTTTTAAAACAGAATTCCAATTCTCAAGTGGAAACAATTCAAGTAAATCCTCTTTGGTATCCAGGTCGAACCTAAGCTTGACTATATCCAATGATTCAACTGGAATTTTGAATTTATAAGCTTCCTTTAAATGGTTCATGTAACTATTATTATCATAATGAGTCTTAATAACATCTGGTGGCTTTCTGAACAATACATTTGTACCATCAAAGCGTTTGGACGGACATATGATAATACACTTGTGATATTTATTTGAAATAGTACAAATTTTATCTATTTCTTTGGCTGAAATAAATGGTAAATCCTGTGGAATTACAATGTTTGCATTTATACCCTTATCGATACAATATTTATCAGCTAGTATTACTGCTTGGTTAACACCTTCATCTGAATCTTTAATAAATTTTAGATTGTTTATACAACTATATTGTTTTAATGCTTTATCATTAGAAACTATTATAATTTCGGAAATAAAATTAGATTTTTTTAACTCTTTTATTGTAGCATCCAAAAGATACATTGCAAGATTTTTTCGTTGTTGAGCTGTTAAAATATTTGATAATCGAGATTTGGCTGAATGAAGACTTTTCATAGGAATAACAGCAGCTATTTTCATCGGTAATTCATTACCTTCAAAATTAATCTTGCTAATCTCTTTTCTTCCTTTGCATTATTCATCATAATATTAGTTTCTAAAGAAGAAATGCCCATTTTTTTTATCGCTGTGGACAAATTAGAGTCTGAATTATCTATAACTATTTTAGAAATAAACTGTGAATAAAACTTTGCTATTCCCTTCGCTGAAGATTCAATTCCCTTAGCCCTAAGGTATTTTCCAGCTGGTCCGCTTATTGCTTTATTTCCTATAACTGGAGAAATTGCGATAACCTTGTCTTTTTTTTTAATCAGGGCTGTCTTAATTTGAGGTAGTGAAAGAATTGGTGCGATACTCGTAATTGGATTAGCTGGAGCAATAATAATCACATCAGAGGACTGGATGATGTTTAGTGCATCTTTTGTACATTTTGCTCTTTGGCTATTCTTATAATAAACATCTAATACTTTTGGATTTGCTTTATTTTTTACCCAAAATTCTTGAATATTCATATCTCCTTTGTTTGTAACAATTCTTGTTTCTATGTGGGTATCAGAAACTGGAATTATTTTATTTTTAATATTAAATTGGTTTTCTGCGATCCATTTTACTATTGCTGACAAGGATAAACCATTTGAAAGCATTTTTGTTCTTATGATATGAGTAATAAGGTCCTTGTCACCAATTTGAAACCATGTTTCTTTGCCTAATAATTTCATACAATTAAGATAATAAAAGGTATCATTTCTGATTCCCCATCCACGCTCTTTGTCAAGTATTCCTGCTAATCCATAGATACAGGTGTCAATGTCTGGACATACATACAGCTCATTAAACCAAAAATTGTCACCAATATTGGAGATAATTGAAAAGTCAGAAGTACAACTGGCTAGTCCTCGAATAATTTTTATGGAACCGGTTCCTCCTGCTAAGACTGTTATCAAATAATACAAATAGGAAATAATGATAATGTAAAATTTTCTATTATTATAATTTTTTTATAGTAGTAATTTTATTTTTTTTTCTATTTAATTATAATAAAAACAACAATAAGGAATATATTCGACAAAATGAGAGGGTCAATTGTGGACAGAAGGATCGTTTTATTCTGTTGGATAATAATAGGATTAATTTTGCTTCCTACTGCTCTTTCTCAATCATTTGCTTCACAGATGGAAGTTTTTCTATCACCCGAAAGCGATGCGGGTGACCCCGTCTTTACTAGTATTAGATTTGTCACTCTAAGCTACGAACCGGGAAGTGAGTTTGCTAAGATATTCAATGGAACAAATGAGCGAATAACATTTACTTTAAATTCTACTACTCAAGGTATGGATGAACTACAAAGATCCGTTAATGAAGCTATTCTAAAAGATAAAAAAAGTCCTATCCAACTTTCTAATTCAAAATTAGATTATACAGCACAGATAAGAGGAGATGAGGATAGGGCTCAAATATCCTATAAGATAAAATTTGTACCACATATTACAAACTTTGTGCTTCCCTCCAACAGCACAACTCCAGCACTTGATCTAGATTGGAGAGGTGTTGTAGTACAAGGGCCTCTCACTGTAACAGTACCCAAATATGGTAAATTTGATATTAATTATCCAATAGGGCCGGTTAAAGCACTCTTTCCGGCTGCAGCTCAAAAACTAATGTCTGTGGAAGAAAGCAAGAATATCCTTGAAACTCCTCTCCTTGATTATGAAGAAATTGGTTTCCCTATGGATAGATGGCATTTTCTCTTTGATCCAACTGGAAGTCAAGCTTCGGCAGCAGGATCTGGTTATGCAGAGGAAGGTGGCTCTAAAGTAGTATCAGTGTTCTCACTTGGTGAAAGTAGTTTCAGAGAAGGAACACATGCGGCGAAAGAAAGTTCTGCATCTGCCAACATAGATGGTTCAGAAGTTAGGATCAAATCATCTGATCCCCCACCTAGCGCGCAGATCCAGGTAGGAGGCTTTGCACAAATCAAGAAGATAAACAATGCAGAAATTGCTTTTGTTAGTCCAAAAGGACCGTCAGGAACTGCTACTGCAACTGGAGGATTCCCAATACAGGTTCTATTAATTCTTGGAGGAATGATGGGTGCTGTTGCTATTCTTGTACTTGTAAAAGCGAGAAAGCCTTAGGTATCAAAAGCCATCTCAACAAGAATATACACAATTTATTTACAATTTTTTACAGTTGTTGGTTTTTTCATGTTTAACAGTATAATGATTATTTTATATATACCAAAATTGATCTGTTACTTCTAAAATCATAGTTAAAAAGACTATAATTTCCGATTTGAGCTATTGCATAATAAGTATTTTTTCAGACTATGAATTTTGTTGCTATCATCAAAAATAGGTATGTGATCATAATACACAACTACTTGCTCAAGATAGTGTTTAATAAAAATACTATATTTTTTGAACAATATTTTCCTGATTTTTCCACTACATATTTTTAAGAATAGCTACTAAATACAATTTCATAGATTATGTTCAAAACCATCTACAATACTAAAAGAATTACTACTAGTAAGATAGATATCTCATAATTCATAAATATAATTACAATTGGTGAAAAAAGAAGAGGAAGAAGAACCCATCTTTAATTATTCTGTGTTTGACGAAACAGAAGATATTTTTTCATCATTAGCCAATTCACAACGACTAGCTATATTACATATTATTTCTGAGGTTCAAAAAACATTATCATCAA
>Ga0209382_10009681_pt1 | contig 12042 bp, 16 predicted proteins | sample SoiMetdeltSBSDD5_FD_187599 | JGI IMG/M metagenome (GOLD analysis project Ga0209382, IMG submission 187599) | Bulk soil microbial communities from a Populus tree surrounding site in Tennessee, USA - Soil MetaG P. deltoides SBSDD5 (SPAdes) (version 2) | ecosystem: Environmental > Terrestrial >... | reverse complement strand
CGCTGTTCGTCCGCGAGTTGAAGCACCGTCACGGGTGGGGCCATTCCGCTCAGCCAGCCGGTGTGAGGTTGATCCATGTGCTCCACTCAGGACGGTGTGCGTATGGTTCAACTCGGTCCTCGGACACACATTAAGCACACGGCCGAGGTCGTCAGACACGACTTCGGCCTTGATCGTTTCTAGTCCCGGTGCGTACGTCATGCGCAGCCCGATACGGCTGTAGACCTCGGCTTTGTCGCGTGGGTCGGCCGTGCGGAGGATGTCGAGCAGCGTGCCCAAACCGTCGACAATCGCGGCGATCTGATGTTCGTTGAGCCGCTGCCGCGGGTTGCCGGCGATGCCGATCCTCGCGAGTGTCGTGGCCCGGATGGCGGACGTCTCCTTGATCCAGCCGGCGACGAGGACGGGGTCGGCACCGGCGTCGAGCGCCGCCCGATACCGTGCGATCTTGGTGTCGCAGTCATCCACGACCCTGCGAAGTTGAGCGGTCCCGTCCTGTGCCTCGTAGGCGGCCAGTTCGGCTCGGTGGTGAGCGTCGGCGAGTTGGCGGAGGTTCGTGCTCAGACTGGTGCCGCACAGCTCCTCGTAGAGGAATCGGTCGACCTGATCGGCGATGGCGTCCTCGCGGAGGTAGAGGACGGCCGGGTGGGCGATGCCGTGCTGGCGTACGAAGTCGCGCGATGCCTTGCACCGGTAGTAGAGACGACCGTGATTCGGGTTGCCGACCATCCGACGCTCGCACAGGCCGCATGTAATCAGCCCACGGAAGAGGTACGGGCGAACGCTGCGCCGGGGCGCCCTGCCGTTCTCTCCGGATGTCCCGCGAGTCTTCGCTGAGGTCTGCGCCCGTTCGAACAGATCGATGCTGACCAGAGGAGTGTGAGCCTGGGTCTTCGACCAGACCCATTCGCTCGGGTCGTTCCAGCGGTGGCGGTTCTCGTGGCCGAGCGCGATGTCCTCAACGTCGATGAGGACTTCGTCGGTGCGCAGCCGGTTCCAGACCTGCCGGCCGGTGTAGCGCGGGTTCTGCAAGATCGCGCGGATCGCGGTGGTCTCCCAGACCTCGGTGTTGCGGTGTGGGTTGCGTGCGCGGTCGTAGGCGGACGGGCAGGCGATGCCGTCCTGGGTGAGCCCGCGAGCGATCGACGTCATGCCGCGTCCGGCGACGTACTCAGCGAAGATCCGCGCTACGACCGGTGCCGTGACCGGGTCAGGCTCCAGCCGGTGTAGCCGCTTACCTTCGGCGGCCTTGCCGGGGTTGGGGTGCGGTCCGGCGTCGGCGAGCCGGTAGCCGTACGGTGGCCGTCCGCCGAGGAAGCGTCCCTCCAACTCGGTCTGTGCCTTCATCGCGGACCGGACGCGGATCTTGATGCGGTTGCGTTCGCCCTTGCTCATCCCGCCGTAGAGCGCCATCACCAGGTCGTGAGCGTCGCTGCCGGGATCGACAGCGCCGCCGACCTCGGGCACCCACAGCCCGACTCCATAGTGGACCAATACCGGGAAGGTCATGCCGAACTGGCTGCCGTAGAACGCGCGCTGTGGTTCGCCTATGACGACAGCGTCGAAGTCGCGGCTCGGGCTCTTGACCGCGTCGAGCAGCCGGAGCGCCTCCGGCCTCCGCCTCCACGGCAGCGATCGGGACAGGCCGACGTCGAAGTACTCCGCGACGATCCGGCCACCGGCCGGCTCGACTAGGCTGCGCGCCCGGGAGAGCTGCCACGCCTTGGATGCCTGCGGGTCCTGCTGGTCTTCGGTCGACACGCGTCCGTAGAAGGCGAACCTCATGGCTGTTGATTCTTCCGAGCGCGCTCGATGATCCGCCACAGCGCGTCGGCGGCGGCCTCGGTCAGAGGGACGTCTAGGGACGCCTTGACCTGCCCGTCCTCTACATCGAAGGTCGTGGCCTTGCGCGATGTGCCAAATCCCGGCTGGTCAGGGGTGATCGTCGGTGCCTGCCGTCGGGCGCCTGACGGGTCCGTGGGGTCGTCCGTCCGCCGTCCGTCCGCGCGCTGATCGGCGCAGACGCGCGCGGGCGGACGGACGTCCGCGCGGACGATCGGTTCAGGCTCGCCAGTGGCCACGGGTGACCTGCCGAGCGTGGCCGGCGGTGGCGAGGGCCTGGAGGCGGTCGTACACCCAGGTGCGTCGCATGCCGGTCAGGTGCATGAGTTCCGGGACGGTGAGGCCGTCGTCGGTCGCCTGGTCGAGCGCCATCAACAGCGTTCGCTCGGGGTTGGCGGTGTCGGCCGACGTAGTGACGTCTGTGGGCTGGGTTCGGTCGACCGCGTCGCGGGAGAGCGGGTCGAGATCCGGACGCGTTTCGGCGTACCGGGCGGCAGTCGCGCGTACGTTCTCGTCGGTCACGAGGTACGCGCGGGCGCGGCGGGGTTGGGTGTGACCGTCGGCGAGAAGGTAGAACTTGCCGGGCGCATCGAGAGTGTGCGCGTGCCAGCCGGTGGCGAGCATCCCTTGATCCAGGATTAGGTCGACATCGCGCCGTTCCCGGACGCGTAGACAGACACGGACACTCATCTGCGACCGGAGTGCACCTCCACCCATCGCCTTCTGCGTCGGGCGCTGGGTAGCGGCGAGGAGATCGACGGCGACGGCTCGACCTCGTCGGGCGATGGATTCGGCGTGGGTGACGGCCGTCGGTGCGGTGTCGGCGAGTTCGGCGTACTCGTCGATGACGATGACGAGCGCCGGTGTCGTCGGGGTGGGTTGCCATACCCGGGTGTTGTCGTTGCCGGCGGCGTACGCGCGGGCGTCGAGGACGGCGACGGCGTCGGCGAGCAGCCGTGTCGCCTCGACCGGTGTGGTGGCGAGCCGCGCAAGGCAGGGCGCCCAGGGTCGCAACTCCATGCCGCCCTTGAGGTCGATGCCCCAAAGAACGACGTCGGAGCAGGCGGCGAGGTTACCCAGAACGACGTTGAGAACACCGCTCTTGCCAGAGTCGGTGGTACCGCCGATCAGCGCATGCCGGCGGAGCAAGGGAACGCGTACGGTCGTCGCGTCCTCGAAAACGCCGAGTTCGATCGGGTCGGCGAAGGAAACGGCGGTCGGGCCGGGCCAAGGGATGGCGCCGGCGTGCGGGTCGTTGGCGAGGACGCGCATCGTGAAGCGGCCGGCGTGGCTTGGGTCCTGCGCCACCCGGACGGCGCCGGGCCGAGTGCCGAGCGCGGACTCGATAGCGGGCACGTGCGTGACGACCTCGGCGAGGGTCTGGCCGGGACGCAACGCCATACGCGCGTGCCACCCCCACGTGTCCACGACGGCGGACATGATGCGCGATCCGGCGAGACCAATGCCTTCGGCGACATCAGGCCAGGCGTGGATGACCCGGTCTACCTTGACCCGGGCACGGCGCCTGCGGTGTGCCCACCAGGGGATCGCAAGCCCGAGCGTGGCCAGGATGAGAAGCGCGGGCAGGGGTGCGCGTCCGGGGCCGTATGTGGTGGCGGCGGCCAGCCAGGCGCCGGCAGCGGTCGTGACGGTGGCGGCGTAGACGCGTTCCTCGGGACGGGGCACGCACCACGGCAGGCCGCGCAGCCCAGCGGCGAGCACGGTCAGCAGCGTGAGAGACGCGATCCAGGGCCACGCTCCGGGCCGGGTGTGATGCAGCAGCAGCCCGGTGAGCGCCAGCATAAGCGCCGCGGTCAGCGGTGCGAGTTCGGAGCGGTATCGGAACAACACCCGTCCGATGGCGGCGACGGCGATGACGATGAGCGACTCGTCAGGGACGAGCAGGAGCGGTTGTGGATGGCGGCGGCTCCATCGCCGGTGCCGGCGTCCGTACGACCTCATCGGTCGCGCCCGTCGCCATCAGCCGGCGGCCAAGGCCGGTGCGCGGAAACCTCGTCGCGAAGGTAGCTGAGCGGATCGGCTTCGCCGTCGCGGTCGGCGTCAAGGGTGGCTCGTGCGGCGGCGAGCATGTCGGCGAAGTCCCACCGGGCGCGCGACAGGAGAGCGTAGAGCCGGTGGATCTCGGCGAGCATGACGGGTATGTCAGCGATGACGGTCCAGATGGCGACCGGCGTGCGGCGGTGCTGGGCGGCGCGCAGGTGGGTGAGGATGGCCTCCCGGTCGACAGTGGGGCGTGGGATGTGCGGCTCGTACGTCATGGGTTGGGTTCTGCCTCCTTTCGATCGGTGGTCTCGGCAGCGAGCTGCCGCCGGATCTCGGTTGCCTTCGGGCCTGCGATGCGTAGTGCCGAGCGCAGCGCGTCGCGCGTGATCGGCCGCCCGTCGTGCGCGGCGCGGTACCGAGCGTCGGCCTCGCGAGCGGCCTTCATCAGGTCTTCGTCGGTGCGCGGCTTGGGACGTCGAGGACGAGTGCGGGTACGGGCCTCGGAACGGTACTCGGACCGGTCCCGGACGGCCGGTGCCGGAACCAGCTCCGGGTCTACGACCGCCCGTAGGGCATGCAGGTGCGCGGTCAGTCCGAGGACGGCGGCCGGGACCGCGCCGACGATGACGACGATCGGCCACGAGATCGTGAGCAGGCCGGCGGCGACGAGGTGATAAGCAGCGTTGCCGACGATGCTCGTGGCGATGGCCCCGATGGCGTTGGCGCGGGCGAAGCGCCGTGCCCGTCCGACGGCCGCCGTACCGGCGAGCCAGACCCGAGTGGAGGTCATCGCGTACGCGTCGATCGTGATCGGCAGCAGCCACGCGAGCCGGCCCGGCCAGCCGGCGACCTCGGCCAGTCCGCGCAGGCCGGTGAAGCTGGCGATGGCGGCGGACGCGGCGGCAACCGCCATGCCCACCATCACCCAGCCGTCGCGCGGTGCGGCGTTCACATGTCGTCCCACGTCAGAGATCCAGTCCGGCGACGAACCGGGCCAGCGCGCGCAGGCCATTGCCGATCTCCGGGCCGATGGACGAAGACGCGAGGAAGTAGCCGAACGCCGCGCAGATGGCGGCTTGCCAGAGCGGCAGCCGGGCGTACCGCCAGAGCAGGTAGACGAGTACGCCCAGCAGGATGACGGCGGAGACGGCGATCGTCATGCGGTACCGCCGTCCGGGTTGCGGCGTCGGCGGCGGTTCGGGCGAGCGATCCGGTCTGCGCCGCTGTGGCTGCCGCGCGGCTGGTGCCGTTGCCAGCGGAGCCGTGCCGAGCACTTGCGGCACCGCGCGGGGTTGTCTGCGTCGAGCTGCGCGCCGCACGCGCAGGTCGGGGGCTCCTCCATGGCTCGTCGGGTGGAAATCGTCGGCCTCCTCTCGGTTCGGCGACGCGCGGTCCGCGTCGGCGTGCCACCGAGAGTGCGGTCGGAGGACGGGACGTAGTCAGGTCGTGGCTGGACGTGTTGGAGATGTCTCGCCTATCGTGGTCAGGCGCCGGGACGTCCTGACGGGGAAGGCCATGCCGAACGATCGACTACGCACAGCGATGTTGGAGCGTGGTTTCACCCCGCAGGCGCTGGCCGCGACCCTCGGGGTGGACCCGAAGAGCGTCGAGCGGTGGATCAACGGGCGTACGCCGTACCGCCGGCACCGTTACGCGGTCGCTGCGCGTCTCGGCGTCGACGAAACGTACCTATGGCCCGACGCGCTCACCAGCGACCAAGTTGCCAGCGCCAGCGAGAGCGAGATCATCAACATCTACCCGCACCGCTGGACCGTGCCGTCAGACCTGTGGCGCAACTTCTTCGACAACGCCGAACGCGAGATCGGTGCCCTCGTCTACAGTGGACTCTTCCTGTCGGAGGACGCGGGTGTTCAACGCATATTCCGCGATAAGGCCGGCGCGGGCGCGCGTGTCCGCATCCTGCTCGGTGATCCGGACAGCGACACCGTCGCACAGCGGGGCGCCGACGAAGGCGTGTACGAGAGCCAGGCGGCGAAGATCAGAAACGCGATCGTCATGTACCGGCCGCTCCGCGAAATCGACGGCATCGAGTTCCGGTTGCACCGTACTGTTCTATACAACTCGATCTACCGCGCCGACGACCACCTGTTGGTCAACACCCACATCTACGGCTTCGGCGCCTCGCAAGCGCCGGTACTACATCTGCGGCGGGTGGCCGGTGGCGGCATGGTGACGACGTACCTGGACAGCTTCGAGAGCGTATGGAATGGCGCGACTCCGTTAGAGTGAGGGCAACCGTGGGACGGCGCATCGACTTCTACGACGATCCTGAGGCGCCGAGGGCGACGAGCGTCGTGCCCTCGGCGAACGTCGTGGTCGTCAACGACGACGGCGAGATCCTCCTGATTCGCCGCTCCGACAACGACAACTGGGCGTTGCCGGGCGGCGCATTGGACCTCGGCGAGTCCCTACCCGATGCGGCGGTACGCGAGACCGCCGAGGAGACAGGGGTCGAGGTCGAGATCACCGGCCTCGTCGGCATCTACACCGACCCCCGCCACGTCATCCTCTACACGAGCAACAACGAGGTACGGCAGGAGTTCTCCGTTGTATTCAAAGCGCGGCCGGTCGGTGGGCGGCCGACGACCAGTGCCGAGTCGACGGAGGTCCGTTGGTTCCGTGCGGATGAGGTCGGTTCCTTGACGATGGACCGTTCGATGCGGATGCGGTTGAACCGTTACCTGACCTCGCCCGAGGAAATCCACATTGGATAGTAATGAATCGGTGTTGGGGCGAATGCCTTCTCCGCTATCGGGACTGTCGGCGGCTTCCTCGTGGGGTTCATGCTGCTACGCCGTGAGCATCGTCGGAGGCCGAACGAGCCGAGGACGAACGGCGCGCGCAGGCTGAACGCATCAGCGCGTGGTAGAGGCCGGCCGGCGGGTGACGGGACCCGCGGATTGGCGTTCCACATCCACAACGCGAGCGCCATGCCGATCTACGAGGTCGAGCTGCCGTTGCCGGCCCGGCACGGCGAGGAACAGAACACCGAGTTCATCGGTCTCGTACCGCCGGGCCAGGACCGTCAAGCGAGCAGCACCGCCGGAGTGGCTGCGGTCATACGTCGAGCCGGAGCCCGTGCAGATTGAAATTCCTCGACAGCGCCGGTCGCCGCTGGACGCGAGACGAGCAGGGAAAGCTGTCGCGAACCGGCGACGAGCGGCCCTGACCCTAGGTCGCGGCGAGGAGGGCAGCCATCGTCCGAACCGAGCGGCTTATCCCTTGGCTCGCCTCCCGGATCGACTCGGCGACGAGGTCGCCTTTTCCGTACCGTGCGAGGATCTCGGCGAGACGCCGTTCCACGTCGACCGGCTCGCCGTCCGGACTCGTCGTCATGTCGGCGTAGGTCAGTGCGTCGGATAGCAGGCCGTCAACCGCAGGAAACTCGCCGACGAGCTGATCCGTCAAGCAACGGCGCCGCGCCTCGATGACGGAGTACGAGTGGTTGGCCACCAGCCGGCAGACCATACCGTCGAAGCCGGCCACGTCGCGCAGGTAACGGGCTCCGTCGAGCTGGTGCATGCCGGACGAGGCCACGGCGGGGGAGTATCCGACGTCATGGAGCCAGGCCGCGCAGACAAGCGCCTGGGCACCGTCACCGACCAGGTGAGCGACCGATTCGGCCTTGCGCCCCACGCCCTGGGTATGGTTCCAGCGACGGGGGAGAGGCTCGGCCAGCAACTGGTACGCGAGGTCGTGCGCGCGTTCGGCCTGCTCCACATTGGCAGGCTAACGAACGTCCGTCTCGACGGCTGACCGACTCCTACGTGGTGTCCTCCTCCTCGACTGTGATGCCGTGTGCAGCTGCCCGCGACAGGACCGCGGCGAGCCGGTAGGCGGTCGACGGGCGGACGTCGCCGAGCCGGACGACCGCGAAGCCCTGGCGACCAATCGCGTCGTGTAGGGCCGGAAACTGCCGGCCGACGTCGAACCCCACATCTTCGAGCGCGACAGCCAGGCGGTCGGCCGACCGCTGTGCCTCGGCCTCCGTGGGCCGGTCGTCGCTCGCCATGGGTTCCCCTGCTTCTCGCGGTTGTCGCTGGCTTGAGTCTTCACAACTCGTGACGGAGCGTGAACCACACGGTTAGGACGTCTTGGGACTTCTTCGCTAGGATGGCCCTCTCGCCAGCGATCGGAGTCGTTGCGTGAACCATCCGCTTGCCCGCGCGCTACGGGGTGCCGGGGTCGATGCCATCGATGTCGCGGCGCAGCTCGGCGTCGACCCGAAGACGGTGCAGCGGTGGATGGCTGGCCGGGTGCCTTATCCCCGGTACCGGGACGCCCTCGTGCGCTTGACCGGCTGGTCGCCCCGCGACCTCTGGCCGAACCTGCCCCGTCGTGCCGAGCCGGCGACCATGAACGACGAGATCCGGGTCGTCTACCCGCACCGGTCGGCAGTGCCAAGCGACACCTGGGCGGGTCTGTTCGGCAGGGCCGAGCATGAGATCGGCATTCTGGCCTACAGCGCACTCCTGGTCGCCGAGGACGTTGCCGTGTCCGCTGTCGTGCGCGAGAAGGCACGGGCCGGCGTTCGGGTCCGGATCACGCTCGGCGACCCGTGCGGCGTCCATGTTGCTCGCCGGGGCGACGAAGAACACATCGGCGAAGGTATGAGCGCCCGCATCCGTACGGCGCTGGTCGGGTTCAGGCCGCTCGTCGAGGCCGGTGCTCAGGTACGCCTGCACGACACCGTGCTCTACAACTCGATCTACCGCGCCGACGACGAGCTGCTGGTGAACGCCCACGTGTACGGACGGCCGGGCGCGCATGCGCCGGTACTCCACCTGAAGGGCACCCGCCCGGATGGCATTGTGGCGACCTACCTGGCCTCGTTCGAGCGGGTTTGGTCCACAGCGGAGCCCGTCACCGGTTGAGCCGCTGCACGTCTACATCAAAGCAGTGTCCGAACGCGTCGGCGACTCGTCCGCGTCAGGCTGCGACCCGGCTCCCTGCGCGATGCCCTGGCAGGCGTCTAGATGCCGCCAGTCCCCCACGTCGCCAACCAGATCGGCGACGGCGCACTCGTACAGCTCAGCCAGCCGGATCAGTATGGTCAGGGACGGCATGAAGCCGGTGGGGTTTGGCCAGTTCTCCCAGTACGAGAAGTTCTTGAAGGTCCTCCTGTCCTCCGGCCAGCGCCGGTTCCAAGTCTCGGCGGCGTCGTGTTGGCTCCAGCTGTGGGCCAGACGCATCGCCGCGAGGCCGGTGACCCGGTACGCGCGTTGGATCCTGGCCGCGATCTCCGGCCACGGCAACCCTTCGGCCCGCGCTTCCGCCACCAGTTTCAACTGATCAGGGCGTATCCCCCGTCGTCGTCGGCGACGGACCGGACCGGCGCGTCGTGGACCGTGGTCCAGGCCGTGTAGGTGTGAGGTCGGGACAGCCGCTGGTTGGTGGTCTTCCGGTTCCGGTGATGCCACTGCCGTGCGCGTGGTCATGCCGCGTGCCGATCCTTCCTGGTATGGCCCGTGGCGGGCCGGGTCGGGCCGAGGGCTGCTACGGCGTCTTGCAGCGTCTGCACCAGTTCGCGCAGCGGCCTCGGCAGCGAGACCGCCACCGCGGTCAGGTACTGGCCGGTGCTGGCCGGGCCATCAGGAACGAGGACGTCAATCAGTCCGACCGTGCGGGCCAGGCCCAGCAGCAGCGCGTGGGCCGTGGTCAGCGGATGCTGGTGGTAGAGCCGCCGCGCCAGTACATCCGCCGGTACGACCACGGTGTCCACGTCGAGGGGAAGGAACCGCATCGGGCGGCCCCAGCGCTTCCTAGTGCGCACCACCAAGTCCTGACGCTCCAGCCGTTCACCAATCGCCTGGAAGGACCAGCCGGCCAGCAGCGCCAGCCAGACCCTCAGGTCGCGAACCTGCCGCCGGGCAACCATGTGGCCGAGGACCGTGCACGCCAGGGCGTCCTGCGGGTGGGTGGTGTCCATGATGGCGACGCGCGCACGCTGCACCGTGACCCGGTTTTGCAGCATCAACTCGCCGAGCAGGGCAGCGGCAAGGCCGAGGTCGACGACCTGGTCCGGTACCCGTGAGCGCCCGCGTTCGTCATGGGCGAGCAGGTACAGCCCGTCGGCCAGCAGTCGCTCATCCGGCACCAATGGCATGGCGACTCATTCCAGCCAGTCGCCGAGCGCTACCCGGAAGGCGGCCACGGCTTCCATGAGCAGGTCGACAATGCGCAGGTCATCAAGGGTGAGCCGGTCACCGGGCAGGCTGAGCTGCACCTCGGTCGGCCCGGTATCGATGACGAAGATCGGCGGACCGTCCCGGTAGGTGTCGGCCCACGCCCTGGTGCCGGGCAGCAAATCCACCAGCAGCACCGTGGTGGCGTGCGGGGCACCTGGTACCCGGTACGGCCGGCGTGGCGTCTGGGCCGTCGGCATGTCGGTATTCGTCACGTGTCGGCTCCCTGGTCACGCAACGGGCCCAGGTGCACCGGACGGCTGGCGAGGTCGACAAACCGACTGACCAGCCATGGCTCGTCCGCGGGCAGCATCGCGATGTGCGCAGCACCGAGCCGCGCGTTCATCTGCCGGGACGGCTCAGTGCCGCCGTCCGAGCGGCCCACCAGCACCAGTTCGCGGTGATCAAACGGCCCAGCCAGGCCGGCGTGCGTGACGTCCAGCCCGATGAGCACCAGCGGCGCCAGAGCGAATCGCTGCCGGGCAGCCGCCAGATCCGCGCTCACGTCGAACTCGACGCGGGCGGCGGCTGCCAGGTGCAGCAGGTCGTCGAGCAGTTCGGTATCGGCCGTGACCACCAGCGGCCGGCGGGCGGTCCGCGCCACACGAACAGCTGTTCCGCCCAGGCGACATCGTGCGATGTAATCAATGCGCCTTCCGGCATGATCGCAACGCTGAACTCCCCATTGTTGATCACTAATCTCGGCACGGACAGGCGGCTGGTCTCGACGTAGATGAGCATCGACGGCGTGGTAGGGAGCGCCGCCGGCGTTGCCTTGCCGAGCGGCTGATGTATCCACGGGCCAAGGTTCGCAGGCGACTGTCCACTCACGACCAGACCCCTTGCCGTGAGTCCAGCGCATCAATCTCCCGTCCGCTCCAACCGGCAGCCAGCAGCACCCGGCGCCCCCAGCGATGTGTTACGCATGGGAAGTCCCATCCGCAGTTCAGGCAGCGCTTGGTCGCCGGATACTGCATCACCGGACAGTGCACGCGCACGGCCCGCACGGCCAGCTCGACATCGTGCTTGTCCAGCGCGGCCGGGCTGGCTGTGGTGCTTGGTTCGGGTCGGCTGCTCATCCGAGGTACCTCGCTTGCGTCAGCGTCGAAGCCAGCAGACGCCCGGCCGCACGGAGAACTGGTCGCGTGCGACCGGGGTCTTTGCTACCGGGCTGCTTTTGCCCGGCCATGGGCAAGCGTCGCGACGGATTAGGCTCGGCGTTACCACTTCCCGCGGGACGTCCGGAGACGCTCAGCCGTCCTTCAGCCGTCCGTCAGAGTGTGCCGTACAGCGGGCGGCCATCGGCCACGTCCGCGGTGATGGTGTAAGAGACGATCACCGGGAAGATCCGAGTTGATGCTACGCGGCGATCGCCGCTGGGACAGGTTCGGTGGTGCCGGTGGGTGTGTCGGCATCGAGGAGAGTAAGCCGGGCTTTGCTGAGTAGTTCGATGCCCATGTAGCGACGTTGCTCGGTCCACTCATCGGTCTGCTCGGCCAGGACCGCGCCGACGAGGCGGATGATCGCGGCCCGGTTGGGGAAGATGCCGACGACGTCGGTACGGCGGCGGATCTCCTTGTTCAGGCGCTCTTGTGGGTTGTTCGACCAGATCTGACGCCAGATCTCGTGTGGGAACACCGAAAACGCCAGCAGATCCTCCTTCGCTTCGTCCAGATGTGCTGCCGCATCAGCAAAACGCGCCTCGATCGCCTCGATGACACGACCATACTGGCCGCGCACCGAGGCGACGTCGGGTTGATCAAAGATGGTCCGCACCATGGTGGCCACCCACGGCTGCGCCGACTTGGGCACCTTGGTCAGCAGGTTGCGCAGGTAGTGCTCTTTATGCCGACGTCGGCATAAGGTGCATTATGCCGAACTTCGGATTATGCCGATGTTGATGGTGGATCGCTTGCGGGGCGGGGGTTTCGCTCTGCCGAGGTCGGCATAATCAGAGCGCTTCGAGCCAGGCGATGAGGCTGTCCGGTGG
>Ga0209382_10009679_pt1 | contig 12043 bp, 8 predicted proteins | sample SoiMetdeltSBSDD5_FD_187599 | JGI IMG/M metagenome (GOLD analysis project Ga0209382, IMG submission 187599) | Bulk soil microbial communities from a Populus tree surrounding site in Tennessee, USA - Soil MetaG P. deltoides SBSDD5 (SPAdes) (version 2) | ecosystem: Environmental > Terrestrial >... | reverse complement strand
CGTCACGCAACGCGGGGTCCAAAACGGGGTCCAAATTGAGACGAAATCACAACACCCCAGAAACACAGAAAGCCTGTGCTAGAGCCTTAAATCGGCTCAGAAACCCCAATCTCAGCGGCTGGGGGCCGGAAGGTCGCAGGTTCAAATCCTGTCTCCCCGACTGAGGAAGTTCCTGTAAAACGGTATGTTTTCGTCTTCCGAACGGCCTCGTTCAGATGCGACGAGCTCGCCGATGACCTGGACCGGCTCGGCATTCCGGTGGTCGCCGGGTTCTCCATCCATCCCCACTGGGACCACCTGCTCTGGCATTCCCGGTTCGGCGACGTGCCGCGCTACGCCACCGCCGCCGGCGTCAACGTTGCCAGTCAAACCCGAGAGCAGCAGCAGGCGGGGGCGGCGGAGGAGGCGTCCGGCGTCCCGCTGGACCTGGTCGCGCTAGTCACCCCACTGCCGGCGGACGGCGGGCCGGTGCCGGGCGAGATCATCGAGCATCACGCGCATGCTGTCGGCCACGCCGCGGTCCTCCTCGCGACCGTGGCGTACTGCTCGTCGGCGACATGCTCTCCGACGTCCTGATCCCGCTCTTCGACTCGCGCCAAGACGATCAGGTGGGCGCCTACGGGGCGGCACTCGACCGGCTGGATGATGCCGCCGGGGCACGTCGATGTCGTGGTCCCCGGCCACGGCGCCGTTGCCGAGGGTCCCGAGGTGGCGGCCCGCCTCGCCGCCGACCGTGCCTACATCGACGCAGTGCGGCGAGGAGAGGAACCGGTCGACGCGCGTCTAGAGCAGGACTGGCTCTCCGCCATCCACCAGTCGAACCTGGAGGCGGCCCGCGAGCGGTAGGTGTTCCGGTGGCTTGGGGGGTCCCGCATGATCTACGAGCGCTACGGGCGCGCTTCCTGACCTACGCGGACACGTAAGCCACGACGCGGGAAGTCCGCTACCGCTCATCGCGCATTGCGATAGTCAGCACCGCGCGGCCGAGACCGCTCTTGCTGGGTCGCAGCGAGCGTCTCGCCGACATGGGGTCGAGACGAGCGGGTCCTGCGGTTGTCAGGACTTACGTGGAGGTGAAATGCGGCGAAGGAAGTCTTGCTTTGGCGCCCGGGTCTGGGAGTGTTGGGGCGCGGCTCGCGGGTCGTTGCCGCTAGGCGTTGCGGCGACCGAAAGCAGCCGGAGTCGGGTTGGCGCAGTCAGCGAATCAAGGAGGCCGTTAGGTCCGTCACGCCGCAAGCAACAGGCGTCCGCCCGTTCCGGGTCGAGGTCCCCGAGGAGCTCGAACCACCTGACCGGTGATCCTTACCGATCGCCCGGCTCGGGTTGACGCGGTGCAAAGGTTGCGGAGATGATGGTCGGAGAGACCATGTTCGGATCGCGAGCGAGCGGACGCGGTTGGCAGGCCCGGCTCCGGGTGGTAGTGCGTCCAGGACCAGAGCCAGGCGAGCGTTGGGACTGTTCGGTGCCCTCGTGGTGCTCGGCGTAGCTTGGCCGTTGGCGGCCAGCCCGCCGGCATCGGCGGCGGCGCCGCCGGTCACGGTGACCTTTGACTCGCCCGGTCAGCACGCGTTCACGGTGCCCGACAAGGTCACGAGTCTGCAGATCAACGCGCGCGGGGCGGGTGGCGGATCCGGGCTTGCCCCCGGCGACGTTTTCGCGAAGCCTGCTCCGGGTGGTTCCGGGGCACAGATCCCGCGCCCCGGCGGAGAGATACGACCATGGGGATAGAGTGACGGGAGTTCTGGCTTTGGCCCAGGTGCGGCGCCTGTTGCTTTTCGTCGGGCTGGCGTTCGTTGCTTTGCCGGGCGGTTCAGCGCTGGCCGACACGGCCATCGGGATCGGGCAGACGGATACCCCCAGCGAAGCTTTAGCGACTGGCGACGAAGTCGTTCAGACCGACGCGACCATGCCCGCGGCGGGCACGGTCACGAGCTTTCAGACCCAGTCGGGCACGCCGCGGCCGCCGGTCCAGACGTGTGTGCCAGGGGGCGTCTACAACTTCCAGGTGTTGCGTCCTCTGGGCCAAGATCAGTATCTAGTTCTTGGCGATAGCGGCCACCACACCGATCCGTGCGACGGCCAACTCCACTCCTACTCGAGCAACATCTCCGTCCAGCGCGGGGACGTGCTCGGCGTCTACGTCGTTCAGGAGTGGGCGGGGATAATCACTAACACTAGCGGTAGCGTCGTTTTGAACGGGAACGCATCCGAACCGGCGGTGGGACAGACCATCACCGTGACTCCGGCATTCACGGGGACGCTCGACGAGTCGGCGACCCTCATAATCCCGCCGCCGGACGCGACGTCGACGGCGGTGAGCTGTTCGCCCAGTCCCGTGGCCATTGATGCGCCGGCGACGTGCACGGCGACGGTCACCGACACCGAGAGCAGCGGCCCGACCACGCCCACGGGGACGGTGAGCTTCACCTCGAACGGCGGGGGCGACTTCAGCGCCAACCAGTGCACGCTGTCGGGCTCGGGCGCTTCGGCGCAGTGTTCGGTGACCTACACGCCCAGCACCTTCGGGACGGCGGGGTCGCAGACGATCACTGGCGCCTACGGCGGCGAGTTGAGTCACGTGAACAGCAGCGGCAGCGACACCCTGTCTGTGGGGCCGCGCTCGGCCAAGACCGACGTGCGTTGTTCGCCCAATCCCGTGGCCGTTGATGCGCCGGCGACGTGTACGGCGACGGTCACGGACACGTCGGCCGGGACGGCGAGCGCGCCGACCGGGACGGCCCAGTGGTCCCAATCGAACAGCCCTAGCCCGGGCAGCTTCAGCGACAGCGCATGCACGCTCAGCCAGACCGGCCCCGGGGTGGCCAGCTGTTCGGTGACCTACACGCCCAGCGCCATCGAAACGGTGGCGCCGACGATCTTCGCCCTGTACCCCGGCGACGCCAAGCACGCGGGCAACAACGTCAGCACCCTCGGCTTCACAGGTTTGACCGTGACCACGCGCTCGACGTCGACGAGCGTGAGCTGCTCGCCTACCAACGTGGATCTTGGGCTGACTTCGATGTGCACGGCCACGGTCACCGACAGCGACGGCGGGACCGCGAGCACACCGACCGGGACGGCGAGCTTCCGTTCGAGCGACCCCGGTAGCTTCAGCGGCAGTCCGTGCACGCTGTCGGGGTCGGGCGGGTCGGCGAGCTGTTCGGTGAGCTATACGCCGACCGCGATCGGTTCGGGGTCGCCCTCGATCACCGCCGGCTACGGCGGCGACTCGACCCACACGGCCAGCAGCGGCAGCGCGTCGGTGACCGTGGTCGGACACCCGACGTCTTTGAGCGTGAGCTGCTCGCCGGCCACGGTGAATATCGAGCAGCCTTCGACGTGTACGGCCACGGTCACCGACGAAGTCTTCAGCGGGGTGCCGACGACGCCGTCGGGGACGGTCGGCTTCTTCCCGGACGGTCCCGGGGAGCTTAACGGCACCAGCCCGTGCACGCTGGCGGGCACCGGCGGGTCTGCCCAGTGTTCGGCGACGTTTACCCCTAGCGGCCCCGAGGCGGGCGGGATCACAACGATCCTGGCCAGCTACAACGGTGAGTCGGTCCACTTGGGAAGTAGCGGCACCACGGCCGTGACGGTCAATCCCTCGATCAACGCCACCTGCGCTGATCGGGCGGCCACGATCGTGGGTAGCGCTGGCGCGGATCGGCTCGCCGGCACGCGCAACAGCGACGTGAGCGTCGGCGGACCCGGGAACGACCGCATCAATGCCGGGGGCGGCGGTGACCTGGTGTGTGGCGGGCGCGGCAGCGATCGTGTGCTCGGTGGCCGGGGCAACGACCGCCTGTTCGGGCAGGCCGGCAACGACACCCTGTTCGGAGGTCCCGGCCGGGATGTCCTGAACGGAGGCTCGGACAACGACCGCGCGTTCGGCGGGCCGGGCAACGACCGCATCGACCCGGGTACGGGCCGCGACCACGTGTCCGCCAGTGCCGGCAAGGATCGGATCTTCAGCGTCGACCGGCAGCGCGATGTCATCGACTGCGGCCCCGGACGCGACGAGGCGATCGTCGACGCGGTCGACCGCGTCCGCCGCTGCGAGATCGTCGTCCGTGTCCCGACCCTGCTCGAGCGCCAGCAACCGGCACCGCAGGCCGGTCTGGGATAGCGTCGCGACCGGCGGCCGCCCAATGCCGACCGGCTAGCGCTCGTCGAGGAGAAGCAGGCCGCAAGTCGTGCGATCCGCAGGCACAGCGCGGAGCACAGCGACGCTGGCTATGGACTCGGCCGCCGAGTAAAGCAGAGCTCGGGCGAGCTTGTGCCTTGCGGGGGGCGCCAGCCTGTCGTGCCACATCGCGTGCTCGTTGTTCCGCTCGTCTGGGCCCACCCCGTCGGCGCGAGGACCGCGACTCCTTGGTGACGGCTGAACCAGCAGCCCTAGCGGCCTGAGCTTCACGCGCGCCTGGGCGTGACGGCATCGCGCTCGTCGCCCTCGCTGCTCGTCGGGTGCCGCGAGGCGCTCGGCCGGGATGTGGTGGGCGGATTCGTCGGTTGCGGCTCAGCCGCGGTTGTGGTTGACGACCTCGACGTTGTGTCCGTCGGGGTCGAGCACGAAGGCGCCGTAGTAGCCCGGGTGGTAGACCGCGCGCTCGCCCGGCGCGCCGTGGTCCTGGTAGCCGGCCGCGAGCGCGGCGGCGTGGAACGCGCGCACCGTGGCGTCCGCGCGCGCGGGGAAGGCGAGGTGGACGTGCTCGGTCAGCGGGCGCTCGTCGCGGACGAGCGAGAAGCTGGAGTCCGGGCCGGAGAGCTGTACGCGGCCGGGCTCGTCGTGCGCCAGGCAAAGCCCGGCGTATGGGGCGATGGTTGTGTAAAAGCGCCGCGAGGCCTGCGGGTCGCGGACGCGGATCCATAGGTGGTCGACGCAGCCGTCGGGCACGGCGTCCTCGCGGTCGCCGTGGACCGCCTCGACGCTGTTGCCGTCGGGGTCGAGCAGAAACCCGCCGTAGTACGTCGGGCCGTAGTGCGTGCGCGGCCCGGGCGCGCCGTCGTCGCGGTACCCCGCGTCGATCCCGGCCTGCCAGAACGCGTCGACGTGCGCGCGGTCGCGGGCGCGGAAGCCGACGTGGAGCCCGCGGGTCAACGGGTGCTCGCGGTCCGTCGGCCCAATGTCCCAGTCCTCCCACTCGACCAGCTCGGCGTCCGCATGGCCGGGCTCGACGCCCAGGACGCTGAGGACGGTGCGGTAAAAGCGCTCGGACGCCGCGAGGTCCGAGACGGCGATGGCGACGTGATCGAACACCCGCGTGAGGCTACCGTCGGGCAACCCGACGCTGGGACCACGCCGTGAGGCAATCGGTCATAAGCCAAGCGGAAATGCGCCGTCACTGCGCTGCTGCGCTGAGCAAGAGCGGGCGTCAGATCCTACGCGGCCACGCGTCTCAGACGGACGCCGTCCAAAAGTCTCGTCGGTCCGCCTACGAAAGCCGACGGCCACGCGGACGAAGGTGTTCATCACACTGCTCGCCAAGCGCACCGCCAAAGTCACGCCAAGCGAAACGGATTCGACCGTCTTCCAGCGCCACTATGCGGCCGCAGGGAGGCAAAAGAGTCGCCTGTCCGCTGTACTTGGCCGGCGCGGCGTCAGTGCCGCTTCGCGCGAGACGCGAGAGCTGGGCGGTGAGGCGGTCGGCGCGCTCGTTCATCTGGCGGTAGCGCTCGAAGGCGAACCCTCCCGCACCGCGCGTTCCGTGAACCCGAATAGGGGTACAAATCTCGTGCTAACCCTCGGCGCGTTATCCCGGCGCGCTGTCTGGGGTGGTGGCTGGGCGGAAACCGGTATGCGGTGGGTTTTTGTCGTGGTCTGCCGGCTGCCGGCGTGGATACGGTCGCGCTCGTTTCGTTGATGGGGTCGGGCAGGACCTTTCGAATCGACGTCGCTCTGGACGAGAACCGGTGTTTCAGATCATGCTTTGCCTAGGAGGCGACCAGCGCGCTCGTCGTCGCGTGGCGCGCTTCTCGCGCAGTGTCGTCGCGCTCGTCGCGGTGGTGATCGGTGTTGGTGTTATGGGCGTGGGCAACGCTTTTGCGGTACCGCCTCCTCCTGGTCTGCCTGCGTTGCCCTCCACGGACCCGCCCCCCCAGCCGGCCGTAGCACCTCCACCGCCGACCTCGTCGACCCCGTCGACCCCGTCGACGACACTCCCACCGACGAGTGGCCCCTCGCCCTCGACCACTGCTAGCGCTAGCTTGCGGGTGTCGCACCGCAAGAATCTGGCCAAGCTCACCTTCGCATGTCAGAGCTCAGGCACGGCGAGGCTGACGGTCCGGTACAGGAGCCACGCGTGGAGATCGGCGACCAAACGGTACACGTGCCGGCAAGATAGTGGCAAGGCCACATTCGGGCTTTCCAAGAGCATTGCGCGGCGCCTACGCCACCCCGCCGCCAAAGTGTCGGCGTCACTGAAGGTCGGCGATGGATCGACCTTGAACACACTCACCGTGAAGCTAGGTAGCGCAGCTTATGCTGCTAGCTCGACTGGGCCATATTGGGATGATGAGAACGCGTTCTCCACCTGCGATATTCAAGCCAATGGCGTCGGCACCCTGATAGGGACAATCGCGTCTTGGGTGCCGCAGCCCGAGTATCACCCCGATCAATTCCCAGGTGGCTTGATGTGGTTCACGTGGCGCTCGTGGCTCCTATACTGGGATGGTGTCGCCGAAAAATGGTCAGTGCTCGGTGGCGCGCAAGATGGGGTTGGCGATCCCCAACCGTGGAGCCATCCCGAAGCCGGTTGGCTTGATGAGGGCCATTTCCTCGTCAACTCCGGTTGGGGAAGCCAGCACTACATCATCAACCCCGGTCACGATGTCTACACGATAGTGGCGGTGCAGACCTACTACGAGGACCGCTACGGGCAGTGGTACGGCGGAGAGTTCCACTTCACACGGAATTTTGCTGGCACACTGGGAGGCCTGAGTAGTGGGATCTGGTGCTACTTTCCGTAATGACTACTTGATACAGCGTTCGCGGTTATGGCGCGGACCCTCCACCCTGTTTGAGGACGCAGCGGTCAGCGTCAGCGGGATCAGGGCCGACGTGCCTGCTTCACGGGAGACCAGCACCCCTCGTCGGGAGCTGACCGCGTGTTCGGATCGTCAGGCCCGCAGGAGCAGCTTTCCGAGTACGCCGCGCGAGGCCAGCCGCTCGTGCGCCTCGGCGGCGCGTGCGAGCTCGAAGCGGCCCGCGATGCGCGCGTCGAAGCGCCCGGCCGCGACCGCCTCGAGAATGGTGGCGAGCGCCCGCGCGCGGTCTGCGCCGGTGCGCAGGTAGTCGTTGCTGGCCGAGACCCATCGCACGGTCAGCGATCCGGCCCGGCCCTCACCGGTGATCCCCGACAGGCGCCCGGGATCGAACGGCTCCACCGGCCCGCTCGACTGCCCGTAGAGCACCAGCGTGCCGCGCGTCGCCAGCATCGCCAGGCTGGCGTCGAAGCTGTCGCGGCCGCCGGCGTCGTAGACGTGCGCCGCGCCGGCCCCGCCGGTCACGCCCAGCACCGCTCGCACCGGATCCGGCGTCTCGGAGAGCGCGAACGCGTGCTCGGCCCCGAGCGCGCGCGCCGCGGTGGCCTTGGCCGGCGTGGAGGCCAGGCCGATCACCGTCGAACCCGCGGCGGCGGCGAGCTGCACGACCGCGCCGCCGGTGGCGCCGGCGGCCGCCTGCACGACGACGGCGTCACCGGCGCCTGGCCGCGCCGCCTCACGCGTGAGCACATGGGCGGTCGTTCCGCACATCGCGACCGCGGCGGCGACGTCGAGCGGCACGTCGGGCGCCAGCGCGACAACGTGCTTCGGGCCCACGGCGGTCAGCTCCGCGTAGACGCCCGAGAGGTGCCCGAAGTGCACCACCGGGCGCCCGAGCAGCGCGGCGTCGGCGTCCGGGCCGGTCGCGACCACCTCGCCGGCCGCCTCGATCCCGGGCACGAGCGGCAGCTCGACCGGGTACGGCCGGCCCTCGCGATGCTGGAGGTCAACGTAGTTGACGCCGATCCAGCGGTTGCGGACGAGGAACTCGTCGGCGCTCGGAACCGGCTCGGGACGCTCGACCGGCCGCAGCGCTCCAGGCCCGCCGTGCCGAGTGATCTCGATCGCCAGCATCGACGACGCGGTTATACCGCCCGATGGGAGTCGGCCCCTGGCGGGGACCTTTTCGCGTCCTACTCCGGCGCCACGTCTGGTGTGTGCCATGCACCCGTGTCGTGCCCCGTGCGGGTTTGGGGCACACTCGACGCCTGCTCCTGGTCAGGACGACCTGGAGGCGACCCGTTCGGAGCGTCCGACACGCCTCCTTTGCCAGGCGAATGCGAGCGTCAGGGTGAATCAGATCGAGGCGTCCGAGCCTCGTCCGAGGCAACAGCCGGCCGGGTCCGCGGCGCGCCGCTGCTCCTGCCTCGACGCGACAGGCGCGTGGAGGTCGCTCGCCAATGGAACTCGTCAGTTGCTGTAGCCGGACGCTGGGCGTCCGGGCCCCCGCCATGCTCCTCCGCCATTTCGGCCATCGACATCCCGCGCGGTAGCCCTTTCCTGCGGTTGACGAACATGACCCGGCGCCGCTTCGCGAATGGCTTCAGCAACGACGCGTTCATACGCTCGGTGCCCGCCGCTTCCACGCAGGCCTCCGAAGAAAGACCGGCGACAAACAGCATCGAAGCGCCACTGCCCAGTTCAAGGTAGGGGAGGCGGCCGATCACGCCGCGTTCCATCCTCATTGAGCCGATCATGCCTGACCGACTTCCGGGAGCGGCTAGCGCACGGGACGTCCTCTCAAGTCAACACGTGCATGGTGGCGCGGCGCCGTCGCGTGTCTGGCCCGGGTCGCGCAGGATCTCGATGTATCCGTCCGTTCCATGCACGCGGATCCGCTGCCCATCCCGGATCAGGTTCGTAGCATGCTCAACTCCCACGACCGCCGGCAAGCCGTACTCGCGTGCGATTACCGCGCCGTGGGTCATCAGGCCCCCGACCTCCGTCACCAGGCCTTTGATCGCGAGGAACAGGGGTGTCCAGCTGGGATCGGTGTAGGTGGTGACGAGGATGTCGCCGGCTTCGATGTCGGCCTGCGCGATGTCCCGGATGACCCGGGCGCGCCCTTCGATGGTCCCGGCGGAGACCGGTAGGCCGATCAGCGCGCCTGTGGGGACGTCGTCGCGTCGGTAGGCCCCGCCGATGACCTCGCCGTCTGAGGTGAGCACGCGGGGCGGCGTGAGCGCTTGGTAGGAGCGAAACGCGTCCTTGCGCTGGCGGATCAGCTGCTGGTCCACTCGGCGGGTGCACACGACGTCGTGGAGCTCGTGGAAGGTGAGGTAGAAGATGTCTTCCTTGTCACGAAGCACGTCTGCCTGCACGAGACGCTCGGCTTCTTCCAGCAGCGCCCGCTTGTAGACGAAGTAGCGGTTGACGATGCCGTACTTGGGGTATTCGCGGTAGCCGCTGAAGGTCCGGACGCGGTCGATCATCCGCTTGGCCTCTTGGGCCTTCCTCACGCCGTGTGCCGAGGCGCGCAGGCGCTCCAGCAGCTCTTGTTCCTTGCGCCGGGCCGCTTGCCGCCCTTGTTCGAGGCGCCGCTTGGCATGGCCGGGCGTGAAGTTCCTGATGTTGTCGAGGATCAGCGGCACGAGCGTGGTGGGGCGTTCGCTCCATCGTGGCCTGGTGATGTCGATCTCGCCGACGCAGCGCATGCCGTACTTCTCGAGGTAGGCCCGGATCGCTTCCTGCGCTTCCCGCCCGCCCGCGAGCTTCGCCAGCGCGTCCAGGAAGGCCACGTCCTCGCAACCCTCGTCCTCGACGTGTTGCAGGAACCTCACGACGTGCGGATGCGGGCGAATCACGTCCGCGACGTCGAGCAGTGCCAGCCCCATCTCAGACGTGACGTTGCCGGGGGCGGACAGCGTGAGCGTGTCGGCCGCGTTCTTCTCGCCCAGCCACGCCTCCAGCTGCTCGTTGAGCCACCACGTGGCCTGCATCCCCGCCATGATCGCCCGATGGCTCAGCGGATCGCCGAGGACTCGCCTGTGCTCCTTGAAGGCGTCCAGCAGAAAGTCGAACAGCGCTGGCCCGGACTTCGCCTGGATGTCGCGCTTCAGGGCGGCGATCGAGACCTGGTTGCGCTCGATCAGCGCGGTGACGATCGCCGGATCGGTGGTGATCTGAGCGGGCGCGCCCCCGACCGGCGGCCCGCCCGGGCACTCGAGCGAGGGGAGGAAGTCGCCGCGTTCGAGGATGGTCTGCAGCGCGTCCCCGATCAGCGGATCGCCTCTCCCCATGACCTCCAGCAGACCTACCCGAGTCGTCGGCGAAGCCAGTCGTTGGGTGACGTCGACGAACAGCCTGCCACCGGCCTCGTGCATCGGCGCCATGGCCGTCAGCTGCCACACGGAGACCCCCAGGGGCCTCATCGCCTCGGTCATCATCTGCCCATGACCGACTGAGACGTACACGCGGTTCTCTTGGTCGGCGGGCTCGGGGATGGGAAACAGCGTGGTGATCGGCCGGCTTTGCACGATCCAGAAGTCGCCCTCGGCCAGGCACCATTCGATGTCCTGCGGGTGCCCGAAATGCGCTTCGATTCGCCGGCCCAGCTGCACGAGCCGCACGACCTGCGCGTCCGTGAGCGCCGGCAGCTCCTGCCGCTCCGTCTCGATCGCCCGTTGCTCTGTCCCGCCTGCGGGCGAGGGGTGGACAGCGAGCCGCTTGGTGGCGACCGTCCTCGCAACGACCTCGCCGTCGCGCACCTTGTAGACGTCTCCATTCACCAGCCCGGCAACCAGGCCCTCGCCGAGACCGAAGCTGGCCTCCGAGGATGCGATTTTCCGGTTGGAGGTGACTGGGTCGGCCGTGAACAGGATGCCGGCCGCCTGCGGGAACACGATCTGCTGCACGACCACAGCCAAGTGGATCTTCCGGTGGTCGATGCCGTTCCGCAGGCGGTAGGTGATGGCTCGCTCGGTGAAGAGCGAGGCCCAGCACCGGCTGACGTGCTGGAGGACCGCCGCCGGGCCTGCGACGTTCAGGTACGTGTCCTGCTGGCCCGCGAAGGAGGCCGTCGGCAAATCTTCCGCGGTCGCGCTGGACCGGACGGCGTAGCCGGCTTGCGGGCCGAGCCTGGCGAGCGAGCGCGTGATCGCCGCCGCCAGATCGTCGGGGATGGCGATCCCCTCGACAGCCCGGCGGACCTCGGCGCTGAGCGCGCGGATCGCCTCCCGATCATCCGGCTTCAGGCGCGACAGCCGATCGAGTCGATCGTCGACCGACGGCTCTTTCGCCATGATCCGCCGGAAGGCATCCGTCGTGACGCAAAAGCCCTTCGGCACACGGATGCCTTCGATCCGCGAAAGCTCCCCGAGGTGCGCGCCCTTGCCGCCAACGACCGCGACCTGCGTCCGGTCGAGCTCCTCGAACCCCAATACATGGCGGCCCCAGGGTTCTTGGTCCATTTGAAGCTGTCGCTCCTTCCCTTCCTGGTTTGTAGCCGGGTGACTCGGCCGCGGGCTCCGTCTCGGTCTCGGTGCGGTCGCCTTCTGTGCGACAGCGGTCATGCTTGGCTCCTCATTATTCGAACGTGGTTCGATAACGAACACTGTTCTAACCGAGAAATTCATTCTTGTCAAACGGTGTTCCAGTCTCATACGATGTTCGAGTCATGATCGATGAGCACGCCGGGATCGATCCGCCGCTGCCGACTCCCCCATGGCAGCGGGTGCCCCAGCGCCCCGCCGGACGGCGGCGCGACCCGCTGACCCGGGACGCGATCGTGCAGATGGCGATCCGCCTACTCGACCAGGAAGGGCTCGACGCGCTCAGCATGCGCCGAATCGCCGAAGAGCTCGACACGGGCGCCGCCTCGCTCTACTGGCACGTTGGAAGCAAGGACGGGCTACTCGACCTGATCTTCGACCAAGTCATCGGCGAGGTCGAGGTGCTCGAGCCCGAACCCCAACGCTGGCAGGAGCAGCTGAAGGAGGTGGCGGGCGCGGTGCGGGCGGTGATCCTCGGCCACCGCGACATCGTTCGCATCTCCATCGGCAGG
>Ga0209382_10009677_pt1 | contig 12043 bp, 9 predicted proteins | sample SoiMetdeltSBSDD5_FD_187599 | JGI IMG/M metagenome (GOLD analysis project Ga0209382, IMG submission 187599) | Bulk soil microbial communities from a Populus tree surrounding site in Tennessee, USA - Soil MetaG P. deltoides SBSDD5 (SPAdes) (version 2) | ecosystem: Environmental > Terrestrial >... | reverse complement strand
GGTCGGCGTGCCGGCGCCGTGAATGATGCGCTCTTCAATGATCGTGCCATCGAGGTCATCCGCCCCGAAGCGAAGCGCAATCTGCGCCAGCGACGGCGTCAGCGTTACCCAGTACGCTTTGATGTGAGGAAAGTTATCCAGCATCAGCCGGGAAACTGCGATTGTTTTCAGATCGTCCATTCCAGTGGTCGTGGGCAAGTGTGCATACACCGTGTGTTCAGGATGAAAGGCAAGCGGAATAAAACAATTGAATCCACCGGTCTCATCCTGAAGTTCTCTCAACCGGATCAGATGATCCACACGCTCTTCTAGAGTTTCGATATGCCCGTAAAGCATCGTTGCATTCGTGCGAATGCCCATCTTGTGAACGGCCCCCGCCACTTCAAGCCATCGGGCTCCAGAGATTTTGTGTCCCGCGATCAGCGGCCTGGCCCGTTCGGCGAAGATCTCCGCGCCGCCGCCGGGGCAGCTTCCCATACCGGCTTCACGCAGCTGCTCCACGATCCATTCCAAAGGCCTTCGCGTAATCTTCGTGAAGAAGTCCAGTTCGACCATTGTGAATGCTTTCAAGTGGACGGATGGAAAACGCTGCTTCAAGCCGCGCAGTACATCCAGGTAGTAATCGAAAGGTAGATCCGGATTCAAACCGCCGACAATATGGAATTCCGTCAGCGAATCGGAATACTCGCACTCGGCAAAATGAAATACCTGCTCGAGTTGCATCGTGTATCCGCCGTCTTGTCCGGGTTTGCGCGCATATGCGCCCTGGCACAACTGGCAGTCGATCACGCAGACGTTGGTGTAATTGATATGGCGGTTGACGTTGTAGTAGGCGAGATTACCGTTCAGGCGCTCGCGCACGTGGTTGGCGAGACGGCCAATGGTAACGATGTCATTGGAACGATAGAGTTCAACACCTTCATCGAACGTCAGGCGTTCACCGCGGGAAACCTTATCGGCAATAGTCGACATGGCGTGGAAAATTATACATGACGGGACTGTAGGCGCGGTCTCTGTAGCTGTGAACGAATAGGAAGAATGTCGAAAAGGCTGGTTTCCCCTCCTTCGAGGAGGGGCGGCAGCGCCGATCAAGGCAAATGTTACGCTACCTTAGATTCGGCGCTGCCGGGGAGGTCAAACACCTGTTGCGAGAGGATTATGACCTCCCCCGCTGCGCCCTTTTTTAGGTAGCGAGACATCTGTTTAAAGGGCGCATCGACCCCTCCTCGAAGGAGGGGAAATTAGCCTTTTGGACATTCTTACAATTCATTTACACCTTGTATGACCGCGCCTACAGCTGGAACCGGAACGGACTGTAGGCATCAATCGGCAGGGACGGCTTCCTGCCTTCGATAAGCTCCGACACGATCTTCGCCGTGACCGGTGCCAACAACACGCCGTTCCGGAAATGTCCCGTGGCATAAATCACACCAGGTATCGCGCTGCAACCCAGAATCGGCAGCCCATCGGGTGTCGCCGGGCGCAGTCCAGCCCAAGTTTCGAGGATCGGATACGCCCCGACATGCGACGAAATCTGTTGCGCATCCACCAGGAGCCGGCTGAGCCCGGCTGGTGTATTGGATAGATCGAACCCGGCGTCCTCGCTGGTCGCACCCACCACCAGTTCGCCCGTTGGCCTTGGCATGAAGTAGGAACTTCCCCAACGGATCATCCGTCGAAACGCCCCCGCCGGCATGCCCAGCGACAGAATCTGTCCCTTCCGCGGTTGAACCGGAATCGGCGGGTGGAGTCCGGCAAGGTTCCCGCTCCATACGCCCGACGCAACCACAATCGAATCGGCGCTAAGTGTCGAGCCTTCGATGTGAACCTGCTTCTCGGAAATCCCCTCGACAGTAAGACCGGTCCGGATATCGACACCACGATTCAAGCATGCTTCGCGCAATGCATTCACGAGACGCCGCGGGGCCACTGAGGATTCCCCCGGAATAAAAACGGCGGCTTCAATCGGAGCCGTGATCAGCGGCTCCATCGTATGTACATCCGCCTCAGACAAGAACTCGACTCGAAAGCCCGCGTTCTTTTGCCACTCGTAGCGGTGCCGGAGCACGCAAGCGGCAGGCTCCGTCGAGGCCAGACAAAGCACGCCCTCCTCACCATAATTCGCATCGAGTCTCGATTCCGCCTGTACCTCCTCAATGAATCGTGGGTAGAGTGCATGACTGGCACGGCTGAGTTGGAAAAACGGTCCTTGATCGTCGGCTTCACTCAGAGGCGTGAGCATACCGGCAGCGGCTCGCGACGTTCCGTGTCCCGTCGGACCACGATCCACGACCAGCACGGATTTCCGGCCGGCGAGCTCGCGGGCGATGGATAAACCGATCACCCCTCCGCCAATGACGATCACGTCGTGCATTGGGCCATTCTAACGTTGTTATCTCAGAGAAGGCATATGACATAATGCTGGCCGCATAAATTGCATCGGATCTTAAAACCATTTACACCCGCTAAGGAGGAAACAATGAGGAGAGTGATTGTCGCCTTGGCACTCGCCGGCACGTTGATACAAACCGTTGCCGCCCAGGATGCCAAGACCGTCATCAGCAATGCTTCGAGGGCCATGGGCATCGAAGGGCTGAACTCAATTCGCTTTTACGGCGTCGCCCAGAATGGCAATCTCGGGCAAAACAACAATGCCAATCAACCGTGGCCGATGACCGCGGCCAACGATTACGTGCGTGCGATCGACTTCACACAGCCCGCCTCCAGGGCGACGTGGACCACATTTGCCGTACCAGTAACCGGAGGCGCAGCGGCACAGAATCAGGGCCAGCAGAACATTACACCGCAGAACACTGCGTGGGCACAGCAGCTGGAGATCTGGGTCACACCATGGGGATTTCTCAAAGGCGCCGCAGCTAACAACGGTACGGCGCGCGCTCAGACCGCCGATGGCAAACGTTATCAGGTGGTGACTTTTAATGCCCCAGTGAAATCGCCGGGCGGACAGCCGTATCGAGTGGAAGGCTACATCAATGCTCAGAATCAGGTCGAACGAGTAAGGACGTGGCTGCAGGATCCGATCTTCGGAGACATGCTGGTCGAGACCGATTATTCGCACTATCGCGAAGGCGCCAATGGACTGAAGTTCCCAGCTCAAATCGTTCAGAAGCGCGGCGGCTGGCCCACATTCAGCGCTTACATCCTGGGTGCCCACCCGAATCCGGCAAACATTCAGGCCCTGTTGACTCCACCGCCTGCAGGCCAACGTGGTGCAGGAGGTCCCCCCGCAGGTGGTGGTCCGCAAGCGGCTGCGGGCCCGACCTCAGAAAAGCTCGCCGAGGGGGTGTTCCGCATCAACGGCGCATACAATGCGCTGGCCATCGAGTTCGCCGACCACATCGTGCTGTTCGAGCCTGGTCCGCAGAACGAAGCACGCGCCCAGGCGATCATTGCCGAAACGAAGAAGGTCATCCCGAACAAACCCATCCGGTATGGCGTTATCTCGCATCATCACTTCGATCACACCAGTGGACTGCCGGCGGTCGTTGCGGAAGGCATCACGATTGTGACGCCGGAAGTGAACAAAGCATTCCTGACGAATGCGCTATCGCAACCGCGGACGCTCGCTCCCGATTCGTTATCGAAATCCGGCAAGAAACCGGTTGTCGAAGGGTTTACCGGCGACAAGAAGGTTTTCCAGGATGCTACTCGCACACTGGAACTTCATGTGATCAAGGGACTCCCGCATGCCGATGGCCTCGTCGTCGGATATCTTCCGAAGGAACGCATCCTTGTATATGCGGATATGTTCAATCTGCCGCCGGCGGACACCCCGGTTCCGAATCCGCCAGTTGTCGGCACACAGGTGTTCCTGGAAAACCTGGAACGGCTGAATCTGAGTGTGGACCGCATCATGTCCGTTCACAATCTGAACCCGGACCGGCTCACATCCATTGCCGATATCCGGGCGTCTTTGGGCAGGAAGTAAGAAATTCCAGGCGTCGAGTAACTGTTGTGGTTCGTAATTACGGTGACGTGTACAGTCGAGCGCCCTCTCCCTCCGGGAGAGGGTGGCCGAAGGCCGGGTGAGGGTAAGACCACCCTCACCCGCGCTTCGCGCACCCTCTCCCGGAGGGAGAGGGCTCCTGCCCCTTTACATACGTCATTATTACAAGTACACATTCTTCCCGATTCATTCATCCATCCATAGACCACGCCTGCGGTGTTACTCTAAGGACCCACATGATTCGCGCGCTGATCTTTGATTTCAATGGGGTCCTCGCCGATGACGATCCGATCCACATGGAAGCTTTCCGGCAAGTCGTTGTGGAAGAAGGATTATGCTTCACAGACGAGGAATACCTCGACACCTACCTTCCACTGAACGACTGGGATTGCTTCAAAACCTTGTACCATAGGCATGCCCGGCCATTGTCTGCCGGGAAGCTCGACGACTTGATCCGGCGTAAAAGCGTCTATTACTTTCAAGCTATAGAACATAAGACCGTGCTGTTTGCGGAGGCTGCGTCCGCAGTGAAAGCCGGCGCCGGACGATTCCCTGTGGCCATTGCATCAGGAGCCAGGCGCGATGAGATACTCCACATATTGAAGTCGGGCGCTCTGGACGGTTATTTTGCCGCGATCGTTTCCGCTGAGGATGTGCAGTTCGGAAAACCACACCCCGAGCCGTTTTTACGCGCTCATGAGAAACTGAAGGAGAGGGATCCGTCGTTGGAAACCTCGGCATGTGTAGCCATCGAAGATTCGATCGGCGGCATTCAGTCGGCCCACGCCGCAGGCATGCGCTGCCTGGCGGTGGCACACTCCTATAAGCCGGATCGGTTATCCCAGGCACGCCCGGAGTGGATTATCGATTCGCTGGCTGATTTTGTGTCGTGGATGGAGAAAGTAGTTCAAAAGTGAGCGTTCGATCGCGCAAAACGTTTCATCAGCTGGTCACGTTGCCTGACGCCGCCGTTCCCCTGGCGGAGGCGGCGCTCATGATCGCCTGTGAGGAGTATCCGCAGCTGGAATTGAGTCCTTATCTCGAGCAGCTCGACCACATCGCGGAAGCAGCGCAGAAGAGCAGGAATCCGTCCGACTCACCGATGGAAACCATTGAGAAGATCAATCATGTTCTATTTGAAACATATGGCTTTCGCGGCAACGCCGAGGACTACTACGACCCTCGCAACAGTTTCTTCAATGACGTTCTTGACCGGCGCGTAGGAATTCCGATCACGCTTTCGACTCTTTACATCGAAGTTGCGAGACGGTTGGACTTTCGTATCTCGGGAGTGGGAATGCCGGGCCACTTCCTGGTGAAGTATTCCGACCGGCGGGAAGAGTTCTTCGTCGATCCTTTCAACAAAGGTCAAATCCTCACGCAGGACGATTGCCGGAGCCGCCTCAAAACGATGTACGGCGATGCTTTGGAATTTCACGACCGGCTTCTCGGCCGCGTGACCCACCGGCAGATTCTTTGGCGCATGTTGAATAACCTTAAAGATATTTACGTCAAGGGCCACGCGATCGACAAATGCCTCTCCATCGTCGATATGATGTTGATGGTCGACTCCGAGGACATCACCCAGTTCCGTGACCGTGGGCTGCTGAGGATGCAACTCCGGCAATTCGAAGGTGCCGGACGGGACCTCAACCATTACTTGAAAAATTCGCCGAATGCCGAAGACCGCCAAGAGATTGAGACCCACATCAAGGAACTCAAGCGCATTCGCGCCATGATGAATTAAGATTGGTTCCGTATGCGCGAGCGTGTATCTGAGGCCCGGCGGTTGGTCGTCAAGCTGGGCTCAAACCTATTCTTCAACGAAGCCGGCGCCATTGCCCTGGGGCGTATCTTCTCTTTTATCGAAGACATCGCCTCTGCTTGTGTAGCCGGAAAGCAAGTGATCGTGGTCTCGTCGGGTGCCGTAGCACTCGGCGCCGATGCGTTGAAGATGAAATCCGCTGGTTCATCGCTGACGCAAAAACAGGCATTGGCGGCTATTGGGCAAAGTCGTCTGATGAATTTGTATGAGCAGGGCCTTTCAAAGTACGGCTTGACCGCCGCACAGGTGCTTCTGACCGAAGAGGATTTTTCGAGTCGCACGCGCTACTTGAATTTGCGGCATACGCTCACAACCTTGCTCGAGATGGGAGTGGTTCCCATCATTAACGAGAACGACACGGTATCGACCACCGAACTCGAAATCACCGATCGCAGCCGCAGCTTTGGCGACAACGACAAACTGAGCGCGCTGGTCATGACGAAACTCGAAGCGTCCGTACTCATTCTGTTATCCGACGTGGACGGTCTCTTTACAGACAACCCTCGTGAAAATCCCACCGCCGAATTCATTCCCGAGGTGCATGAAGTCACTGCCGATATCCAGGGCCTCGCCGGCCGGAAGTCCGCGCGCGGTAGAGGCGGCATGGGCACCAAATTGGAAGCCGCGCGTATCGCGATGAACTCCGGCGGCATGGCGATTATCGCGAATGGATTGAAAAGCGGCATTCTTCGCCGAGTGTTGAATGGTGAAACCGAAGGCACGCTGTTCGTGGGCAAGTTGGGATCACTGTCAGGAAAACGCCGTTGGATCGCGTTCGCATCGGCGGTCTCCGGACGCATTCATATTAATGAAGGCGCCAGGGACGCAATCACGAAGAGAAACGCCAGCCTTCTGCACGCCGGAGTAACGCGCATTGAAAACGAATTCGAGCAAGGAGACGTCGTCTCGATCATGGGGCCGGAGGGTCTGGAGATCGCCCGGGGAATTGTAAATTACTCCAGCGCCGATGCTTCGAAACTGATCGGCAAACATTCCGACGACATTGCGCGCCTGGCGACCTCCAAGAACTACGACGCCTTTATCACACGCAATAATATTGCGTTCTTGACGGATCAACGATGAACGAAACTCGACAACAAGCTGAACGTGCCCGACAGTCATTCTTGAAACTGGCCGCCGGTCATGACCGGACCGCGATCTTGAAGGACATCGCTGAGGCCCTTCGCCGCAATGCGTCCTCCATATTTGCGGCGAATGAGAAGGATCTGGCAGAAGCGAAAGCCGCAGGGATCGCACAGCCGCTGTACAAACGTCTGGTGCTGAATGACTCGAAACTCCGTGACGTCGTCATTGGAATCGAACAGATTGCGGGAATGGAAGACCCTGTGGGTCGCGTTGTCGAGGAAACCGAGCTCGATGAAGGCCTGATACTCAAGAAAGTCCAAACGCCGATCGGAGTGCTGGCAATGATCTACGAATCCCGGCCCGACGCCGGTCCGCAGATTGCGGCGCTTGCGATTCGTAGTGGAAATGCCGTGTTGTTGAAGGGCGGGCGCGAGGCGGCGAATACCAACGCCGCTATCGGCGAAATCATACGCAGTGTGCTCGAAAAGTATGGGGTTCGCGATGCCGTGCAGTTGGTCTCCACACGCGAGGAGATCGCCGAACTGCTGAAGATGGACGACCTCATCAACCTGGTCATTCCGCGGGGCTCCAACGAAATGGTGCGCAGCATTCAACAAAACACCAAGATTCCCGTCCTTGGACACGCCGATGGTGTCTGTCACGTTTATATCGACGAGTACGCCGATGCAGCGAAAGCCGCTCGGATTGCAGTTGATTCAAAAGCGCAATACCCCGCGGTGTGCAACGCGGCGGAAACGCTTCTTGTGCATTCGAGGTTTCCGCATCGGGAAAACGTGTTGCAGGCGCTGAAGGGGGCCGGCGTGGAGCTGCGCGATTCCGGATACGGGTCCGAGTATCTGGACTTGATTATGAACGTGAAGATTGTCGATAGTCTCGACGAAGCTATCGACCATATTCATAAGTACGGCTCGCTGCACACGGATGCCATCGTTACCGAGAACAGCGAGAATGCGCAGCGGTTCCTTCGAGAGGTCGATTCAGCAGGTGTGTATTGGAATGCATCGACGCGGTTCGCTGATGGGTTCCGTTACGGCTTTGGCGCCGAGGTGGGTGTGAGCACAAACAAGACTCATGCTCGAGGTCCGGTGGGTATGGAGGGCTTGCTGATTTACAAGTATCAGGTCATCGGCAATGGCCACATCGTTGCGACATACTCGGGGGAAAACGCGCGCTCTTTTCTGCACCGGAAAGTGTGAACGACTTGCGATTGGTCTGAGCGGGCGCTACTCCCCTCCTCTTGAGGAGGGGTGGACGCGACATCAATAAAATATCGCGAAGCCTCCTTTACTGGAGCGGACGGGGTGGTCAGGCACGGCAACAGGTTCCGTGCCTGACCACCCCGTCTGCGCCGCATCGGAGGCTGCGCAGCATTTTCTTACGGGCGCAGCCACCCCTCCTCAAGAGGAGGGGAATGTCGCCCAATTGGTACCTTGATACCTTGATACCTTCGATGCCCCATTCCTTACTTCCCTGCCAGGCCCTCGATCAGCTCAACCTCATTTCCAAGGCTGTCCACGATCAGCGCGCTTTTCAGACCATCTGCATTCGTCGAGACCGGCTTCGAAATCTTCACCCCTTCGCCTTCGATCTTCTTCACGAAGGCGTCGATTCCCTTAACCTCGAGCGCGAACCGGTCGAGGATCGTGCCTTTATTGGGCGTCGGTCCGGCAGGGGCGGCCGCAGGAGCAGCAGCCGGTGCGGCGCCGCCGCGACCTCGTCCTCCACCGCCGGCGGCAGTGAAATCCACGGAGATCCACTTATCCGGCGACGTAAACAACGCGCTGGGAACTCCTCCATTGCGGCGTGAATTCTCCGTCGCACCAAACGTTTTCATGTACCACGCGCGGGCGTTGAGGCCATCCTGCTGGTTGGCGACAAAGTAGTGGATGTGGTGTGCTGCCGGGGCATCCGGCCCTGCCGGATCATCGATGAATTCAAGCCGCAACGCGTTGGGCAAGTCCACAAACTGTGCTTTAGGCGCTGTCTGGATTCCGGCCGCCGTCAGCTTGGCGCGAATCGGGTCGAGATCTTTCCCCCAGATCCCGAGATGATTGATCAACGGATTTCCGGCCGCAGCCTGGCCCTGGCTTAATACGATAAAGGCACCGGACATCTTCAGCATCTCGGTCTTCCCAACCAACACCGGCTTCGCACCGAAAATATCCACCCAGATTTTCTTGTGCGCCGCCACATCCGGCACCGTGTAGTACACAGCGCCCAGCGATACGCCGGCAGAAGTTGGCGCAGCCAGTTGAGCCGGCAGCGGCGCCACGGCGGCCACGATGACAAGCAGGCTGCATGCAGCAGCCACGAATTCCTTTTTCATGTCGGTCTCCTTTATCGGAACTGGAAACCACACACTTTGACATTTCCAACCGGGTTCGTGCAAGCGGTTGCTGACTGAGGCCGTAGGCGCGGTCTATGCAGTGTGATGGAATTGAAACTGGTCAAGAACCACCTGAAATTCTTCTCCCGCCTACGCTCTCTTCGGCTGTGCTCGCTTCGGCCGCGGGGCCTTATTCGGGGCGGGGAGAGCCTGCGATGAGGATCGAGGCACTGTCCTGCTGCGCAGATTCGTGTAAACAAGTACTACGGGGGAGGCAATCGCGATCGACGAGTATGTTCCGAAGATGATTCCAACCACCATCGCGAAAGCAAAGTGGTTGATGATTTCGCCGCCGAAGATAAACAACGAAAGTACCGTCAGAAACGTTAATCCCGAAGTCAAAATCGTCCGGCTGAACGTCTGGTTGATACTGTCGTTCAAGATCCTCTCGAGGTTTTCACGCGGTCGCAATTTTAGATTCTCGCGAACGCGATCAAACACCACAATCGTGTCGTTGACGGAATAACCGACGAGCGTCAACAGCGCTGCGATCACGGTCAGGTTTATTTCACGATCAAATAGAGAGAACAACGTCAGTGTTACGAGAACGTCGTGAAATACTGCGATGACCGCGGCCGCGCCATAGATCCATTCGAACCTGAATGCGAGATAAATCAGAATGCCGCCGAGCGCATACAGCGTTGCAAACACAGCCTGGCGCTTCAGGTCGTCCCCAACCTTCGGCCCGATGGACTTGGCACTGAGAACCTTGAACTGATTCGGATATCCCTTGTTGAGCGCCGTGATGATTATGTTCCGGCCGGCGCTGGCATCCTCGGTCTGGTCGCCCTGAAACTCGATCAAAACATCGTTACGGCGGGCCAACTCCTGTGGCTGGCTGTCCCGCGCGCCATTTTCCCGCAGTAACTGCCGGATCTTCTCGATATCCGGCTTCTCGTTAAACCGGACTTGAACAATAGTGCCGCCCTTGAAATCCACTCCATATCTGAAGCCGCCACGGTGCAGCAAGGAAATCAGACCAACCAACATCATGGCAGCGGAAATGACAAGGAACAGCTTTCGCTTCCCTAGCCAATCCACTTGGATGTTCCGGAAAAGTTCAATCATTGGGACTACCTTTAAATACTCAGGGTCTGTGTACGCCTTCTATTCAGCTCCCATTCAAACAAGGTCCGCGATACGAACACTGCCGTGAACATGTTTGAAATCAGGCCGACGAACAGCGTTACCGCAAAACCTTTGATGGGGCCTGTCCCAAATAGAAAAAGGAACATTGCGGAGATTAGAGCCGCCAGATGCGTGTCCACAAGCGTGACGAAAACGCGGCTGAAACTGGTAACAATGGCCCCTATTGCCGTTTTCCCGGCCCGCAGTTCCTCACGCACGCGTTCGAAAATCAGAACGTTCGAATCGATGCCGACACCAATCGTAAGGATCACGCCGGCGATGCCCGGTAGCGTTAGAGCGGCGCCAAAGTATGCCATTGCGCCAAACAAAATAATCAGGTTGAGGATCATTGAGACGGTCGCATTGATGCCGGACAGTTTGTAGTAGAAGAGCATGAAGGCGATCACTGAAATCAGTGCTACAACCGCAGCGGTCAATCCGGCCTGAATGGAATCTGAACCCAATGAGGGACCGACGACCTCCTCGTCCAGGTATTTGATAGATGCCGGCAACGCTCCAGAACGCAACACCAGTGCCAAGTCCTGGGCCCCCTCACGCGAAAATCCTCCCGGACCGCCCGTAATGATTCCGGAATCTGTGATTCGGCTATTGATTCGCGGGGCCGATTGAATCCGGTTATCCAGGACGATCGCGAGCTGTTTTCCTACGTTTTCACCGGTCACCCGGCCCAATCTCTGCGCACCATCCGCATTCATGTTGAACGTCACGGCCGGCCGGCCGTTTTGATCGCGCGAGGGATAGGCTCCCTTCAGGTCCCGCCCTGTAACTGATGCGACTTGTTGAACGACGTAATACTCTTCTCCGGAAGAACCCCGTTCGGAGGACGGCAAAATCTCGAGATTCCCAGGTAGCAAACCACCGTAGTTCTGTACTGCCGCGGCCTTGCTCGCAAACGGCCCGCTTTGCACGAGTTTCAATTCCAGTTGAGCGGTATTTTGAATAATGCCTTTCACACGAGCCGGATCATCCACACCCGGAAGCTGTACCAGGATTTCGTCCTCGCCCGGGCCGCCATGCTTTTGAATAACGACCTCTCCCACGCCAAGCTGGTCAATACGATTGCGTATCGTGTTGATGGCCTGATCAACGGATTGTTCACGGTAGGCTTGCTCCTGCCGGGGCTTCAGCCGGACCGTGTAGGTGTTGGTTTCCCCGGTTGAAGTGGAAATCAGATCCCAGTCTCTGAATATTTCATTCAGGACAGCGCGGAAATCAGAGTCTTTGCCGGGATCGAGCCCTGCCACTTGGAAGGTGTTACTCTCGGTTCGCGTCAATTGCCGATAAACGATGTTTCTTTTGTTCAGTTCCAGTCGAATCGCTTCTATCGTGCGATCCGTTTCCCCGCGAATGGCATCGTCAGTAACAACCTGAAGAACGAGATGCGTGCCGCCTCTGAGATCCAAACCCAGTTTCACGTTTTCCCGGATACGGTCTTTACTCGGAAGCAGTCCCGGAAATGCCGTAACTCGCCACAAACACAAGATAGTTACAGCTACAATGACGAGGAGGCGTCGAAAGATACGTTTGTTCATGTCTCGCCTTCATTAAAAGGCTTCAGACATTAGCCGGTTATGAAGGGAAGATTAACTTTGGTTAATGTGCGGTAGGT
>Ga0209382_10009676_pt1 | contig 12046 bp, 13 predicted proteins | sample SoiMetdeltSBSDD5_FD_187599 | JGI IMG/M metagenome (GOLD analysis project Ga0209382, IMG submission 187599) | Bulk soil microbial communities from a Populus tree surrounding site in Tennessee, USA - Soil MetaG P. deltoides SBSDD5 (SPAdes) (version 2) | ecosystem: Environmental > Terrestrial >... | reverse complement strand
TGCTCGATGCGCACGGCCTCATCGAACGGGTCTTCGTTCCCGAGCGCCTCGATGCCCACAAGCTCATCGAGGAGTTCATGATCCAGGCCAATGTGGCGGCGGCGGAAACCCTGGAAGAGCGGAAGATTCCCCTGATCTATCGCGTGCATGAACCCCCCTCGCACGAGAAGCTCGTGGCCCTGTCCGAATTCCTGAAGACGCTCGGCCTTTCGCTGCCACTCGGCCAGGTGCTGAAGCCGAAGCTCTTCAACTCCATTCTGGAGCGGGTGAAAGGCAAGGATTACGAAACGCTGGTGAACCAGGTTGTTCTGCGCAGCCAGGCTCAGGCCGTCTACTCAGCCGGAAACCGTGGGCATTTCGGGCTCAACCTTCGGCGCTATGCCCATTTCACCTCCCCGATCCGCCGTTATGCCGACCTGATCGTCCACCGGGCCCTGATCACCTCTCATGGTTTCGGGGAAGACGGATTGAGCGAGGAGGACAAAGCCACCCTTGTCGATACGGCAGATCTCATCTCCGCTACGGAGCGCCGCGCCATGGCGGCTGAACGGGCGACCATAGATCGTCTTGTCGCCGCTCATCTGTCCGATCGGATCGGGTCCCAATTCGATGCTCGGATCAATGGTCTGGTGAGCGCAGGGATCTTCGTGACGCTGAGGGAAACGGGGGCCGATGGCTTCATTCCGGCTTCGACGCTCGGCGCTGATCGCTTCCTCTATAATGAAAAAGCCCATGCCCTGGTGGGAGCGAGAACCGGCGAGACCTATACCCTCGGCGATCGGGTGGAAGTGATGCTGAAGGAGGTCTCGCCCGTGTCTGGAGGAATGCGCTTCGAGATGGTTTCGCCCGGACGGTCGGGAAGGCCGGCGGGATTGGGCATCTCGCGTCGACCAGGCAAGGGGAGGCAGCAGAAGCGGCGGATCGCCAAACATTGAGGCCTCGGACTTGACAGGAGACTTGCGGTTGCGCCATACCCTGCCCGGCATTCGCGGCGAGGCTTTTGCCCGCGCGCCGGGAGAACTCCATGGCCAAGGCAATATCACTGAAGGTTAAGCTCGTCAGCAGCGCGGGCACCGGCTATTACTACGTGACGAAAAAGAACTCGCGCACGCAGACGGAGAAGCTGGTGATGAAGAAATATGATCCCGTCGCCCGCAAGCACGTCGAATTCAAGGAATCAAAAATCAAGTAAGCCCGGACCGGGCAAATGATCTCGAGGCACCGCCACAAGCGGTGCCTTTTTTTGTTGGATGCAGGCAGAGGACGTGTGTTTCTAAAGGCGGCCGGCCCGGCGCTATTGTCGAGGAGGCCACTCGAACTGCACCGGACCGGCCAACCCCGTGGACTCAGGAGATGCGGCGGACCTGAGAGCCCCGGGGCAAAGGGATAGGACTCATAGCGAGTCTTGGTGAAGCTGAAAAGCGCCTGCGTCGGATTTCGATTGGACTTGTGCCGCCGCCTGTGAAACCGCTTCCTAGCCCCGTGCCCTGCCTTTGGGCAAATTCACTTTGAGCTAATTTATCGGATTGGCTTGCAAAGGCCAACCCTTTCGCAAGGCGGCAGGCCAATTTTATTTAGGAACAGTAAAGGCTTAAAGTAAACCCCTGCCCCATTTGGAGCAGTTAATAGGGCCTGTTTCACGCGGCGGCGAGCGTCACCCGGTTGCGGCCTTCCCGCTTCGCTCTGTAGAGCGCCTCATCGCCCCTTTTCAACAGGGCTTCCATGCTGTCGTTGATACCGTCGAAGGCGGCGACTCCGATGGAAACCGTGATGGGCAGGGCCCCTGATTTCGCCCCGGCATTGAACGGCTTCATGGACACATTCTTGCGCAGCCGCTCTGCCACGCGCAGCGCCACGGAATTGTCGGTGTCGGGAAGGACAGCGACAAACTCTTCCCCGCCCGTTCTGCAGGCTAGGTCCAGATGGCGCAGACCCTCTTTGATGCGCGAGGCGAGCTCCTGCAGCACGCGGTCGCCCACGTCATGCCCGTGGTTGTCGTTGATGGATTTGAAGTAGTCGACGTCGATGACCAGCACGGAAAGTGGCTTGTCCCTGCTCGCGGCATTCGCGGTGAAGGCCGAGAGCTGCCGCTCCATGAAGCGCCGGTTGTAGAGGCCCGTCAGAGCGTCGGTCGCCGCCATTTCGATCGACTGGGTGACGTTGGAGCGCAACTGCTCTGTATAGCGCCAGCGCCGCACCTGCGTGTTGACGCGGGCCATGAGCTCCTGCTTGTCGACGGGACGGAGCAGATAATCGTTCACACCCATGTCGAGCGCCCGCATCAGCCGCTCGTTGTCGTCGGGATCGACGATGATGAGGATCGGCACCTGCCGCGTCCGTTCAAGCGAGCGCAGCTGCGAGCACAATCTGAGCCCATCGAAGCTTTCGAAATCCAGGCTGATGATGATCAGTTCATAGCCGTTCTCGGTGGCCTCGAAGAGCGCAAGCTGCGGATCGTCGAGCGTCTTGATTTCGTGCCGCTGGCCGATCGTGCCCCTGATCCGGTTGATCAGATTGTTGCGGTTGTCGATCAAAAGGATCTTTCCCGGCCGCTCGGTCAGCACATCCTGTTCGATGGCTTTCACCAGCCCCATGGATTCGCTTGCATCGAGGCGCGAGCGTAGCTCGTCGGTGAGCATCTTGAGCCGCACCAGGCTCTTCACCCGGCAGAACAATGCCACGTCGCTCACCGGTTTGGTGAGGAAATCGTCTGCTCCCGCCTCTAGTCCTCGAACCCGGTCGTCCGGCTGATCCATCGCGGTGATCATGATCACCGGTATGTGTTGCGTCTGCGAATTGCTCTTGATCCGTCTGCACACCTCGATGCCGTCCATGCCCGGCATCATCACGTCGAGCAGCACGATATCAGGCTTGACCCGTTGCACCAGCTCCAGCGCCTCGATGCCGTTCTGGGTCGTGTGAACCTCGAAATACTCGGCGGTAAGCTTGGCCTCGAGCAGGCGCACGTTGGCTAGGATATCGTCAACGACAAGAACTCTCGCAGTCATGATGCTTGCTTCAAAAATCCGTCAATTGTCTGTAGAAAACTCAATACGGAAATGGGCTTGGAAATATATGCTTCGCAGCCGCCTTCCTTGATCTTCTCCTCATCCCCCTTCATGGCGAAAGCGGTGACGGCGATCACTGGAATATGCTTCAGATCGTCGGCCTCCTTCATCCACTTGGTGACTTCGATGCCGGAGACTTCGGGCAGCTGAATGTCCATGAGCACGAGATCAGGCTTGTGACGGCGTGCGAGGTCGAGGGCCGACAGGCCGTCGCGCGTCTGAATGACACGGTAGCCATGCGCCTCGAGCAAGTCGCTGAACAGCTTCATGTTCAACTCGTTGTCTTCGACGATGAGAATCGATTTCTCGCCAGGCCGGGCCTGTGGCGCGGGCGATCGACTAGTCATGGTTGCCACACCGTTCAGCAAGACGATCCATCCATCTGTTGCGGTTGCGCGTGTTGTTGCGAGCAAATCGGAAGTTACAGTTGTCCTGGGGCATACTCGCTCCATTAAGTAACCAAGCCTTTAACCCGCCAATGGCGCTCGTTTGGCCGTCACTTTGTGGTAAATCACTGGCAAAGCAAATGCCAAAAACATCGATGAATATGGACCGGGCAGCCACCATTTCCCTGAGAGTTCTGGCCTTTCTCGCCGAAGACGGAAGCCGGCTGCAACGATTTCTAAACCTCACCGGCATTGCGCCGGAGGCGCTTGCCGCCCTGGCCCCCAAGGCTCATTTTCATGCGGCTTTGCTCGAATATCTACTCGCCGACGAGCCACTTCTCATCGAATTCTGCGACCGGGAAGACGTCGATCCTTCGCACCCGGCACGAGCCCTCCATGTTCTCATCGGAGGAAGGAAAGAGCCGCAATAGTGGTATGCCGCTGGTGCCTTTCTCATCCTGAGACTTCCATCACGCCATGCGATTTGAGTGCCGCTTCGAGCTTGGGGCGGCTGCGAACATGCTCTGCCAACCTGCCAATCGATGTGCAGCGCTCGAGCAAGGCCCTTTCACTGGGCTTCGCCCAGATGGTCATGGTGAAGAGATAGAGATCGGCGGCAGAGAACAATTCCCCGAGCAGGAACGGTCCCTCTTCCTTAAGTCGCCGGTCGAGAATATCGAAGGCGTGGTGATAGGATTGCTCGGCATGAGCACGGATTTGCTCATTGGCCGCGGCGTCGCACGTGTAGTCCGAAGAGAACACCGCCACGTTCATGTTGCCGTAGATGTTGAAGGCAGTGAAGGCGAGAAGGGACAGATAGACGGCCCTGTCGGTGGTGCCAAGCTCGGGAGCAAGCTTGCGGTCGTGATGCGCTTCCGTCAGGTAAGCGACGATGGCCATGGATTCGATGATGGTCCGGCCGTCGGGGAGGCCGAGGGCCGGAATGAAACCGAGCGGGCTGAGCTCTCGGAATGATTCGGAATGCACCTGCTCAGGCGTCATCCACACGTTCTGATAAGGAACGCCAAGCTCCTCGAGAACGAAGTGCGGCGCCATGGAGCCCCAGCCCTTGACATTGTAGAGCTTATACATCTTCCCCTCCCTTGACCAAGCAAGCCTAAGGAACGCACCAAACTTCTGCACCACTCGCTTGACGGGAATTTTACTGAAGTGCAACTATGGGTGTGATTCGGGGGAATCACATGGAAGTCAATGCGAGCGGCATGGCGCTCATCGAAAGCTTCGAAGGGTGCCGCACCGAAGCCTATCTGGATTGTGCCGGCATATGGACCATCGGCTACGGCCACACCTCTTCTGCTGGTCCGCCTTCCGTCAAGTCGGGCATGACGATTTCGAAGCAGGAAGCGCTCGCCATCCTGGAAGCCGATGTCGGGAGTTTCAGCAAGGGCGTGGAAGCATGCCTTCGTGTTCCACTCAATGACAACCAGTTCTCTGCGCTCGTATCCTTTGCCTATAACGTCGGTCTCTCGGAATTTCGCAGATCGTCCGTTCTCCGGGCCGTGAATGCCGGCGAGTTCCAGGTCGTGCCGGCCTGCATGGCCATGTGGATCAAAGTCGGCGGCAAGGTCGTTCCCGGTCTCATAGCGCGGCGCGCGGCGGAAGCGGCTCTTTTCTGCAAGCCGGGTGATGCCGCCGCGAATGTGACATACCCGCCCGCTGAGCAGGCCCCCGTCCAAACGCCACATATCCACGGGCCGGTCGAGCCCATCTCCAGGACGCTTGCCTCGCACCACACGATTATCGCCGCCGTTGTTTCTTCCATTGGCGGGGTGGTGTCTTCGGTCGCCCGGCATCTTGAGGAATTCATTGGCACACATATCAGTCTCGCGCTCGAGATCGCAGCGGTGGCCGCAATTCTCCTCTGTGCGGCCTGGTTGCTTCATGAGAACCGCGGTCGGTCTCGGCATTTGAGCACCTGACGATTTCAGCGTGCCCGGTGTCCTATGCTATGGTCCCTCGATGTGACGAGGGCCCATGCAGAGCGCCACGACCCGAACCTTGGGATTCTGCCGGGATTGTTTCGCACCGGTGGCAGGTCACGATCTCCGCTGCGCCAATTGCCACGGGCCCCGGCTCCTGCGGCATCCCGAGATCGACGCTTTGACAATTGCGCATATCGATTGCGATGCCTTCTACGCAGCCGTCGAAAAGCACGACAATCCGGAACTCAGGGACAGGCCGGTGATCGTCGGCGGCGGCAAGCGCGGCGTCGTGGCCACCGCCTGCTACATCTCGCGGATTGCGGGCGTCAAATCAGCCATGCCCATGTTTCAGGCGCTGAAGCTCTGTCCGGAAGCCGTGGTGGTCAGCCCTCGCATGGACCACTATGCAGAGGTGGGCCGTCAGATCCGCAAGCTCATGCTCGAGACGACGCCGCTCGTCGAGCCCTTGTCCATCGATGAAGCCTTCCTCGACCTTGCCGGCACGGAGCGCCTTCACGGTGCGCCGCCAGCACTTTCCCTGGCGAGGCTGGCCAGGCGGATCGAGACGGATATCGGCATAACCGTATCCATAGGTCTCTCCTACAACAAATATCTGGCGAAAGTCGCTTCCGACATCGACAAGCCGCGTGGGTTCTCGATCATCGGGAGCAAGGAGGCGATTGCATTTTTGAGCGACAAGCCGGTATCGCTGATCTGGGGCGTAGGCAAGGTGATGCAGGCGGAGCTCGCAAAATATGGCATCACCCGGATCAGCCAGCTGCAATCGATTGATCGAGACGAGCTTATCCGTCGCTTCGGCGCCATGGGTGTCAGGCTCTATCATCTCTCCCGTGGCGAAGATCATCGCGACGTATCGATAACCGATGCGGCAAAAAGCATTGGCGCCGAGACGACATTTTCGGAAGACATCACCGATGGCGAGGAACTGCATCGCATCCTCTGGCAGATGGTCGAAAAAGTATCGCGGCGCGCCAAACGGGCGGGACTCGCAGGAGCAACTATTGTCCTCAAGCTCAAGACGAGCCGTTTCAAGCTGCGCACGCGGAGCCAGACGATCGCTGACCCCACACAGCTTGCAGAACGCATCTTTGCAACGGCCAGGGAGCTTCTCAGGCCCGAAGTCGATGGAACGGCCTATAGGCTCATCGGAGTTAGCCTTTCCTCCTTGGAGACGGCGGGACCGGACCGCGAGCTCTATGATCTCGAGCCGGCCTTCGGGCTCAAGGCCCGTGCCGAGCGTGCGATCGACAAGCTGCGCGAGAAGTTCGGGCCCGCTGCCGTGGAGAAAGGCTTGTCCTTCAAGCGCCAAGCGCCGGACGCCAATCCGCCGACGAGCCCGCCCGACTGGATGGACGAAGACTGAAGAAAGGTAGGTTACGTCGAGCGCAGATGATCTCTATGGCATCGAGAAGAGCTTAACGGCAAACCCCATAGGGCTTCAGCTCGAGTTTCGATAGCTTGGCGTCGAGCGAATAATCGCCATAGTCGATAGCCATGTCGCCCGAGACTCCGTTCTCGAACATCTCGACTGCCACTTCGTAGCTCGGCAGCCCATCATTGTTGTCGCTCTGCGCCTGATCGTAATAGCTGATCACCGCCGGCCAGGCGCGCACGGATTTCAATTTTACTGCATCTGACGCCAACAATTTGGTGTGCTGCTCGCCGTTTGTTCGGGATCGGCCTATGAACGTGGTGGCCGTATACGATTTTGTGCCTTCCGTGCCGTCGAAGACGTTGCTCTTGTCCAACTGCTTGCCCTGCGCTGCGGTCTCGAGCAGCTTGTGCAGATGCATCACGGGAAAGATCGTCCCCTTCTGAAGCTCGAATTGCTGGGGCTTCGGCTTGTCGACCATCCCCAATGTGCGCCCGTCGGCCTCCTTTGAAGCCGTGACCTTTGATTCCGAGTCGAGCGAACTGTCGACGAAATGACGCTGCGAGACGTTGATGGCGTTGCCATCACCGGCCTCCCAGGTGGAGCTTTGCGTATCCAGCAACCGCGTGGTCTGATCCTCGCTGAAGAACTGGCTCACCATTCGGAAGTTCACCGTCCAGTCCTCGCATTCCGAGCCCGAAAGCTCGATGGCCAGTCGCCCGTTCACCCCCGTGATCCCCGCCCTGTCGCCGGCCTTGAGCAGGGAAAGGTCGTAAACCGCGACATGAGGTTGCAGGTGCACGGCGCCCGGACTGATGGCCAGACTCGGCCCGGCCGTCAGGGTCCAAAACGCCGCGATTGAAAGAGAAAGCGCCAGCCGCACGGTTGCAATTCTCCTTGGGGTGGTTGACATCATCGGTAGGCCATTGCCACGTTTGCCGCAATGGGTACTAGAAACGCCCATCTCCAGTCAAAGGCTCCCCCGTATGCCGACCAAAAAGAGAGTCCTTGTCACGCGCAAGCTCCCCAAGCCCGTCGAAGCCCGGCTCCGGCTCTCGAAGGATTTCGACGCGAGGCTGAATGCTGAAGACGTACCGCTTGGTCATCGGGAGCTGCACGACAAGTCGCAGGGGATGGACGGTTTGCTCATAACCCCCGGGGAGAAGTTCTCTGCCGAGTCGATCGCCGCCCTGCCCCAGTCCGTGCGCATCATCGCCACTTTTTCGGTCGGCCATGATCACATCGATCTTCAGGCTGCCAAGGCCCGGGGCATAGCCATTACCAATACGCCTGACGTCCTCACCGATGCGACCGCCGACATCGCCATGCTCCTGATCCTGGGTGCGGCACGGGGAGCTTCTTGGGGCGATCGCATGGTGCGCGAGAATCGCTGGGCCTCCTGGTCGCCCACGGCACCCCTCGGTCATGACGTGACGGGCAAAAGACTCGGCATATTGGGCATGGGTCGCATCGGCCAGGCTCTTGCCAAGCGGGCCCGCGGCTTCGACATCGAAATTCATTATTTCAACCGCACTCGCCTAGCGCCCGACAAGGAACAGGGTGCCCGCTATCATTCGAGTCTCGACGACATGCTGCCCTTCAGCGATTTCCTGTCCATCAATTGCGCCTCCACTCCCGAGACGCGCGGCATCATAGACGCCAAGGTGCTATCGAAACTGCCGGAAGGCGCCATACTGGTGAACTCCGCGCGGGGCGACATCATCAACGATGATGATCTCATCGCTGCGCTCAAATCGGGGAGGCTCGCGGCGGCGGGCCTCGATGTGTTTCGCAACGAACCGAAGATCGACCCTCGCTTCCGCGAGCTGGAAAACATTTTCCTTCTTCCGCATCTCGGCAGCGCCACGCCCGACACGCGCACCGCCATGGGCATGCGCGCCGTCGACAATCTCGAGCAGTTTTTCACAGGCAAGCCACCTCGCGATCGGCTGGTGTGATATCAAGCCCGTGGATAACGAACAAAAAGCGTCATGACGGTTGACGCGCTTTCCACCGGAACGGTGCTGTGCTATCGCCGCTGACCATAAGCAGCCAAGAGGGAAATTATGAGTAAGATCGACGCGCGACTGAAGGAGATCGGCATTGAGCTGCCGGCGCCGGCCAAGCCCGTGGCCACCTACGTGGGCTGGGTTCGCACCGGCAACCTGGTGTTCACCTCGGGCCAGGTGCCCCTCAAAGACGGCAAGTTCGAATATCAGGGCAAGGTCGGGAAAGACTTCAGCATCGAAGAAGGCGCCAAGGCGGCCCGTCTGTGCGCTATCAACATACTGGCCCAGGTGAAGGACGCCTGCGGCGGCAATCTCGACCGCGTCAGGCGCTGCGTGAAGCTTTTGGGCTTCGTCAACGGCACGCCCGAGTTCGCCGATCAGCCGAAAGTGATCAACGGTGCGTCCGACCTTATCGTTGAAGTGTTTGGCGACAAGGGCAGGCACGCGCGCTCCGCCGTCGGCTCCGGGTCGCTTCCCATTAACGTCGCCGTCGAGGTCGAGGCGATTTTCGAGGTCGAGTAGCCTCCCGATTGATGCTATCTCCACTTGCGCGGAAGCTTGCCTGGCTGACGGCAAGGCCAATCGCCCATCGGGGCCTTCACGATGCCGCAGCCAACCGCATCGAAAACACCCTGGCGGCCTTCACTGCCGCCATGGCGGAGGGCTACGCCATCGAGTGCGATCTGCAGATGAGCGCTGACGGCGAGGCCATGGTTTTTCACGACAATACGCTTGACCGTCTCACCGCGACGCGTGGCAGGGTGTCAGCCCGCACGAGCGCGGAATTGAAGAAAATCGAATTCAGAAATGCGACGGCGCGAATGGCGGAGTTGGGCGAGCTTCTGGACCACGTGCACGGGCGAGTTCCGCTTGTCATCGAGATCAAGAGCCAATGGAATGGCGATACGGCGCTTGCTCGGCGTGCGGTCGAGCTGCTCGCAAGCTATAAGGGGCCCCATGCTCTCATGTCCTTCGATCCGGATATCGTCGCAGCGGTGAGACGCCTGTCGCCGAAAACGGTGCGCGGCATCGTCGCCGATCGCGTCGACGATCGCGGCGTCTGGCGCCGCCTGGACCTTACCCGGCGGCTGGAGCTCAGGCACCTCGCCCATCTGGAGCGAAGCGATCCGCAGTTCATTTCCTTCGAAGTTGAAGGCTTGCCCTGGCCTCCTGTCCAGGCGCTGCGCGCAGCCGGAATGCCGGTCATTTCCTGGACGATCCGGTCGAAGGCCCAGGCAGACACGGCGCGGCGCTATAGCGATCAGATTACCTTCGAAGGCTTCCGCCCGTGAGGTTTGCGTGCAGATCAGAGTCTACAATTCGCTCGAGGACATAGATGCCGAGGCATGGAACGCACATGCCAATCCCCCGGGCCAGCCCTACAATCCCTTCGTGGATCACGGGTTCCTGCTGGCGCTGGAGAAGTCGGGATCAGCCACGCGCAAGACCGGTTGGTTCGCACAGCATCTCGTGCTCGAGGACAAGAACGAGACGGTGCTCGCCGTCATGCCTTGCTATCTCAAGTCCCACAGTCTCGGCGAATATGTGTTCGATCACGCCTTTGCCGACGCTTTCGAGCGGGCCGGCGGCCGGTATTATCCCAAGCTTCAGTCAAGCGTGCCTTTTACCCCGGTCACCGGTCCCCGCCTCATGGCGTCGGGCAGGGAACCGGAGACCCAGAAAAAGCGCCTGATCGCCGGCGCGCTGTCCCTGTGTCAGAAGCTTTCGGCCTCCTCCCTTCACCTCACCTTCCTCGAAGAGGCCGATTGGCGATTGCTGGGCGAAGCGGGCCTTCTGCAGCGCACCGACACACAATTCCACTGGCACAATGAAGGTTATGGAAGCTTCGATGAATTCCTCAGCCAGCTCTCGAGCGGCAAGCGCAAGAACATCCGCAAGGAACGCCAGGCCGTGCGCGATCTGGGCATCGCTTGCGAGTGGCTGACGGGCAAAGACATCTGCGAGCGCCACTGGGATTCATTCTTCAACTTTTACATGGACACGGGCTCGCGCAAATGGGGTTCGCCCTATCTCAACCGCCGCTTCTTCTCGCTTCTGTCCGACGCCATGGCCGACCGCATCCTCCTCGTGATGTGCCGCAGGAGCGGACGGCTGATTGCAGGTGCCCTGAACTTCATCGGCGGCAACACGCTTTATGGCCGCAACTGGGGTGCGATCGAACATCACCCCATGCTGCATTTCGAAGCTTGCTATTATCAGGCCATCGAATTCGCCATTGCGCAGCGGCTCGATTGGGTCGAGGCCGGCGCGCAAGGACCGCACAAGCTTGCCCGCGGCTATTTGCCGAGGTCGACCTATTCGGCGCATTATTTTGCCGATCCGCGCCTCGCCCAGGCGGTCGACCGCTACCTGCTCCAGGAGCGGCAGGCCGTCTCCGAGGACCAGGTTGAACTCGCCCAGCACTCGCCCTTCCGCAAGAATGGAGAAACACCATGACTGCCTATGATCAGAGCAATATTTTCGGCCGGATCCTGCGAGGCGAAATTCCTTGCCAGAGGGTGCATGAAGACGAGGCCACGCTTGCCTTCATGGATGTCATGCCCCAGGCCGCAGGTCACACTCTCATCGTGCCCAAGCGGCCGTCGCGCAATCTTCTGGATGTCGAGCCCGAGGACCTCTGCGCCGTCATGAAAACTGCGCAGAAGATCGCCCGCGCGGTGAAGAAAGCCTTCAATTCAGACGGCGTATTGATCATGCAGTTCAATGAGGAAGCGGCGGGACAGACAGTGTTTCACTTCCACGTCCATGTCATTCCGAGGAAAGCTGGCGAGCCGCTTAGGCAGCACGCACGGCAAATGGCAGATCCCGCCGAGCTTGCCGACCATGCGAAGAGAATTCGCGAAGCGCTCGGCTCATAAGTCCGACATTTCATCTCACATCCGTCATGGCCGGGCTTGACCCGGCCATCTTCTTCGCGCCGCGGGCGGATCAAGTCCGCGCATGACGAAAAACAGATACTCTACTGGTTCGTCGTCCCCTGCCCGGTTCCCGTTGTAGCACCGCCGCCCATTGGCGCCGGAGGGCCGCCGAAAAACCCGCCGCCGAATGCCATCTGCACTTCGTCGGGCGTGACCTTGCCGTCCTTGTTGCGGTCGATGAAGTTGAACATGCGCGCGTGCACGGCCTGCACTTCCTCGAGCGACAGCGCACCGTCGTTATTGGTGTCCATCATCGCCATGACCATGGGGACCATCATGGCGAGACCGTGCATGCCAGCGGGTCCCAT
>Ga0209382_10009674_pt1 | contig 12048 bp, 22 predicted proteins | sample SoiMetdeltSBSDD5_FD_187599 | JGI IMG/M metagenome (GOLD analysis project Ga0209382, IMG submission 187599) | Bulk soil microbial communities from a Populus tree surrounding site in Tennessee, USA - Soil MetaG P. deltoides SBSDD5 (SPAdes) (version 2) | ecosystem: Environmental > Terrestrial >... | reverse complement strand
CCTGCTATGGCCTGCTTATGTCTCTCGCATCCCCCAACTGCGTCTATCCGAAGCAGCCCACGACGAAATCGGATGCTAACCATGCTCGACGCATCGACCGAAGCCCAACTACTCTACGACGAGACCCACATCCATCTGATCGCGCCTCATTCCACGATGGAACCCCATGAGTTCATCTTAGACAATTGCATCGTGGTTCAATACTGTTTTCTCTCTATGTGCGGCGAATGGCTCCCCACCTTTCACTTCGCCTTCGGGGAGCCTAACTGCGCTTGCTGTCTGGCGGCAGACTATCTCTATAAAATCAGCAAGACGGAGTAACCTATGCCTTACCGGATCAAATCAACCGCCCTGCTAGGAACTGGTGACCATGAGGAGTACCAGAACCTCAATAAGAAAGAAGCCCTTCAAAAAGGCAACATCCTCCTAGCCAATGCCCAAATCAAGGGTTGGGAAGTCGGGGGGCAGTTTAGCACTGTGCCCGAAGTAGTCGAGATTTGGCGGGATGATGCGGCTTACACCGTAGCGATCCTCGAACAATAACAATAGGGTTTGCCGCCAGTTTTTTGTTTTGTATAGGGATGAGATTATGCGAGAACCCAACTATGAAGTGCCTCAGCTTGGCCCTAAGTATGAGCACATCCTGAACAATTTCGTCGTCAAGCTGTGGAAACTTGATCGTGTTACTGTTGTGGAATATTGTCATCTGCGAGGCATTCGTACTTGGCGTGTTCCAACGAGTACCTTAATCTGGAAACTGACGAACGCTAAGCGTCGTGAGCTAGCCAATATAGAAAGATGGTTCAACCGTGACTAAGCAACCTAACTTCAATACCGACCGTTGGCTCAAATGTGTTTCCATCGGTGATCCGACCGTCCATCTGGCAGACTATAACGGAAGGGTTTGCCGCCAGTTTTTTGTTTTATTACAGCATGACAGAATAGGAGCTAACACCGATGGATAGCATTCACACCTACATAGGCACAGAGAAACTTGGCCCTGCACAAACTGTCGAATTGTGGAACTACGGTATGACTATTATGAAACTCAGCAAGCAGGAACGGGATGATCTAGCACAATCTCTAAACCTTGCATTTGACCGTGATGAAAAGCTGTCATCATTCCGTGCTTTACTGTATCGCAAAGCATACGAAATTGTAAAGACGTATAAGGCTAATTTTGATGACCAAGCAACCTAACTTCAATACCGACCGTTGGCTCAAATGTGTTGCCATAGGCGATCCGACCGTCCACCTTGCCGATGTTCAGCAAAGTCCCACCCCTGATCGCGCCCTGTGCGGCGCACCCATCGCTTACACGACTAGCACTCCGACCTCCTTACCCCGTGTGTGTGAGACCTGCCGGGGGGCGATGATCCGATTGGTACTGCATGAGCCGAGGCAAAAATAACATGCATCCTGACGATAACCGATCTCGCCTGATTATTGTGCCTGATCTGTACGTTGACCTTAATCATATCGTGGCAGAACCTACTGACGCACTTTTTCTTACTGCCCAATGTGGCGCGAGTAGCACACTTACCGCTCCCCGATCCGTCAGTCGTGTACTGTGTCCGATCTGCGTCCTGCGTGCTGCACAGTGGTTGACCACGCCGCCGAAAGCTGAGAGGTAGCATGAAACTCTTTATCTGGAACTTTCGCAATCATCAGGATCGTCTTACCTACATTGTTGTAGCAGCTAGTACCATAACCGAAGCGCGTTACGGCGCGAACATGGTGTCACAAACAAAAAACTTGCCTGACGAAGATTTCGCCAATTGCATAACCGCAATATGGGAAGCAATACCGCTTGAGATTAGCCCTATACCAGTCATCTTTATCGAGGGAGAATAACACCTTATGCCCATCCTTCGCACCCTATCCGATAACCCAACCATTGTTACCGCCCATACCCGCATCGCCCGCCCGGTACGTGCCGCCCTGCAAAGTCTGGCAACGCTCAAACGCCTGACCATGCATGACACCTACGCCGCCGCGCTGCGCTTTGCCTCTAATCATCCCGACTTCCCGACCTACTGCGAGGAGTACCGCCGTGAGCTATATCATACACGTGTCGCACAAGCGACCTCAAAATAACCTTCAACCAATTGTTTTTTGACCTTGTTGTAAGTTACATGGCTAACCTGTCTGACGAAGCAAACAAGGCTGAGTATCAGAAACCCAACTGAGGTAGTCCCAACAAACCCCGGCAAAGACCCTTGACCTAAACCTGAAAGGTAACCGTATGACCCCAGAAGAAATTGCACAAGACTACAGCGACCGCGTGACCCATAAAGTAGTAGCATGGCTCAATGGAGACGCCGATCTCAAAGCCGTCCTCCCTGGTAAGCATGTCAACCCGCACGGCGCGAAAGATAAGCTGTTCGTGATCTTCAATGACGGTACAACCGTCACCCTACGTCTGATCGTCCTAGACGTAACCAACCTGCCGGAATAACCCGCCCTTTGCCGGGGTTCGTTGTTAACATCGTACTCACAAGTCTCAGTCCATAAGGAGTTTCACCAATGGCCCGCAAAGAAGAAACGTTTTACCCCGATGTTGACCCCGAAACTGGGGAAGTGATGACAGGCGAACCCTACATCGAACCTGTCAGCGAAATCGAGCAAGAGTTAGCCAATTTCGAGAGTTCGATCATCAAGCTGGATAACGTTCCTGATTTGGAGTCACTTGTCAATGAGGACGGCGATCTCGAATACAATGCTATTCGTAGAGCAATCGGCCTGCCGACCCACCACTACAAAACAATGGAAATTGTGGATCGTCCTTTGCGCATTCTCAAAATGAAGAAACTGCAAAGTGACAAACGTGAAAACCAATATTACTATCTGTGTCTCTGCGAGTTCGTCGGAGAAACAGATCGCTTCACTGCGCCCATTGGCGGCGCAGTCGCTATGCCCATCCTTGATCTGTACTACAAAAATCCTGAATTGCCGCCGCTCCGCGTGACCTTGCACTACAATCACGGCGGCAAGTACGAAGGTTATTACACGCTGGATTGAGCCTAAAGGTAAACCCGCCAGCGTGCTGTAACAACTGCGCTATCCGTTAACTCCGGCTCTGGCGCAGTTCTCATCTCATGGAGCAATCTACCCGATGAAATCCCCCCGTGATCGCATTAAGGAAGTGGTCAAGCAAGCCGATACCCATCTGGAAATCTTTATCGGCTACATGCTGCAAATTCACCAAATCTATCAGGAGCAAGCCGAGCGCAACCGCCGGAATGTCGAGCAGGGGTTACTTGACCCGGAAGAAGTCAAAGTCAGCGATTACTCCGAGCAGGATGCTGTCGTTCAACAACTGGCAGAGTTCTGTGACCTCTTGCGCCAGAACCTAGAGCAATACCGGGTGAATATGGTGTAAGCATGAGCGATTTCCAGAATGATTTCCTTACACCAGAGGAACGCCGGAACTACATCTTCAATGACATTCCCTATAATGTGTGGTCAACCCGATCCGGTGCGTCTATCCTGGCTGATCTAAAAGCAGGCGGACTGGGGATCAACGAAGGAGATTTCTACCGCATCCGCGACACGATCCTGTCTGACATTGCCAACACCGAAAAGATCGCGGGCCTCAACGATAGCTTTCAAATCCCCGCCGCGTTTCATAACGAAGCGCGTTTCTGGTATATGGAAAGTGACTTCGCTTACAAAGTAGGCTTTCGGGTGATCGATCCGCGCACTGGGCAAGAGGTAGATCGCTGGACAACCGTGCAATCTGACAGCCGTTTGACCAAAGGCGATATTATCGGTGCTGGCTTGGATCGGCTGGAAAGCGAAGAGGATGATTACAAGTATATTGTGCTGTACAGTATCGGTCTGAACGCTCAACACCGCCCCGGCCTGTACGAACCTTAACCATAGGAGCCAAGCATGCCCTTACGCAAACCCCACTACTTGCAGAAACTCACTTCCACCAACCGTCCCACCCGGATGATCTTCCAATCTACTCGCAAGGATCAAATCCTGTATCCCGATGGACTGGCGCGTTATTCTTTCCGTATTGGCTATGCCCGTTATTGCCGCACCCGCCGCGCCGAAACCTTACGCCAGCAAAGCACCTTTGTGATTGCCGACGTGCTCGACTACTGGTTGTGGGTCACAGGTTGCATCACCACCAAGTCGAATGTTTACCTCGTCTCTCCCCATCTCGCAGAAGACCTCGTGCTGTTGAAAGCCTTCGAGTACCTGCCTGATCTGGGTTACGAGGTCGATATGGCTTACATCAGCGATAGCGTCGCGATTGTCATCTGGCATAATCACAAGGGCAAGCTATACTGTCTGGACAATAACAATCTCTTCCGGGGCAATCTCGCACGCTGGCAAGCGCTAGCGCAAGTCCCTGATCCGAGTTTCTCAGACGATATGACCCTGACCGATCAGTATGCCAGCGAGTGCCAGCACGAAACTGCTGTACTGCATAGCCTGTATCGCCAGTGGTTCAGCGTGTTAGATGACCACGATCTCGGCGCGTTCAAACTGACTGTTGCCGGACAAGCATTGTCTACCTACCGCTACCGCTTTATGAAGTATCCGGTGTACGTTCACTCCGACGAGGAAGCGCTGTTTATCGAGCGCAAAGCCTACCGGGGGGGGCGAGTAGAATGTTTTAGAGTAGGGCATTACACTAAAGGGCCTTACTACTATCTCGACGTGAACTCGATGTACGGATCGGTGATGCGCGATGAGCAGTATCCCACCGTCTTATGGGGAGTAGAATATGAACCAAGTCTTAAGCAATTGGAATATCGCCTTAACACTGGCTGTGTCATTGCCGAATGTACCATTAAGACCGATAAACCGCACTTTCCGTATAAAATCGACACCCGTTATGTGTACCCTATTGGTACTTTCCGAACCTTCCTTACGACTATGGAACTCGAATATGCACTCGCGCATCAAGCGATTATCGCAGTACACAGACTTGCCCGGTATGCCCCAGCACCGCTATTCAGGGATTTTGCGAATTTCTTCTTTGAGATACGCCGTCAGTATCGTGACATGGAAATGGAAGGCTTAGAGGAAATCTGCAAGCTACTGGTCAATTCCCTCTATGGCAAAACCGGGCAAACGGGCTACGAACAAAAGTACGCCGGGGAAGATGGCACACGCGAAGTGTACCTAGAGCCGAGCTACTATGTCGAGCGCGATCAACGCCTGAGCTACCTCCATCTCGCGGGGAAGGTGTTTGAAATTCAGCAAACCTCAGAAGCGTACAATTCCACCCCGGCGATTGCCGCCCACATCACTGCTTACGCCCGAATGAGGATCGCCAAGCTGATCGACTTGATCGGGCGCGAGAATTTGTACTACGTCGATACCGATGGGGTGATTGTAGATCAGCGCGGGTATAACCGTGCTAAGCATCTGATTAACCCGACTATACCGGGGATGCTCAAGGTCGAAACGGAAAGCCCTTACGTGATCGTCTACTCTCCGAAGGATTACGACATGGAAGGGCGCATCCGCTTGAAAGGCATTACCCCGAACGCGATCCAAATTGCCGAGGGTGAATATAGTCAAACAATCTGGCATCGTATACGTGGGATGTTAGAAGATGGGCAAGTCGATACCCTGACCTCCCAAAAAATCATCAAGCGCCTGAATCGGAAGGTTGTGTCGGGTATTGTTCAGGCTGACGGTCGGGTAACACCGTTTGAGATTGGCGCTCTTGTTCCTCAAGCATCGCCTTGATCTGTTCATTGAGTGTCTCTTGTTTGTTGGCCGCCTTGCTTGCCTCTAACACGGTATGTAAGGCGTCTTTAATGTCACTCATCTGTGCGCTGTCCTTTTCCCTACACCTGTAGGGTATCCCGTTTCAACTCCGCAATAGCTAACTGCTGCTTCTCTTTGTCAGCTTGCAAGGTGGCAATATCCGTCGCTAACTTGGCCTTCTCCGTAGCGTCCGTGACACCCGACCGGGCGACCTTGATCTCCGCAATGTGAAGTTCGATCTCCGCAATGGTGACATCTAGCTCCGCTTTGTCTACTTGATAGGTCTTGACTTTGGTTGCGGTCACCAAGCGCTCTTGTTCCTTACGGGCTTTTTCGGCTTTATCCTCCGCCCGCTCTTGGATTTCTTGCTCCAACAGTTTGATCAGCCAGTCTAATCGGTCTCCGCTATACCCACGCGCCGACAGTTGAAAGCGAAAGTCCTCTAGCTCAATGATGTTCCGTTCGTACAGTTTCTCTAGCTGTGTGACCGTGAGAAGTGTCACTTTGTTATTGCGCTTGATGTCCCACGACTTGATCAAGAATTCGATTTGATGCTGTTCCAGATTGTAAGAGCCAAGCGCTGAATACACCCCGGCATTGCTGAGTTCGCCTGCTAGGTACTGCGCCTCGACATTATCGAGGACAATATTCATCTCTGCCTTGCGCTGCTTGAAGTCCTCGATAGCCATGATCACGGCAATATCTTCGCTGGCGTAGCGGAGTTCTTCGAGTTGACTAATCGCTTGCTCACGGGTGAACACCTTATCGCGGTAGGCTTCAAGGATGATCCCTTGCGTCAGACTGCGATACTCATCCTTCACGTCCTTGACAGTGAACTCGGTCAATTGGGCAGCATGGGTTTTGTCGTAACCGTCATCTAAGTAAGCATTGTACACCCCTGCTAAGTCCAGTACGCCGAGATGATACATCCGTCGAATGTCTACCCGCGTGAGAGGATTATAGGCAATCGCCTTGAGTTTGTTCCTGAAATACGGCGGAATGTCTTGTACCTTGAGCAATAAATCAAGGTCGTCGTCGGTGAATGTCTCCCCGCCCTTTTCCGGGCGTAGCCTATGCAACATCTCAAAGGCTTGCTGAGGACTGACCTTCTCCCAGTGTGCTGCCCATGCCGCCTCAATAAAGCGATCTTGTAACCCCAGCTTGCGCGCTTCAATGCGCCATTGATCAGGCAAATCAGCATCTAACTGAAAACGCTGGACACTCTCTGGACTAAAGGCATCTCTTACCGTCCAGGCCAACAAGTCAGAGGGGCCGGGGTAGGCTCTTCCCATTTCCATCGCTCGGTTGATCTCTTCGGTGTCGTAGCCACGCTTCTTGAGTTCTAAATGATAATCCGGGATGTTGTCAGGATCACGAAAGATTAGCTTAATGAGGTCAAGGTCACTCACCCTACGCTTGAAGAGTTCTTCCAAGATCGGGAACGCTTCGGGAGCCATGCCCTGATCTTTGAGATGATCTAAGACAATCGTGCGACTGGCGGGACTACGGAAGTAGGATGCAAAACCGAGATCGAGCGGAAAGCGCCACGTCTGCGCGAGACGCTGCGCCGCATACTGACCGATAAAGAATACAGGCGAGACAATGCCGACTACAATTGCTACAATCGCGCCGATTACCGCCCCGATCAGCACGACCGCGCCGCCTTGATGTTTGCCCTTGAAGGTGAATTCTAGGACTTTCCTGATTTGGGGTGGATACTTCGGGATCGACAGCAGGTAATCGAGAAACTCGCGGTAATCAGCAGCCGTCTCCCGTTCGAACTCTTCCGCAACGTGCTTGGCAACATTTGCCCACATAAGCGGCGGGATATTCGAGACAAGGAAATTCTCGATAATCTGACGAAGCGGCCCTTTGCCAGCCATCGTTAGTTCTGGCGTTCCTTCCACGCCTTGACCTCGGCGCTCTCCATCAGATGAAACATGCCCGCCGTTGTCAGGGTGAGCAAGATGTACGACAGCAGGGACAATCCCTTGACCTGCAATAGTTGGCCTAAGACACTCTGCAAGGGATACTCAAGCTGGGAAGGGACATCCCAAATCGGTACGAAGTCAAACAGGCGCGCAATCACTTTAGTCACAAGATTGCCGACGAACCGATCTCTCCCGGTCATGAGCGACATATACTTCCGCCTAACCATGCCACTGGGGGAAAGTCCATACGGGCTGTGGATCATTGTCACCTCTGAATGCTTCAGCCAATAGAAATGTGAGTATCGCCAGTAGGTTAGCACGCAGAAGGGCGCTAAACCATGCGACCGGATTGGCAATGAACTTGAGGACGTAATCCAATCCCTGTAGGTCAAATTGTACCAACCTATCGACGCGCTGTCGGGTGAGCCAACTGCCGAGATAGCCCAGGTACGATCCCAGCGCTTGAAAATCATACCCCCATTGGCTCCCGATCTGCCGTATCCAGTTGACCTCGACCATGACATCGCCAAAAGCATCCTTGACAAGCTGGGCGGCCTGCTTGTACAGGCTGTAGGCGTAATCGATTAACTCCGCGCGCAGCTGCAGATACTTCTTTTCGGCATATTCCAGCACTTTGTTGCCCATGCCGATGATGCGATCTAACAGGTAATCGACCTTCTGCGCCGCCCAATCGTACAGCTTGTCGAACAACGACTTGGCATAGTCGCGGGCGTAGTCTACCGCTTCCCCGAACTTTTTACCGATGAACTCCCCCAGCTTGTCGAGTTTGCCCAGCAAGCCGTTCCAAGTTTGGGTAATCCGATCTTCGAAGTAACGGTAGTTATCGGTGATAACCGACAGCAGCCACAGCGCGTAATTGTAAACGTCAAGGATCGTCATGGTCTTAGAACTCTAGGGTGTCCAGCCCTTCCAAATCGCCTACCAAGTCCATCACCGCTTGATAGACCGTATCGGGTTTGAGGTTCGGCACGTTCACCCGGAAGATTTCCCCGGATGGTAGATATTCGAACTCCACTTCAAACCCCGGTACGATCTGGCGGTTTTTGTCAGAGTAGACGGTCTGGTTGCGGGCAAGGATGCGAACTTTCTTATTCTCACCTTTGCCGTTTGCCATTAGGGATTAGCTGCCTTTCGTTCCTGAATTTGCCCCAAGATTTGCGAGGCATTGAAGTAGAACCCAACCATGATCCCCCACGTAGCTAGCAAAGGATCGGGCACACCTTGTCCTGTCCCGTACAGGTACACGACTGCCACCGTCACAATCAGTACCAAGAAGAAGCGGGTCAGGAAACTTTCCTTCATGAGATCAAAAAAGCCTTGCATGATACGAACCCTCCTATGGTTCATTAACCGTGAAGATACACAGCCCAACATAGAATATACGTGCGGCAGCCGCGAGTGCCTCATTGATGATCTCCAATTGGGTCACTGGCAGACTGGCAGCTGCAGCTGCAGGTTTATAGCCCGCCACACTGGAAAAGGTATAGTCTTTGCCGTTGACCGTCACATGATCGTACAACGGCGATCCCTCAGTCGAATTATCCACGACCAGCTTGAAAGACGTAAAGCCACGCCCAAAGATGTGCACGCCCAAATCCTGCCAATCAACATAAGCATTGCTGCTGTTCAGGTAATCGAGATCGATCTTATCCGTTGCGCTATCATAATTGATACGGAGTTCGTATTGATGCTTCACACCCGACGGATAAATGCTGGTCAGTCTGAGCCGACAGCGCACTGAGACATCGGTTAAGAAGAGGACGCTGATCTCGGCCCCGATCTTGCCCACGTAATTCGCCGCAATATCCCGGCCTAAGATCGTGGTATTGCCGATAGTGGCTTGGCAGGTTAGCGCGACACTCGCGGGGCCATAGTCTGCATATTTGGAATTGAGCGCGATCTTGGCGGCCCCCCCCGACAGGGTTTTGACCGGGAAGGCCGCTAACCCGTTCTGCATCACGGTAAAGTAGATCACATTGCCGCCGCGATACAACCCGCCCGCCCCGGATAAGAGACGCGCCGCGAGTTCTGCGTCATCAAGGACAGGTTTAAGACCCTCTAACTCAATCCCGAAGTCCGGGTGTCCGTGCGGCATAGGCTTAAGGTTCGGTCAGTGCTACCAGCAAGAGAGTAAAGTTAGGATAGGTAGTTCCTCCCGCCTGAGTGTTCAGGTTGCCGCCCGAGGTCTGGCGTATGTGTACTTGCAGCACGTCCCCGCCATTCAAGTATAGCAACCCATCAGCGTGCTGTTCAGTAACGTGGGTTGCAGGCGCGGCGGGTCTGACATCGATGATCCCACTCTCTGCCGCGTTCACGGTAATGACGATCTTCCGGTAGCCTGTAACATTCGCCACCCAGCCCACGTGAGCATTGAGATAGTACAGCCCCGTGACCGGGACGGTGATGTCAGTCGGGCTAGCACTGGCGTCGAATACATCGGCGGGATCGGTGATCTCAGTATTGAATGTCCACGTGACATCCACATTGTTACCGACTGTCGTAGCGCCGACGTTATACAGTTGGCAGGAAATGTCAGGTACACTAAAAACGTTAAGACCCATTGGCGTACTCGTTTCGTGCCGAATAGCAAGTTGTGTCGGAGTATCGACTGGCGTATTGGTTCCAGTACTAACCGCCGCTAAAGTAGCGATTGAGGTCGCTGAGACTGGTTTCGCTTGGGAAATCGTCAGCACTAGCAAGCAAGACATCAAAGCTAAGATAACAACTATGCTCGTAAGTATCATCCTCGTTGAAAAGATGGACTTCCAGTTCATAGGGCGGCTCCATAACGGGTAAGTTCGGATAGATTTCTATCTCGATATTATCCCCGCGATACACATGCTCATGATTTTGTGGGAATACCTGCTTGCCTTGATATTCCACCCATAACCCGGTCAGACCAACGTGTCCTTTCGGGAAGTACACCGTGCCCCGTGTAATGATGCATTGTGCGAAGTGCATCACGTCGCGTATCGGGGCAGTCTGCAAGGTACTTTTAGGAGCCGTGATCTTGAGCGCTTGCGACATGGTTACTTGTCAGGGATGAGCCTCACCACGTCGTAAATCACATTGATCAGTATCTCATCACTGGTCAGTGCGCCAGTCACTCTGACTACCAGATCATCAAACTCGTAAAGGCGCAAATCTTGCTGGCTCCATATCTGAGGAATGAGTTTGTTAAACGCTGCTTTATAATCCAGCGTCATGAACATCCCGCTCCGCTTGATCCCCAGCCGCGCTACCGTGTTATCATTGGTCAGATTTTCGACCGTCACACGGGTGATGTAGATACAGCGATCCGGGATACCGGAGAGGACAAGATTGTCCTTTGCCACTCCGGTATCGCCCGTACCCTTGACCTGTAAGACCAGTCCGTAATTCACCATAAGAAAAGCCTATTTGCGACTAGCTATAGCGCTTCACTGTCTGCACGAGCGGACGAATAGTCCCGCCAGCCCCGCCCTGTGTCAAAGTCAGGCGCACCTTGCTATCCTTCGGCGCGGGAAGGTAATTCTCTGGCTCATCCTGATAGTGGAACGGGATCACCCCAAAGAAGGAAGGCGATTTCCCGAACGCGGTGGCTTGAATACGATAGTCCGCCGTCGCCACTACGAAGGTTTCCGCGCCTGCCGTGATGTCCGCATCCCGGATTTGGATCGTCACGCGATCACCGAGATAGGCGGAAGCATTGAAGGTTGAGAAGGTATCGTTGGCGTCGGAAGGCGAATAGATAGGCTCTAAGACAACTTGGCGAATATACCCGATCCGGCAGGCCCAGTTCTCTGCATCAGTTTGCAGCAACCGGGCGGTGTGGAAAATCTCTGCCCCGAACAGATTGCGGTTGAAGTCGAGGAAATCGGGCCAATCAAGATCGAAGTAGTAATTGTCGTTGCGGTCGTTGCCCAACTGCACGCGGGTAATATCCGATCCATCGTCCGTTGCCGCTTCATAGGCGTACACCCCGATCAAACGGATCGGATCGCCTAACGGTAGATCGAACTGAGCATCACCTGACGCCAGCGACACGTAATCCGCTACCCGCCGGGTGCGGAGTGTGCCGAGATAATTCAACGGCTGATCGTCCTCCGTGATCAACAGCGATACGTCGATGGTGAACGTCCCGGTCGCAAAGCCCGCATCCGCCGCAATCGTCGGGGAGTAAGTCACCCGTAGTTGGGTTTGCGTCCACGCGCCGAGCGGTAGATACATCGCCGGGTCGTACATCTTGCGCCCGAACATCAAGGGGAATACCCCGGATTGAACCCCACTTGCCGCCTCATTCTGGATAATTTCCAGTGGCCGCCCGGTCAGGGTTTCGACCAGCTTTTCGAGTTCTTGCGGCGCATAAGATAGGATGACT
>Ga0209382_10009673_pt1 | contig 12048 bp, 10 predicted proteins | sample SoiMetdeltSBSDD5_FD_187599 | JGI IMG/M metagenome (GOLD analysis project Ga0209382, IMG submission 187599) | Bulk soil microbial communities from a Populus tree surrounding site in Tennessee, USA - Soil MetaG P. deltoides SBSDD5 (SPAdes) (version 2) | ecosystem: Environmental > Terrestrial >... | reverse complement strand
GCAGCGAATTGTTCACGATTGTTCACGAACAGCCGGGGGCGGGAGAGGCCACTGTGCCGATTTCCTAGGGAAAAGTGGTGCGCCCTGCATGATTCGAACATGCGACCTCCTGGTTCGTAGCCAGACGCTCTATCCAGCTGAGCTAAGGGCGCGAGGGTTTGCGGTGGTGCCGCCCATGCCCGCGTTCATCGAAGCATGGACAAACAATAACTATATCACCACCAACGCGAACTCCTGATCCCGCCTACGAATAGCCCTCGGTCGCCGGGTGCGGCTGATACAGCTCCTCGAGCTTCGCCATGTCCTCGTCCGAGAGCGTCAGCGACGTCGCCGCGATCGCGTCCTCGAGCTGCTCGCGCCGCGTGGCGCCGAAGATCGGCGAGGTGACCGCCGATTTGCCCAGCAGCCACGCCATCGCGACCTGCGCCATCGGCACACCGCGCGCCTTCGCGACCTCGTTCGTCCGGTCGATCACCGGTCTGTCGATATCCGTCGTCTTCACGAAGAGCGTTTTGCCGAAGGCATCGGTCTTGGCGCGCGCGGTCGCCCCGTCTGCATCGGCGGGGCGCGCCAGCTTGCCGCGCGCCAGCGGCGACCACGGTGTCACACCGATTCCCTCCGAGAGACACAGGCGGAGCATCTCGCGCTCGTCTTCGCGGTAGAGCAGGTTGTAGTAGTTCTGCATCGAGATGAACGTGGCCCACCCGTGGGCGCGCTGTATGCCGATCGCTTTCATGAACTGCCAGGCGTGCATCGACGATGCCCCGAGATAGCGGACCTTGCCCGAGCGAACGACGTCGTTGAGCGCCTCGAGCGTCTCCTCGAGCGGTGTGTCGTAGTCGTAGCGGTGGATGATGTAGAGATCGATGTAATCGGTGCCGAGCCTCCGCAGGCTGTTGTCGACTTCAGAGAGGATCGCCTTGCGCGACAGGCCGCGGCCGTTCGGTCCCTGCCGCATCGGTCCCCACACTTTCGTCGCGAGGACGACCTCGTCGCGGCGCGTGAAGTCGCGAATGGCGCGCCCGAGCACCGCTTCACTCTCGCCGTTCGAGTAGACATTCGCCGTGTCGAAGAAATTGACGCCGAGCTCCAGCGCGCGCTGAATGTGAGGCCGGCTGTCCTCTTCGCTGAGCGTCCAATGCCACTGCAACACCCCGGGAGTCTTCGCCTGACCATAGCTCATGCACCCGAGACACACGCGCGAGACCTGCAGGCCCGTTCGTCCAAACGTCACGTAGTCCATCAATGCCCCATCGGCACGCCGCTGACGACAACGGCCCTCGTCAGCTGGCGCCAGTAGGAATAGGAATAGACCCGGCCGTCATCGACCATGCGGCTGGGGATCACCACCATGACGCCGGCTCGATCCGGAGGCATGAGCTCACGAACCCGTGTTCGCGTGCCGGTCGCCAGATCGATCCGCTCGATCGGCAGCGGTACGTTCGTCGATGAGCGGACGAGGACGGACTTCTTGTCCTGCGACCAGCCGAGGACCTGATCGTCTGTGTGACTTCCAGGGATCGAGCGCGTCTGCTTGGTCTCCAGATCGATGAGCTGCCAGTGTCCTTCCATATCCACGACCAGGATCGTTCGCCCGTCGCGTGCGGTCCACCCTTTCGTCATGCCGTCTGGAGTGACGGCCTGAGGTGGTCCGCCGGAGACGGCCTTCGTGTAGCACCGCGGCGGCTGACCCGGCTGGCCGCCGCACAGAAAGATCCTTCCATCATCCAGCCAATCGACGCTGCGGGATGCAGTCACGGTCGCGAGGTCGAGCGGCTTCGGCTGACCGGGTCCCGTCGGGTAGAGCACGAATCGCCCTGGGGCAGGACTGGGAATATTGCCGATTGCCCATTTGCCATCGGGCGACAGGGCGACGGCACTGCCTTCACCAAGTCGCACGGCCGGGGTCCCGTCGGTCTTTCTCAACGCTACGGCGTAATTCTGTCCGGCGCTCTGCCCTTCGTCGCTGAAGAGCAGCCACTTGCCGTCGTCGGACATGTCGATCGCGAGCGGCAGGTCGAGCCAGGGAAACTCGCGTTCGACGGATTCTCCCGGCAGGAGCGCTCGCATGCTGAGGCGAATCTCACCGAGATCCACGAGCATCCTGCCGTCCGAAGCGATATCCATGGTTTCCGCGGAGACGATGCTCGGAAAGGCAGGGCGTCGATTGGGCGGGCCGTTCACGTTGACGACCTGCGGGTAGTACCCGGAGCCGGCAGGCCCGGCGGATGAGAAGAACAACGTCGCGCCATCGGGCGACCACGCCACACCCTCGCCGCCCCAAAATTCGCCGGCCAGCGTCGTGACCGCGCCGTTCCGGTCCACCACTTTCAGCCAGCCGCGATCGTCGTATCGGACTGAATGCTCCAGGAACGCGACTCGCGATCCATCCGGCGATACGCTGGGGTCGCTGATGTAACCGCCGCCCACTTCATACAGCGTCTTGCCGGTCGGGTACTCGAGGCGATCCTTGTCGCCGAGGTCGTGAATGATCGCCAGCTCACTCCCGTCCGGTGACCAGTCGGCTTCTCGCACGTTCTCCATGAGCGGCCGCGCCGCCCCGTCCATCGTCATGCGCGTGAGCGTGCCGGCAAACAGACGGTGGTTCGTGTACGTCGCATTGGTGAGCACGGCAAGCTCGCCGGTCTTCGAGACCGAGAGCAGGTGTGTACGGGGCTGCCCGAGGGGCTGGGGGATCGACGTGCCCTGCCGGATCACGAACAGGTCGGGCACGTTGCCGGTCGCCGACGCGCTATAGACGATCGTCTGGCCATCAGGGCCGAATCGGGCGTTGGTGATCCACTGTGCGTCCCACGTGCGTGTGTCGAACGTGAGCTCGGGAGCAGACTCGGACGCCCGGCTCGTGTTCAGGAAATAGCCGGCGGCCAGCCCCGCGATCGCAACGGTGGCCATGGCGGCGGCCGTCACCCACGAGCGTCGAGCCCTCGGGCTCACGGTGATTGCGGACCCGCTGATCGACGTTCCCGAAAATGCCTCCAGGGCGAAGGCAACGTCGCGCGCGTTCTGAAAGCGCTGCGTGGGATCTTTCTCGAGGCAGTGGCGGACGATCCGCTCGAGCGCGGGAGAGAGCTCCGCTCGCGAGGCGGTGAGCTCCGGTGGATCTTCGCGGAGAATCGCGGTCATCGTCTCGGCCGCCGTGTCGCGGCGGAAGGCCCGTTGTCCCGACAGGATCTCGTAGAGTACGGCGCCGAACGCGAAGAGATCGGTGCGCTGGTCAACCGCTTCGCCGCGCACCTGCTCCGGTGCCATGTAGCCGACGGTGCCCATCACCGTGCCTGCGTCGGTCAGGACCGCGACGGTTCTGGTCGCGGACGTTTCAAGGCCTGCGTCGACTGACTGTCGGGCCAGGCCGAAGTCGAGAATCTTGACCTGACCGTCCTTCAGCAGGAAGAGGTTTTCAGGCTTCAGGTCACGATGGACGAGGCCCTTGTCATGTGCGGCCGACAGTCCCCGCGCGATCTGAATCGCGATCTCGATTCCCTTCCGTACAGGCAACGCTCCCTGGGCCGTGAGCCTTTCCCGCAACGTCTGCCCGTCCAGGAGCTCGGTGACGGCGTAGAGGAACGACTCACCTTCGCCGATGTCGTGGATCGCGAGGATGTTGGGGTGCGACAGTGCGGCAACTGCCCGGGCTTCACGTTCGAAGCGCGTGCGGCGGCCCGGGTCGCCGGCGACGCCGGTGGGGAGCACTTTGATCGCCACATCGCGTTCGAGGCGCTCGTCGCGGGCGCGATACACCTCGCCCATTCCGCCAGCCCCGACGGGGGCCTCGATCACGTAGGGGCCGAGTTTTGTTCCAGGAACGAGGCTCATGGTCAGGGGGTTCCAGCGACGTGGAACGTGGCGATTATAGCCACAGAGCTGGCCTTGGCTGGATTCAGGCTCGAAGACTGGTGCGGCCGTCCGTACCGTGAAACGGGATCTCTGCGGTGATGCCGTCCTCGTCGCCCCGTGCCGAACACGCCCTCAGAGTGGTGACCATTAAAGGTCAGTGGCGGATGACGCGATATTGTTGTCGGGATGCGCGCCCCGACGGTTGGCGCATGAGAAAAGCGCGCGGAGGCGATACCTCCGCGCGATTGAACTGCCCGCTGCCTGCCGCGTATTCGAGCGGCTACCGCGCGAGCGGGTCCGGTCGCAGCTGGAACTTGACGACCTTGCCCTTCGTTCCCTTGCCGCCTTCGATGTGCCACACGAAGTGCGTGCCGTAGTTGGCGTAGAGCGCGCGTCCCTTCCAGCCGCCGTTCGGATCGTCGATGCGCCCGTCGAGACCGCGTGAGTAGAAGCCCAATGGGTACGGCACGCGCAGCGTGACCCATTGACGTGTCTGCGGGTCGAGCACGAGCAATGCGTCGGAATTCGATCCATTCGCGATCGGTTTGTTCGCGCCCAGGCCGAGGACGTTGTGCTGGTCGACCCAGTTGTAATAGTGGAAGTCCGCCGGGATGTTCGTGCCCTTCAACTTCGGGCCCGTGGTCTGATACAGCGTCCACCCTTCCGCGCACTCGCTCCCGTCAACCTTGCGCGGTCCGGTGATCGGCTTACACTTCCGGCGATCGAAGCTCGCCAGGTGGCTGCTTGCCGCAAGCGCAGTCCAGACGACGCCGTTGCTGTCGATGTCGACACCGCGCGGATCGAAGCCGGGCTCCGGGACCTTGTAGACCTCGGTCATGCACGACTGCGGCGGATTCTTGCCGCGATCGACGCGCACGAGATATCCGGGGAACCGCTCGGCGACGCCCCAGACGGAATCGTCGACCGGGCTCGGAACCACGCCGTAGAGGCTGAAGCTGACGAGGGTATCGAGCTTGGGATCGGGCCGCCTCCCGTTCCTCCCGAGCCACCCGCTCCGCCACGCGCGCCAAGCCCGCTCCCACCCGTCGTGTCTCCTGCATACAGCAGCGACTCACCGCGACCGGTGATCTGATTCCATGGCGGCGCGGTGATGCGGCCGTCGCCGTTGGTGTCGACGACCTGTCCGCACCAGCCGACCGCTTTTTGTTCGTCCTTGGTCTCGTCGTAGACCTTCGAATCGATCCAGCCGACGATCGGACCCGATAGCTCGTTGAAGTACACCGTCTCGTTCGCGTCGTTGTCGAACTGCAGGTGATGCGTCGCGTAGCAGGTGTCAATCAGTACGAACTGCCGCGTCCTCGGATCGTAGAAGGACGCCTGTCGCCCGCTGTTGCGCAGCGGGAACCACGCGGCGAACTTGTTCGCAGGGTCATTGCACCACGATGGATCGGCGTTGGGCCGGATCTTCGACGTCATCCACACGCGTCCCTTGCTGTCGAGCATCGGGTTGTGCGGGTCGGCCGGGTTGTATGGCGGATTCGCCCACAGGTGCTCGTTGCCCCACCACAGTGACGGACGATTCGGCGCCGGGAAGCGCGAGGGCACCTGCGCGCGCGGCGCGCGCGTCGGAATCTCGAGTTCTTCCGTCGAGTTCGTCTTCTGATTGAGAACGACGAGCGATCCGTGCCCTGCCGAGACGGCATACACCGGACCATTGGCGTTCACCGTCGGACGATTCTTGTCCGTCGACACGAGGTCGTGCATGAACGAGTGATCGTCGCCCACGTCCCACAAGGTCAGTACCAGGTTGCGCTCGATACCGGTCGGCCTTGGCGGTGCCGACGGCACTTCGCCCTTCGCCACGCGCTCGGTCCAGTCGGCGTAGACCTTCAGCGAGCGGGTCTGCCCCTGGTTGTTCAGCACACCGTACATCGACGTGCCGCGCACGCCGGTTCCAAGACGCCACTCCCATGCTTCGGCGTGCGTCTTCAGTTCCGGCTTCGCCTTGAGAATGTGATCGACGCTGCGCGTGAGCTGATTGCCAAGCTGATGGCAGAAGTTGCAGTCCGACTTGAGCGAGTTGATCCAGTGATTCTGCGACTGCATGTTCGGACCGAGGCCGTTGCCCTGCGGACCGGTGCCGGGGAATTCGCTCGCCGCCGGCGGCTCGAGCAGCGACAGCCAGTAGTTGCCGGGATACACCTTCGCGGCTTCCTGCGGCGTCTTCGCCGGATTCACTTTCAAGGTGACCGGCGCGGTGGCAGGCTTCATCACCTGCCGCTCTGAGTCCGCGATGCCGTAGCCGCGGACGAAGACGCTGTAGCTCGCGCTCGGCAACTCGGGCAGCATGAAGCGCCCCTGATCGTCGGTGACCACAATCTTGATGAAGTTGGTGGGCAGATCCTTCGTCTCCGCGATCACCCACACACCGGCCTCAGGACCCTTGGCGCCCTGCACGACGCCAGTGATGAAGCCTGTCGCTCCCGCGGCCGGCGCCTGTCCGTGTATCGTGACCGAGATGACGGCGGCCGCCAGCAACGCAACCGCACCACCGAAGAGCGCACGTCGAATCTTCACAGCACGTCTCCTGCTTGGATAATGAAGGGTGGATCGTGGGAATTCGACCCGCGATCAGCCGAACAAGTATAGAGCCGGGCTCGTCGTCGTGAACAGACGGTCAAGTCCCTGCACCACGCACTCCGATTCCCAAATTCTGGGCAAAATTTCGACTACTGCGGAGGTTTCGGCGAAGCGACGGGCAGGCCAAACGTGGCAGATTACGGCCGTTTCGGCGAGTCGAGCTCCGGCAGATTGCCGTCGGCAGTCTCGGGATCGCGCTCCTCGGCCCTCTCCTCGACGATGATCTCGATCGCCTTGCGCTTGTCCTCGATGAGCAACTCGTGAACGGCGCCAGCAGCGCCCGACCCTGGCGCGTATCTGTGGCCTCCCCGCTTGCGACGCGATTTCACGACCGCCGCAATGAAGAGGACGAAAACGAGCAGGACAGCGAGCTGCCCGAGCTCCATTCGCCGATCCTCTCACGGAACCACCTTTCACCTTGCCCTTTGACTTTTGACCGTGAGCGAAGCGAAGCTTTGCCCGAGGTGAACGATGTCGAAACTCATGTTCGGCGTCTGCCTGACCGCGCTTGTGTGGCTCTGCACGAGTCCTGCGGTCGCGCACCATTCCTTCGGCGCGGAATTCGATGCCAACAAGCCGATCACGCTGACGGGTGTCGTCAGGAAAGTCGAATGGACCAATCCGCATAGCCACTTTGCTCTCGAGGTCAAAGACGACAAGGGGCGCACGGTCACCTGGCTGTTGACGGGATACACCGTGAACGCGCTGTACCGAACAGGATGGAAAAAGGACGTCACGATGAAGATTGGCGATACGGTGACGATCTTCGGTTGGCGCGCGCGGGACGGCAGCAACTCCGCGCACGCGCGCGAAGTGACATTCGCGGACGGCAAGAAACTGTTCTACGGACCTCCCGCCGGCACGGGTGAGGGTGGTCCAACGCCCGCGGTGAAAGTGCCATGAGGCCCCTGCTCCTCGCATCGGCATTCGCGGCGGCGACCTGGTGTGCCGCGTGCGCGTCTCAATCGACCACCGCGACTGAAGGGAAGTCCGCACCGGCAAGTGGCGTTCCGCGCACGGCCGATGGCAAGCCTGACCTGAGTGGCGTGTGGCAAGGCGGAAACGGCAGACGCGGCACGTGGGAAGAAGCCAACTCCGGACTGGGTGTCGGAGGCACCGGGCTCGATCCGTCCGCGCCCGCAAACCCCGCGTCGCAGCAGGTCATCACGACTCCCGCTCCCTACAAACCCGAGGCGGCGGCGCGCGTGCTGGAGTCATTCAACAAGCGAGGCATCGACGATCCGGCGGGACTCTGCCTTCCGCTCGGTGTGCCGCGACTCGCGATCGTTGGCTTATTCCCGATCCAGATCGTGCAGACACCGACTCAGATCGTGATCCTGCACGAGTACATGAGCGTGTTCCGCGTGATTCCACTCAACGCCGAGCACCGAACGGATGTTGGCCCAACCTACATGGGGGATTCAGTCGGCCGCTGGGACGGAGACACGCTCGTCGTCGACGTCGTCAACTTCAATGACAAAGGCTGGCTCACTGGAACCGGCACGCATCATACCGACGCGCTGCACGTCACCGAGCGCTACACGCGTGTCGATAAAGACCAGATCGACTATGTCGTGACGATGGAAGACCCGAACGTGTTTACGGAACCGTGGACTGTCAAGACGACATTGATGCTGCGGGAAGGGACGCGTCTACAGGAATACGTGTGCGCCGAGAACAACGTCGAAATGGAGCACTACGCAAAGATCCTGAAGGAGGGCGTCTCCTACAAGCGCTGACGCGATTACTTCTTGCGTTCACTTCTCAGCGGCGTCCCGGCCATCTTTCGGGGCGCCGGTGCCGGAGGAGCCGACGAACAGGCGGCGGCCGTCCGCGAATGTCAGATCGCGACCGTTGCCCCTCAACGATCCATCCTTCGCGCGGAATCCCTCGACCACGATCTCGGCGCCTTGCGGCAGGGACTTCTGCGTGAATCCTCTCCTGTACAGCGCGTTCGGCGGGCCGCCCTCGATCATCCACCGTTCGACGGTGCCTTTCGGCGTCTTGACGTCGAGGTGAATCCACGTGTGCGGGTTGATCCACTCCATCTTCACGACCGTGCCTTTCAACTTGATCGGCTTGGTCGAGTCGAATTCAGCAGCGAACGCATGATGCGCCGACACTCGTGTCGCCCCAACTATCAGACTCGCGCCGGCAATCAGCATCACGAGCTTGGTAAGCATGCTCCTCACCTCGATGATGTCCTGGCGGCGTCGGTACGACCACCGCGCAGGAGGTTTGGCATCGCGTAGTTCCCCTCGTGACAGGCGTACTCGTAGATCTGCGTGTCGTCCGGCAGCTTCGTGATTGGAATCACCGCTGTCCACGGCCGCGTGAAGGTAGTGGGATCCTCGACTGTCACCGTGTACTCGATCGTCGTCGCGTCGACACGCTTGAAACGCTCGACCAGATGCAGCGACTCGGACGGCCGCGTCCAGATGTTCGCCCATTCGTAGTTGGTCCGATCGAGGAAGTTCGTCGTGTCGACGACCAGCGTGTCGCCATCCCAGCGGCCGACCGCATCACCAAACCATTGGCGGATGGAGCCGTGTTCACGTCCGTCGAGCGGGATGACACGCCGATCCCGATACTCCTCGTGCAGGATCGTGACGTATCCCGGACTCTGCACGATGCGATTGTGGCCGCCGTTCGGTCCCTGCCACATCATGCCGGTGACGCCGTCGGTGAGACAGCGTTCTCCTGTATCCGGATCCAGATAGGATTCGAATGGACCGACTCCGTAGCGAGCGGACGAGCGCGCTTCCGCTTTCTTCGCGTCCGGTGTGAACGGCAACTGGCCGTCCGGCGGATCCACGACCAGCGACGTGCGGTCGGAGATCTGTCGCGGGCGACCGTGATCCTGCCAGAAGCTGTTGTACTCGTTTCCTCGAATCGGGGATTCAGCAACGGATCGGCGCCCCACTGCGGCGCCCTCCAGCCCTTCGAGTCGCTTCGCCGCCTGCTCCTTCTCGACTCGTTCGCGCGCGGCAACTTCCTCTGCCGTCAGCGTCGCACGTCCCGCGAGTTGTGCCGGACGCTCCAGCGGAATCGCCGCTTCATATCTCCAGACCCCTTGCAGATCTGGATCGCCCCACGCCGTGCGGCCAGTCGTCGGCGACGAAGCCTTCGTCGGCGGAGACGCGTAACACGCTGGCATGGCGATGGCGCCTGCAATCGCGACCGCCCCTATCAACACGATGCTGCGACTCTGCATCGAACAGCTCCGTTACTTATTGATCGTTCCTGTTGCCGGATCGACGACCCCGAGGTGTCCGTACATCAACTGCTCGACGAACTCCACGCACTTGTACTCGCGGATCTGAGCGTCGGCGTCGAAGCGTCGATAGAGCGGCATGCGCATCTTCCAGGGACGCGTGAACACTTTCGGGTCCTCGATCGTGACCTCGTACATCAAGTGATGGGGACTGACGGGAGTATAGCGCTCGACCACGTGCAGCGCGTCGCTGTGAAAATTCCCTGCTCTGTCGAACCACGTCTCTTCGTTGAAGTCGGTGATGTCGACCACGAGCGAGTCGCCGTCCCAGCGGCCGCGCGACCAACCCATCCACGTGGAACTGGGGCTGTCACCAACGGTGTCCATGTGAATGGTTCGCGTCGCGCCCGCGAATTCGTAGGCGATCAGGATCTTGTTCGTGCCCTGAAGTATTTGAAATGGATACGGCATGTACGTGGCACGCGGCACACCAGGCATGAAGCACTTGATCTCGGGATCGCGCTCGAGCCAATTGTCGGCATTCTCTTTCTTCTTCGCCAGCGCCCAGGGTTGATACGGAATCTCGTTTCCCTCGACCACGCCAGCGCCGGCCGGAACGCCACCGACGGCGCCGAGGGCACGTACTGGAAGAGCGGGCACCTCGACGCGCGTCGCGCGGACCAGCCCCGGAGCGGGCGCGCGCGGCGGCCCGGGGACGAGGGCCAATGCCGGTCGCGCCGGATGGGCCTGAATGTCGAAGTTCGCTGTGTTGACCGCCTGCCAGATGCCGTTGAGATCGGGCGAGCCGTCGGCCGTTCGTGGAGCCGTGTAGGACTCGGCTCGAGCAGTCGTCGGTAAATGCGTCCAGATGGCGGCGCCCGCCACTGCCGCGACAACGATGATGGCGACCCACGCTGCAATTCGCATCGATGTGACCCTGTGAATGCTGTCAACTCCCAGTGCCCAACTACCAGGACGTCGCCGCTAATTGGGAGTTGGAGTTTGGGAGTTGGGCGTTGGGCGTTGTCTGCATTTCCTCTAGTTCGTCTTGCTGATCCGATAAAGCTTCGACACCGTGCGGATGATCAGGCTGCCACCCGCGACCGCCGGCGTGGCGAGAGCCATCTCGTTCAACGAGTTCTTCCCCAGGACCTTGAATTCGGGACCCGCCTGAAAGACGAAGGTGTCGCCGTCCTCGCTCAACGCGAACACCTTGCCGTTATACGCCCACGGGGATGCCGTGAATGTGGCCGTGTCGGTGCTGATGCGCTGGCGCGGATAGATCGACTTGCCGCTCGCCGGATCGTTGCAGGTCAGGAAGCCGCGATCGTGAAGGATGTAGTAACAGCCTTGATAGACGAGCGGCGAGGGATGAAACGTCCCGAGGGTGCGATCCGCCCACGCGATGTACTCGTTGCTCGTCTCGTCGGCCTTCAGTGAGATGTCACCCTTCGCCCCGGGCCGAATCGCGTACGCCGGTCGCAGCGCGCTGGCGGTATAGCCCGACATGACGTAAAGCAGGCCGTTGGCGGCAAGCGGACTCGGCACGGCGAAGGTAGACATGCCGGTGAGCTGCCAGAGCAGTGTGCCGTTCACATCGTACGAGCGGACGCCGCCGGTCCCGGCAGTCACGATCTCCGTGCGCTGGTCGTTCTTCCAGACGAACGGCGTCGTCCAGTTGCTGGTCTCCTTGCGATCGACGCGCCAGACCTGGTTGCCGGTTCGCTTGTCGAAGGCCGCGATGAACGAATGCTCTTCGTTGTCGTTGACGATGTAGACGTGCTTGTCGTCGACGACAGGAGACTTCGCATGACCGAAACCGGTCTGCATCTCGAAGGCATCCATGGGCCGTGACCACACAGGCTTCCCGTCCATGTCGAACGCGAACACGCCGACGTCGCCAAAGTACGCATACACACGTTCGCCGTCGGTGACCGGTGTCTCTGCGGCGTAACTGTTCTTCAAGTGTCTCGACTTCGCGGGAACGCCCGTGTGAACCACGCGCTCCCAACGGACCCGCCCGGTTTTCAAATCGATGTCGTACACGACCCAGCGATGCGGTGCCGACGGCTTCGACACATCCATGTACGTCATCGTCCCGCCGTTCGATCGTGAGACGTATGACGCGACGGGCAAGAGCGTCTCGTTCTCGACCGTGTTGATGGCCGTGGTCACGAAGATGTGATCGCCCCACACCACAGGCGAGCTCCAGGACCTTCCCGGCACATCAATTCTCCAGACGATGTTCTGTGAGGGTCCCCAGACGTCTGGCAAAGAAGGATGGTCAGCCGCCACGCCGCCGTCCGAGCCGCGGAATCGCGGCCAGTTGTCGTCGGCAGACAAAACGGCAAGTCCGAACACCACAGCGCAGAGCGCGC
>Ga0209382_10009671_pt1 | contig 12049 bp, 13 predicted proteins | sample SoiMetdeltSBSDD5_FD_187599 | JGI IMG/M metagenome (GOLD analysis project Ga0209382, IMG submission 187599) | Bulk soil microbial communities from a Populus tree surrounding site in Tennessee, USA - Soil MetaG P. deltoides SBSDD5 (SPAdes) (version 2) | ecosystem: Environmental > Terrestrial >... | reverse complement strand
AAACAATTGGTGTATTGAAATGAGTAAAACCATACTGACTCATTCTGTATCGTCTGAACTAATAGTTTAGATAATAACAAATGTAAAACCTTATTGTGCCCGCAATAGACGCCGGTCCTGGACTCAGACGAAGTGTTACTCTACTTCAAGCCGTGATGTATGGAGTCGGATTAATTTTAGGTGCGGGAATTTACGTGTTAATTGGAGACGTAGCAGCAATTGCGGGTAACGCGATGTGGATTTCATTTTTGTTGGCAGCAGCAATGGCAACATTAACCGGATTAAGCTATGCTGAACTATCATCCGTTTTCCCAAAGAGCGCTGCTGAATATGTCTATGTGAAAGCGGGGTTTAACAATGATTTTTTGGCTTTGTTTATTGGTTGTTTGACAATTTTTGTAGCGATAACTTCTGCAGCCACCGTAGCAATTGGTTTTTCAGGTTATTTGGCTGTCCTTCTGCCAGGATATCCGCCCATGCTGTATGCGATAGGCCTAGTCCTAGCTCTATCATTTTTGAATTACTATGGAATTAGGGAGTCAGTGTGGGTAAACAGTATATTTACATTGGTAGAAGTTTCGGGACTTTTAATAATAATAGGAGTAGGATTGTCCATCGGATCAGTTGCAGATACTAATTATTTGGAAATGCCGGGTATTGCATATTCTTCACATGCTGCCATTATCTCAACAATTCTAGCATCGACTGTGCTTGTATTTTTTGCATATTATGGATTTGAAAATATTTCCAATATTTCAGAAGAAACTAAAAATCCAACGAGAACAATTCCAAGAGCTTTAGTTTTTTCTATTCTAGTTACTACTATAATCTATATTCTAGTTGCCATATCGACTGTTGCGTTGGTGGGGTGGGAAGAAATATCCAGATCAAATGCACCTCTTGCACTTGCAGCGTCCAAAGCATTAGGTAACAACGGTATAATCATACTAACCATTCTTGCATTGTTTGCTACCACTAACACAGTTCTAATGATGCTAATATCAGGATCAAGAATAATATTTGGCATTGCAAAGTATGATGATGCCATACCTTCTATACTTGCTGAAGTCCATTCCTCCAGAAAGACACCGTGGTTAGCAATAATATTTACTATGGCTTTTACTTTGGCGACTATTATTCTATATACTGGTAAAATTTCGGATGTTGCTAGTATTTCTGTATTTAGTATATTAGTAGTATTTGCATTGGTAAACCTATCTGTAATAAGTCTTCGATTTAAACAGCCTAGCTTACGTAGACCTTTTATGTCACCATTTAGGGTTAAAAAATTTCCAGTTCTGCCTATGATAGGTTTAGTAATAACTTTTGTCATGATGATTCAGTTTAATCCACATGTGATATCTTCTACATTGATCCCTCTAATTTCCATCATAATTCTATGCTTAATTTTAACAAAAAGAAAAACTGTCCAAAAATTAGAGGGATAGTCTAAAATTCTAAAATTCTCTAATTTTCGAGTTCTTACGCATAAATATTTAGTATCTAATTGGGTTACGGTTCCCAAATAAAAAAAATGCGAGTTAATTAGTTTCCATTCAGCTTACTTTACAAGGACCTTAGTTTCTTGGTTTGTTGTTGGTGTTTTCTTTGGGACTTCTACACGTAAAACGCCATTTTCCATTTTTGCGTCAACTTTCGAAGGAACGATTTCTTCCGGAGTTGAAATACGTCTTCTCAATGAACTGAACGATCTTTCATTATATAAATAATTTTTTCTTTTTTCTTCTGTCTTCTTTTCTTGCTCTCCTGATATGTCGATATAGTCATTACCAGCTTTGATAGTTATCTTTTCTTTTGGAATGCCTGGTGTCTCTAAAGTAATTTCATATTTGTCGCCCAAATCTTCCATGTCGCATAGAGGGAGCCGGCTTTCAAAGTCTGAGCCAAGTCGATTTCCTGCGCCCAAGAATGGCCACTTTGGCACAGAAAGTACGTCTTCCATGTCCCTTCTGAAGTTCTCAAAAATGTTGTCTAATGCCGTTGGAAACAAAGCATTTTTTCTTGCAATATCTAACTTTGTCATATGCAACTAATTCCAAATTAAGTTATTTTAAGACTAGGAATGCACTGCATTGCATAATATGTCAAGTGAATAGCTGTCGAATACAAACGTTACCCTACTTCGATTCAACAAGATGTTCGCTAGTCGGAGCTTCAATCAGCGTTTATGGGAATACGAACGTTTCATACATAATAATACTTAATTAAGGAACTAACATTAAGTACTAAGGTACAAACTGCTTCAATGCCCTTAATCAATTCTCTAATCGGTACTGGTTGAATTCTGGCAGTAAGCTTTCCAGCCTGTACTGATTGTATTTTTCGTAAATTTCCTTAAATTTTGATGAGAAACTCTCACCATAGAATTCAGAAAATAAATTAGGATTCTTCTCAATGGCTCTGAATATGTCGTTCTGAGTCAATATTCCACTCATTTTGTTATTTTTATCAACCACAACGAGCCTCCGAATCTTCTTAGTATTCATAAGCTTACTTGCCTCGCTCATGGAAGCCGATTCTTCTATAGTCACTAATGGTGTACTCATGAGCTTTTTAAGTGGAGTGTTGAGCAAGTCCGGATTAAGTTTACCTAAAATACGTACTATATCGCGCTCGGTAATTATCCCTACAGGAATTTTATCTTCATTCCTAGTAACAATTATTACAGATCCGATGTCGTTAGCATACATAATATTACAGGCACTCATTATATTTTGGTCTTCAAAATCAGTTTGGACTTTGCGATTCATTAGTTTTGAAACCGATAATGTTCCGGAGCTCATTTAATAATATTTCCGAATTAAGATATTTAATTGTGATGAATTCAGTGTAATGCAGAGCATTTGAACAAATGTATCTTTGTCAAGTGCGATATCATTGTTCGTAACACAGAAGTACAATATCAAAAATTGCCACATGTTGACAAGAAGCTAGGTTGTATGGGACCATGCAAATACCTTTTCGAATCATTTATTGCTAGGAAATATCAGAACTCGTAGAATTTTATTAATCTAGAAACTCTATTAATAGTGACTTTATTTTTTGGTTTGTGGTGGATCTGTCGGCATTTTCAAAACTAAATGTGAATTTAGAGTTTATTGCATGTCCCTTACGAAATATGACAAGAGCAATGAAATTATCCAGATGGTTAGTCTTCTGTCTTTCAATGTTTACCTCGTATTGTAGGCCTTCGTTGGCCATAATTACACTCTTCAGAAACGGCTTGATTTCGGTTTTACCAAAAAGACTTCTTGCTCTACTGAACGGTTCATGAATCACCGCATCGTCTGAAAAGAGATCCAAGAGTCCCTCTATGTCTCTAGACTTAACTCTACTGAAGTATTCTTTCACAATAGTTTCATTTTCCTTTCCGTTTTGTTGATAATGATAATTGCTATCTATCAATTAATTCACTAAACCTTGTATTATTATTTGCTAATGTATATAACAAGAAGGAATGCACTGTATTACATTTACATGCAAAATTAAAGGGTTACCTATAATTATAAGCTAATCTCCGCCCTAACTGTTTTTGATGTCGTGCTAATCTCGGCTCTGACCTGGGCTAATTCTATAAATATTTTGGACAAAAGCTCCTTTGCAAATAGCGACCAGTTGTCTCCTAAATCATGTTGAATGATGAAGAGATGCTTTCTTCCCGTTTCTATTCTATGATCCGATACTATTCCAGCGACTTTCATATACGTTCGCAGTACGTCCAAAACTGTCCAGAAACTATATTCTTTTCTCATGAACAGAACAGAATCCTTCATAACTTTTAGGGCAGTTTGTGCGGCGTTATTTACAATTTTATTCCTATAGGACTCCAAATCAACAATCTTTGCATCTTCAGCTAGCTGCAGTGCCTCATCTATTAACGTCGTCAACATTGATTTTGGAATTGGCATCATTCCTAACTTGTTTTCATATCTGTCCCATTCGACATATCTTTTGAGAACTTGATTCACTAAAACGTTTAGAGAAATTTCTCCTTGATCTGCATCTCTTTGTAATTCTTCAACTACAGTTGAATCCAACCTAAAAGTTATACTTTTTGTCTTTTTAGGTTTTGTATCCTCATCCGGTTTTGACGACTTCAACTATGGATCTTAACAATATTGAATATATAACTGATAATGAGAACGTAAGATAATTGATAGGTGCTTTTCTGGTGAGGAGAGCACCAACCAACTGCCTAACAATCAATTCAAGATAGGCGTATTGTTACATGCCAAATTTTTATTTACCTCTGTTACGAATATCTAACGATCTGTTTTCTCCATTGCGTTAGCCTTTTTCAATATACGAGATGCTGCAATGCACTGTACTCTTCATCAATATATGCCATGGCGCGTAAATTGATTCATGGTACAGGTGATAAAACAACCCCAAGTTGGTGACGTTTCACTACCTGTGTTTCTTAGTAGATTGGCAGGTATTTTCATTATTCTAGGTAGTCTCAGCTTATTTACAATGTTATTGTTTCACGGGTCCGCCATAATCATGATAGGTCCGTGGCATATGTACTATATTACAAATTCATATTGGTTAACCGCTTTCATGGCGAGCATTTCTATTTCCATGGGTGGATTGATTGTATATTCTTCCTACAAAATGGATAGGCAGCCGGAAAACAAAGTATGGGGAATAATGATTATTCTGGGATCACTTATCGGCCTTTTCTATCTTGGTGGATTTGGATTGGGTGGAATATTAGGTATGATAGGAGGGGTTATGGGACTTAGATGTACTAAACGATAGATCAAAGCCTTTCCTCTGTGACAATCCCATAGGCACTGCTGGGATATAGAAATCTTTTACTTGATTAGATTATACTGTTTTGAGTTTACGATTTACAGACGCCATAGCATCCTTAAGCATTGCTCTATACCCAACTAGCAATTGCTTTTGGTGTCGTCTAGGAATATCATTTATGATATCCAACATAGTGTCTGCTTCTTGTGACAATTTGTTTATCATGTCTTCCAATACAACCTTGTCTTCCACACTCATAGCAGTAGAATAAACCAAATTTCTTAGAGAATTAGCTGCTACTTTTCCCTGTCCTTTTGTTTCCCGCTTTGCAAAATCTGCCAATTGATTGTTACAAGATGAATTAGAATATATCTATTTCAACGTGAATAAAACAAATTTGCCATAGTATCATAAATTAAGAGTGTCATTACTATAGCAGATCTTAATACTTGGCCACACATTATCGAATCTGATCAGTCGATGATGAATAAGTTTACTGACCCACTTTCTGTTTTTTCACAAATAAAAGACAATTGTGTTGTGGCAATCTCTGGCTTTAATCTAGCCACTACTCCAGAGTATCTTATTTTGGAGCTTTACAGACATTATAAGGAATTTCAACATCCAAAGAATATTTTTATAGTTTCAGACGCACTACCTGCAACACCTAATAGAGCTCTGGACTTTGTTGCCGAAACAATATACAAAGATTCAAACCAACAATTTCTACGTGGCATGTTGATGCCCTTTCTTGGCTTTTCGCCATGGCTCCAAAAGCTTGTCCTTGATGACAGAATCGAATTTTATGGATGGCCTATTGGTATTACTGCCTACTGGTTTAGAGAAGTAGCCTCAGGAAGACCAGGATTAATAACAAGAATAGGAATAGATACCTTTTTAGATCCTAGGAATGAGGGAGGAGCTTTAAACCCTAGTGCAAACAAAATGATGTCCTGCAAAATTAACATAATAAATATCGATGATCAGGAATACCTTCTATACCAAGCACCGAAACCTGATTATGCTTTAGTTAGGGCAACAACTGCAGATGAAAGTGGTAATATGACAATGGAAGATGAAGGTATTAGAGGGACAGTCCTTGCTATAGCTCAGGCGACAAAGGCAAGACCAAATCAAGGTACCGTTTTTGCACAAACGAGAAAAATGGCAAAGGCATCCGCAATTAACCCTCGAGACGTAGACATTCCAGGCCCACTTGTGGATTATGTAATTATTTCTCCACAGAGATACCACTGGCAATCTGGAACTATAGAGTATGATCCTCGTATCTCTTCTCAAACAGTACGTTCCATAACAGATAAACTTGTAGGAAATATCAATGCAAAGCCACCCGTACCATATGAAAAGATAATAGCCAGAAGAATTCTTGTTGAACTGATAAATGTATTTAAAGTTAAGGGTTCTCCTGTTTTAGTAAACCTAGGAATTGGCATCCCAGCCTTGGTATCATCGGTTGCCGCCGAGGAGAATTTAACCGATTATATTATAACAGTGATTGAATCAGGTCCTTGGGGAGGTATCGCATTATCAGGAACTAACTTCGGCCAAGCTATAAGCCCTTTTGCTCTTTCGACAATTCCCGACATGTTCTCGAATTTCGAAGGAGGAATAATTGACGTGGCCTCGCTTGGTTTTCTTCAAGTTGATAAATATGGTAATGTAAATCCGTCGATACTATCTGATAGAATATTCGGTCCGGGAGGATTTCCCGTAATCGCAGGTGGATCACCAAAAACCTATTTCGCAGGGGCATTTACAGCAGGACAAAAAATAATTAATATTGTAAATAACAGACTGTCTATCATACGTGATGGTTCTACGAAATTTGTCGAAAATGTATATAAGATTATTTTTAGCGGGCCCCAGGCTCTAAAGTATGAAAAAGAAATTCTCTACGTTACAGAAAGAGCCGTTTTTAGATTAACAGAAAAGGGATTGACCTTGGAGGAGTTTTCACCGGGCGTTGATGTTGACAGAGACATACTGGGTAAAATGGAATTTAGTCCTAACATCAGCACATCAATGAGACAGATGGATGAAAGGCTTTTTAAAGAAGGTAAGATAGGTTTGGCTGAGGAGATTGCATAAATTCCAAAAACTTTTCGTTCGGTCATCTCCGGACTTTACATTTTTCTAATTACAAATTTTACCAGATCGATTAGTCTGCAAGCAAAACTCCATTCATTGTCGTACCATGATAAGATCTTAACAAGATTTCCTTTTGTACCCAGAACCATAGTGCTCAAACCATCAACTATGGACGAATGCGATTCTCCAATAATATCCGATGATACTAGCGGTTCTTCGGTATAAGCCATAATCCCCTTTAAATCGCTTTCTGATGAATCTTTTAGAACCTGATTTACTTGCTCTTTTGTTACTTCCTTTTGTAACGTTAAGACTACGTCAACTATAGATCCATTACTGACCGGAACACGTAGGGCCATTCCGTCCATTTTGCCTTTCAACGCGGGTATTACTGCCCCTATTGCCTTCGCAGCGCCCGTACTTGTTGGAATAATGGACATCATTGCAGCACGAGCTCTTCTCAGATCCTTGTGGGGTAGATCGAGAATTCTCTGATCGTTAGTATATGCGTGACAAGTTGTCATATATCCTCTTTCTATACCAAACTTATCATTAATAGTCTTAAGAAGTGGGGCAAGACAGTTGGTCGTACAAGAAGCCATGGAAATAACATCATGTTTTGTGTTATCGTATAGATTGTCATTGATTCCAATTAAAATCGTCGCGTCCGGACTTTTTGCAGGAGCTGAGATTATTACTTTCTTGGCTCCTGCGGTTATGTGTTTTTTTGCCTCATTGGCATCATTGAATTTACCTGTGGATTCAATAACAATATCGATTTTCAAATCTTTCCACGGTAGCTTCAAAGGATCTTTTTCTGCAAGCACTTTTAGGCTGTGTTCGTCCACAAGTATCTCATCATCCTTAGCCTCAACTTTACCTTCATACTTTCCGAATGTCGAGTCGTATTTGAATAAGTGAGCGAGGGTCTTTGCATCTGTTAAATCGTTTATAGCAACTATATTCGCAATATTACCAAATTCCTTATCGGCCATAGCCGCTCTTAAGAAACATCTTCCAATTCTACCGAAACCATTGATTGCTATCTTTGCTACCATGAATATTATTGAACGGTCGGTATTATAAGTAGTAATAGCAATACACTGCATTAAGATCGCACATTGAACAATCTGTTTATAGAAAATGTCTACGTAGCTGAAAGGGCGAATATGATATTCTTACTGTGGATGTATTTCCGATAAATGCTTATAGTAATAATCTTTTATCATCTCCTCGCCACAAAATCTGCATTTGATTTTTGAATAAAGGTTCTGATAGCATTTCTTACAATATTTATTCTTCGTTTTTTCTCCAACGGTGATTTCGTACAATAATCGTTTTTGTTGTCCGCAGCCACTGCACTTTCCTACCCCTATCATCACATATTCATAATTAAAGTATAAATAAAGGGTTTCACTGTCAGCTATCAAAAACTTTTCGGATTTAACTTTGCGATCTCCTTAAATGGTAATTTATGAAGGATAATTATAGGTTCCTTTATTTAACAACTAATACTGGGCAAGGTGCATTAACTACAACTCCAGAGGCGGTACTACCGAGCATAAATCGGAATTCTGAAACACTCCTTATTCCGATGATAATAAGATCTATATTTTTTTTATCCGCATATTCTGTTATTTCATTTACGACGGAAGATTGCGCCCGTATAACCTCTATTTCAAGGTCAACTCCGGCCGAAACGGATTGTTCCGCAATTTTATCAAGATAGGCATAATCATGTTTTGTTCCCTTCGCAAGAGTTTCTTCGGGGAAATGTTTACTAGAGGGTATAACGTGCAGTGCCATGACGTCCGCATGAAGTTCTTGACCCAATTTAATTGCATAATCTCCGGCTCTCTTTGAATTTTCTGAACCGTCAACAGCGACCAGTATACAATTTATTTTGAGATCTTTGTACATGTATATTCCTTGAATTGATAGTGCAAAGGAACTTTAATTTCTTTATGGATAAAGTATATAACAGCATCATGTTTTAATTTTTAAATCACCTTAACATATTGCTATCTTGATTACAAAATTAAAAAGATATCATTACTAAATATCTATATAGTAATAATACTAAAGCACATTAATTGGCTATTCGAAGAATACTTGTAGCCGTTGATGGTTCCAAGCCTTCTATGGATGCTAGCATTCAAGCTATTGACATAGCTAAAAGATATGATGCGGAATTGATCGCACTATATGTTGTCTCTCAGGACATCAGATACAATTATCTGGAATGTTATAACGCCGAAGTTACCTAGAGCTCTGAAAGATGTAATGATGATTGCAATGCAAAAAGGTGGAAGACATGTGGACAAGGTAAAACAAAAGGCGTCAGAAAAAAATGTCAAGGTTAAAACCGATGTAGTTATTGGTATCTCATCCGTCGTAAAAGAGATCATAGAATATGCTGAAAAAAACAGAGTAGATATGATTGTTATTGGGAGTAGAGGTCTTTCTGGGATTAAAAAAATGCTATTGGGCAGCGTAGCCAGTGGAGTACTGAGATATTCACATTGTCCTGTATTAGTAACCAAATGAGTTCTTGTCAAATTAATTCTTAACCTTAACCTAATCATTAAAACAATCTGGCGAATTACAAAAGAATGTCGGCATATGACAGTACAGCTTTTTTCTTTTTGAAAAATGTAAGGAATGATAGGAATTAACAATGTCTTCACATAACTTGTATGAATCACTTCTAATGAAACGATAATTATAGAATATCAATTCCAATGACTAAATGATAAGTAACAAAAACATCACAATTACAGAAACCGTCATGATTGCAAAAGTAAGCCAGCCAATTATATTTGAAAAGCGGCTATTGATTTTATCTTCAAGTATTTTTCTATCGTTGGCAAGTCTCATGACTATAAAAAGAATGGGAACTGTGACAACTGCATTAATTACCGCTGCGAGTATCAATGCTTGTATTGGGCTAATATGTGAAAAGGTTATCCAGACTCCAATCAAAGTTGAAGCTATTATTACTGAGTAGAATGATTTAGCTTGACTAAACTTTTTTTCCAAACCCTCTTTCCAACCAAAAGTATCCGATAATGCAAACGCGGAGGATGCAGAAAGGACAGGTATGGCAAGTAATCCTGTTCCAATAATACCAAACGCGAAGATCACTTTTGCTATCTGACCTGAATTAGGGAAACTTTTAACTAACGGTTCTAAAGAGGTAGCTGCTTGATCTGCTGTTTGAATATCAGTTATTCCAGCAAAATAGAGACTACCAGCGCTAGTTATGATTATACTCCACATAATGAACTGAGAAAAAAACATACCTATACCGATATCCTCTTTCATTAACATTATTTCTCTCGGCGATACCTTGGGTTTGCCTTTTCCGATCTCTTTTATCTTATGTTTTGCTACATCCTCTTCAGCTTCTTCAGATGTTTGCCAGAAAAGAAGGTAAGGTGATATTGTTGTACCGATAACCGCTACAAACATAATGGCATAGTCAGGACTAAAACTTATGGAAGGAATTATCGTAAATAATATCTGGTTTATGTTCCCTCCCACAATTACTGCAGTTATGACATATGCGAAAAGCGAGAGTACCAAGTACTTAAGTACTCTGACATACTTGTGATAAGGAATAAAAATTTCTGCGATAATTATGATAGCTGAAAATAGCACTGACGTTACCACTAACGGAACATCTGGGAATATGATTCTGACTGAAGCAGACATTGCTCCCAAGTCAGCTCCGATATTAATTGTGTTTGCAATTAATAGAAGGCTTGATATTGGATATACAATTTTAGTAGAGTATTTTTTCTTTATCAGTGCTGCCAAACCATTGCCGCTTAAAAGACCGATCCTTGCACACATTTCTTGTATAACAATCATGGTAGGTAATAGAAACAGAGTCATCCATAGCATCCCAAGACCAAATTTTGCACCTGCTTGAGAGTAGGTGGCAATACCTGATGGATCATCATCTGCTGCTCCAGTTATTACACCGGGTCCCAACGCCTTTAGGAGTTGTGATATGGATCTTAAACGTAATTTATTGAATGGAGATAAGTTTGAATTTGGATTTGAGTTATTCTTCTTTTTCCCACGCAATTGTTGAGCGATTTACTATATGCCTACATGTATTTAGTATTTTTAATTGAATATCATTAATCTTGGTCAAAGGTTTTTTTGGACCATATGATGACCATTGTGGCTTACATTTGAGTATACAGAGGTATCAGAATGTTATGATATAATAAGTACTAATGGATTACTGAAATTCAATGTTTTCAAGAATACTGGTACCTGTTGATGGTTCCGATAATTCTTACAGAGCATTAGATGCAGCACTGCTCCTTTCTGAAAAACTAGGTGCAGAGGTAACTGTAATTCACGTTATCGAAGATATACCGGTTTCATATGTTGTTTCAGAAAAACTACTAAGAGAGATAGTGGATGCCTACAAAAGAGAAAATCAACTTATACTTTCGAATTGTTCAGAAATTGCCACAAAAAAAGGATTAGTCATAAAAACTAAACTACTTCAGGGAAATCCTGGCTCAATAATTCTAGATTATTGTGAAAAGGAGAATTATGATACGATAATCATGGGCAGTCGAGGAATGGGGAAGTTCAAAGAATTAGTCCTAGGTAGCGTATCAAACAAGGTCCTGCATCATTCATCACGTCCTGTTATGATAATAAGATAGTATAATTACATAATTAATTAAAATTTTTAATTTTTTCTTTTTCTGATTTAAGAAGTAAATTAAACCGGAGGGTTTAATCACAGATCTGTCACTAATACGGGCCCGCAGGTTTGTGAACCATTTTTGCCTCAATTTTTGTGCCAAAAAACATCCTAACTAGTTGCAGGAAATTGAATGTGTAAAGATTGCTTTTAGGAAGATATATCTTTGTATTTTATAGCAATGCAACTGTGTACCCACTTTTTTAAAAAGACCAGACTTTAGGTAATTTTGCATTTGCATCCTTTGCCCTTTAGTATCTCTAGCTGCTCGTCATATGAGTTTACGAACTTTTCCTGAACTGACGGGCCAGTAGCAAATACCCTATTCAAGTCGCTTTTGTGTTGATAATTTCTTTTCTTCATTTCTATGACGAGCTCTTCATGCCTAAGGAATAGTGCTGCCAATTTCCCCTTCCATCTTAGGGTTTCAGG
>Ga0209382_10009670_pt1 | contig 12051 bp, 12 predicted proteins | sample SoiMetdeltSBSDD5_FD_187599 | JGI IMG/M metagenome (GOLD analysis project Ga0209382, IMG submission 187599) | Bulk soil microbial communities from a Populus tree surrounding site in Tennessee, USA - Soil MetaG P. deltoides SBSDD5 (SPAdes) (version 2) | ecosystem: Environmental > Terrestrial >... | reverse complement strand
CACGCCGGCGCAAGCCGGGCATTGACTAGCCACTATTTCGACCTGCCGTGGTTTGTCTGCTGAGCTCTCGCAGCGAGATTCTATTTCCAAGTATCAGTTCCTTTACCTCGCGAGGCGTCAACTTGCGGATCCGTTCGATTTGCCGGCGCTTGCGAAGGGTGCGCGGCAATAGTAACAGAGCCTCGAATTCGCCGCGAATCATCGCCGCGGCGATTATGAGCTTACCCCGCAGGCCAGGATACAGCGACGCCTCGCCGCGTCCGCGAGCCGCCTCCCAAATGCCGGTCACAACTCTTGCAAAAAAATATGGCGCGTTCAGCCATAGCAGACTCCAGGGAAATAGCTTGGCCGCCAGCAAGATCCGATTGCGCTCGATTAACGCCAATCGACGGCCGGAGCCGAGACCTAAAGTAGCGCCGCGATGATGCCGCACCACCGCCGTCGGAACATAGATGCAACGCCATCCGGCGATTCGTCCGCGCAGACCGAGCTCGGCGTCGTCAGCATAAGCGAACAGGTCCTCGTCGAATCCGCCGATCGAGTCGAGCATCTCCCGGCGGTACATCGCGGCGCAGCCATCCGGCCACAGCGCTTCCTCCAGCCGGTCGTACTGGCCAATGTCGGTTTCGCCGCTGCCGCGGCCGCGATTCTGCCCATCGGGATAGATCAAGTGAGCTGCTTTATCAATAAGCTGAGGATTTTCCCAAACCAGAATCTTAGAAGCCGCCATGCCGAAATCAGAGCGGGCTTCCAGGGACTCGACCAGAGCGGCGAGCCATCCCGGAACGGCTTCCGCATCATTGTTTAAGAGAGCGATGAATTCCGCCTTCGACGCCTGAATACCTTGATTATTCGCCGCGCAAAACCCGCGGTTTTCACGGTTTTGAATGAGCCGGATAACGGGAAATTCCCGCTCTACCATTTCCCCGGAACCATCGACGGAGCCGTTTTCCACTACGATAACTTCAAAGTCCGATTGGGTTTGGTTTGCCAAAGATTTCAGGCAGGCACGCAACAAATCGCGCCGATTCCAGTTCACGACAACGACGGAAACCTTCAAAATTATTGCATCCGCTCATGTTATTATACAGTTAGATAGGTGTCTTGGTTTTTGTATGACCTCCATCGGTGAGCGGCTGCGGCGGCAGCGGCTTCAAAGACGAATCAGTCTTGAGACGGTTTCCCTTGAGACGAAGATCGGCGTCCGGCTTCTCGAAGCGATCGAAGCGGAACAATTTGAGAAACTTCCGGGAGGAGTGTTTCGCCGTAGCTTCGTGTTGCAGTACGCGCATGCTCTCGGCATCGACCCCGACGAGATCACTGCTGAGTTAAAGCAGCTCCATCAATTCGACGAAGCGCCACCTTTGCCCACCCCCGACATGATTCGCGACCGCGAGACTGTATCGGGAGGCGGATTTCCGCTGTGGAACGACATGAGCGGGATGGGAGGCTCGACCATCGGCTCGTTGCTGGCGGCGGTCGGCGTCATGATGGCGTGTGCCCTGTTTTACTCGTGGTGGCAGACGCCACGCGAAACGCGTCCACCGGCAAGGACAGAGGTCGCCGCCGTAGCATCTCCTGCTCAGCCTCCTTCTGTTCCCATGCAGTCCGCGCCCGCGCCTGAGACACCGAAGCCAGCCGCCCCAACCGAATCGGCGCCCGTTCGGGTCAGCTTAAGCGCTGATGAAAAGACTTGGGTATCCGTATCTTCGGACGGAAAGAATATCTACTCGGACGCTCTACAGCCTCACGAGACGAAGATTGTGGAAGCTTCCGAAAAAGTCCGTCTGCTGATTGGCAATGCAGGTGGGCTCGAAATCAGTCTGAACGGAAAATCCATTGGCCCGATTGGTCCCAGAGGTCAAATCCGGGTAGTGGAGCTGACACCCGAAGGCTTTCAGATCGTGCCGCGAAAGCTCTGACCGACGGCGGCCTGCTTCTGACGTCTTTCCAAACGCAGCAACTCGCGGCGGCGTCTCTTCTTGATCCGTACGTCCACTTTGCGCCAGAATTTACGGAAATAATCCAAGGCAGACGCGAAGGTGAATACCACCACTCCCCACATCATCCAATTTGCCGGCGCGGCGAGAGCCGGATGGCGCACGCTCAACAGCACAAAAGAAATCGCTACGATTTGAGCAACCATCTTAGTCTTGCCAAGCTCGCTCGCGCGGATGGTATAACCTTCCGCGGCGGCGATTCCACGCAGTCCTGAAACGGCAAACTCCCGGCCTATGATCATGACCGCCATCCAGGCCGGCATCGCGTGCACCTGCACCAGCGAAACCAGCGCGGCGGAAATCAGTAGCTTATCGGCGATGGGATCGAGCAGCGTTCCGATGGTGGTTATCTGACCCCAGCGGCGGGCGAGGAACCCATCCAGCATGTCGGTGCCGGCCGCGGCAAGGAAAATCGCCAGCGCTAGCCATTCGTTGGTGATGACGATTCCACCGACGCGCAGCGCCACGCTTTCCTGCACCAGGGCGGTCACCAGCAGCGGCACTAGAAAGATACGAGCGAGTGTCAGCGAATTGGGAACGTTCATGAATCAGCGGGGATTCGCCCGATACTATACTACGCTATTCTACCGAGTATTCCGCCAGGCGGTCTTTGAGCGACTGCGCGACATCGGCCTCGACGACGCAATGCTGGTCGTCGTACTCGGTCCCAACGACGCGCCCGAACTGGTGGAGCAAATGAATATTCGCTCCGTCGCCGGCGTCCAGGCGGAATCGGGCTCGCACCACGGGATCGAACGGCAGCACCTCGTCGATCGCGCGCAACATGTCGGCGATGCCAAGGCCGGTGAGGGCGGACACACCCACGGCGTGAGCCTTTCCCCGATGCTTGTTGGAGCCGAGCAGGCGACAGCGGATTATTTCGATGTCCGCCTCACCGGGCGGCAGCCGATCGATCTTGTTCAGAACCATCAACTGCGGAGTTTCAGCCGCGCCGATCTCGGTCAGCACCTGGAACACGTGCGCGGTTTGCGCGACGGCGTGCGGAGATACGACATCCACAACGTGCAGGATCAGCATGGCCTCGGCGACCTCTTCGAGCGTGGCGCGAAAAGCCTTCACCAGCGTGGTGGGCAAATTGCGGATGAATCCGACCGTGTCGCCGAGCAGCACACGGCGCTTGGACGGCAGGGTCAGAAGCCTGACAGTCGGGTCGAGCGTGGCGAACATTTTGGCGTCCGCGAGGACTCCGGCGCTAGTCAGCCGATTGAATAACGTCGACTTGCCTGCGTTGGTGTATCCAACCAGCGCCAACACGGGCAACGGAACCGCCGAGCGCTGCCGACGGTGCAAGGCGCGGCCGGAGCGCACGCCTTCCAGCTCCTCATTGATTTTCTTAATGCGGCGGGCGATCCTGCGTCGATCCGTTTCTAGCTGCGTTTCTCCAGGGCCTCTGGTTCCGATGCCGCCGCCGAGACGCGACATTTCCACGCCATGGCCAGAAAGCCGCGGCAGCATGTAATTGAGCTGGGCGAGCTCGACCTGCAGGCGGCCTTCCCGCGTTCGCGCCCGGCTGGCGAAGATATCGAGAATGAGCTGCGTGCGGTCGATGATCTTGACCTGGAGCTCCTTTTCCAGGTTGCGCTGCTGCGTCGGTGACAGATCCTGATCGAAGATGACCACGGTCGAGCCGGTGGAGGCGATGGCGGCTGCCACCTCGCGAACCTTTCCCGATCCGATGAGCGTGGCGGCTGTGATTTTGTCGCGGGTCTGAATGTGCCGCTCGGTGACACTCGCGCCGACGCTGACGGCAAGCTCGGCAAGCTCTTGCAGAGATTCTTCCGGATCGAAGGATTGCGCGGGACCTCGTTTGAGCTCGAACCCGACCAGGATTGCCTTCTCAGGGGCGGGGATGCTAGACCTCCGAGGTATCCTGATGGGCTCCGACTGTGGAGACGTGGGGAGCCTGTGTTTGTGCCGTCGAAGGGGCGCCGTAGGAGTGACTGCTCTTGAGAGTTACCACGGTCGAGACGGCGTGCTTAAAAATCAACTGTTCCTGGTTGTTGGTCTCGAGCACCAGAGAGTACTTGTCGAAGCTCTTGATGCGTCCGGACAGTTTCACGCCGCTCAGCAGATAGATTGTGATAACACTCTTCTCTTTACGCGCGTTGTTTAGAAATGCATCTTGAATGTTTTGCGCCGGTTTGTCCATGAGACCCTCTTCAACCATGGGGGGATAACGCCCACCCAAAAAATGGCACTTCAATTGTACATCGCCATGTTTCCGAATGGACTAATCAAGACGAACCGGCTTATCGTAGCCGGTCATTTCGAGGTAACCGACCCCCGAGGCCGAGCCGGAGTATCGCACCGCTCCTTCCCAATAGGTTGGTCCGCTGGCATCTTTTGCCGGTAGTTCCTGGCTGTCGAGAGTTGTCTCGCAAGCGAGATCGAGCGCTAGTGACGGCACGCGGATGCGCCAGCTCACCGGATACCTGGCTTTGGTTTTCGCGCTTATCCAGTAGCGCGACGGCTCGAGAGTGAATTCGCGCGACGTAAGATGGCGCGCGACTCCGCGGCTGTCGACGTACGTGCCGGAAGAATGCGGGTCGACGGCGCCTGTCTTGGTGCGCAGTTGGAACAGCATAACGTCTCGGCCGTCGTCAAGCTGGATGCTGAACCAGTCCCATCCCACTTGAGACGCATCAAGCTGGTGAGTGAACCACTCGTGATCCATCCAGGCGGTCCCGTTTACGGCGTGGCGCGCGCCGTCGAGTGTCACGTCTCCGGTCACGTTCAATCGAGAGAATGAGACGTAGTGCGACGCTTTGCCCGCGCCCTCGGCTTTCTGGCTCACGCCGTTCAGGCCGTGGATAACGTGCGGCTTTGCGGGATCGAGATGAAGTTGGAAGCGGAAATCATCGGTTACGGCTTCGAGGGTTTGCCGGTTGTCCCGCCACTGGGCGGACCAGTTTCCATTCCAGACACGACGCCGTTCGAAACTTGCTCCGGCCACGCCGGGGCCGGCTCGATTCAAGCGCTCGTGCGGGAAGAATCGCTTGCCATCGATGTCGGTGAGGGCGAGATGGGCGAGATAGAGGTCGTCGATCCGCCATGTCGAGCGGCTGCTCGAAACTTCGCGACGCTGGCCCTGGCGAAAGAATACCAGCTCGAATCCGAATCGCTTTCCGGCGGCGCTGCGGAGATTACCGGTGTAGTACCACCACTCGGTGCGAAATTCGGGATGGTCGAAGTGATCGCGCGGGAAGGCGTATTTGTAACCTGGTAGCGCTGGACGATATTGGAAGTCGGCGGCAAGGAGGGCAAAGACTAATGCAATGGGGAGCATGTCTTGGATTCTCTGGACGAACAAGCTAAAACTTGTTCCACTGTTTTGGCTACTTCGTAGCTATGTAACCCATTAAGACATCGATCTGCGCGTCGGTCATTTTGTCCTTGAAGGCGGGCATGAGAGCGCCGCCGAATTTCACTCGCACTTTGATGTACTCGCGATTCGGTTTGGCTTTCATGATCGGCATCCGATCGCGCTTGAAGAGCTGGTAAAAGCTGGGCCCATACTTCTTCGACTGCTGCTGATCGATGTCGTGGCAAACGACGCAGTGCTCGCGATAGAGCGCCTGCCCGGTCTGAATCTGGTTCTTCTCCCACGGCACGGGACGGCGGTCGGCAGCGAACGCGGCGGTCAGAACGATGACGGGGAGAATCCACTTTGCCGTCATGCGTCGGCCCTCCGCTCGATGTGGACCGCACCCGAGCCTTTCATGATTTCATTTGCGCGGTCCGCCCAGTCCGCCGCGCACCGCACCCGCAGACACATGGAACCTGGCGCGACGCGCGGCACCGGCGCCCGCTGATCGCGTTTTCGAACCAGGCCGCTCTCCCAGAGAAACCAGATGAACGTAGCGACAATCGCGCCGAGCATCGTCATTTCGTAGGTGATCACTCCGGTTGCCCAGAAGGAGAATATCGGCATGCCGCCGGTGACCAGCTTGTAATCGTTCTGAGCGTAGCGAACGAATAATGTCGCCAGCGACCCCAGTGCGATTGCGCCCAACACCGAGACCAATGACATGTGACTGGGCCGGTCGAGCAATCCACGAGGAAGCGCCACCGGCTCTTCGGAGAACAAATCCAGATCGCCGGGTCCGATGCCGCCGGCCCGGAGCTTCTGTATAGCTGCCGCGGCCGCGCGCGTCTCACGGAATTCGCCGATTAGATACATGGTTATTCCTCCTCCGCGACGTGGGGCTTGAATTCCCAGACGGCAATGATCGGGAAGATCTTGGCGAAAATCAAGTACAGCATGACCATGCCGGCGAAGGTGGCGGCGGTGATCGTTATCTCGACCCAACTCGGGAAATAGCTGCTGGTGGCCGAGGTCAGACGGGGATTGGTAAGCGTCGGGACGGCGATCAAGTATCGCTCCAGCCACATCCCGATCAGGACGCAGACGGAGGAAAATGCCGCTGTCTGAATGGTCCTGAGGCGGCGAATCCCGAGCAGCACGAAGGGGACAACGAAATTCAGCCCGACCATTCCCCAGAAAAGCGGCGCATAGGCGGATCGTGTTTTCGCGTTAAACACGGTCATCTCTTCGGGCTCGTTGCCGTACCAGACCGTGAGGTGCTCGGCCATCGTGAAGTAGAGCCAGAGTAGACTCATCATCAACAAAAGCTTCGAGAGGTTATTGAAATGGTGATCGGTGAGATACAACTCCAGCTTCAACACCTTGCGGATAAGCGCCATCACGATGATCAAGGCGGCGATACCGCTGAAGATGGCGCCGGCTACGAAGTAGGGACCGAAGATTGTGCTGTGCCATCCCGGGGCGATCGTCATCGCGAAGTCCCACGCGACCACTGTGTGGACCGAGACGGCGACCGCGAGAATGATGCCGGCCATCAGCTTCATGGCGCGCTCCAGCGCGTGCCACTCACGATCGCTGCCAGTCCATCCGAGTGAAAGGATACGGTACAGCTTTCGGCGCCACGGCGTGTTGTGCTCAGCGAGCTGCGCCATGTCTGGAATCAGAGGCAGATACAGATAAATCACGCTGCCGGTAATGTAGGTGATGATGGCGGTCAAGTCCCAGACGAGCGGCGATCGGAAATTCGGCCAGATCAGGCGGTCGTTCGGATAAGGGATCAGCCAGTAGAAGTACCAAGCGCGGCCGAGGTGAATGATCGGGAACAGGCCGCCGATCATGAGGGCGAACACCGTAATGGCTTCGGCGGCGCGCGTGATTGGCTTGCGCCAGGCGGCCTCGGTGAGCCGCAGGATCGCTGAGATCAGCGTTCCGGCGTGCGAAATTCCGATCCAGAAGACGAAATCGACAATGTAAAATCCCCAGAACACTGGACGCTGCAGCCCTGTAACACCCATGCCGAACCGGAGTTGGTAGCTCCAGGCGTACGCTCCTGCGAGAACCACCGCCAGCGCCGCCAGCATGGTCAGCCAGTAGGACGAGCCGGCGCCGGATAATGGCCGGAACAAGTCCTCGCGGATCTTGGCGTACGGCAGAAGCTCAGGGGCAGGAGCCATCGTCTATTTGGCCCTCTGGAGATAAAATACTTTGGGCTTGGTACCCAAGCCTTCGAGCAGCTTGGTGGCGCGGCCGTTCTCCGCCAGCCGCGAGACTTTACTCTCCGGGTCAGCCAGGTCGCCGAACACCATCGCTTCGGCGGGACACGATTGCACGCAGGCCGGCTTCACATCGCCATCGGCCAGCGGCCGCGGTCCTTGCGCTGCGTCTTCCTTGCTGCGCTTGATCCGCTGGATGCAGAACGAGCACTTCTCCATGACGCCCGATACCCGAACGGCGACGTCCGGATTGAGCTGCAACTGGAGCGGCTGGGGCCACTCGGGGTCGAACCAGTTGAAGTAGCGCACGGTGTACGGGCAATTATTGGCGCAGTAGAATGTGCCGACGCAGCGGTTATAGACCTGGACGTTGAGGCCCTCGTTGTTGTGATAGGTGGCGTAGGTCGGGCACACCGGCTCGCAAGGCGCGTCGTCGCAGTGCTGGCACATGACCGGCATGTATTTCACCTTGATGTCCGGAAACTCGCCTTCGTAGTAGCGATCGACGCGAATCCAGTGAACCGTGCGGCCCGTGGCTGCCTGATCGGGAGGAGCGACCGGTAGATTGTTTTCGGCGTGGCACGCGACGACACACGCTTCGCAGCCAGTGCAACGGTCCAGATCGATCGCCATTCCCCAACGGTGTTCCATGCCTCTCCCTTATGACCTATGGTGATCTTTCTCCGCGCGATCCTGTGGCGAAAACTGAATCCAATCCCGGTGGCCGCCGACGCGGATCACCCGGACACGTGTGCCGCCGAGCACGAGCGAGCCGGTCGACTGCTCCCAAACCGGCGCCAGAATCGACAGCGGATTCGCGCCGCGACCCGACGCATAGCGTCCGTAGTGCGTGTGGCCGTCGCCGATCGCCATACTGATCACCTGCGGAACGGCTCCGGGATGCACATACGCGGGCGCATCGAAAGCCCCGTGAGCAGACTCGACACGGACGACGTCTCCGCTGGCGATCCGCAAACTAGCGGCGGTCTTGGGATCGATTTCGACCGGCAGTCCCCAGATGGAGCTCGACGTCGGATCCGGCAATTCCTGTAGCCACGGCAGATTTGCGCCGCTCCCATCGTGATACTGCACGGATAGATAAGGTTGAAATTGAAGTGGGAACTCGTTGGCGTCGCCGGCGAAGACCGAAGCACGCAGCTCCAGCTTGTGTTCCGATGGCTTGGTGGCCGGTTGGGGTTCTGGGTCGAGCCAGAGGCCGCCTTCGTGGGCCGCTTCTTCGTAAGTCTTCTCGGCGGAAAGAAGTGGCTCGATCACATCTTTGGGAGTGACCAGCGTGTACGCAATCTCCATCTTACGCGCGACATCGGCCAGCGTCTGCTCGACCGCGCGTGTGTCGTAAAGCGGCGCGACGAACGCTGTCGCCACGGCTGCGGATCGCTGTTTTGCGACCGCGGGGACGACCGCCGCTGTCGATTCGAGTCCGTGATGGTCCGGCAGAAGAATATCGGACCAGGCTGCCGAGTCGTCGAGAAATGGAGCAAAGCTGATCACCGTCTCGATGCGCTTTAGCGCCTCGTATACGCGACTCGAATGCGGAAGCGTGTAGGCCGGATTTGCGCCATCGATCAGCACGACCTGCGCGCGACTAAGCGCTTCGGCCGCAGCGTGGTTGTTCAACGGCGCGACGGCGCTGGCGGCGGGCGCGAGAACGCCGCCGGGCTTGCCGATATTCCCGAGAAGGATATTCACGTAGTGGGAAGCGATCACCGCATCGAGCGAATTGCTCTGCATGATCGATGCGCCGGCGAGGACCAACGGGGCCTCGGACTCGGCGAGCTCGCGCACGACCGGGCGAACCCGCTTTTCTTCCAGACCGCAAATAGCAAGCTGCGAAGCAACGTCTACCGATTGGAACGCGTCAACGATAGCCTTCGGCGGCTTTTCGCGGCCGGGTATATCGAGCAGAATCCGCCCGACAGCGCCCAGGAATTGAGGTTCGGTACCGGGACGCAGCGGAAGCCAGCGATCAGCGGCGCCGGCGGTAAGCGACAGGCGCGATTCGGCTTGGACCAAGTGACCGCGCACCTGAGTCCGGCCCTGCCGGAACTCGCCGAATTGACGCGCATAGTAAACAGGCGAGGCCCACGCGCCGAGGAAATCCGCGCCGACGCCCAGCGCGTGATGGGCGCGCGCCAGATCGTAAACAGGCAGACCCTTCCAGCCAAAAACGCGTTCGGCGGCTTTTCGCTCGACCGGGAAATCGGCCACTGAGCAGACCACCGGAGCGGGGGCGCCAAGTGCTTCCGCGAATCGCTGAATCGCGAGTGACCGGGAGCCGAGCTGCGGTCCCGTGAGAAAAACAATCTTGCCGGGATCGGCGGATTTAAGTTTGGCGAGACTCTCCGCCACGGTGGCAATGGCGGCATCCCAGGTGATAGCAGTGAACTCACCCTTGCCCCGATCCGCGGACCGCTTCATCGGACCGTGCAGACGGTCGGGATGGTACAGAGACTGCACAGACGCCTGACCACGCGCGCAAAGGCGGCCGCCGCTAACTGGATCCAGCGGATTGCCCTCAATTTTCTTGACCGCGGCGATCGGCTGACGAAGCTGCTCACCGTTGCGCGTGATGATCCGCTCCGCCTCCATGACCCGGACCAGCGTTCCGCAGCCGGCGCTGCACTCCGTACACACGGCCGGTCGCCACTGCTCCTCGCCCTGGACGATTTGGGTGTCGGGCACCAGCAGCGGAATGAGTTTATCGGTCTTCGATCCACAAGAGCTGGAGATCACGCCGGCCGACGTCGCGGAGATAATCTTGAAAAAGTTGCGGCGGTCCATAGTCAGCTCTTCAGTAGTGGCATACAGCGCAATCGTCAGACGCTTTCTTCTGCCGGTGGCAGCTAACGCAGCTTCCCATCGTGTGATTGACAACGCGCTCGGCGACGGTAGCTTGAGTCATGTCGCCATGGCAGGTCGCGCACTCCACCTTGGCGCGGATGTGGGGCGCGTGCTTGAACTTCACCAGCGCGTCACGATGGAAAGAGTAGACGCGCTCCCAGGGTATTTCACGCTTGGCTTCCGAATAAGCGATCAACTTCTTGATCTCCGGCTTGGTGATCGCCACCTTGGCGTGACAGAGCATGCATTTTTGGACCGACGGAATGGTCGCTGCAGCGCGGGTGTCGGCAGTGCTGTGACAATCGAGGCATTGCAGTCCCAGTGCAATGTGCTGTTTATGGGAATAAGCGATCGGTTGATCCGCCTTGAGCACCCCTGCGCATAAAACCAAGATGCATAATGCCGTAGCTCGAATGAGCTGCGGTTGCAGATCGTTCAACCCGGTTGCTCCCCTCGATTAACGTGTCCTATTAACGTGTCTTAATGACTAGTGAGAAAACAGGCTACCACATGTGAATCGGCAAATGAAAGTTCCTTTGATGAGGCATTCTGTAAACTTGGCGTGGCATTCTGTTAATTTGAAGCGGCGCAGCTTTTTTGACGCTCTATGCACAACACCGAACTCATTCTAACGCTGACAACAGGTCTGGGCGCGGCTCTGCTGTTCGGTTTTCTGGCGCTCAGACTGAAGCTGCCGCCGATTGTCGGTTACCTTGTCGCAGGTCTGCTGCTGGGTCCCTACACTCCCGGTTTCGTCGCCGACCGGGGGTTGGCGGATCAACTCGCCGAAATTGGCGTGATCCTGTTGATGTTCGGCGTTGGCCTGCATTTCCACGTGAAGGATCTACTGGCGGTTCGCCGAATTGCAATCACCGGCGCCTTGGTCCAGATTGTCTCCGCTACTACTCTCGGGGCGCTGGCTGGCCGAGCGTTCGGATGGTCCTGGTCGGCGGGAATCGTTTTTGGAATCGCACTGTCCGTTGCCAGCACCGTGGTGCTAATCCGAGTGCTTACCGACAGCGGGGATCTTCATAGCCGCTCAGGACGGATCGCCATCGGCTGGCTCGTCGTTGAGGACATCTTCACGGTATTCGTGCTGGTGGTCCTGCCGGGCTTGTTCGGCAAAGCGGAAAGCAACTCCAACCTGGGCGCCGCCCTTGCGCTGTCCGCTCTGCGGCTCGTAGCGCTGAGTGTTCTGACACTTTGGGGCGGCGGACGTGTGCTGCCGGCTATTCTAGCAGCGGCAGCCAAGACTCGCTCGCGCGAGCTGTTTACGCTCACCGTGCTCGTGATTGCGTTGGGAATCGCCGTCGGTTCAGCCAAGATCTTCGGCGTGTCGATGGCTCTCGGCGCATTCCTTGCCGGGATGGTGGTCGGGCAGTCCGAGTTCAGCAATCGAGCGGCGTCGGAGGCACTGCCGATGCGCGACGCCTTCGCGGTGCTCTTTTTCGTTTCGGTCGGGATGCTATTCGATCCGGCCTTTGTAATGCGAGCGCCGGTTCTGACAGTCGTCGCTATCACGATTGTCTTGGTGGCGAAGCCGCTGGCGGCTTTTGTGATCGTAACGGTTCTTGGCTTCGGCGCTCGAAGTGGATTTCGCGTGGCAGTTGCGCTGGCCCAGGTTGGAGAA
>Ga0209382_10009669_pt1 | contig 12051 bp, 13 predicted proteins | sample SoiMetdeltSBSDD5_FD_187599 | JGI IMG/M metagenome (GOLD analysis project Ga0209382, IMG submission 187599) | Bulk soil microbial communities from a Populus tree surrounding site in Tennessee, USA - Soil MetaG P. deltoides SBSDD5 (SPAdes) (version 2) | ecosystem: Environmental > Terrestrial >... | reverse complement strand
CGATGCGCGCGAGCCGGTGCAGTTCGTCCTCTCCGACGGGCGCGCGCGCTTCGCGCTGCTCACCGACATCGGCGTCAGCACGCCGCACGTCGAGCGCTCGCTCTGCGGGCTCGACGCGCTGGTCCTCGAGTGCAACTACGACAACGACATGCTGTGGGGGGGCGCCTACCCGCGCTGGCTGAAGGAGCGCATCGCCGGGCCGTTCGGCCACCTCGACAACCGGGTGGCGGCGCGGCTGCTCGCCGCGGTCGATCGCTCGAAGCTGAAGCACGTCATCGGCGCGCACCTCTCGCAGCAGAACAACCGCCCCGAGCTGGCGCGCGCGGCGCTCGCCGGCGCGATGGGCTGCGAGGCGAGCTGGGTCGGCATCGCCGACCAGGAAGAAGGCTTCGCCTGGAGGGCGGTCTAGAGCCCGACCGTGGTTGCGGAAACGGCGGGGTAGGACGCAGCCCAGATCTCGAGAAAACGCCCGCGCATGGCGAGGCCCTCGGTCTCGTCGCGCAGGCCGATGGCGCCGCGGAACTGCGTGGCGACCGGGCGGCGCACGTAGTGCGCGGCGTCGAGCACCATGAAGGCGTCCTGCACCTCGCGGATCTCCTCGTGCGTGCGGTTGACCTGCATGGCGTGGGCGAAGCGCGCGAGCAGCGACATTGCGCGCGGGCAGAGGCGCGTGAGGTGATCGGTGTCGTGCAGCGCCAGGTAGAGGCGCCGCGTGCGGCTGACCGTGAGGAATTTCTCGAAGGCGGCGATGCGCGCGGGATCGTTGAGCCGCAGCGTGCTGCCGTCCGGATCGAAGATGCGCAGCTCGCGCCCGTCCTGGTCCAGCAGGCGCTCGATCGCCGCCTGCAGGCCGGCGTTGCTATCGAAACGCTCGTAAACCGCTTCGTCAGCCATCGCCCTTCTCCCGATGGATGTAACCTGCCTGCCGCCATTTTGCGATCAACCGCGACTGCCGGGCAAGACGGGGGCCGGCGATCGCGCGCCGGTCGGCGAGCTCGCGCATCGCCGCGCGGTCACGCGCCGGCAGGCCGAACGCCTCGCCGTTGATGAAGAACTGCGCACCGCGATAGAGGAGCTGCGTCTTGCCGTCGAGGCGGATCCAGGCCCCTTTCCTGTTGGTTGATGCAAAGACGATGTGGGCCTTGGGCATGGTCAGATACGCGCCGAGGAACCCCAGCACGTCGGCCCGGGACCAGCGGATGTTCTCGAGGGCTGTTCTTGCAAAGGAGACCATTTCCCCGGGGATCGCGCCGGAATGACGCGTCGGGGCGAGCCGCGGGTCGCGGTACGCCGCGTCGCGCAGGCCGCGCTCGTGCAGGAAGTCGAGGAAGGCGGCGCCCAGCTCGGCGCCGCGCGGGGCGCGGAAGCCGACCGAGTAGGTGAAGCAGGGCTCGAGCGCCACGCCGTCGTGCTTCAGCCCAGGGGGGAGGTAGAGGAGGTCTCCTGGTTTTGCCAGGTATTCAAATATTTTTCTCCTGAACCAGACCCGCCAGCGCCGCCTGCCCCGGCCCTGGATGAGGAAGACGTCGTAGGAATCGACGTGCGGGCCGACGCCGCCGCCCGGGGTGGCGTAGCTCACCATCACGTCGTCGAGGCGCGCCTGCGGCAGGAAATCGAAGCGCTGCAACAGCCGGTCGGCCGCGGCGACGTGCAGGTTGACCCCGCTCACCAGCAGGGTGGCATTCCTCTTTCCGCTGAATGGCTTTGGGAAAGGTCCGTGCGTGGTTTCCCACTTGCGATCGCGGCGTCGCACGATGCGCGACTCGACGTCGTCGCGCCGCGACAGTGCGGCGAGCGCCCGCGCATCGAGCAGAGGCGCGAGCTGCGGCAGTGCGGCGCGCACGAAAAGCGGGCGCTTCTGCCAATGACGGCGCAGAAATTCGCGCGCCGTCATGCCGCCGAGCAGGCGTGACTTCATCGCGCAAATTATAGGTAGCAATCTTTCAAATAATCTGGCATAGAATCGCCGCACATGCTGCAACCGGGACAAGCGGCGCCGTCATTCGAGCTTCCCGACGCTGACATGCAGAGCGTCAACCTGTCGGCGTTCAAGGGCAAGAAGCACGTCGTGCTTTATTTCTACCCGCGCGACGGCACGCCGGGCTGCACCCTGGTCACCACCGACTTCTCCGACCACGAGGGAGAGTTCGGCAAGCACGACTGCGTCGTCCTCGGCGTGTCGCGCGACGACTGCCTGACCCACGCCGACTTCCGCGACAGGGCGGGCGTCACCATTGCGCTGCTCTCCGACCCCGAAGGCGAGGTGTGCCGCAAGTACGGCGTGATCCAGGAGAAGGAGACCGAAGGGGTGCGCCACGAGTGCCTGGTGCGCTCGACCTTCGTCATCGACAAGAAGGGCGTCATCCGGCACGCCGCCTACGACGTGAAGCCGCGCGGCCACGCCGCCGAAGTGTTCGACCTCGTGAGGCGGCTGCGCGCGTAGTCCCGGAGTATCATTCCCCCTGGGGGAGCGATGCTCAAGGACATCCTTTCATACGGGATCGGCACGCTGGTGGCGGTCGTGGCCGTCGCCGGGCTGCTGTTCCTGTTCGTGCGCGACATCACGCAGAAGAAGCACAGCGTGCTGCGCAACTACCCGGTCATCGGCCGCCTGCGGTACTTCTTCGAAGAGATGGGCGAGTACTTCCGGCAGTACTTCTTCGCCGGCGACCGCGACGAAATGCCGTTCAACCGGGCTACGCGCGGCTGGGTCTACCGCCTGGCGAAGAACGAGGGCGGGATCATCGGCTTCGGCTCGACCTACGACCTGCACCACGCCGGCGCGCTGATCTTCGTCAATCATCCTTTCCCGGTGCTGGAAGAGGAGCGCCAGCCGACGCCGACCCTGCTGCTGGGCGAGGGCTACTGCAAGCAGCCGTTCGAGGCGCGCTCGATCGTCAACATCAGCGGCATGAGCTTTGGCGCCATCTCCACGCCGGCGGTGCGCTCGCTGTCGCGCGGCGCGGCGGTGGCGGGCTGCTGGCTCGACACGGGCGAGGGCGGCCTGTCGCCCTACCACGTCGAGGGCGGCTGCGACGTCATCATGCAGATCGGCACTGCCAAGTACGGCGTGCGCGACGCACACGGCAACCTGTCGAACGAGCGGCTGATCGAGCTGGCACGCACGGTCAAGGCCTTCGAGATCAAGCTGTCGCAGGGCGCCAAGCCGGGCAAGGGCGGCGTGCTGCCGGGCAAGAAGGTGACCGCCGAGATCGCGCAGATCCGCGGCATCCCTGAAGGCCGCGACTCGATCAGCCCCAACCGCCACCGCGACATCTCCAACATGAACGAGCTGCTGGAGAAGGTGAACTGGATGCGCGAGCTCACCGGGCGGCCGGTCGGCATCAAGACCGCGGTCGGCGGCTGGCGCTTCATGAACGAGATGGCCGAGATCATCCACCGCCGCGGGCTCGAGTTCGCGCCCGACTTCCTCGTCATCGACGGCGGCGAGGGTGGCTCGGGCGCCGCGCCGCAGGCGCTCGCCGACCATATGGGCCTGTCGATCGAGGAGGCGCTGCCGCGCGTGGTCGACGCCCTGATCGAGAGCGGTCTCAAGCAGCGCGTTCGCGTCGTCGCCTCGGGCAAGCTCGTCACCTCGGCGCGCGCCGCCTGGGCGATATGCACCGGCGCCGACTTCATCAACACCGCGCGCGGCTTCATGTTCTCGCTCGGCTGCATCCAGGCGCTGCGCTGCCACCAGAACACCTGCCCGACCGGCATCACCACGCACAACAAGCGGCTGCAGCGCGCGCTGGTGGTGGAGGAGAAGTACCTGCGCGTGGCGAACTACTGCAACAACATGAACCGCGAGATCGACATGATCGCGCACTCCTGCGGCGTGAGGCACGCGCGCGAGCTGCGCCGGGAGCACGTGCGCATCGTGCAGGCGAGCGGCCAGTCGGTGGCGCTCAACATGCTCTACCCGTACCCGGAGCTGAAGGCGAAGATGAAGGTCGCGTGACCGGAGCCTCGATGGCGGGCGAGGAGGCAACCAAGCGGTTCGGCCGCAGGCTGCTGGACATCCTGACCGGCGGCATGCTGACGCAGATGATCGAAGTGGGTTATCAGACCGGACTGTTCGAGGCATCGAAGCGGGGGCCGGCGACCAGCGACGAGCTCGCGGAGCGCGCCGGGGCGAAGGAGCGCTACGTCAGAGAATGGCTCGGTGCGATGGCGACGAGCGGTATCTACACCTACGACGCGGCGAGCGGAAAATACGCGCTACCGACCGAGCATGCGGTGCTGCTCACGGGCAGCACGGCGCAGAACCTCGCGCCGCACGCCCGCATGATCAACCATTTCGGCACTCATTTGCCCAAGATCGTCGCGTGCTTCCGCAGCGGAGGCGGGATCCCGTATTCCGCTTACCGGCCGGTATTCACGCAATGCATGGACGACGTCTGGCGGCGGATCTACGACCAGGTCCTGATTCCCGGCTTCATCGGCGGCGTGCCCGGTCTGGCTGATGCGCTGCGCAAGGGCATCCGCGTTCTCGACATCGGCTGCGGCTCGGGTCACGCGATGAACGTGCTCGCGCGCGAGTTCCCCGCCTCGCGCTTCACCGGCTACGACATCGGCGAGGACGCGATCGAGGCGGCGGAGGCGGAAGCGCGCGAGATGGGCCTGAAGAACTGCACATTCAAGGTCCAGGACGTGACGCGTCTGCCCGCCGAGCCGGGCTTCGACCTCATCACGGCGTTCGACGCCATCCACGATCAGAGGGATCCCGACGCGGTGCTCGAAAGCGTGTCCCGCGCGCTAGCAGCCGAGGGGATCTTCCTCATGGTGGATTTCAAGTTCAGCAGCAACGTCGAGGACAACATCGGCAATCCGTACGCGCCTCTCTACTATGGCACGAGCCTGATGCACTGCATGCCGGTCTCGCTCGCCGTGGGCGGGAAGGGGCTCGGCACAGTCTGGGGCGAGCAGACCGCCCGGCGCATGCTGGGCGAGGCCGGGTTCCGCAGCATGCAGGTCCTCGATACGCCGCGCCCGCAGAACTACATGTTCGCGTGCCGCAAGTGAAGCCTCTCGCATGACGGCGAGAGTGGCCGCGATCTTGGTGGCGACCCATGCCGTCGTCCTTGCCATCGGGTTTGCCGCTGGCGTGTACTTTCTGCCGGTCCTGATCGCGCCGCTCGCGCCATCGGACACCGACGTCAAGGCGGCGGCAGGAGCCGCGCAGTACAGCGCCGAGCTCCGTCGCGACTTGAAGGGCAGCGATTTCCTTCACTGGGGCGAAGGCAAAGTGTCGGTGTCGCCGAAAGCCGTGGCGTTCTCCGGCAGGCTCGCACCCGGCCCGGACTACAAGCTGTACCTCGCGCCGGAGTTCGTCGATACCAAAGAGGGCTTCCTCGCCATCAAGGCGCGCTCGCAGCGCGTGGGCGATATCAAGACTTTCGACAATTTCATCGTGCCGCTGCCGGACACCGTCGACGTCGCCCGCTTCACGACCGTGGTGGTTTGGTGCGAGACTTTCTCCATGTTTATCACCGCCGCGAGGTACCGGTGATCGAGGGCCTTCTGCTCGGCACGCTGCTCGCCTTGAGCTCGGAGGCGCAGGAGTTCATGCGCATCACCCAGGAGCTCGAGCCGGTGCAGTGCGAGAAGCGCAAGCTGCGCCGCCAGATCGCGCTGGCCGAGATCGAGAAGCGCGACGCCAAGGACCTGCGCCAGCGCTTCAGCACCCTCGACCGCGATCCCAAGGTCGCGCGCCTGGAGAAGCGGCTGGGCGAGCTGCAGCCGCGCCTGTCGAAGAGCGGCGATCCCGAGGACCTGCCCGCCATCAACCGTCAGCGAGTGGAGGCTTTCTACAGATGCGATTAATTGCGGGAATCTTCCTTCTGGTAATGACTTCTCTTGCAGAAGCGCAAACCTATCCGGCCCGTGCTCTGCGCGTGATCGTGCCGCAGCCGCCCGGCGGCGGCTTCGACCTCGTCGCGCGCACGCTAAGTGAGCCGCTCGCCGCGCTCCTCGGTCAGCCGGTGATCGTCGAGAACCGCCCGGGCGGCGGCACCGTGGTCGGCACCGATGTCGTCGCCAAGGCCGACGCCGACGGCTACACGGTGCTGCTTGGCGCCTCGGCCAACCTCGCCTTCAGCCCCGGGCTCTACAGCAAGCTGCCCTACGACCCGGCGAAGGACTTCGTGCCGGTCGGCCTCGCCGCAGGCTTCGCCTACACGCTTGTTGCGCGCAGCGAATTCCAGTTCAACTCGCTGAAAGAGATCCTCGACTACGCGCGGAGCAATCCGGGCAAGCTGACCTACGCCTCCGCCGGTAACGGCAGCGGCCAGCACATCTGCGCCGCGCTCGTCTGGCACCTTGCCGGCGTGTCGGTGACGCACGTCCCGTACAAGGGCGCGCAGGCGGCCTACCAGGACCTCATCCCGGGGCGCGTCGACGTCTTCTTCGACGCCTCGGCGACGGCGCGTGGGCAGGTGGAAGGCGGGCGGGTCAAGCCGCTCGCGGTGTCGGGCGCGGCGCGCCTTCCCTACCACCCGAACGTGCCGACGGTGCGCGAGAGCGGGGCGCTCGACTTCGACATCGAGTCCTGGGCGGGCTACTTCGTGCGCGCGGGCACGCCGGCGCCGGTGCTTGCGCGCCTGCGCGCCGACTTCGCGCGCGTGATGGCGAACCCCGAGATCGCGGCGTCGTTCGAGAAGCGCGGCGCGCGCCCGATCCGCCTCTCGGTGCCGGAGACCGAAGCGCTGGTGGCGCGCGAGATCGAGAAGTGGACGCGCCTCATTCGCGCGGCGGGCCTGCGTGCCGACTGAACACCGGGCGGCTGCGCGTCACGCCGGGCTGCACTACGTCACCGACGGCCTGCGCGGCATCAGCCGGCAGCGCACCGGGACCGGCTGGACGTACTTTTTTCCGAACGGCAAAAGAATCGGCGACGCGCAGGTGCGCAAGCGCCTGAACTCGCTCGCCATTCCCCCGGGCTGGAGCGACGTCTGGATCTGCCCCGATCCCGACGGCCACATCCAGGCGACGGCACGGGACGCGCGCGGCCGCAAGCAGTACCGCTACCACCCTTCCTACCGCGAGGCGCGCGACCGCTCCAAGTTCCGCCGCATGCTGGAATTCAGCGAGGTGCTGCCGCGCCTGCGCGAGCGCATCGAGCGCGACCTGCGCCAGCCCGACCTGAGCCGACGGCAGCTGCTCGCCACCGTGGTGCGCCTGCTCGACCGCACGCTGATCCGCGTCGGCAACGACGAGTACGTGCGCGAGAACAGGTCCTACGGCCTGACCACGCTGCGCCGGCGCCACGTCAAGGTGGAGGGCGCGAGGCTGCGCTTCGAGTTCCGCGGCAAGAGCGGCGTGGACCACGCCATTACCCTGGACGACCCGCGCCTTGCGCGCATCGTGCAGCGTTGCCGCGACCTGCCGGGGCAGGAGATGTTCCAGTATCTCGACGCGGCCAAGAAGCGCCACTCGGTCGATTCGGACGACGTCAACGTCTACCTGAAGGAGCTCACCGGCAGCGACGTCACGGCCAAGGACTTCCGCACCTGGGGCGGCACCATGACGGCGGCGATGGAGCTGCGGCGCCGGGGTGCGGCCGCAAGCCGGCGCGAGGCCGACCGCAACATCATCCAGGCGATCGATGCGGTGGCGGAACGCCTCGGCAACACGCGCTCCGTGTGCCGCAAGTTCTACATCCACCCCGCGCTGATCGAGGGTTACCTCATGGGCGAGACGGTGCCGACACCGCCGCCGCTGAAGAAGAGCGCGCGGCGCGCGCAGCCCGGCGCCGCGCTGCGGCGCGACGAAGTGCTGGTGCTTCAATTCCTGCAGGACAGAGTCGCGAGCGCCTAGGGCTCAGGCGCTAAGCCAGGAGTTCCACAGCCGGCGCGCCGGCTCGGTCAGCTCGCTCGCAGTGAGCCCGACCGGCCCGACGCCGTCGCGCACCAGCGCGTCGGCGGCCGCGCCGTGCAGGTGCGTCCCCAGCACGAGAGCGGTTTCCCCGGAGTAGCGCTGGGCGAGCAGGGCGCCGAGCATGCCGGCGAGCACGTCGCCCATCCCCGCGCTCGCCATGCCGGCATTGCCCGTGGTGTTGATGAACCAGTGCCCGTCGCGCGCGACCAGCACGCTGCCGTTGCCCTTGAGCACGACGTGGGCGTTGAAATGCTTGCACAGGCTCTTCGCTGCCGAAACGCGATCGGCCTGCACGGTGGCCAGGCTTTCAGCCAGCAGCCTCGCCGCCTCACCGGGATGCGGGGTCAGGAGCGTTTCCGCCGTACGGCGCGTGCACGCGTTCCTGAGGGAAGGATTCTGCGAGATGAGATTCAAGGCATCCGCGTCGAGCACGCAGGGGATATCGCTCGCCAGCGCTGCGCCGACCAGCGTCTCGGCGCGCTCGCCCTGGCCGAGGCCGGGGCCGACCACCAGCGCGTCGAGGTCGAGACCGAGGACGTCATCGGCGTGGCGGAGCATGAGTTCGGGACTCTGAAAATCAACGCCCCTTTCTTCCAGAAGACCGACGTATACGCGGCCTGCTCCCAGCTTCAGAGCGGCGCGGCCGGCGAGCAGGGCGGCGCCGGTCATGCCCGCGGCGCCGCCGAGGATGCCGAGCGAGCCGGCTGTGCCTTTGTGGAAATTTCGCGATCGGGGTCTGAGAACGTTCCTGAATAATTCCTTTTCAGCAACCCAGGCCGTCGGTTTTTCCAGAGTCAAGCCAAGCGAGGCGACGCTGATGTCCCCGCAGTGATCGGGTCCATCGAGCGTGAGCAATCCCGGCTTGAGCGCAATGAAGGTAATGGTGTGGCTTGCGCGCACCGCGCGACCCATCACTCGACCGGTGTCGGAATGCAGCCCGCTCGGGATGTCGAGGGCCAGCACCGGGCAGACCTGCCGGTTGGCGTAGTCGATCATCTTCGCGTAGTCGCCCTCGACGTCGCGCGCGAGGCCGATGCCGAACAGGCCGTCGACGATCAGCCCCCAGGATTTCTCGGGGATCTCGGAGCTCTTCGTCGCTGTTGTTACCCGGAGGAACTTCTTTTGCAGAAGATCAGCGGCAATTCTCGCGTCACCGCCATTGTTTCCGGGCCCGACGAGGATCAAGACGTCTTTGGTCGTATCCGAAGCGATCTTCACCGCCAGCTCGGCGGCAGCCGCTCCGGCGCGCTGCATCAGCGGCTCGCCCTGCGCCGCTGCCTCGATGCGCCGGATGTCCTGCGTCAGGGTGATCGGCTGCGTCATCTACTTCTTCGTCACGCCGATCAGCGCATCGGGCAGCCAGGTGGCGAGCTCGGGGAAGACGGTGATCAGCGCGATGCACAGCACCATCATGAAGAAGAAGGGCAGCGAGGCGAGGGCGACGTAGTTGGAGTCGCGCCCCGTCATCGTCTGCAGCACGAAGATGTTGAAGCCGAGGGGCGGGGTGAGCTCGGCGATCTCCACCAGCAGCACGATGAAGATGCCGAACCACACCAGGTCGAAGCCCGCCTTCTCCACCATGGGGATGACGATCGAGGTGGTGAGCACGATCATCGATACGCCGTCGAGCGCGGTGCCGAGCAGGATGTAGATGCCGGCGAGGATGGCGATCAGCGTGTACTTGTGCGGGGCGAGCGAATGCACCCATTCGGCCAGCGCGCGCGGAATGCCGGTGAAGGCCATGCAGGAGGAGAGGAAGCTCGCGCCGGCGAGGATGAACATGATCATGCACGACAGGCGCGTCGCCCCCATCAGGCTGGCCCAGAAGCTGGCGCGGTCGAGGCCGCCCGACCACCAGGCGATGCCGAGCGCGCCCAGCACGCCGTAAGCGGCGGCCTCGGTCGCCGTCGCCCAGCCGATCACCATCACCCAGACGACGAAGACGATGAGGACCAGGCAGGGCACCAGGAGCTTGGTTTTATTCAATTTTTCAAGAAAACTGTATTTGGCCTGTTCCTGCGGCGTCTTCGAGGGGTTGAGCAGCGCCCAGGCGACGATGTAGCCGGAGAAGAGCAGCGTGAGGACGAGGCCCGGGAGGAAGCCGGCAAGGAATACCTTGATGATCGACACCTCGGCGGCCACCGCGTACACCACCATGATGATGGACGGCGGCAGCAGGATGCCGAGCGTGCCGGCGGCGGCGAGCGAGCCGAGGCAGGTCTTCTCGTCGTAGCCGCGCTTCTTCAACTCGGGCAGCGCCACCTTGGCGATGGTGGCGCAGGTGGCGGCCGAGGAGCCCGACACCGTGCCGAAGATGGCGCAACCGAGGATGTTGACGTGCATCAGGCGTCCGGGCAGCCAGCCGAGCCAGGGCGCGAGGCCCTCGAACATCTCCTCCGACAGCTTGGTGCGGTAGAGGATCTCGCCCATCCAGATGAACAGCGGCAGCGCGGCGAGGGTCCAGGAGGCGCTCGAGCCCCAGAACGACTGGAACAGGTTGACGTCGGGCGGGGTGCTGGTGAAGAACTGCAGTCCGAACCAGGCCACGGCGGCGAGCGCGATCGCAATCCACACCCCGCCGATCAGCAGCACGAGGAGCAGGCCGAAGAGAACGAGGCCTGCCTCGAGGGGCGTCATACCGTCTCCGAGAAGTCGCCGGAGGCGCGCCGCGCTTCCTCGGCCATCTGGTACGCGGGTTTCTCCTTGCGCATGACCGTGAGCAGCTCGTCGAGCACGGCGACGAAGAAGATCACCACGCCGAGGAGGAAGGTGGTCTGCGGGATCCAGATCGGCACCTTGATCAGGCCCTGCGCCACCTCGTTGAACTTCCAGCTCTCATAGACGAAGCGGCTCACCGACCACAGCATGTAGGCGGCGAAGGCGGCGGTGACGCCGAGCGCGGCCAGTTCCGCCGCGCGGCGCGCGCGCCCGCCGAGCTTGTCGATCCACAGGCCGACGCGCACCAGCTCGCCGTGGCGGAAGGTGTGACCCAGGGCAAAGAACGCCGCCGCCGCGCACAGCCAGGAAACAATGTCGTCGGTGCCGCGGATCTGCCCGCCCAGACCCCTGGCGAGGGCCTGCGCGAGCATCATGCTGCAGATGGCAAGAATGCAAAGAGCGGCGAGAGCGCCGCTCCCTGCGTAAAGGCGGTCGAGAAACCGCCTCAATGGATTACTTTCTGAACGCTTTCAGGATCGCCTGGCCGTCGGCGCCGGCGGATTTCTCCCATTCGGCCGCCATCTGCTCGCCGATCTTGGCCAGCTGGGAGCGCAGCGCGGGGCTGGCTTCGGCGACCGCAACGCCGTTCTTGGCCAGCGTCTCATCGCCTTCCTTCTCGCGCGCCTTGGACATCTCCCAGCCGCGCGGCTCGGCGGCGGCGGCGGACTTGACCAGCGCGTCCTGCTGCGCCTTCGGCAGCCGGCCGAACGAGCGCTCGTTCACCACCACCACGTTCTTCGGGTTCCAGGCGTTGGTCCTGGTGTAGTTCTTGACGAACTCCCAGGCCTTGGTCGAGGTGCCGGTGGCCGACGAGGTGACCATCGCCTGCATGGCGCCGGTGGCGAACATCTGCGGCACGTCGGTCACCTGCACCTGCACGCCGGTGGCGCCGAGGAGCTCGGCGAGGCGCGAGGTGAGCGGGCTGTAGGTGCGCATCTTCTGGCCCTTGAAGTCGTTCACGCTCTTCAGCGGGTCCTTGGTGTACAGGCCCTGGCCCGGCCAGGCCACCGCGTAGAGGAGCTTCAGCCCGCGGCCCTGCAGCTTCTTCTCCAGCACCGGCTTCTGCGCCTGGTAGAACTTCCACGCGCCGTCATAGCCCGGCGCGACGAACGGCACGTTGTCGGCGGCGAACACCGGGTCCTCGTTGCTGAACTGCCCGAGCAGGAACTCGGCGATGTTCACCTGCCCGGTGGACGCCGCGCGCAGCATGTCCGGGTGCTTGATCAGCGACTGGTTGGAATGGACGGTGATGTCGAGCGCGCCGCCGGTGGCTTTTTTCACGTCCTCGGCGAACAGCTTGACGTTGCGCGTGTGGAACTCGCCCTCGGAGTAGGGGGTGGGCATATCCCACTTGGTCTGCGCCTGGACTGCACCCGCCGCGGCGAGCGCTGCGATAGCAACGATGGTTTTCACGGAAATTCCTCCTGGGAAGGTCGATGTTAGCGTAGTTCCTCC
>Ga0209382_10009668_pt1 | contig 12052 bp, 10 predicted proteins | sample SoiMetdeltSBSDD5_FD_187599 | JGI IMG/M metagenome (GOLD analysis project Ga0209382, IMG submission 187599) | Bulk soil microbial communities from a Populus tree surrounding site in Tennessee, USA - Soil MetaG P. deltoides SBSDD5 (SPAdes) (version 2) | ecosystem: Environmental > Terrestrial >... | reverse complement strand
CCACCGATACTACCGCCGCTGTCTACAAACGCATTGACTCCAAATCCAGAACCAGATGAAGGCTCTGCAATTCCTCCAGTTGGATTCTTTAATGATGAACCTTTGTCTACTGCTGATTTCATTTCCAATATTACTCTAATAGCTAGAAAATTTAGTGCAGAGAGAGATATCATGAACTTTGCAATTTTTCCGAAAAATTCTTTATCACCAATTTTTCCTTTTTTGTAAAGTTGAGCATCATCAATAAAAGATTCATAATGGTCTTGAGTCTCGTTTACTAATTGCTTTAATTTTTCACTCAAACCTCCAAGCGTATCTACACCAAATGACATAATTAGTGAAATAGCTATGCAGTTTAATAAAAGTTTGAATCCAATAAAAAAGAATTAAAAATACTTAAAATGGAAACATGTGATGCTTAATGTTTTGATTAATTCAAATAGCCCCTGAATATTATACTCTGTTTGACCAGTACTCAAATTGATGGAGGGGTGGTCTAGACTGGTTATGATACCTGCCTTACACGCAGGTGGTCATGGGTTCAAATCCCATCCCCTCCATACTAGATTAAATACTGCTGTGAAACATCAACTGGATATCTAATGACACTAATTTCTGGTAAACTGATGTATATAGGTGTCATATCTGTTATCATAATTGCTGTCGTTTCATATGGATTATTTTTTTTCTTTCAAAGAGTCAATGAAAAGAGTATCAGAGAAAGCATTTTCGAACAGGAACTGGAGAGACAGATAAATTCTACCAAGTCAATTTCACTGCATGTTAGCTCCGATCTTCGGTTAGTTACCTCCATGCTTCAGGATTTTGCTGATTCAATATATTTACAAAATGAAATGTTATCAGGAGACAAGGTTAGTAAGGTACTTGAAGAAAAATTTAAGCAGCTTAATTCTGTCACGAAAGTAGATAGTCTTTTAATTACAGATAATGAAGGCATCATAACTATCCACAAGGCATCAAAGGGCTTAGAGACTTTTGTGAACATAGATATCTCATCTAATGAGTATATGAAACAAACAAAAGAAAGCCTTCAACCTGTATACTCTGATGGCTTTACAGGAATAGATGGTAAGTATAGGATAGTGATAACCTATCCAATAACAAGTGTAGATGATGGTCATTATATAGGAACAGTAGTGGCAAATATACCTACTATTGAATTTTTCAAGAATTATGGAAATGTCAATGATATAAATTCACAGTTTTTAGTTGCCTTCGATACAAAGGGAAATCTTCTTGCCGTGGGAGCAAGTGGCGATCTTGTGGGAAAGAATTTCTTTGGCAATGAAACACAACAGTTTATCAATTACAATAAGGAATTGAACAATCTGACACAATATTTGTTGGCTGGAAATATTGGACATGCAATGTATGATTATGGAAGGGGGGAGAGACTGAATACTCAATCCCCAATATTAGTTGAAACAAAACCTATATATTTCCTTCAAGTAGTAACGCCAACGGATAGAATATATTTGAAAATAAATTCAGTCCTTTTCACAGAAGGGATAAAGATGTTCTCATTACTTACTGGAACTACTGCCGCAATAATAGTTTTAGTCTTTCTTTTAAGAAAATGGTATAGCATATTACAGGAAGAAGTTACAAAACGAACTCGCGATTTGAATGAGTCAAATTACAAATTGATGAAAGCAAATGAATCTCTTAAGATTAAGGATGAGGCACAAAATCAGTTTATCAATGTTGCAGCTCACGAGCTTCGGACTCCTATACAGCCTATCCTCAATGCCATTTACCTTTTGCAATCTTCAAATTTGAGCATAGTGAAGAAAAATCAATATATGGATATCATAAAGAGAAATACCGAAAAATTAGGAAGCCTTGCAGAGGATATACTTGATGTTACCAGAATAGAGAGCAATTCTTTAAAATTAATGAATGAACGACTTAATTTGTACGATCTAATATTAAACAGTATTGAAGAATATAGGAGAGATATTCAGCTTATTTATAAGGATCTTACGGTAAATTATGAAAATTCAAATAAATCAATCTATGTGAGAGGTGACAAGATGAGATTAAGTCAGGTATTGCATAACCTTCTTGATAATGCTGGCAAATTTACCAAAAAAGGATCAATTACGGTCACAACAGTAATCAAATCAGATAAAGTTCAGGTTACTGTAAAAGATACTGGAATTGGAATACATCCTGAAATATTTCCCAAATTATTTTCCAAATTTGTAACAAAATCCGACAGGGGAACTGGGCTGGGTTTATTTATTTCAAAAAGCATTATCGAAGCACATGGCGGCAATATTTGGGCCGAAAGTGATTCCCAGCAAAAAGGGGCTACTTTTATCTTTACACTACCACTTTTAAATCAGGACAATATTGAACATCAAAATGACCGGAATGAATAAAGGAATACGAATTAGACATTTGTCGGCTCAAAAATCATTCGTTGGCATTACCATAATTATTACACTTAGTTTGCTTGTAGTGATGTGCCATTGTGATTTTTTTCAAGATGCGTACGCGCAGATTCAAAACCAATCAATTCAAACTTCTATTCCAGATGATAAATCTCCAAGGATTGCTTATTTAACTGATGGTCGTTTTAGCGATGCCGGCTGGGGAGCATTCGCTTACAACGCTGGACAAGAAATAATTTCTAAATATGGTTACGAAGTTAGTTTCTTGGATAACGTATCAATATCAAATATAGAAACGACTCTTAAAAGTTATGCAGATAGTAATTATGATATTATCATAGCTCAAGGATACGAATGGGGAGATCCTGTTATTAAGGTCGCAAAAGAATATCCTGACATAAAATTTGTCGTATTCACCGGACTAGTAAAATCTGAAAATGTGGCTTCAATTTTCCCAAAACAACAGGAAGCTACATATCTTCTTGGAGCACTTGCAAGTATGCTCTCAAAAAACCATACTATTGGTTTCGTCGGAGGAGATGAGAAATATCCTAATTTAAAGAACATTTACGAAGGTTATAAACAGGGAGCTTTGCATGTCAATTCTACTACCAAGGTACTTGTGACTTACTTGAGTGATTGGGATAATGAAACTAAAGGAAAGTTGGCAGCATTGTCTCAGATTAAACAAGGTGCAGATTTTATTTTGCATGTAGCTGATACATCTGGCCAGGGAGTGATCAACGCAGCTAAAGAGAAAGGAATCTATGCATTTGGTGCTGTCTCAGATCAGAATAAATTAGCTCCTGATACCGTAGTGACATCATTTGTTTTGGACCCAATAAAGGCCTATGACTCGGTTTTCAAAATGATAAGTACGAACAACTTTACAGGAACGATTTTTACTCCCGGACTAGAATCGACAAAGAATTCAACCACCGAAGATGGAATAATATACATAGCGCCGTTCCATGGTTTTCAGAATAAGATCCCCAAAGATATTCAAGCTAAATTCGTTCAATTAAGTCAGGATATAAGAAACAAAAAAATAATTGTTTCAGAATGACTATTCATTGCAGGTCATTTCTATTGGCACAAATAAGCAGATTCATGTAATGTATGATCATACGTCAGCATACATGGTAAATTCATGTGGGTGCGGACGTACAGCTAGTTCCATATGTTGTTTAGCCGCATCTTCAATTATACGTTCAATAACATGTTTACCAAATATTGGTTTCAAGAATTCTGAGTCAGATTTTAATTCCTCAATTGATTCTCTTAAACTTGCTGGCAACTGTTTAATTTTATGTTCTTCTCTTTGAACATCAGTCATCTTAAATATATCTGCATCAACAGGATCATTTGTTTTGGTTCTCTTTTTAATTCCGTCAAGACCAGCAGCAACAATCGCAGAAAAAGCCAAATATGGATTACATGAGGGATCTGGTGCTCTAAATTCTATCCTTTTCAAGTATGCAAATCTTTCACCCTTATAATGTGCAGGAATTCTAATTATTGCTGATCTGTTACCCGTACTCCAAGCAATGTAAACAGGTGCTTCATATCCAGGTATCAACCTTCTATAAGAATTGGTAGTGGGAGCAACAATGGCTGCCAGAGCTTTTGCGTGATCCAGTATTCCACCAATGAAATATCTTGCAGTTTGGGACAGCTCGGCATATTTGTCATTTGGATCATAGAATAGATTTTTTCCTTTATTCCAGAGACTTACATTGACATGCATTCCAGAACCATTATCCAATGCGATTGGTTTGGGCATCATTGTTGCTATCATATTATGCTTTTTCGCAATATTCTTGACAATGTATTTGTAACTCTGAACTGAGTCTGCTGTATTAACAATGGTGTCATAGCGAATATCTATTTCACATTGTCCTGCAGTTGCTACCTCATGATGATGGGCATCGCAAATTATACCGAAATTCGAACTCAGAACATCAACACATTCATGGCGATAGTCCATGAGAGTATCCCCAGGTGGACTTGGAAGATATCCTTCCCTCAACCTAAGAGTATATCCAACATTTTCTGTTGACCATGGTGCTTCACGAGAAGTTATTTCATAGCTCTGACTATGAAATGAGGTCAAAGTATTTACTTGAAGTTTATCAAAGACAAAGAATTCTACCTCCGGTCCCCAATATGAGATATCATAACCATTTTCTTTAACGAACTTTTCTGCGTTCTTGGCTATTCCACGTGGGTCAGCTAGGTAGGGCGCTCTCTTTTCGCCGCCTGATAGAATGTCGCATATGAGTCTGGCTGTGGGATACTTTTCTATCCACGGAATAAAGGCATATGTGGAAGGATCAGGCTTTATGATTAAATCGGATTCATGAATCTCTGTAAAGCCTTTAATCGAGGAACCGTCAAGTTTTGGTAATCCGTCCTTAAAGTCTTCCTTCCTTAACATATTAGATGCCACTGTGGTATGGTGAAATCTTCCGAATAATCCAGTAAACTGTAAATCAAGAAATTTTATTCCTTCTTCCTTGATCTTAAGTAGAACATCATCGCTAGTATACGTTAAGGGCTCAAATTCTCCATTAACTATTTTATAAGGCAATCAGAACCGATTATATTATTCTCATAATTAAGTTTTAAATTGAGACAATAGAATTATGTTTGATTTGTAGAGTGTGTACTCTTTTTTTGCATTGTTAAAAAATTTAGTAGATTAAAATTTTAATAAACTGGTATTTAAATAGAAATTACCAAAAAGGTAGAAATTATTGGCGGAAATAGATGATAATAGCAGCGGCAAAAATTCTGAAAGAAAGATCGACTTAGATTTTATCATGGAACTGCTTAAAAAGGAAACGCAAATTCCAAAGATCCAGGGTATATCACCTGATATTTATAAGAAAATTGCACAGCTGATAAAAGAACTCTCCATCCAAAAATATGAAGACCTAGAATTAGATGTGCACCATGAACTGATAAGATTGTTAGTACTATCTACAAAATCATTGATTGAATTAAGAACTCGGAAGCTTTTAGAAAATTCTAACGGAAATTTGTCTTCCCTTTCATTATCTACTGATGATTATTCTAAATTGACAGATGAAGAGAAGTATATTTTTGAAGAAGAAAGAAAAGTATCCCAAAGAAAGGATTTGATTAAACAATCTTTAATCGATGGAAATGTGAATAATTTAGATTCCATATCGAGAATCATAAGGTCCAAAATGATCATAATAAGATTTATGGAATCTACGGACCAATTTATGGGAGTTGATATGGCAAAATATGGTCCATTCATAAAAGAGGACGTTGCGATTTTACCTTTCGAGAACGCAAGATCCTTGATAGAAAGAAAAGTAGCAGTTGAAATAAATGATTTGCGATTTCATGTTAAGGAAACATAGATATTTGTTTCAATCATAATGACTATTAGTTAGTCTTCTTGCCTCATAATGGAGTCGATATAGATCAGTATATTTTGCTCACGATTTACCCAATTATAGCTTTTTTTGCAATAGCTGTACTTGGCAAGAAATTTAAACTTGATGAAGTATTCAAGTACTTTTTCCAAGGTATTAGTTGTATTTTGTTTGCGATTTTTTATATAATCTTAATCCCAAGAGGAGGTGCCCAGGGTCTTGCCTTAGTTTTGATATTGTTTGGAGTCTTGTTATTTTTTATGGCCAGAAAGCAAAAGATATCACCAAAAGACCAAACTCCATAGCATTAACATTCATATCTTAAACTAGTCTGGTCAAAATTTTCTAATTCTTGTTGTATGAATGAGAATACCTTCTGCGTCTATATTCAATTAGTCCCATTAACTGATATCCATATTCTAAATTATGTTTTACATGATTTATTCCATGTGAACCATGTGGAACGAATTTACCATCTAGCACATTCTCTACATATGTCTTTACTTTCCTGATTGAGATTGTAGCATGTTGTAGTTGTCTATCATTAAGTTTTCTTCCCAATTCTTTTTCAATTTGATGACTAAACTCCTCTGTTCCAATCAGTTTTGAATATTTTTGTAATTTACTGTAGTTTATGCACAAGTCATTTATTTTCTTAAAATCTTGTTCTGGTATTTTTGCCAGCAACTCATTCAGTTCATTCTTCTTCCTTCCGGTAATAACACTAAGGCTATTGACAAGATCTTTCTTGCTCATTATATTTTCCTTCACAGAAGGAGGTATCAAAGGTTGTAGGGAAGAATTATCATTGGGCTTTTTAGCATCTATATTATCGGTTTTTTGCACATCAGCAACAATTGGTTCAGAAATATCTAATTTCTTATTTACTGCATCATGTTTATTTTTCAGATAATATCTTTCCAATCCATAAAGATTTACCTTTTCACCACTGATGTCGGAACCTCTTCTAATAATTGAAATAATATTCAGAATGATTTTTGGATAATAGTTTTTTAAATCATTATCAACATTATCGTAATTCTCCATTATGTCTTTGTATATACTAAATATCGTATCGCTTACTACTTTGTTCATTAATTGGTTTTCTGAATTAACTATTGGTTCATATTTCTTGTTATCCAATCCTTTTGCTCCGATCGTCAGAAAATCACAAAGTTCAGCTTTTGAAAAAATGTATTTATTTTCGTCGCATATTACAACTATTGCTTTCATAATATTTATCCAAAATTCATCATTGTTGGAAGTTTCCAGATTTTTCACCATTGAGGAAGTATTCTGTTTTATTTTATTATTGGATATTCGCAATTCATCTAGTGTTTGAGAAAGTATCCTTTCTGGATTGATGAGATTATTTTTATTTGTCAATAGTTGGTCACTTTTATTATGCTATAATACTAATTATAGTATTTGCTATTTAAAGTAAATTTCTAATAATTCGTTAAGATAGTTACGACTTGGATTTCTTTTTGATTACGTTAATTTGCTCTTGATCTAGCAACTCTTGACATGATTATGATATTGATTTGCACTATTCATCGTGCAACAACCTGAAGCTATGATATTTTTAATATTTTACCCTTATTTTTTCGAATTACTGCCAAGAGCTGTTTTGAAATCTTATTGATTAGGTCTTTAACTACTTCTTCATTATATCCCTTAGAAACTAATTGTATTCTTATCGTAGGAATATTATTAACATAACCTCGTGGGTGGGTTTTTAGATATAATCTATCATTTGGGGCTGATGCAACTATTTTTGTTAGTCTGGATGATATCATGGCCTCGCTAATACCCTGAACATAGTAGTTAATCTCCCTTATTGTAAAATTGCCTATTTCTAGTTTGATTCTAGGTAGGATACTTCTTGTCGCTATCGCTTTCATTTCATTTGGAACCCCAGGTAGACATATTATCTGAGTTTTGTGAACACAAAGTAATACAGCAGGTGCATTACCAACAGGATTCAGTATTGGAGTAGACCCTTTTGGAATTATTGCCATCTTCAATCTGGCCTTATTCATTTTCACTCTTTGATGTCTGTCTTTATAACTTTTTTTTACCATATCCAATGCATTATTGTTCAAAATCAATCTTTTTTTCAATGCTTTACCAATTCCTAGTAAGGTCTTATCGTCATAGGTTGGACCTAATCCACCACAAACTACTATCCAATTGGGTTTCCTGTTAAGAGATTCTAATAAGGTCAAGCGGATTTCATTCAAATCATCTCTGATTACTAACACTCTTCTAACGAATCCGCCAATTTTTGTAATTTTCCTCGATAACCAATGAGCGTTTGTGTTTAACGTTATACCAGATAGTAATTCATTGCCAATGCATAGAATTTCAACAATATACATTAGAAGATCTTATCTGAAGTGGATTACATCATGTCTTGAGATAGAGAAGATTGCGGCGGTAAGCCACATATTTGAAATGCAAACATAATATATCCAGCAATTCTTGTCGACTTTCTGAAAGGATAGAAATTGTTGGTGTCTTTTGGCATTAATTCATGTTTCAATGCAGCAGCTTCTGATTTTGATATTGGTAGATGTACTAATTGATTGCCAACTATAGATTCCCAAGGCAATTGAACAGTAGGTTCTTTTTTTGTAGCAAGTATAGATACCACCCTATTTGTATTGGTTTTATCTAAAATAACGGAGTATTCATAATCATCGTTTTCATTAAATGGATCATCAGTAGTAAAAGGATCAATATCAATATATTTTTTAATTTGTTCTTTCATAGAGACTGATAAGTTGTTCATTATTACCAGATCTGTCAAAGTTAATGTTTTTATTTGATTTGGAGTTGGTGATTGTATTTCAGTAGTTGATAACATAGGTTGAAGTACTGATAAGTTGATCATTATATAATTTTTGATGTTTATTTGTGGTCAGGTGCTCAACATTTATAGAATTATAAAGATTATCAATACTAAATCCATTGCCGGGGTACCCAAGCTAGGTAAGATATGCATGATTCCCTAAAAGGGGTCAGCCTCGAGATCAAAATTATGAATACCGATGCGTAAGCTGATGTTCGCAAGAACTCGTGGGTTCGAGTCCCACTCCCGGCGCCCTAATCGTATTCTATGATTGAATCTACAATGTAAATCCCTCGCAAATCACAATATAGCATCAAGTTCATCAGTTAATAATATCGCATATTGCTCATCCAATTGTTGTATTTGTTTCTAGTCCTCTACTGAATCTTTAAAAGCTTCTATCTCATCCGGTTACAGAGGCAGCTGGCTTGTACATTTATGATTTCCAGATTATGCTCTAATAAATCTCTTTGAATTCTTCTACTTTATCTTTCTTTCCTCTTCTTTTCTGAACCATAGGCCACTGTTTAGTATAATGTTTAGTAACGTCCTCTATACTGTCAGCGGAGAATGCTAATACATATTCATACTTCTTTCCCCAATTTTGCTCATAATAGTAAGGATGGCCAAAAGATATGGGATAGTCTAAAGTTGAGTCAATATGCACCCATTTCTTATTTATCAAAGATTCGTTCCAGCAATGGTCAAGATAATCGTGTACTATTCTAGTTTGAATTAATAACGAATTTACAATAGCGCCAAAGAGTATTGACCATTCACTACACCTACCGATTCTTGTTTCTGCAATTCTCAGTATTTTGTCATATCGTGGAAATATTTGAGTTGAACTACATACATCACATATGTGAATTTCTGTTTTTCGAAATGTTGCTGAATTGCTATCTCCAAGTTGAACTCTCATTGGTCTATTACATCTTGCACATTGTAGTTCTTTTGGCATCCACTTCATAAAGGTATTTTTGAACCAATGTAGGAGTGCCTCGAAAGATTTTTCGTCGGCGGTTAATTTTAGTACTTTATCTGGTACTAATTGTTTGACAGAATCCAAAACTACCTGGTCGTTATATTGCTCTGATATTACTTTATAGAACCTAAAAGTCTCAGCATATGATGAGATTTGATTCAATTCAAGTTACTAATATGAGATTTAAATCATCCCAAATTTATATCTCTGGATGAATCTATAGAATCACGTCGTTATAATATGTTACTCATATAAGGACTGAGTAAATATTGTCTATTTCTATTTCTCTTACGTCAAAAAATTCAGAAAAAAGAATATTATTGTGTTCTGGTATGTGACCTTGAGTACGACTTAAGCGTGCAATTTTAACAAAGTCAAGCTATAAACTATTAAAGCAGCGGTGCCAATCACTGTATAATGAAAAAAACATTGTATTTTGGAAGTATGGCTCTCATGTTGGCATTTGCATTGATTTATGTGTCAGTGGCTAATGCTCAAAATGTGACGACAAACGCTTCAAACTCCATGGGAAATGCCAGTGCAGGTGCAAATCAGGCGGCAGGAAATGCCAGTGCAGGTGCAAATCAGGCGGCAGGAAATGCTACGAATAAGACTGACGGTGGATTTTTGGACCAATTAAAAAATGCGTTAGGAGGAAAGTAACTTTCATCTTTACAATTTTTTTTTGATATTTCGCGCATAATACCGCTAAGACGTGTGATGACAAGTATTCATTTATTAAAATACTGTGACTCCCAGAGCGTGATAGAGGGATTCGAGTCCCATTCTCGTCTAGAACCTGTTGTAAGCTAACTCGAGCAACTAGATTCAGCCAGGTACGATCTTAACCACATTGAGCAATTAATTCATTTTCATGAGTGAAGCATACATGTTCGAGTTTGGTGTAGTCCTGAAAGGAATATTTGCAACCACATTGATATTCTAATACTTTTTTCTTTGCCTTGTATCCGTTTGAAGAAACTAACTCGGACATAGTGTATTAGCACTAAACACATATATCAACTTTAATTGAAGTCTGAATACGAGATTTGCGCCTATTTTATGTTTATGTAAATTTACACCGTCAGCATTTCCTATAAGATTAGATTAAAATAGATCACATAACATCAAACATAAAGAGTGTAAAATATCCTTATTTTCAAGTTTTAGATCTTTTAGAAAAAATATTTTCCTGTTATTTATAGTGGTATTTGTCTCGTTCGGATTGAGCACGTTTGGGATCTTTGTAAAGTATACATTTGGGACTGCTGAAACAAATGAATCAGAGTTTAATTTTGTAGCTGCTGGAGACTTTGGCTGTGGCAAGAATGCGAATAGAACAATAACAAATATGTTACACAGAGAACCAGAAGTGGTCATAGGATTGGGAGACTTATCCTATCAAAAAACTGCAGACTGTTGGTTTCATGTTGTTTCTCCATTAGATACAGATGGACGACTAAAAATTGCAATTGGTGATAATGAGATGTTTCCTGCAAAATTTGCCGAATATATGAAACATTTCAACATGGATAGCCCATATTATTCATTTGACTATGGAAACGTTCATTTTCTTTCAATGGCAACGGCCAAAAATAAAGTGATACCATACAATGAAACTTCAGAACAATATGAATTTGTTAAAGATGATCTCAAGAGAGCGTATGAAAATAATAGTATAAATTGGATAGTGGTATACTCGTTCAGATCCTTCTATTCTTCTAATACAACACATCCTGGGCTTGATGAATTGCAGGATCTATATCATCCACTGTTCGATAAATATGGTGTCGATATTGTATTACAGGCGCACAATCATAATTATCAACGGACATATCCACTTAATTTTAATCAGACTAGAGCATTTACCCCAATAATAACAGATAGAGATCCGGAGAGATACGAATATGATCCGAAAGGGCCCATATTTATCACAGTCGGTACTGGAGGAGAGGATCTGTATAATTTTACGGGTCAAGCTCCCTTTGTTATAACTCAATTTCAGAGGCATGGATTCGTAAATATAGATATTGTGGAAAATGGAACTAGATTGAATGGAAAATTTTATGAGAATAGAGATAACACTGACAAGGATCATTTCACCATCATAAAGTAGATCATAATTCAACATTCATTAAATTAGTAATTTGGTCTTAACATTTGCAAAATAGAAATTCAATAATATTATTTTTGTACTTATTTTTCTGATTTCAGACTATCTAAAATTATTCATTAATTACATCTTCCAGTAAATATTTTGGGATTTTAACCAATTGTTCCACTTTCCAGTGACAGCTCCAGCAAAACCCACAAACAACACAGGCAAATTGTGTTCTCACTTTACACGACTTGCATTCTCTATATTCCAACTCAATACTGTTTCTCAAAT